>Ga0116136_1001789_pt1 | contig 10273 bp, 8 predicted proteins | sample June2015DPH_20_5_FD_88972 | JGI IMG/M metagenome (GOLD analysis project Ga0116136, IMG submission 88972) | Peatland microbial communities from SPRUCE experiment site at the Marcell Experimental Forest, Minnesota, USA - June2015DPH_20_40 | ecosystem: Environmental > Terrestrial > Soil > Wetlands >... | reverse complement strand
TAATCTTTCTTTTCTGGGACTTGTCATCGTCTATAGCTTACGACCGGAAATCAATGCTTTTTCAGCTCAAGTTCCTCTTGACTCAGAAACCTCTGGAAGGGTATAACAAATGTGCTATTGGGGGGCTGCGTGTTAGACAGAAAACTCGATAACATCACAAAAGTAATATTAGCCAATCATGATCGTACAATAAATCAAGCAGTTACGCCGAGAGTGATGTCTGGGGCAGATTGCGAAGAATGGAAAGTTCCGGAGATATCAAGAAACTCTCTAATAACTGGTTCTGTCTGAAGATAAATAATAATGAAAATTAAATTACCAAACATTAAACTCAAGAGGACAGTACCAGATTATCTCAAAGATAGAGACAATTTAACAAAAAAAGAGTTCGCTAAAAAGTATTTTGGAGATGATAAACTACTTGAAACGATAGCGATTGAATTTAAGGAACATCTTGAGAAAATGTATAATCTTGATCTATCGGGACTTCACCCCGACGATCGTCTTTGTGATGTTATTGGCGCACCAATAGAAAAAGATGAAATACTTGATGGATATGACACAGTTGCATCAAGGGTTAAGAAAACATTGAATCTTTATATTGATTGCAAACCATTTGAGAAATATTTGAAGTACTCGAAATGGGACAAGACTGCAATCAGATATAGGTCTTTTGGTAGTCTCGTAAGAGAAATTGCGAAATACAAAAAATGATTAAAGCGGAATGGCGACAGAACACGTAAATCAACCCGAGGCAGAATAGCGTCGGTGGGTTTTCGCAGGCCGCTTGCCTGCGCGGGTTATTTTTTTCGTTATTATTCTGTATTACTCCACATTTCTGTCGGAAGTCCTCTATCGTTGCAATTCGGCATAACTCTCGGCTTGTCGGTGGAGTTCACAAAATAATCGTGCCTGTTACGGTCCCAAACATGCTCTGCGATGTCCTTCCTGTACTCCGCGCTGAGGGAATCAGGTGAAAGACCATGAAGTACTATCGAAAATCAACACCGGACAAAGTTCTAATGATATACGAACTTCGCCTTTAGTCCTTAGCAATTTTCTCCGTCCTTTGATCGTCCGTTTTTGCTATATCTCTGGAAGAGGGTATCAAGCGAAAACTGAAGGCTTGAAGAACTTGGTTATGAGTCCGGTTTCTTGCCGCCGCTCGTGACGTAGATGATTTTACCTTCTATATTGTCTATCGTAGTTTCAATAGCTTTTTTCCTGGAAATAATCTCGACCTTGTAAGTTAGCCCGTTTACTTCGAGAACCTTGCATATGAGGCTTCTAGATCCCTCATAGTTCTTGATAACGATTAGGTCGTTGTTCCTTATCGTAAAGAAATTTGGCTGATAGAAGACTGCCGCCCCTTTTTGGATGTAGGGTTCAGCCGAGGAATTTGGAAGCGTTTTAATCATAATAACGTTGGTTCTTAGAAAGATAATAATGGCCAGAGTCGCGATGAATGTTATCACTATGGACGGCACTTTCCTTTGTTTCCCCGCAAAAATCTCAATGACTGCTGCTATGAGCCAAAATGCAAGGATATAGAGGTCGAATTTGCCCTTAATGAGCAAATTCAACAGTGAGATTCCTATCCCTATCATTGCAATCATCAAAGGTGACATTGATGGTATTCTCATATCTTCCTCATAATATTATTTCTTAGGCCGCATGCGGTCTTTTGATGAATTATAGGGAGAAATAAGGGGGGAGTCAAGGAAAGTTGCAAACCATCGCACTATGCCGTCCTCTTGACCCGCGATCATCGATCCGGGGCCTTTCGGGCTGTGGTGATGAGATCTTCCCAACATAAATATGGAGTGTCATGTCCTGAACTCGACACCCTTGAAACCTGATATAATGGTTCGTAGTACAACCAGCAATGAATAGGGGGGTAAACCGTTCCGGGAGGACAATCTTATATGTTTTGCTCCAAGTGCAAGTCCGAATATAGGGCCGGGCGTTTATGTGGAGATAACCTAAAAAATGGAGGATAACCTTACACAAAGCAAGAGATCAAACATCATATTAGCGCCAATTCTAACTTTTTTATTGATTGGTCTCGGCCAGGTAGCGTGTGGAAAAATAAAGCGTGGAGTCACTCTATATATCCTTTCACAAATCTTATTTATAGTAGCAGCCTTTATCTGCATACAGCCTTTTCCTCCATTCAACATTATTGCTGCAGGACTCATTCTGATTTCGCTTTATTTGTTTGTGATTATTGATTCAATACTTATTGCTAAGAATCCAGACAACTCCCTTAAACTCAAACCCATAATCGGATATTCACTTCTCATTGCCATTTTAATAGTAAATTCCTCTCTTATTCATCCTGTGATCAGTAAAACAATTAAAGACAACTATGTTCAGGCGTTTAAAATATCTTCTGGCGGAATGGAACCCACACTTCTGATCGGTGATCAAATACTGGTCAACCAATTTCAATACAAATCTGAAGAGCCCAAGCGTGGCGACATTGTCATTTTTAAAAATTATCCAAAAGACCCCTCACGAAATTTCATACAGCGTATTATTGGCGTAGGCGGCGATATAATCGAGATCAAAGACAGGCAACTTTATATAAATAGCAATAAAGTAGAGGAACATTTCATACAACATTTAGGACCGGCAAAAGATCAAGCAGAAATGCTTGATAGGCTGATAGATTTTGGTCCAGTGACTGTTCCACAGGATTCTTTTTTTACGATGGGCGATAATCGAGATAGAAGCTATGATAGCCGCTTTTGGGGTTTTGTGAAAAGGTCAGAAATTAAAGGAAAGACAAGTTTAATTTATTGGTCTTGGGACAAGAATAAAGGTAAAGTTCGGTGGGAGAGGATTGGCAAAATTATAAATTGAACCATAACATTTCACTACAGCAAATCGCAGGATATGGCCCCCACTCTCGCTGAGTTCCATCGTTATGCGGATAGCTCTTGAGAATCCTCACTAGCCGCGATTTCCTGAAAGTGTTTAGTTGTCGGTGAAAGAAACAAAAAGCCTATGTAGAGTTTGGGGTGAAAAACGCAACAGGAAAAAAGATGGTGATATGCGCAATTCCTTCCTTGTACGCGAACCTGCTGGTTTTTTGACGAAGGTGAGATGTACAAGGCAGATTCCAGTCCAAGTCAGTTGTGCTCTCTCTTGCAACCTGCCACTGGATCTGGATTAAAGCACATCACAATGTCATCATTACGGGCGGCACCGGGATAGGAAAGAGCTATCTGGGCGAGGCATTCGCAGACAAGGCCTGCAGAGAAGGATTCACGGCTATCCGCTACGGGCAGGGTGAATTGTTCGAGGCATTAAATGTGGCTAATGGGATAGGTGCTCTCAGTAAATTCCGGCAGAAACTGGCAAAAACCGATCTCCTTGTCGTAGATGATTTGGTCCTCGTGCCTTTGTCCGAGGACCAAAGAAGAGATTTTCTCGATATTATGGAGGACCTCCACGGAATCAGGTCCACACTCTTTACCAGCCAGTACCCGATCACAACCTGGCATGCTCACATCGGGGATCCAACCATTGCTGACGCCATCCTTGACAGGATTGTGCACAACGCACATAAGATAAACCTTCAAGGGGACTCTATGAGGAAGCTTCTTCTCAATATAACGGACACGGAACCTGAGCCGTAACAGCGGGAGCGCCCTGCCCCGGCACACTCACAGCAGGGGGGTGGCCAGTTTGCATCGGAACGGGTGGCCAGATTCGCCGGAATCTCCATAAAGAGTCTTAAACAAACAAATTAAGCCTTTGAGGCCGGTGCTCAGCTTCCTGTGGTCGGATCTATCGAATGAAGACTTTTTTTATAGCTGGTCACATAATTGTAAGGGATGTCCTACTGGAAGGACGATTCGTCATCATCGTTTCTTTGTGACTATTTCCATTCGTACTCACCAGAATGATCTGGATCTTCGGACGTGTTTGTTCTTCAGGCGTCATTCTGCAACTTCGCAGCAGAATGACGCTTCTTCGAACTACGCACAGCTGAGAGACACGCGTTTTTTGCGAGTCGTTCTCGACTCGCAGGGTATGACCCTAGAAAACAGATAATCTTAAGTCGTGCCAACCATTCGCACTACCTGCCACATGGCCGATGGTTTTAGATCGAGGATCTGAGAAACTTCTGCGCAATTGGCGTAGCCACATTGTTCACATACTGATGGATTAACCACATCTCTACAGCATTGGAAGATTCTGTCTTTTGTGCCAATCTCGATTTGAGGAATAGGTCTTTTCCAATCATTGTTTCTCAAGGCTTTGTAGGCAGCTCGTGAAAGGACTATGGGATACCCCTCTTTCTTAAGTTGCCATATGTCGTCCAGAAGCCTTTTCCTTCCTTCAATCGAGACACCGTGTTTCTCCACGATTTCAGGCCAATGAGTCAAAAGATTGAAAGAAATCCCCTTGAAAAGCTTCGTATCAGTCACTTCCCTAACAAATCTTTGTACGTGTTGAACATTTGCTTTGCTAAACGTGATTGACGCAAAAATGCTCTTGGTCACGGCATTTCTGACATTATTGAGTACGCCATCATACGAATCGTTTCTGATCTGATCGTGTATATCTTTTGGGCCATCAACCGTAACGATATAATTACAGTTCTTTATGGATAAAGGCCTCGTCCCATTCGTAAAAATAAAGACTTCTAGAAATCCTATGTCGCGGGCGATGCGAACAAGCTCATTGAGGTCATGACCACCATCTTCCCAAATCATAGGTTCTCCACCTGTGAAATAAAGTGAACGATGACCACGGCGATAGGCGTCCAGTATTGTGCTCTTCGCTTGCTCGAATGAGAAGTGATAGCGTCCCGAGTTCTTGGTTTCACAATAGAAGCAGTTCAAATTGCACTTATCCGTTATGACCATACCAAAAAGATAAGGCAAATTTTGTCTGAGGATGATTGTCTTGAAGCCGTATCCTAGCCAACTGGCAACTTTGCTGACCATTAAAGAAACACCTCCTCAGGCCATGCCTCACGCCGGCAAGAGCCCCAGAGCCTATTGATGTAATTGAGGCTGTATTCATTCTGAAGGCGATGAATCCAATACGCACCTGGTTCTGTGACGTAATAGCCGCCATTCTTTTTCTCTATCATGCCAGCCATTTCAAATGGTTTTAATACATTTGAGAAAACCGAATCGAGAGTGAACGCATTTCCAAAGAGATCCTGAAAATCGTTATCTAATATCTTCAATTCATAAACTCTCCAGTATAACCAGTAAGCCATTTCGAGACGCCTATCAACCGGCATGGAGAGCACAATCGGCCTCTTTTCGGGCAACGATGCCGCATATGCACGAACATCAAAAGTATTTACGTAAAAATCCGTTCCGGTCATCGATGCGGCACTGGGTCCAAAACCGACATAATGGTGCCGCGTTATTGAGCTGAATTTCTTCTTTGCCGGTTTAAGCCAACTCCAGACCGCGCATCGGTCATAACCTGACTGCTTTGCATAGGCCTGAGTAAGATCGAGCATGGATCTGATTACACGACTATCGGGCCTTTTGACTTGTCGTATTCGCTGCGATTGCCCCAGGTCAGAATAGGGGAAAGAGAAGAGTGGATAGGTACTGATCTGATCGACACCTTCTGCGATGACTGTCCTAAGATCGTTTTCCCAATCTTTGAGTGTTTGCCCTGGCAGAGCAAACATTAAGTCCGCATTGACCGAATCAAAGCCGATTTCTACTGCCCTTCTAAGAGCGTCAACTGCAGTTTTACCATCGTGATTCCTGCCGATATTATTTAACATATTGTCCGAGGTCGATTCAACGCCTACGGACAACATAGTGACGCCTAGACTTTTTAGAGATTGAAGACACTCCATATCCATATTGCTGGGGTGCAGCTCAATACAGATATCACAAGATAATGAAAATGCGCTTTTCAGATGATCCAAGATTCGGAGCAATCCGTTCAAATTGACGGTGGGCGTCCCACCACCGACATATAGCGAGACAAATTCACAATGGTTCAAAGACTGTCTGGTTAATTCAATTTCTGCATGTATCGCCCGTTCATACTCTTGAAACAATGTCTCGTCATATTCAATCCGGTTGTAAGGACAAAAAGAGCAGAGGTTCTTACAGAATGGTACGTGCAGATAAAGCCCTGTACGTTTGAGATTGTAAGGTAATGCTGGTTGAATATGGCGCATGTGGAATCGGCTCCATTGCCCAGTAACGATTTTTTGAACTAACGGCTTCCAGATGAATTTAGCAGGCAGCATATCTTCCTTTCTATGTTGACGATATATAATCGTAGCCTTAATGAGCTTCTGTCCTAGTCATTTCGCAGATACATATTTACACCGGCGGTCTCTCGTGCGTGCGGTATAGCGAACAGAAGCTAAGTCCTGCACTGTGGCTGCCCGCAGCCAGCGTGATAGCCATGGCTGTTGGCTCTGACGAATGGTTGGGGCTTTTCGTATCAAAGATCGTCACTAGCCGTTCGTCTCTTAGGATGCTGGTTGTGGTGACGGTCCTTCGTTCCCATGGTATAAATCCGAAAAACCAGATGCGCCAAAAACCAATTGGCGAATCTGGTTTTTCCGAGAAAAGCTCTCGAAACGTTTGAATACGTCCGACCTCTCGACCGATCGCCTCACTGTAGACATCGTGGACGAATTTCGAACAGTAGAGACCGGGCGAATCATAGTTGAACCCCAATGTGTATCGCCTACCGATGCGTGCTTCTGCAGACTTTCTCAATGATGACTTTTCGTCATTTGTGAGGCCCTCGCGGTACCTTCTAATCAAGAAACGACCGTTTTCTGAGCGACGTATGAACTTGCTTAGAGGAGAGAACTTAGCAAACGGGAATGCGCTCTCGGCAACTGACCAGTCTCCGCTTTGATTACGAAAGAGAATTCCAACGTGCGACTCCCAACTGCCTGATGTAGCCGCGACTCGCCGGTATAAGAAGTTGGAGACTCGAATGAATATGATATCGCCATCCTTGAGAATAGGCTCGACTTCACTTAATATCCTATCCGGTTCTTGTTTCTGCTCTGTTCCACAGATCGAGGCAGGAGTGTGGACCACTTTGATCCCTTCCCCCGATGTATCTTTGATATTAGCCTTGAAACGGTCGAGTTGTTCTCGCATATTGATGGTGGGACTGTCTGCCGCCTGTTCGGTTTTTGAAGGATAAAGATAATCGACGACACTGCTTGAATATCTTGCATCTCGTCGATCGGTCACACAGCCGGATATAATGGCAACGAAGAAAAGTAAACAAAGAATCTGTCCGGCCTTTTGCTTAAGCGTGTTCATGATGCCTCCATTACTTACTTCGGATTCTTTACTGGGAACTTTAATGGTTTCTTTTGTCTGCTTATTAAACATTGCCTAAAATCCTGTCCTTGAACCTATGATAGAGATACGACGCGCAGACAAGAAGAATGCCCAGAATAATGAACGACACAATCCGGTAAGGCGTCCCCACATTGGCCATATCGAACAGGAATACCTTTATAAGCGTAAGAAGGAACAGCGCAAGTGATATCTTTCTCACAAGCGGACTTTTGCCGGTAAACCCCTGTATCATAAGGGCGACCGAGAAGAGTGACCATAGCACCGATATGGCGGCAAAACGAGCTGAAGGCAGATATTCATGAAAAAAGGAGCTGGTTTCGATGTTCAGGATAATGAAGAGCAATAAGCCGAAAAGCGCGTCGTGAAGAATGTATTCACTGCGCACGTTCAAAGATGAAGACAAGATATCTATTGCTTTCTTTTTGAGCAGTAAGGAAGATATTTGTAGCAGCGACAGAAGCAGTGCAGCGGTTAGTGCTCTCTCAAAAAGCAGATCGCTGTATGAACCGGGCATGGCCCAGTTTGTGATACTGAAATGATACACAGCTGTGTAGTCGTGCAACAGGAACTTCCCTGCAGAGACCGCAAAGAGGAGATATGCCGTGACGCATAGACCTTTATCCTCCGACTCGTGGCCGAGCAGAAGAAGCACGAAGGAATAGACGGCCCACAAAATGCAAAGCGCCGCGGGTTGCGTGTAAGGGTAATAGTCATGAAAAAATGAAGATGTCTCCACAGTAAGACAGATAAATAAGAGGGTGCCGAAGAGAGCAGAAAACAACCGGGAATCATCCTTGCCGAAGACCGAGAAGGGGTCACCGTAAAAGCGGCTGAGCATGGCCGAGAACCTTTGTATTATCAGAAGCACAAAGCCTGCTGTGATAAGGCGTTCCGGAAGGAGGTAGGTGAAGGAGCCGGAAATGGATAACGTGGCAGGACTAAATCCGAAGACAACCGGATAATCGTACATCAGGAACTTTCCTACCGAAAGCCCGAGAAGGAGATAGGATCCTATAAGGAGCTGCTTCCTTTCAAGGCGCAGGCCGGCCCATAGCAGAGTGATTGCCTGCGCGGACCAGAAGATCGTGATCCAATGTTTCGAAAAGATAATGGGCACAGTGATGACAAGAAAAAGCGCGGCCTTTGCCGATAGCATCACGAATGTATCCTCGTCTTCCTCCCTTCTCTTGTAAATGTATGCCGCCATTAAGATAGAAACCAGCGCATAAGGAATCGTTATCACGCTCACCCATTCGAGAGGAAAATTCCGGCGTATCATGTAGTATCCTAAGGCGAACGCGATGAAAGAATTCAGGGCAGTTATGAGGAATGAGCCCTTGCTCGTCCCGTCTTTCCGCAAAGACCGGTACGCAAATGGGATGATGCTGTAAGTCAGATAGAAGATATTAAGAAAGATTATGGAGGGCCAGAATTTGGAATCTTGATAGTAGCTCCCAAACCATTCGGTAAAGAGCATATACGTGAAGGCAAAGCCCAGGTAATTGAGTAGGTCCCATCTCTTGTAAAAAGCTATGCCGAGAAGGCCTAAATTGAGGATTGAAATATAGGTCATAAGCGCGATCTGGTTGTCCTGCCCTGTGCTCAGCATCACTGGGGTGAAAAAGCCACCTACAAGTCCGAGGACTGCAAGCCATTTTGTATCGTGGATCACCGACAGTACGCATGCCAGGACAGTGATCATGGTCATAATGGAGAAGGACGGTATCTGGCCGAAAAGATGATAGATCTGAAATCCGGCGAAGGTCGAAAAATAAAGAGTTGCAAGCCCGCCTCCGATTACGTAGAGACCGAAGGTTTCAAATCTCTTTCTGAAACCGTTTCCGCCTGTGAGAAGGACTAACCCCCAAAGGTATGCCATAGTTACCCTGCCTACCGGTCCTATCCATCCTCTGTCAAAAGAGTACTTCAGAAAGTACCCTATACCAAAAACCATCGTGACTATTCCCACAATGAGCAGCCACTTCTGCCCCAGTCGTATCTCGAACCCTGAGCCGTCTTTCTTTTCTTTCAACAGCGGGGCGGACACTTTCTCATAGAAAACTCGGTCCTGCACTAGAGGTATGTCTTTGACCTCATCAGCTTCAGGTTCTGAAACTTTTTCCTCAAGAGGCCCGGAAGTAGTTTCCTGCAATTTTGGTTCAGGTTCAATTTCCTCTTCTGAAACCGCCAGCATTTGTAAATCATCGGCAAGGGCCTTTTCAAGGAGATCGATCTTCACGGAAATTTTTTGAATTCCCGGCCAGACAGTTGTTTTAAATGTTGAACGCAAGGTTTCAAGCTCCTGCCTGAGGTCATAATATACGGACAGCTTTGTCCTGATATCTTCAGGAAGGACATAGCCGCACGAATTGCATCGCTCGGACGAATCGGTTATCGTTTTCTTGCATCCCGGACATTTCATAATTTTCCCCCTCTCATTTGGGTTAGGGTTAAGCATTTTCAGAACCGAAAGCCTCTATCGCTATCTGCCTCAGTCTTTTGATATCGAGCTTACCGGTGCCAAGTACCGGCAATGATTCCACCTCGATATAATGATCTCGGTCCGGTTTCCACAGATTGGGAAGAGGGCTTTCCGCGAGTGTCTGATGGAAGGTCCCGGAATCTCCAGAACCTTTTGTGTAAAGTACCACAAGCTTCTCGCCCTTTCTCTCATCAGGTATGGAGGTAACCGCAACCATCTGGCCTTGCAGGTTCAACCTGGTAAGAATCTCTTCTTCTATCGTCATATGGGGGACCATCTCTCCCCCGATCTTACTGAATCGCGATAACCTGTCTGTGATGGTCAAAAACCCCCTTTCATCCAGGTTGCCGATGTCTCCCGTGCTGTACCATCCGTCGCGAACTGTGTCCGCCGTCTGATCGGGCCTGCCGAGATAACCGAGCATTACATTGGGTCCTTTGACCTCTATTAGACCCTG
>Ga0116136_1001782_pt1 | contig 10310 bp, 11 predicted proteins | sample June2015DPH_20_5_FD_88972 | JGI IMG/M metagenome (GOLD analysis project Ga0116136, IMG submission 88972) | Peatland microbial communities from SPRUCE experiment site at the Marcell Experimental Forest, Minnesota, USA - June2015DPH_20_40 | ecosystem: Environmental > Terrestrial > Soil > Wetlands... | reverse complement strand
TCGTTCGCCTACTGGTGAAGGAAGTGCTGGTCGGCCCCGAAAGAATCGTAATCCGCCATTCCATTCCCGTCTCGGGACGAGATCCGACGCCGGGTTATCGTTTGTGTTGGGGGCGTCCTGACTGCTCCCTGTGGCGTGCCAGCCTCGGGCGTCCACTGCTTCAGGCCATCCAGCACCCCTTGGGTCAGGTAGGCTTTGAGCAGCTTGAGCACGCGGCCGTCGGCCACGCGACGTTCCATTTCCGTCATCAGGGATTGATGCGGGATCGTGTCGAAGTAGCTCTGGATGTCGGCGTCCACCACCCAGGTGGCACCGGCATCGAGGAGCCGTTGGACGTGACGCAGCGCATCCTTGCACCCGCGCCCGGGACGGAAGCCGTAGCTGTGCGGGTGAAACTCCCGCTCGAAGATTGGCTCCTGCACCATGCGCAGGGCCGTTTGCACCGCGCGATCCTTGACCGTGGGAATCCCCAACGCCCGCTTCTCCACGCTGCCCGCTTTGGCAATCCAGCACCGCCGAACCGGCTGCGGTTCGTAGGCGTCTGTACGCAACTCCCCGGCCAAGTGCTGCAGGTGCTTCTCCGCTTGGGTGGCAAACTGCTCCACCGTCTGCCGATCCACTCCGGCTGCCCCTGCCCGAGCGCACACCTGCCGCCATGCGGCCTCCAGCGTGCGTACGGCGTAGACCTTATCGATCAGGCTGAACCACTTGCCTCCTTTCACCCCCTGTTCGAGGGCCGTCAGCATACGCTCGGTCCAAACCGTCGGTTCGGTCCACGCCCATCGGGCGCGGACCTCTCCGGCTTGCGTAGCCCCATCGGGCACTGGCGCCGGTGCTGCTTCCGTCGATCTGCTCCTCACGCCTTCACCTTCCTGCAGCCCTTCGCTCCACGTCCGTTACGACGCTTCCGCGCTACTATGGCCGCTCTGACTCCTGCCCGCGCCCGGTTCTTCGGCTCTGTGAGCATGAACTCCTCCGTCTCGTCCGCGGACAGGTCTCCCTGCTTTACGTGCACGGCCATCACGATCATTCCGTCCCCAATCACCTGGTGTCCCCCGCTGTCGCTTTATCACGCTACCCTTCAGCGCAGCGGGCGCCCTGCTCGCACAGGGGCAGACTTCGCCACTCTTAGGCAGGCTCGTCGGTTCCACACGGCCGAATCGGGTTCGTCATCCTACGGACTGATCGTTCACCTCCCGTTGCTCCGGACCCCATCTCGCGATGACGCCCTTACGTTCAGTTACAGGCCGGAGAGCGCATGCCTGAAGAGGACTTTCACCTCTCTGTCCATGCACGCTCACAGGCGCACCCAAGTCGGCCTGCGCCCACTGGCTTGATGCGGGGTGCGGAGCCCGCCCTTCGACGGCGCTCAGCGCGGGGCGGTGCCCGTAACCCAACTGTCGAGCCAGAAATCTCCCCCTCGCCCACGCATCTTTTCCGCGTGGGGGTGCGAGGGCTCCAGGGTTAATATGCCCGGGGGCGTACATTCGTGGCAAAAAACGTCCGTCCAGGCCCGTGATGAACGCCAGGGAACCGGCATATTTGCGGGATTCATTTGAGGTTTTGCGGAATGCGAGTTGGCATGGTATCTGCTCTATGAAAATGCCGATGGCAATCGCCATGGGCAAAACGGGTGCGCTAGTGGGTGCTGAGCTCCCGGCTGCAGCGTACCCGTCTCACCACAAGGTCTTCGCATCTCCCGGCAGCGCATTTCCGACCGGGCTCTTGTTCGACAGCAGAACGTTCGCTGTGATGGCCATCACGCAGCCAGCCGGATCCGAAACGCCGGACGTGAATGTGGACAAAGAGGGCGAGCGTGTGCTGATAATGGTCGACGGGGACCTATCGCTGCAAATCGGCGAGAGCCGGTTCCGTCTTGGGCCCGGCGATGCTGTGCAAATCTCGCGTGGCACGCCCTTCGGGAAGAGCCGTTCCAATGCCGGCGCCCATCTGCTGCTCATCCGCAGCAAGAGCATGCGGTCTTTCTCAGTATATCGTTAATCCGATTGTTGGCCCCGAGCCGGCTTCCTCTTCCTCTTTGTGCGGCGTCGGTGTAGTCGTCGCGTAGCCCGGATTATCCATGAATCGATGTACTGCGAGCGAAAGGTTTACCGACGGTGAACGGCAGGCGCTGGCGCCGTACTTCACCAACCTGGACGGGCCGGTGTTTGCGCTGCGCAACCTGCCGGAAGTGGTGAAAGGGGCGCTGTTCGCGCGTTACTCGCGGTCGCCGAAATCGTTGCGCCGGCTTTTTCTCGACGAGTTTTACGATCACGTGCCGGCAATGCCCGAGGCTGCCGAGGTTGGCCTCGAGCGGGCGGAGCAGCTCTACCAACGCGTGTTTGACGAGTACGGAGATGATTCGGTGGCACAGCTCGGCGGCGCCCACCTTGCTTGTGAAGCAGCGTCGAATCTTCTCACCAAGGTGTTGGAATGGGGGCGTCTCATGGCGTACCTGGAGCAGTCCACCCGCTACATCGCTTACAACGACCGCGTGGGTGGCCGCTGGAAGTACCTGGTCCCCGCCGAGATCGAGCCCACGGAGCAGCGGCAGGCGTACGTGAAATGCCTCGACCACGCCTTCGAGACCTATGCACGACTGATCGAACCGGTCGAGCAATACTACCGTGCTCGTTATCCGAAAGACGCGGCCGATCCGAAAGTCGTCTACCATCGGACCATTCGGGCCAAGGCGCTGGATAGCTTGCGCGGCTTGTTGCCGGCGGCGACGCAATCAAACGTAGGCTTGTTCGGCAGCGGGCAAGCTTACGAGGCGCTGCTCCTGCGTATGCGCATGCATCCGCTTGAGGAAGTGCGCCGCTACGGCGACCTGATGCTGACGGAGCTGCGCAAGGTGATTCCGTCTTTTTTGAAGCGCGTCGACCGGCCGGATCGCGGCGACCGCTGGAGTCGGTACTTGAAGGAGACGCGGGCGGCGACGGAACGCGTAGCGCAACGGCTGCTCGCGGATGCGCCGCCGGAATCACGGCCCGAGGTGATGCTGACCGACTACGATCCGGAAGGGGAGGTGAAGGTTGTCGCGGCCGCGCTGTATGCCGTATCGACGCTGCCGGATGAGCAGCTGCTCCGGATTGCGCGGCAGATGAGCGCGGCGCAGCGGGCGGATCTCCTGCGCGCTTACGTTGGGAATCGGCAGAATCGGCGCCATAAGCCCGGGCGCGCTTTCGAGCGCACCGCGTACCGGTTCGACATCCTGACCGACTATGGCGCCTTTCGCGATCTGCAGCGGCATCGCCTGCTCACGCTCGAGTGGCAGGCTCTGAGCCTGCGGCACGGCTACGCCCTGTCGGACGCCGTGCGCGCGGCCGGTGTCCTGCCGGACTGCGAGCGCGTTATGGAGCAGTCGGCGCGGCTGTACCAGCAGTTGGTCGACGCTGGATACCCAGAGATAGCGCCGTATGCCGTGTGCATGGCATATCGCGTCCGCTTCTACGTCGAGATGAACGCGCGTGAGGCGATGCACATGATCGAGCTGCGCACCTCACCGCAGGGCCATCCGGCATACCGGCGTGTCTGTCAAGCGATGCACAGGCTCATCGCCGAGCAGGCAGGCCACCACGCCATCGCCGCCGCGATGGCTTTTGCCGATCATTCCGAGGTGGAGCTGGAACGCCTACAGTCCGAGCGGCTGATCGAGCAACGGCGCCGTTCTCCTCGGGACTAGCTGCCGTTTCAGCTATTTCTGCCAAGGCACATTTCCGTACGCCTGTACCTACAAGACGCCAGTTTACGGAGCAGAAAACGTCTCACCCCGAGGATCTCATTTGACAATCGGGAAGCTTGGGCGGTACTTGGCGGTGAGGGGCCGCGGCAGTCGTGGCGCAGCCCGGGAGCAATGGGATGGCAGGCAGTGGCGCGCGGGGTCAGCAACGGCAGCGAAGCGTGGTTATCGTGGCCACACTCGACACGCGCGGAGACGAGGTCGTATTTCTTCGGGAGATCATCGAGGCCAGAGGTCATGATGTCCTCAGCGTCGACGTGGGCGTCATGGGTCAGCCGTTCGTCCGCGGCGACTACACCAGAGAGGCGGTGGCAGAGGCTGGAGGGGTTCCACTCCAGCAGCTGGTCGATGCCGCCAATGCCGGGGCGGACCGCAAGCAAGCCACCGATGTCATGACGGCCGGCGCCCGCAAGATCGTGCAGGAACTTGCGGCGGCGGGACGGCTCGACGGCATCATGAGCCTCGGGGGCTCGACGGCTGCCGCGATCGGCACGAGCGCCATGAAAGGCCTGCCGCTCGGCTTGCCGAAACTACTGGTGACGACGTTCCTCGGGCTCGCGCCTGTCGGCGACGAGGATATCACCGTGATGCAGTCGCCCGTGGATCTTGTCGGACTGAACCGCATCGTCGGCAAGACCCTGGCGAACGCCGCCGGCGCGCTCGTGGGCATGATCGAGCAGGAGGTGCCGGACCGGGCCAGGCGGCCGCTGGTCGGCGTCACCGCGCTCGGCGTGACCACTCCCGCCGTACAAAAGGTGATCTCGCGCCTGGACCGTGACGGCTACGATGCGATCGTGTTCCACGCGCAAACCGCGAAGCTCGACGAGCTGACGAAGGCGGGCGTCATCGACGCGATCATCGATGTAACATCGTTCGAGACCGTCCCGAAGACGCTGTACCCACTCGAGATCCTCGCCATGCTGAGCGGATCGGCGCAGAGCAGCCGCGACCGGCTGGAGAGCGCCATTGCGCGCGGCATCCCGCAGATCATCGCGCCTGGTGGCCTCGACATGCACATCATTCCGGGCACCGGCATCGATGCCATTCCACCCGAGTACCGCGGCCGCGCCTGGAGCATGCATGGTCCGAACATCGTCCTCGTACGGACAAGCAGGGAAGACCTCGATCAGGTCGGCCGCGCCATCGCCGAACGGGCCAACCGTGCCACCGCTCCGGTGAAGATCATTATACCGCTGCGCGGCTACTCGGATGCCAGCCGCGAAGGTGCCCCACTGTACGATCCCGACGCCGACCGCGCTTTCGTCCGGGCACTCAAACGCCACCTTGATCCCCGAGTCCCAGTCATCGAGCTCGATTGCCATATCAACGACGATGCTTTTGGCAACGCGATCATCGCCTCGTTTCGCGAGATCACCACGAAAACGGAAGCAAAATGAACAAAGCGATCGACAGACAGGAGATCCTTCGCAGGTTGCGCCAGGAGATCGCCGCGCGCCGCCCCATCCTCGGGGCCGGCTGCAGCGCAGGTCTGATCGCCAAGTGCGCCGAGATCGGCAAGGCGGACCTGATCATCGTCTACAGCACCGGCAAGACGCGGATGATGGGATTGCCCACCACTATCACCGGCGAGTCGAACTCGACCACGCTCGGCATGTATGACGAACTGGCAAATGTAGTGCACGACACGCCGATCATCGCGGGCGTCGAAGCCAACGACGTTCACTATCTTGATCTTAACAAGTCACTGAAGCGATTCATCGACAAGAACTTCAACGGGGTGATCAACTTCCCTACTGTCGGCCTGTACGAGAATCTGATCGAGGGTGGCATGGGCCTGCGAATGTACAACGAGAGCCTGGCGGGCGGCTTCCGCGTCGAGCACTGGGGATGGTCGCGCGAGGTCGCGATGATCCGGCTGCTCCGTCATGCGGAGGTGTTCACGATGGCATACGTCTTCAGCCCGGCCGACGCCGCCGACATGGCGAAGGCGGGCGTAGATGCGCTGTGCGCCCACGTCGGGCCGACGATGGGCGGCTTGGCGGGGCAGCAGGTGCTCGCCGACCTCGATGCCTTGCTGCAGCGGGCGCAGGACATTTTCGATGCCGCGCGCCGGGTCAATCCCGACGTGATCCGGCTGATCCACGGCGGGCCGTTTTACAATCCGGAGAGCACCAAGGTGGTGTATGAGAACACCGATGCACAGGGTTTCGTCGCCGCCTCCGCCATTGAGCGCACGCCGGTCGAATTGGCTGTCACCACCGTGTGCCGGGAGTACAAGCAGCTGCCGATGCCGAGAAGTTGAAGCCTTACGGATTGAAAAGTCACTTGATATGAGTGCGTGAAATGCAAAGCGTTCTGTTCACCCCTATCCGCATTGGCAGCCTCACGCTGCCGGGCCGCTTCGTGAAGTCGGCGACGCTCGAGACGCGCTGCACCGATGACGGCTTCGTTACCGATGCACTCGTCGAGTACTACGAGCAGATCGCCAAGGGCGGCACGCCGTTGCTAATCACCGGGAACGCCTACTTCAGCCTCTACTCCAAAGCGGCGCCACAACAGTTGGCGGCGGATGACGACGACAAGATCCCCGGCTTGAAGCTGCTCACGGAAGCTGTGCATCGCCACCGCGGGAAGATCTTCCTGCAGGTCTACCACGTGGGCCGCCAGGCGGTGCCGAAGTTCGTCGGACGAACCGATGCGGTATCGCCCTCACGTGTCTTCGAGCCCACCCTCAGCGTGCGGCCACGCCCGATCACGCGGGAAGAAATCCGCGACGCAGTCAAGGGCTTCGCGGACGCTGCGGAACGGGCGCGGAAATCTGGTTTCGACGGCGTGCAGATCCACGCGGCACATGGTTATCTGATCAGCGCCTTTCTGACGCCGCACACGAACCGCCGCACCGACGAATACGGCGGCACATTCGACAACCGCATGCGCTTTCTCGTCGAGGTGTACCGCGCGACGCGGGAGCGAGTGGGCGCGGACTTCCCGGTCATCCTCAAGCTCAACGGCTCGGACGACCTCCCGCTGCGTAAAGGCCTGCAGCCGCAAGACTTGGTGCACGTGGCGCGGTGCATGGAAACCGAGGGCGTAGACGCGGTCGAGGTCACGGCGGGCCATTACGAGTCTGGGCTCACCTTCGAGCGCGGGCAGTGGCGTGGGTTCTTCCGCAACGTGACCACGGTAGGACTCGGCCGGAAATTTCCCTGGTACTATCGCGGCACCCTGCGCGTGTTATCGCCGCTGTTGGACTGGGGTCTCAGTCGAGTCGCCGCGTACAGTGAAGGATTCAATCTGCGCTACGCGAAGCTGTTCAAGCAGGCGCTCAGGATCCCGGTGATCTGTGTGGGCGGTTTCGTGCACCGCGAAGCGATGGAACGCGCCATCGCCAGCGGCGAGTGTGATATGGTCTCCGTCGCGCGCGCGCTGATAGCCGACCCCTACCTTTACCGGCACCTGCAGCAGGGCGTTGTGGGCCCGCAGTGCGACTTCTGCAACGAGTGCTACGCCCGGGCCACCGCCATGCCCGTCGACTGTTACAACGAGACCATTCGAGCACAGAAAGATCGCATGCTGCAAGCCGAGGGCTAACAGGCCGGCCGTCTATCCACATCCACTTCAGCCAATCTCCGTCGCACGCAGACCCTCGCCGAGCGCTGCTGCTACCAGGTTCGCATCGCTCGACCAGAACGTGGTGGAAACGCCGCTGGCCTGCAGCGTCAGCGCCGCCGCCAGTTGAACCGCGTCGTACGCGCGGAGCGGCCAGCGCACCACCAGCGCTGGCACCCGAGACAGCATTGCCGCGCGCACATCAACCACCGTCATCTGGGCGAAGTCGCGATTCAACCTGGCCAAGATCACATCCCGGGTCGTCTCGCTCACCGCCCCTTCGCGGTGCTGGCGGGCGACCGCCGCGGCCAGCTCGGCCGAGGCGATTCGGGCAACGGCAATCGGCCGCTTTCGCCGGAAAAGTGAGCGCACCTCCGCGGAGCCCGGCTCTGTCAAGTACCGCTTGACGAGGGCGCTCGTATCCAGGAAGTAGATCATCGTCGATCGTCGATGATCATCCGTGAGGTCAGCTTCTTGGCCCGCATCACCGGTGACGGCTCAATGTCCTCGTGTTGCCCGGCGCCAAGTGTGATCGCGCCGTCCGCCGCGAGTCGCCGCAAGGCTTCCTCCTCACCGTCCCTTGCGGGTGGGCTCGGCTTGAGCTCAGCTACAATTCTGCCCCGGTCCGTCACGTGGACCGTCTCCCCGGATTTCACTTGCCGGAGGTAGTGACCCAAGCGGTTCTTGAGCTCTCGTGCGCCAACCTTCATGCAGTCTTTGTAGCCCCGGGAGCTACATCAAGTCAAACGCGACTACCCGATCGGCCTCGATGATCGGGCTGCATGGGCAGGCTTGGGGTCGTGAAATAGCAGCATATTGCCGCGCACGAGGGGGTTGCCTGATACTGACGAGGCTGATATTTTGTCTGTATCATCCAGATGGAGGACCAATGCGATCGGCCGTGAAGAAGAAAACCTATAATCTCGACGGCGAAAAGATCGAAAGGGTGCGGCGGCTCTTCCACGCCAAGACCGACACCGAGGCAATCCACAGGGCGCTGGAGAAGACGATCGAGGATCGAGAGATCGAAGAGGCGCTCGACGCATTGTTGCGCGAGGGGCACTTCCGCACGGTCTACAGATGAAAGTTGTCCTCGACACCAACGTCTACGTCTCGGCCTGCCGGTCGGAAGAAAGCCGCGCGCGCTTTCGTGCGACGTTCTTTCCGCTGCTACCGGTAACGTTTCTGGCGGCGGTCGTCGCCTATGAGTTGCGCGTCAACGCGGCGGACCGTTCGACGCAACACTTGGTGCAGGAGTTCATCGGTCCGATGGAGCGCGCCGGGCGCTGCATCGCCCCGAGCTTCGCGGATTGGACCGAAGCGGCGGCAATCGTGACGGCGATTGTCGAACGCGATCACAGCTGGCGATCGAAGGTACCAGCGCTGCTCAATGATATCTTGGTCGCCCTCTGCGCCCGGCAAATCGGCGCCACGCTGCTCACGTACAACGGGCAGGACTTTCGCCTCATTCGGCGCCACCAGGAATTCGCTTTGCGAGTGCGCGCTGCCGAGGTTGAGTGACGGCTCAGCAAAGGCTCGTTCACCGTTTCGATCGTGCACGTGCGCGACGCTTTCCACCAGGTTGTGCGGTTCTCCGACGCGGCGACCGTCGACGACGGGTACTGGTGCGGTCGCTATCCTTTACCGGCCGTCACGTTTTCCGCTGGGCGTCTCCCCTTGTGCTCAGGCAGCTTCCACAATCACCCGGCCGCGGCCTCGCCGGGGCTTCTCGCCGACAACGATCCGGATGTCTCGATGCAGCGCGGTGAGGAACCGCATCAGGCGTTCAACGGAGAAGTCGTCGAGCCGGCCGCGGTAGATCAGCGACACCTTCGGCTGATCGATGCCGAGCAGCTTCGCCGCTTGCGTCTCGCTGAGCGTGCGGTCTTCGAGGATCTGGACGATCCGGGCCGCGAGTTTCGCCTTTGCGAGCAGCTCCTCGGGATTCTTTAAGCCGAGGTCTTTGAAAACGTTCCCGCTCCCGACTGTCACCTCGGCTTTCTTCGTGGCCATTACCTGGATTCCTTTCTTCTACCGGCTCCGGGAACGCCTTGAGGTTCTCCTTGCTGCTATCTACCCAAATGACCGCTTTCGCAGTCACCGCCCCTACCTTCACGACGCCTCACCCATACCAGTATTAGCCTGGTCGGTCGAGGCGGAGGAGTTGCCCTGTTTGGCCTCGGACCAAGCCATCGCTGAGCAAGGAGGCCTGTCCGCCGACATGTTCTCCGAAGCCGAAGGCGTAGGAGAAAGCCTTCGGCAAAGGCCGCTTCGTCAGCTTCGTCGACAACGGCTACTTGTGAGGTCGGTATCCATTATGAGCTGTCGCACTCCCTGGCGGCTCGTTCTCGTTGTCAGCTATCGACCGGTTAGCGACAGCGATCAACCACGCCCGGAGCTTGTCGGAGGTCACGGCAACCTCGATAGCCAGCGTATTAGGCCGCCAGAATGTACCGCGTAACACACCTGAAGCGGCGGGTGCGGCGTCCGCAGAAGGTTTTGGACGCACGTGGCTTTTGTTGTATGAAAACCCATGAGCGTGAGGCGTATTAGGCCGCAAGAAATGGCGGGGTTTGCCGATTCTCTTCGGCGGCCTAATTGTCGTGCGAAAATGGTGATGGTGCCTGTGGCAAAGTCGCATTCGTCGATGGGGGCGCCCTTGTGGTTGGTTCTCGCTCTTCTGTTCGCTGCGCAAGGTCAGTGCGCCCCTGCCCAATTCGACAAGCCTTCTCCACTGGCTGGATCGGCGCGCGTCTTGTACCACAAGAACTCCTGGCTGTGGCTGATGAACGACGACGGCACCGCAAAACAGCAGTTGCCGAATACCGCTGAGGCAGGAGATGCGGTGTGTACTCCCGATGGAAGGCGAATCCTGTTGTGGGTTCCGGAAATTCTGTCCGCTTTTTTCCGGAAATTCTGTCCGGTTTAGTAGCGTGATCGCTGTTTGAATCGGGCAAGTCAAGCGGCGGCAAGTGGCGAGTGCGGTAGGAGGGGCCGT
>Ga0116136_1001777_pt1 | contig 10327 bp, 10 predicted proteins | sample June2015DPH_20_5_FD_88972 | JGI IMG/M metagenome (GOLD analysis project Ga0116136, IMG submission 88972) | Peatland microbial communities from SPRUCE experiment site at the Marcell Experimental Forest, Minnesota, USA - June2015DPH_20_40 | ecosystem: Environmental > Terrestrial > Soil > Wetlands... | reverse complement strand
TTTCGAGGACTTCTGAACGGGCGGTTCCGGGCCCATAGACGCTCCTGGAGAGAAAAGGGGGCTCGGTTGGACGCAAATGGGTGTATATTTTTAACCGCCGGAACGGCAAAAAGTTAATTCCGGCTAAGGAGCAGAAAGCGGCTCAACTCGTGCGGCAAGGGGCCGCTATATCGCTTGTTCACGACTCTGAGTTTCGCAAGCTCTTAGAAGATAGAAGGCCAGCACGCATCGCTGACCGTATCGCCGGCGACCCTGTGGAGTGGTTTGCACTCCCGACTAAGAAACAGTTTATCCAAGCTGCCAAGATAAAGGGCCCCCTTGACCGAGAGCACAGCGTGCTCGGGCGTGTTGAGCAAAGTTACCTTCGGCACATCCTTTTCGATGGAGATGAGCACGCAACATGCTCGTTGTGCGGTCGCCGCCTGCCGGTTGGGCTACTCATTGCTGCTCACGTGAAGCCCCGGAGTGAGTGCTCTCGACGGGAGCGGCTGGACATGCATAATATCACCTTCAGAGTGTGCCTTCTCGGCTGCGATGCCCTTTACGAGCGGGGCTTTCTCGCCGTGCGGGAAGGTGGGCAGATAGTGATTAGTACCGTACAACCTTCTCGCGCTATTAAGGCTGTGCTCCGACGGTTTCGAGGGAGGACCTGCAAAGATTGGAACAAAGGACGGGCAAAGTATTTCAATTGGCACCTGACGCGGCGGTTTCAAGGAGCCAACGAACCGTCATGAAAAGAGCTGTTGGACCTGCCGACGCGGACAAGGTTATTTAGCCTCCCTGAGTGGAGAGAACTGCCTTTTCGACTTCTGCCAACTTGGTGAACAACCGCTCCCGGCGGTCGGCCGGTGGGGCCCCTTTCATCGTCCAGTAGGCACGAAGTTTCTCCTCAGCCGAATGAGCAGCAGCGATAGGAGCTGGTTCCGAGGGAAGGCCCGCATCGTGCTCGATCTTCACCTTCAGTTCTGCGGGATTGGCGGCCAATATCTTCTCCCGGAGATTCTCCTGCTGCTCGCGGCTCAGCAGGCGATCTGGTCCGTCGGGGACCGTCACCACGACCTTCACCCGAGAGTCTTTCAAAGTGACCAGATCCAAGTTGTCGGGTAGCCGCAGCTCGCCATCTTCGTAGACGGCGTGAAGCTCGACCATCCGGCGGGTGGGTGACATCCTGAAATCAATGTCCAGGTCCGTCAAGTCCGGACGAAGCTCGGGAGCGTGCAGGGTTACCAGGTGATAGCCTTTGTCTTCAACCTCACTGTAATCGCAGCGGGAGAGTGAACCGGCATACCAAATGCGCGGGGCGAGTTGCTGCCGGAGGTGAACGTGACTGAGCCCGACATACTGGGCTTTCAGGTTATGTAGCGGATCAAGGGGATACTCGGCACAGCGCCCGACCATGGGTTGGCCACTGCTCACCCTGGCGCCCGCCACCCCGAAATGCCCAAAGAAGAGCTTGTAGCATCTCGGCCGCTGCTCGAATCGCTGGTTGAACTCATGAAGCTGCTGTGCGAAGGCCTCGCCCAGACTGTGCTCGTTGCCAGCCATCTCAGCTTTGCGAGGATACGGGAAGACTGCGACGGCAGCCTCACCCAGCTCAAGAAACTCCGGCTCGGTGCAAAGATAGATGGGGTGGGCGGCCTTGGCGCGTGCCAGAACGTGCAAGTCTCCATCAAGTTCCTTGCCATGGTTACCCGCCACCAGGATGACCGGGGCGTGGTTACCCGTCTGAATGAGCGTTTCGACCCAGAGGTTTCGCTCTTTGATGGTTTGCTTGTAAGTCGTCAGGTCACCATCGACAACGAAAAGGTCCGTATTGGCCCGGATCGAGTCCTCGACGAACCATTCCAGACACTGTGCAGTGTCCCCGAAGTATCGGTCTTCCTCGATGTGTATATCGCCGCAATGGGAGATCTTCATCTTCATTCAACTCCTTCTAAGGAACATTTCGTGGGGCCGACTCTAGTGAATAAGAATCACTCCAAGCAAGAGGACGACGGCCACGATGATGTGGGCAAGAACCAGTAGTGGGGACACAGAAAACATCCGACGGGCGGAAAAGAGATTGAGACCGACGAACAGCAAAAGAACAAGCTGGATCAACCCAAGGTGATCTTGAAGCCACTTCTTAAAGGAATTCATGAGAGTCCTTTGGCACACTTCGGAGTGGTGGGATTGATAGCGGAGGGAAACTTGCCAGATCTATCGAGGAGGGCGATTCATCGGATACCCATCAACTGGCCTGGTGGGCGTCTCTGTAAATAAGCTTGAAGACGTAGCCCGACAAATGGTCCGAGGTAAACAAATCGAGCTACCTGCCGCGGACCAGCTCTACCTTGCAATGTGTGTTCCAGATGCCCTTGACCTGCCTCAGTCGGAATTCACAACTCTCCTGCGCTTACTTGCCGCATGTGACGGCATCAGAATATTTCGACGGCACATCTTCCTCCCCAATGCGTAGTGTCTAGACTTCGATGAAACGGGTTCTCGAATAGACCGGTTGTCGGAATGTGGGGGTATCGCAGGCTTGGCAAGGTCCCAGGGCGCCGGCGATGGGGGGGGGCCACAGGCGTGTGGTCTGGCAAACCCGTTCCCCCCAGAAACTCTGGAACCGTTTCCGAATTCTTGAGGACGTGATCAGCGGCAGGAACTTCGAGCGGCCTGGGCTGAAGGGTTTGCTTGATTACGCCCGCCCCGGCGATGTGCTCTGTCTTGTGTGCCTCGACCGCCTCAGGCGCTCCCTCCAGGAACTGCTTGAAACCGTGGAGGAACTGAAAATCAAAGTATCGGCTCCGTGTCTCTGGAACACCGCATCAACACCACGCTTATCCTTCGTAGGTTATCTGGTTGAGGATGTGCGGGTCATTAACCACCGTGCGCACAAGGGTACCATCCCACGATGCACCGCCTCCAGGCACAAAGCTCTCCTTAAGCAGAGAAGTCCTGTCGGCATCCAGATACTCTAATGTCAGAGTGGAATCTTTAATCACCATTTCGACATAGCCGTTTGTGCCAACGACGGTCCCGTCTCCCAACTTGTGGAACCTATTAGGATATATGTCAGTCGCACCATCCCAGTATTCGACCCTTTGGGCGCGGGCGCCATTGGGATAGTTGGCGTCGGGCAGTTCGATTGGCATGCCCCCATGGCCGATGCACCGTCCGTATGCTGTGAGGTGATTATCGGGGCTTTTGTATTTGTAGTAGAGCGCCAGACGGTGTTCATGGCCCCAGAGCCAGATAATCTCCTGATTCTTCAGAAACGGCGCTATCTGATCGGCGGGCTTCCCATAGTCCCCATCGGCGAAACCGCTGAACCACTGGTGATGGGAGAGTAGAACCGTTGGCTTGCGGTTGCGTACCGGGTCGATCACATTCCCCAACCAGTCCAGGAATTTCTGCTCCAGTTTGCAATCCCCAAAAAGAGTGTCAGAGTTGTAGCCGGTATCAATCGCCAAGATCCGCCAAACCGGAGTCTCCAGACAGAAATAGCTCGCAAGTTGCTGTTTGTCCTGCGAACTCGGTATCCCGAGCTTAGGGAGAAAGTCCTCAAAGTAGCCATTGCCGCCGGAGTACATCTCGTGGTTTCCGTTTAATGCAAAGCTCCCTTTGGTTCCCATTTTCCAGAGGACCCCTTTGTACGCGGGCGTATCCTCTCCGAAGCAGTTTTGTCTGACTTCGCTCTCAGTTCCAACGTAATAGATGTCGCCCAGATGGATCGTGAGCTCTGGATTCGTGCTGGCCATGGAATCAGCGACCTGCTGGGCAACGTCGGTGCCCGTACCCCAATCTCCCGCCAAAGCGATGCGTATGGAATGATCGGGCGCCAATAGCCCCGACAAATCGTAGTGTCCTTGTTCTCCTGTGGCAGGATAGGAATCGAACGGGTGCTTCTTGTCGGCGGAGACAAACAGACCCTCGATGTCGACCTGGTACGTGGCCTTAATCCAGTTCGTGATCCAGGGCCATATATCCTGATTATCAAAGTCCTGGAGGGGCGGGGGCTCCAACCCGGCCGGCGGATTTTCTTGGGCCATCCGGTAATACGACTGAACGGCGCTACGGCTCAGCCCGACGTAGTTCCCAAGAGCCCTTCGGCCAGTGGCGGCAACCTTCGGTATTTCTGCCATTCTTCTCTCCTGTCTATTGGATTTAGAAGCTGAATACGCCCTTCTCTCCTAATAGGAGCAGGCGGGAGGATCTTCTCCTATTCTTCGCCTCACGACAGCCGATGGCAGCGAGAGACTAATCGGGTTTTTGCACCAGCATGTCCGTGGCCACCAGCCTCGCGGATGCACCGGTTGAATCCGCCGCCGGGAACAGCGAGACCAAACCCCATGGCTCGTCAAATCGCGTCCGGCTGTTCTTAATCACTCCCGCCATGTTCTTCTGCAACTGATCCCGCTGCTTCGCAAACTCATGGCTAGCGGCCAACGTGGCCGGGTCCACGCTGGCGACAAACTTCTGCATTTGGAGGATCGCGTTGCTCGCCGTTTGCATATCGCAGTCGCCCACCAGCTAATCGTGTAGACGTCGCCGATGAGATATTGTGTGATCATCTGCCCTGTCGAGTCCGTGAGGTGCAGCCCCATCAGCGGTCCGAGGTTGACGTCGGCACCGATCCTGACAGCGTCCGCCCAGTGCTGGTCGAGTAGCTCGTAACGGTACCGGTCGATATCGCTGTTGTTCGGATCGATCAAAGCCCGCATACCCTGCCGGCCAATCTCCAGGTAGTGATCGCGCCCCCAAGGCTGGCCCGGCGCTTGGAAAAACAGCGACTGACACGCGTGATCGTCAAACTCCGTGCGCAGCAGGCACGTCGAAGGTCCCCCGCCCGGAAACTGCTTCAGGTAAATATCCGCCTGCGGTTTCGTGAGCAGGGTCCAGCACTACGAACCAGTTGAGATAATCGGCCAGAATCGTGCTCTTGGTATTCTCATTGAGCACGAAATGGAAGTTGTGGCTTGTGATGCCGGTCATCCCGATCACGTTGCTGACTCGGTAGGTTGCTGTCAGCATCAGCGATTCGAACATGGCCTTGCGCAACGCCTTTCTTCGGTCCATGTCATGCACCTCAGCGTTGATCCGGTTCCCCGTCGCGCTATCCGCAATCGTCACTTCGCCGGTGCCGGGATCTTTGACGACTACGCACTTGCGAATCAAGTCGGAAACCGAGATGAAGTTAACCAGCCCCAAGAGGTTCAATTTGAGGGTGGTTCCCTGGTTCCGCACCGTGGTCAGCACACTGCTGATGAGCTTCACACCCGGAGCGAGTGTGGCGCCTTCAGTACCGGTCTCCAGCGCCGTCAGACTGGACAGATCCCCCTCAAGCGCCCGATGTATGGCCGCGCTGCCCGTCGCATCAAGTTGCCCAAGTTGGACCTCATACTGGAAGGCCGCCTGATCATCCGTAATCCGGGAGAGCGCGAGGTCGAGCGAAGCCTGCAAGCTGTGGTCGAGTCCGTCCTTGATGGCGCCGGTCAGGGTCGCGATCTCGTTTTTCGAAAGACCGCCATCCTCGAACAGCTTATTGGTGGCGTCGTCCTTTGGGTTGGTGCTGATTGCGCCCAGTAGCGATTTCAGAAGATCGGTGTCCCCTACCTTCACGGAGACCCCGGCTGAGGCTAAAAGATCTGTCTTCAGCGTGGTTCCCTGCTCTTTGCAGAAACTGAGTTCGATGGTATCGGCGGAGGTTCGTCTTGCGCGAACCTGGTATGAGCCAGTGATGGTGAAAGACGCGGAAATACCGGCCATCGCGCCGGTCTTAACCTGGAGTTTCCCCGCATTCAGCGGCAGGTCAACCGAAGCCAGCGGATTCGGAGCAGCCGACACTTTGAACCCGCCCGAGATCTTCAGGCTACCCTGACCTGAGACCGTACAGACATCATTCACCGCCAGCAGCTTTAGATCATCGACATCGGCGGGGATTACGAATCCCGAGATAGATTCCCCGGTGGCCTCACCTAAGTTCAGCTCACCGGCACCGAGTGGAAACGCCTTCCAGTATTCAAGGCCGATGGTTCGGATCGCGTCGAATCCGAACGTCAGGTCGCCCGACGAACCGCTGACGCCGACGTCTAGCGAACCTTGAAGGGCCAGCGAGACGTAACCAGTCTGGTCAGGGACGGTGCACGCGACACGGAACGGGTTGTTCTCGAACAGGTTGGAACCCTTGGTTGTATTCGCCAGAATAGTCGCCTGAAACGATGGAGTGAGGTCGATTTCCGGCTTGGTGTTGCCTAATTGGAATTTGTGTTGCAGCGTAAGCTGGAAAGATATGGGGTTTGGAGCCGCTTGCGTGAGTGGAAGCGCCGCGCACGCGATGAAGTCCGGAGCAACTATGAGGTGCAAAAGCTCAGTCTTCGCGTACTTCAGAAGAGAGGAGGGATGCGAAAGGTCGATTTTGACATTTGGCACGGCCTTTCCGAGATCGTCCGTTACCTGAATATCTGCCATGGTATATGCCCCGCCTCTATTCTAGCACTCGGAGCCATCAATTTTGCCCAAATCGGAACGCGAACATCCTTCTTCCTCCTGCGGCGGGGATTTCATTCCGGACCGCCCAACGGTGGACCATTCGGTATCAACGGTCTGGCTTTGGCACTGCAAATGATCCCTTCTTAGATTGGCTAATAAGCCTGTGTCCATCGGCTACGGATCAATGTACACTTTCATGGAAATGTCTGATGATGACGCAGATAAAGTGCCGAATGAATTGTCCCGCACGACAAGGTGATGGATCCCCTGTCTGACTCGTTCCGTGTGCTGGAAGGACGCTCCCTTGAAGTCCCGTTCGGGAAAATTTGTGGTGGCATAGCACTCGTTGGGATAGATCGCCAACAACGCCGCAGGGCAGAGCGCGGTCGCTCAACCCCTTGGTCCACCCGCAAGTTACTCCCCCGATGGTTGCGGAGGGATTTATTCGCTCGTCTAACTTCAAGTTGTGGCAGCTCAGAAAAGTCCGGCGCTGGTGGTGATTCGGCCTGTAAAGTCGGCTACCCATCAACTGGCCCGGCGCTTGGCTGGGTCCTGGTGTGGAAGGGCGTTTTTCATTCCCAATGTATCGCTCCAGCCTCCACAGCCCTCCGAACGGTGACCTCAAGCATGGGCCGCGCTTCTCCAGGTAGGCCGTTACGCGTCCGAGTGATGCGGGGTGGGCTGCCCCGACGACTTCCCAGAACCCCGTTTCTGGCCCGTCGCGTCAACGGGTCACTTCTAAGTGTAGCCGACACGACCAAGTTCCGGGACATCGGTAAACCCTACGCCGTTACAGGGGATGCATCCCGCATTCCCGGTGACAGGCCGTATTCGGCAGCACTCAAGCTGCGGAAATCACTCGGCAGCGTGGTGAGACGCTGTGCTATTTGCGCGGACACCTTTCCGTTGCCAATCTTGTACGATCACCTTGACATTATCGCGGCGGCGGTTGCATCCTAGCCTCGCCAGGGCCGGTTTTATCCAACTCAGCCTGCATCAGTTAGGCCGAAAGAAGAGCGTCACATGCTAAATAGACCGAACGCGCATGTCATTGAGGACCAGTTGCGTGGTCGTCTTCATAGCCTCTTTGACGGTCAGGACTGGAGCTAACAAGTGGCTTCAAGTTGCGAAAACCGAATCGCTGAGAATGAGGGAGGAGGGGGCAGTGTCCGAGAAATCGACTAGGAACGCGCTCGATTACGCGGCAAAGCCCAACATGGGGCGGCATCACTCCGCTTTTCGTTTGAAGATGTAGCTTTGGCCTTGCAAAACCACTCAGGAGCAGTAGGATTCGGGTGATTTAGAGTTGAAGAAGGAGATTCCTGTTGAAAGGATGCGGCGTGTGTTTCTGCTCTTCCCCCTATCGGAATTCTGGAGAACACTTCTTACCTCGATCATCGGCTTGCTGACACTGGCCGGCATCATGACTCGTCCTTTTCGCTGGAGTGAGGCGCGAATCGCCATGGCCGGCGCCGGCACTCTACTTCTTTTGGGTTTGATCCGGCCTGCGGATGCTGCACTTACACTGCTCCGTGACTGGAATGCGTTTCTCTTCTTCCTGGGAATGATGGGGCTATCTGCGCTGGCGGAAACGGCGGGTTTGTTTGATTGGTTGGCAGTGCAAGCCGCGCGATTCGCCAAAAAAAGTGCGGCGAGATTGTTCCTGAATGTGTTTCTCTTGGGAACACTTATCACGATGATATTCTCCAACGATGCGACAGCGCTTATCCTGACCCCAGTCGTTTATGTGTTCGTGACGAGGTTACGGCTTCCGGTTCTGCCTTACCTGTTCGCATGCACCTTCATTGCTGATACCGCATCGTTCCTCCTACCCATCAGCAATCCGATCAACATCATTATCATGTCGCGCTTCCCGCTTGATCTTCTAACCTTCCTGCGGCTGCTCTTACTTCCTAGTCTTGTGGTAATCGCAATTAACCTTGGGATTTTCTACCTACTTTACCGCAAGCAGCTTAGAGGATCTTTTGACATCAGCCGTCTGCCGACGCCAGAGAAGGCCGTTAAGCATCGGACTTACTTTCGTTATACCTTGGGGGTGCTTGCGCTGGTTGCGCCCGCGTATGTGTTTGCATCTGCTTTTCAGTTTCCGCTTTCCGTGGTCGCGGTGGCGGGCGGGTTGTTACTACTTGCGGCCGCGCTGTTCTGGAAGCAGACGACCCTGCTGGAAGCAGGTAAAGGGATCTCGTGGCCGATTTTTGGATTCATCGGGGGAATGTTCGTTTTTGTGCGTGCCATCGAGGACACCGGACTTACGCGCAAACTGGGCAACCTGCTCCTGCATCTCTCCGGCGGTACGAGCTTTGGAGCGGTGATGGTTGGCGCGTTGGGGTCGGCCCTGGGGACAAACTTAATCAATAACGTACCCATGGCTGTAGTCATGAATTCTTCTCTCGGTATTGTGCAGAATGCGGCTCCGGCAATAAGAAATGGCTTCGTCGCGGCCACCATGTTTGGTTGCGATCTGGGCCCGAACCTTACTACGGTCGGGTCTTTGGCTACGATTCTCTGGTTACTCATTCTGCGGCAACGGGACGTGGATGTTTCGGGGCTCGACTATTTCAAAGTGGGCGTCGTCGTTACTCCGTTGATGTTACTCGCAGGTGCGTTCACAATCTGGCTGTGTTTGTAGGCCCGTTTGCAGAAGGAGGCATTGATGCGAATTCTTTGTTCTCTGGATGGCACAAATACCAAACAAGTCAGTCATGCAGCACAGATGTTTTCCACGGCTGAGCCCCTGACGATTGCTCTGCTGACGGTGATTGATGTTGGCCCGCGCAGAGACATCGACCGGACACGTGAACGATTCTGGCGGCCGCCGTTGCACCACGAACCCGTTACAGATGAAATGGAGGCGGCGGAAAGAGCGGCTTCGGAAGAGATTTTGAAGGCGGGACTCGGTTACTTGCCCCTGGCGGAGACACTGTTGCGAGAGGGGCGTCCGGAGCTTGAAATCGTAAACGCCGCCGCAGAGTGGAGAGCGGATGTGATTCTTATTTGCCCGCGTGCGGAATATGGGGAACCGCCACATATTGGTCCGCGATCAGTCGGGCATGTCGCGCGTTTTGTTCTGGATCATGCGCCCTGCCCGGTGCTGCTGTTGCGGCCGCTGGCGGGCGAACAATTTCCGATCAGCCGCTAGTGGAACGCACTCAGCGCGCCCGGGGATGGGTCTTGTCGTTGACTTCCAGCACCTGTTTTGTGGTGAACTGGGTGCAGGTCTGGGTGGGGGAAGGGCGCTCGTGGCCGAGTAGTTGCTGGATGCCGCGCAGATCCGCGCCTTATTCCAACAAGTGAGTTCCGATTAATGAAGATCGCGCGCGAGCCTGACGCCTCCATAGAGACCAAAACGTCCCCCTCGCGGGGAACGCTGCGTGGCCTCGATTGGCTCAATTTCCTCCTCGCCGACGTGCAGACGGGGGTGGGGCCGTTCGTCGCGATCTACCTCGCTGGCTACAAGTGGAACGAAGAGAGCGTCGGGCTCGCGCTCACGGTCGGCGGGATCGCAGGAATTCTCACGCAGACGCCGGCTGGCGCGCTCGTTGACTTCCTCCGATCGAAGCGAGCGCTAGTCGGTGTGGCCGTGGCCGCGCTGGCTGCGGGAGCGCTGCTGATCGCTCGGTTTCCGTCGTTCTGGCCCATCATGGGCGCACAGATCTTGATTGGCGGCTCGTCCAGCGTCTTCATCCCAGCCATCTGCGCGATGTCGCTTGGGATCGTCGGACGTGCCGCATTCGACACCCGCCAAGGTCGTAATCAGACGTTCAACTCGGCAGGTAACGTGACTGCCGCCCTGTCGATGGGCCTCCTCGGCTACCTCGTTTCCAACCGGAGC
>Ga0116136_1001766_pt1 | contig 10375 bp, 7 predicted proteins | sample June2015DPH_20_5_FD_88972 | JGI IMG/M metagenome (GOLD analysis project Ga0116136, IMG submission 88972) | Peatland microbial communities from SPRUCE experiment site at the Marcell Experimental Forest, Minnesota, USA - June2015DPH_20_40 | ecosystem: Environmental > Terrestrial > Soil > Wetlands >... | reverse complement strand
GGAGGCCATCTGGGGAATAAAATTTAAGCGACCCGTGGTAGGAGGCGATTATGACCTTATCGCAAAAATCGACGGATCGATTCTCGACATGGAGATCAAGTCTTCTCCGCCAAAACAGATATATCCCAACGAGATTACCGCTTTCTGCACCAGGGTCTTCGATCTCAAGCCCGAGATCACCATCTTTTTTATGGATACGGAGCTGAGGATGAAAGACAAGATTGTTCCCATGTTCGAGGACGAACTCAGAAGAAGGTCATCCGATGATATCTCCGCTTTTTTCGGCGTGGCCCGCGGGACCCGCAAATTGCCGCGGGTTCAGAGGATCGAAAAAGAGCTCTTCCACATAGAGGACAAAATCTTTATAATAAATGCAGCGGACAGTATCGTTCATAACATAGAAACGGTCTTAACCCGGTTTTTCAGGAGATCCCGTGAGTAACAGGGGCAGTGGTCCGCACCGTATTGAGCATGGAGGGCAACCTGCCGTAAGACGTTTTTCCCTGTCGGGGGAAACCGATTTCGTGCGGGGTGCACTTGCAAGAGGAATGACCGAGCAGGAAACTAAAAATAAGAAAGGAGACAAAAGATGATTCTCAGAAAACTGAAGGGCCTCGTATCGATCAGTGATGGAAAAATCCAGGTGGAAGATCTCACAGCTGTAAGGAACCTCATGGACGAGGTTATATACGAAGCTGTCTTTGCTGGGGATGAGGAGACAAAGAAAGACCTCCTGATAGTAATTAAGGAGATCGCAAAGGCGGCCGGTGCGGTCCCCTCATCCATTCAGGGACTCTATGAGGAAATGGGAAGGGAGTATCGCGGGTTCACTGTTCCGGCCATCAATATCAGGGGCTTGACCTACGACGTATCGAAGGCTGTCTTCAGAAAAGCGCTGGAGAAAAATGTGGGAGCCCTGACCTTTGAGATCGCTCGGTCGGAAATCGGCTATACAAAACAGCGTCCCCTCGAATATTCGGCTGTCGTCCTGGCTGCCGCCGTGAAGGAAGGGTTCAGGGGTCCCGTCTTTATCCAGGGGGACCACTTTCAGCTCGTGCGGAAGAACTATTTGTCAGATCCCGCTGCAGAGACAGCCTATGTAAGCGGGTTGATCAAAGAGGCCATTGAGGCCGAATTCTACAACATCGATATCGACTCTTCGACTCTCGTCGACCTTGAAAAGGCGAACATAAAGGAACAACAGCGCCCGAACTTTGAAAAGACCGCAGAGCTGGCATCCATGATACGGGATACCCAGCCGGCCGGCATTGATATCTCGATCGGTGGCGAGATCGGTGAAATCGGGGGCAAGAACAGCACGCCAGAAGAACTGAGGGCATATCTCGATGGGTTCAGGGAGATGTTCAAAACCACAGGTAAAGGCTTGAGCAAGCTCAGCGTTCAGACAGGTACGAGCCACGGCGGCATCGTGCTTCCTGACGGAACCCTCGCAAAGGTGAAGATTGATTTTGAGACCTTGCAAAGACTTTCAGAGATGGCGCGGAAAGAGTACAGTCTCTCAGGCGCCGTTCAGCACGGGGCCTCAACACTCCCGGAGGAGGCATTCGATATGTTTCCGAAAACCGGGACTTCGGAGGTTCACCTGGCAACGGGATTTCAGAATATCATCTTTGACAGTAAATACCTCCCCGCGGAATTCAGGGACGAAATGTATTTGTTTATAAAACAGGAATACGCAAAGGAACGGAAAGAAGGACAGACAGAGGAGCAGTTCCTTTACAGTACGAGAAAAAAAGGATTCGGGCAGACGAAGAAAAAGTGGTGGGATCTCCCTTCGAGTGTAAAAGAGCCTATCATGAAGGAATTGGAGGGCAGATTCGCGTTGCTGTTTGAAAAACTGAAGGTATCCAATACTGCTGATATTGTGAAACGTACGGTTAAGCCGGTTGTAACGAAGAGAAAAATAAATTCGGCATGCCTCGATTGATGAAAAAACGGGGCATGACAAGAAGCGGATTCTCAGCTGAGGGGTCACCTACCCACAGCCTTTCGGTCGGGGGTATGGCGCCGCGGTTGCTGCACGGGTTTCAGGGATTCGAAAGAGTGCCCTCGAAGGCATCAAATGCTTTACCTTCGGCAGCAGGACAACCGGGATATTTCACTTCAAAAAGACTGGATGGGACACGTGTCGGTTTCCCTGGTTTTTCTACAAACTCTAAGGAACGCCCTCTCCTTGAGGAGGCGACAACGTTGTTGATGGAAAGGCGAATGCGGCTCCTTGCCGCCCTTACGGACGGGGATATCCGCCGCATATGGGTGAGATGAATAAAAAAAACAAGGAGATTGTTGGCATCATAGTTGGCGGGGGACCTGCTCCGGGAATCAACGGGGTCATTGGTTCAGCGACCATAGAGGCGATAAACCAGGGCAAACGCGTAATAGGCATCGCAGGTGGATTCAAAAGCCTCTTTGAAGGGAACAGGAATAGTATCATCCCCCTCTGTATTGATGATGTTTCCCGGATACATGCAACCGGAGGCTCGATTCTTGGTACCTCGCGGGAATATCCTGATAAAGTCAAGGAGAAATTCAAGATATTGATGAGGACCTTGCGGTTCCTCGGAATCCGGTACCTTATCACGATCGGTGGAGACGGCACCGCTTACATGTCGCGGTGGATAGGTCAGGAGGCAAGGGGGTCTCTATCCGTAGTTCATATTCCGAAGACCATAGACAATGACCTCCAGATTCCGGGCGGCATGCCGACCTTCGGGTTTGAGACAGCCAGGCATTACGGCGTGATGCTGGTAAAACACCTCATGGAAGATGCTAAGACCATGCAAAGATGGTATTTTGTGACGACCATGGGCAGAAACGTCGGCCACCTGGCGCTGGGGATTGGTAAGGCTTCGGGTGCCACGATAACGCTCATCCCCGAGGAGTTTCCCGGGTGCAGAATCCCCTGTGGAGGCGTCGCCGATATCCTTGAGGGTTCCATTATAAAAAGGTTGTCCATGGGGAAAAACCATGGAGTTGCGGTCATGGCTGAAGGGATAGCCGATAAGTTCGATCCGGATGAGCTCTCGCGCTTCGAATGTCTGGAGAAGGATGAAACCGGGCGGGTTAGACTTTCCGAGATACAATTGGGAAGGATTGTCAAGAGCTTTGCGAAAAGCAGCCTCGAAAAAAGAGGGCTCAACATAACCATTGTGGATAAGAATATCGGCTATGAGCTGCGGGCTGCCGACCCTATTCCCTTCGATGTTGAGTATACGAAGAATCTCGGTTACGGAGCACTTAAGTTTCTTTCGCGTGGGGGAAGCAACGCCATGATAACCTTTTGTGAGGGGAAACTCACCTCGGTGTCTTTCGCTGATATGTTTGATACTGCTTTGCAGAGGATGAAGGTGAGGACGGTCGATATCACCTCAGAGGCCTATGAAGTGGGAAGGAAATACATGATACGGCTTAATAAAGAAGACTATACCCCACAGAACGTGGTACGTCTTGCGAAGACTGCAAAAATGACTGTTGCCGATTTCAGGAAGAGGTTTGGGCATCTCTGTTCGTAAAACGTTCCTGGAAATATATGATTCCATACAATCACATATACGGCAGTCGAGCAGCGTTACCGCCAGTTGGCGTCAGGGGTTCTCGCCCTGATTCACACAACTCCCGTGACCGCGCCCATTCGCTTCATTTCATAATCGGCATTACACTATAACGTGCGATATTAGAGCTCAACTATTATTGAGCAGTTCTCTCAACTCTATCGAACCGTGCCTCTGTTGACCAATTCGTTGAAGAATGGGGAATTATCACAAAATTTAAGTCCATTCTCCAGAGTGATTTTCCCTTCTATGCAGAGCCTTGCAAGACTTTGATCAATAGAGATAAAATCATCCATTGACTGCTGCAGCATGCTGCGTATTTGATGGGTCTTCCCTTCCCTGATAAGGTTCCTGACTCGGTAGGTGTTCGCGAGCTTTTCATAAGCGAGTATCCTTCCCCCCCCATCCTTCAGGGAAATCAATCTCTGGTTCAGGATAAGGAGGAAATTTTCTGCGAGTTGCACCCTTATCTGCTGCTGTTTTTGCGGGGGGAATATGTCGATAATTCTGTCTATGGTAGAAGTGGCCGTGTTGGAATGGAGGGTGCTCAGAACGAGATGCCCAGTCTCCGCTGCCTGGAGGCCGATCGCAAAGCTTTCCGGATCGCGCATTTCGCCAATGACAATGACATCCGGTGACTGCCGGAAGACATGTCTGAGCCCTTCATGGAAGGAGCTTGTATCAATACCCACTTCCCTTTGGTTCACATTGCTCGCTTTATGCTTATGGAGATACTCTATGGGGTCCTCTATGGTCAAGATATTGCACTTCCTCTTGGTGTTGATGATATCGACCATGGCAGCCAACGTCGTCGTCTTGCCGTGGCCTGTGGGACCGGTAATCAATATGAGTCCCTGCGTCTTCACCGCAAAGTCCTCTATCCATGGAGGCAATCCCAGCTTCTCGATGCGGGGGATCGTCTCGACAATGTGCCGTGCCGCGATCGAGATCGAGTTCCTCTGCTGGTATATGTTTATCCTGAACCTCCCGAACTCGGGAAAGGTATACGCGAAATCCAGTTCCTTCTGCCTTTCGAACTCTTCCCTCTGTTGAACGGATAATAAATCTTCCGCATACGCCTTAATCTGCTGCGGGGTGAGTGAGGAATGAGAGATCCTCTTGATCTCGTTGTCCTTCTTCAGACACGGTGGGACACCTGCCGTGAGGAGCAGATCCGATGCCTCTTCCTCAACAAGCGTCCGGAACAGACGCCCTAAATCCAGGAGATCGGAATTCAAGCGCTTCTGCTTGTTGATCATCTCGAGCTGCGCGCCATTGAAAGGTTCAGCGAGCCTCTCGCCGTGTTCCTCCAGATGCTTTATCACAGCCGACATTTGATAGTGTGGGACGACTACCGGCTGGAGAGGCCTGCTGACGAGGAATTCGAGGTCGCTGATCGCCGACACGTCACGGGGATTTACCATCGCAAGCGTGATGCCGTCGTCGTTGTTCGCAACAGGTAGCACTCGGTATTCCTTTATCTTCTTAAAAGGAATGATCTCCAGAACAGGGAGCTCAATCGTCAGTTTATAGAGATTAGCGGTTGGGACATTCAATTGCCGTCCCAAATAGGTGAGGAGTTCCTCAACATCGATATGGCCCCGCTCAACCAGTATCGAGCCAATGCGCTCCCCGGATTGTGATTGAACCCTCAAGGCCTCCTTCAATTGATTCTGGGTTATCCGTTGAGACTCAAGCAACATCTCGCCAAGCCGCTGTCTCTTCATCTTGACCGTTTCCGAAAGCATCATGCCTCCCTCTCGTAAAGACGTTCCCTTACGCATCGCATAGGCATTTAATAGTAGCAGATTGCGGCATATGATACAATACTCATATGCCGACTTTGCATGCAGGATGTAGCGGTTTTCTCTACGACCACTGGAAAGGCATCTTTTACCGTGCTGATTTGCCCAAAAAACGGTGGCTTGAACACTATGCAAGAACATTTTCCACCGTCGAACTCAACGTAACCTTTTACCGGCTTCCTGACAAAGAGACATTTAACCGCTGGTACGATGAAACGCCACCGGGTTTTGTATTTTCCGTGAAGGGGAGTCGCTTCATAACCCATGTGAAGAAGCTGAAGGCATCCGCTGAGCCTCTTGATGTTTTTTTTTCGAGGGTATTGTCGTTAAAGGAAAAGCTGGGCGTCATTCTGTGGCAACTACCGCCAAGGCTGAAGGCAGACCCCTTGAGACTCGCTGATTTCCTTGAACTTCTGAAGCCGTACGGTGCGAGAAATACCTTTGAGTTCAGGGACAAGTCGTGGATTTCGAAAAAAGTGTTCTCAGTCGTTGAGAAGGGAAACGCATCCCTCTGCATGGCTGATTGGCCTGAATTTCTGAATGATCTGCCCACTTCCGCTGACATCATCTACATGAGACGCCATGGTGAGGGCGGCGGTCATGCCACGTGCTACAGTCCAGAACAACTGAGAGCTGACGCTGCAAGAATACGGAAGTATATCAAACAGGGCAAGGACGTCTTTGTCTATTTTAACAACGACGCCTTCGGATACGCTCCCCAAAATGCGCAGGAGCTGATTGCCCTGGTCAAGAAATGATAAACCGGCAGATAGCCGTCATGTTTAACGAGATAGCGGACCTCCTTGAGATAAAAGGAGGAAATCCTTTCAGGATAAGGGCATACCGGCGCGCTGCCCAGAACATCGACGGGCTGCCTCACGATGTCAGCGGTATGTCCGATGAGGCTCTCCTTGAGGTTCCCGGCATCGGACGCGACCTGGCAGGAAAGATTCGGGAGTTCTCCGACACCGGCAGAATAACCGCTTATGATGAGCTGAAAAAGGAGGTTCCCGGTGGCCTTTCCGGACTCCTGTCCGTTCCCAGTCTCGGCCCCAAAACGGCAAGAATGCTCTATGATAAGTTGAAGATAAAGGATATCGATGACTTGGAGCGTCTTGCGCGGGAGCATAAATTGTCAGGCCTTCCCGGCATAAAAGAACGAACAGAGGAAAATATTCTCAAGGGCATAGCGACGCTCAAAAGAGGCCTGGAGAGAAAGCCAATTGGAAGAGTTCTCCCCGTAGCGGAGGAGATACTCGAACAATTAGGGGAAAAAGCCCCGGTTAAGGAACTCCGGCTTGCCGGCAGCCTCAGAAGGTGGAAGGAGACCATTAACGACATCGACATTCTGGTGACGTCCCAATCACCGCAAAAGGTCATGCACGTCTTCACCCATCTCCCCCAGGTGAGGGATATCCTCATGCAGGGCCCGACAAAATCCAGCGTTGTTATTGCTGACGGGATTCAGGTCGATCTGAGGGTCGTTGAAGACGAGTCGTTTGGCGCGGCACTCGCATATTTCACCGGCAGTAAGGCCCACAACATACGACTCAGGGAGATGGCGGTGAAAGAAGGGCTAAAGATCAACGAGTATGGGGTATTCAGGGAGTCTGACAAGAAAAGACTCGGCGGTGAAAAAGAAGAAGATGTGTACCGGATTCTCGGTCTGCCCTTCATAGCTCCGGAATTACGAGAGGACACCGGGGAGATTGAAGCGGCTCGGGAAGGGAGACTGCCCAAGCTCATATCGATCGATGATATAAAAGGGGACCTCCATGTTCACACCAAGAAAAGCGATGGCAGCCATACCCTCGATGAACTCATTGAGGCGGCGCGCAAGCGGGGGTACGAGTACATCGCGATCACGGACCATACAAAGGGCCTTGGTGTTGCACGGGGGCTCACTGAGGAAAAAATCATCGATGAGATCCGGGAAATAGAAGCGATGAACAAGCGGTTGCGGGGCTTCCGAGTGTTCACGGGGGTTGAGGTGGATATCAGGAGCGACATGACCCTCGACCTGCCGGATGGTGTTCTCATGCGGCTCGAAATTGTGGTGGCATCAATCCATTCGGGTTTTCGACAAAGAAAGGAACAGCTCACCAGGAGGCTCATCTCCGCCTTACAGAATCCCTATGTGACAGCAATTGCTCATCCAACAGGGAGACTTATCGGCGAGAGGGACGCATATGAGGTGGATATGGAGGAGGTCTTGGCCGCTGCAAAGGAGGCAGGGAAGGCATTGGAGATCAATGCATACCCTCTCAGGCTCGATCTCAATGACATCAACGCAAAAAGGGCAAAGGAGATGGGAATTCCCCTGATGATAAACACCGATGCCCATGTGATAAATCAGTTCGCCTCTATGATATACGGTGTCTCGATAGGGAGAAGAGGTTGGCTTGAAAAAACCGACGTTTTGAATACACGGAACGCCGAAAATCTGTTACAATGGGTGCAACGCCTGAGAGCGTGATGGATGAGTTTCTGAATGAAAAAGCGGATAGTCGTATACGAAAAAGATCGTAGAATGCTCGCGTCCCTGAAATCCTTCTTTCAGAAAAGAAGGGGCTATCAGGTTGAGTACGTGGATAGTCCGGCGTCACTCAATAAAGCATTGGTTCACGATGATGATCCTGATATCTGCTTCATCTCCGCCGATGAGCTCGGATGGCGGACAACTATTCCCTCGAGGACTTCCGTTATAGCGACGATTCCGGGGGGCAGCTCGGCGGCCATCCAAACAGCCATCAAGAAAGGTGTTGACAATTATCTCCTCAGTCCTTTTTCTCAAGAGGATTTGGCCTTTAAAATCAAGAGCGTCCTCGATAAAAGGCAGCTGGTCTCTCGCCTCGAAAAAGAGAGAACCGACCTCAGGCTCGTAACCGAGCTGACCTATCTGGTATCCTCGACCCTCGACCCCCAGGAAATCCTCTATCTCGTGGTCAAAAAAATCTCAGAGGTCATACCGATAACCCGATGTTCCATCATCCGCGCCGACGGGGTTAACCGATATGCCCATGTCGTCTCGACCTTCGAGGATCCAAAACTGAAGAACATAAGACTCGACCTCTCCAAGTATCCTGAAATTAAACGGGCGCTGGTCCGCAAAGAACCGGTCGTCATCAGCGATGTCACCACCGATCCTCTCATGGAGAGGGTTCGTGATATCCTCTTCCCCCTCGGTATCTGCTCGATCGTGGTCATCCCCATTATTTTCCACGAGGAAGTGATCGGGACTCTCTTCCTCAGGACGTCCCGAACACGTTCAGCGTTCACCGAATATGAGATCAACCTCTGCCATGTCATTGCGAATGTTTCCGCGAACGCCCTTTACAATGCCTTCCTCTTTGAGAAGATGGAGGACGAAAAGGCGCGACTCGAGAAACTCGCCATAACCGATTTCCTGACGGGTGTTTACAACATCAGATATTTTTACCACCGGCTCACCGAGGAATTCAGCCGGTCAGTGCGGTATAACCTGCCGTTGACTTGTCTCATGATCGACATTGACCATTTCAAGGACATTAATGACAAATACGGCCACCGGACAGGAGATATTGTACTGAGGGACTTCGCTCATTTTTTGAAAAAACAGACGAGGAAAAGCGATGTGCTCGCCCGATACGGCGGTGAAGAATTCATTATGCTGCTCGCGCAGACGACAGAAAGCGGCGGCGCAGCAAAAGCAGAGGCTATGCGAGCTTTCGTGGCAGGATTCCAGTTCCGCGCTCTGAAAGGAGCAAAAGGCCCCACCATCAGCATCGGGATTGCGTCCTACCCGAGTCCCCTCATAAAAGACAAGGAAGACCTGATTACATTCGCGGATGACGCGCTGTACAAAGCAAAAACGACTGGGAGAAACCAGGTGGTGGTTTACTAGTCTGCATACGGAATGGAGGATCGGTGAGGCGGAGGATAGAGGATTCACCCTTTATCCTTCAGGCACGGTATCCTTCATCGTTCTTGATCGATGGATGTCATCACTTCCCACATAAATGCCGATTTCGATTCTTTGGCCTCCATGGTTGCGGCAAAGAAACTGTATCCGGATGCGAAGCTCGTCTTCCCTGGCTCGCAGGAAAAGCAGGTCAGGGAATTTCTGGCTGCCTTCCACCCCGTTGAAATTTATCGAGTCAAGGATATAGACCCTTCGCAAGTCACACGCCTCATTATTGTCGACACCAAATCCATTAGCCGAATAGGTGCGTTGTCCGAGCTTGTCACGGGACCTCTCGGCCCCGACGTTCACATCTACGACCATCACCCATCAGAAAAGGATGATATTCGGGGTTCCCGGGAAGTTATCGAAAATGTCGGCGCAACAGCCACAATCTTTGTGGAGGTCCTCAAGAAAGAGAAGATCGCCATGAGTCCCATGGAGGCTACCATCCTCTGTCTCGGCATCTATGAAGAGACCGGTTCTCTCCTTTTCCCCTCGACGACGGAAAGGGATTTACTCGCCGTGGCATATCTCTTAAAACGCGGGGCTAGCCTGAAGATCGTCTCGAATTTCATGAGGCGGGAGTTAAGCAAAGAGGAGCTTGATCTGCTGAATGAACTCATACAGTCATCAAGAGAGATGGAAATCAATGGCACAAAAGTGAAGATCGTCAAGGCGTCTCGAGAGGATTACGTGGGAGATGCTGCGCACCTTGCCCATCGTATTATGGACATGGAGGATATCGACGGCCTTATTCTGCTTCTCAGCATGCAGGGCAAGATACTCATGATCGGCAGGAGCAGAGTGGCTGAACTTGATGTGGCTGAGGTGATGAAACATTTCGGAGGTGGCGGCCATCCCAACGCAGCGTCAGCGACTGCGAAAGAGGCGTCCCTTGAACTCGCGGAAGAAGAGATATGGGAAATCCTCAAGGCATCCATAAAACAGGTCAAAAATGCCGGGGACGTGATGACCACTCCTGTAATAACCATCGGGTGGGCCGATACGCTTAAGAATGCCGAGTCGATGATGACAAGATACGGGGTGAATGTACT
>Ga0116136_1001753_pt1 | contig 10447 bp, 17 predicted proteins | sample June2015DPH_20_5_FD_88972 | JGI IMG/M metagenome (GOLD analysis project Ga0116136, IMG submission 88972) | Peatland microbial communities from SPRUCE experiment site at the Marcell Experimental Forest, Minnesota, USA - June2015DPH_20_40 | ecosystem: Environmental > Terrestrial > Soil > Wetlands... | reverse complement strand
GACGAGACCAAAAACATGCTCAAGATACTGGCGTCCGAGAGGACCCTTATGATTCCGAAGGAAATTGCAACTTTCAGATTCAACCTCCCCAGCGGTATCCGGGTTGATGTCGACGGAGAGCGATTGGTTGCTAGGCCCGAGAGCAGGCTCAAGACTAGAGTGAGGCGATGGTAATGTCAGACCTCGGAATCGGCGCTACTGCACCAAAGAAAGCATGCGAAGACCGCAACTGCCCATTCCACGGAGGCCTATCAGTGCGAAGAAAATTCTTAGACGGCAGAGTGGTAAGCGCAAAGATGATGAAAACCGTAACAGTAGAAAGAGACTACCAACAATACGATCCGAAATATATGCGGTATGAAAAACGTCGGAGCCGAATTTTAGCGCACAGCCCACCGTGCCTAGAGGTACGGGAGGGTGACAGGGTGAAAGTCGCTGAATGCAGGCCAATCAGCAAAGAAGTCGCCTTTGTAGTAGTCGAGAAATTAACGGGAATGTCTTGACATAACGACACAATCTTAACAACGTAACCTTAATTTGTTGCAGAAGCGTTCAGCAGCGCCTTACGTGAGAGAAAATTGCCAGCCCCCAAGACTCGTGCCGTCAGCGCGAAGGGAATGATAGAGTATCGACCGCGCATCGCACGGGGGCTACCAAACGGAAGCCGTATCAACTGCGCCGATAACACTGGCGCTAAGGAGCTCAAAGTTATACAGGTTCTCGCAACCCACACTCGCCTCAGACGAGTTCCCTCGGCCTGCGTTGGGGACATGATCATGGTCTCGGTATCGAAGGGAACCCCCGACTTGAGGAGGCAAATGTTCCCTGCAGTCGTCGTTCGCCAAGTTCGGATTTTCAAGCGCCCTGACGGAACCAGGCTTTCTTTCCATGACAATGCAGGAGTTATCATGACACCGGAGGGCGAGCTGAAGGGCACCGAGATTCGTGGACCTGTGGCGAAGGAAGCCGCTGAGCGATGGCCTAGAGTCGCCAACCTCGCAAGCATAATCATTTGAGGGAACATGAATGAGCGTACGCCGACCCTCAAAGCAGCGAAAGAAAATCTATGATGCTCAAGGCCAAAGCCTCAGAAAGCTGTTGGCAGCATCTCTCTCCGAAGAATTGCAAGGGACGCAGGGAAGAAGATCGTATCCTGTTCGGAAAGGCGACACAGTGAAAATTTTACGAGGAGACTACGCGGGAGTTGAAGGAAAGGTAAATGACATTGACACCCGCGGCCGACGTTTGTTCGTTGAAGGAGTCACTCGGGAGATGACGTCAGGCACATCAACCAACGTGTCGGTTCACAGTTCGAAGGTCATGATTACCAAGCTGAACCTTGACGACAAATGGCGATCAGAATCCATCAAACTAGCGCAGGGTAAACCCGGCAAGGAGAGCACCGAGTAATGGCGCGTAAGGGCGGACTCAGGCACCTCAAGAGACTGGCCTCTCCCGCTTACTGGCCCATACATAGAAAGGAATCACCATGGGCGCCCAAACCAAACCCTGGAGCACATCGATCCTCACTCTGCCTCCCGCTAGAACTCATAGTCAGAGACGAACTGAACCTCGCGAAGGACCGACGAGAAGTATCGAGGGTACTCGCCAATGGGAAGGTAAAGGTAGACGGAAGTCCGAGACTTGAGAAAAATCATCCCGCAGGCCTCATGGACGTAATTGAATTTGCAGACGCGAACCTAACCTACCGAATGTTGCCGGTGAAGGGCAAGGGTCTTAGCCTCATTAAAATTTCAAAAGAGGAGGCCAAGTTCAAACTCTGCAAGATTCTACGAAAGAGAACTGCCCCAAAAGGGCTCATACAGTATGGAACTCACGATGGGCGAAGCCTCAGCTTCCAACCGACAGACCCGCAGGCAACCACGTACTCAACCAACGACACATTGCGAATCAGTATACCTACCCAACGCGTATTAAACCACATAAAATTCGAAAAGGGCAACTATGCTTTAGTCACGGCTGGACGCAACCTTGGGAAAAGCGGCAAAATTGTGGAAACGCAACCCGGCACCGCGACTCGGCCAGCTATGGTGAGGATAGAAGACGATACTGGAAACAAGTTCGATACGGTGCTAGACTACACGTTCGTAGTTGGAACCGATAAGCCCGCCATAAAACTGGAGGCTTCTTAGGCTTTGCAGACCGTAACGGAAACAGTACACGATAATCCGATGCGAGCTATCAAACTCGCGAAGGTCACAGTGCATATTGGAGTAGGGAAATCCGGGGATATGCTCGAAAAGGCAAAGAAGGTAATAACTGAGCTCACCGGCCAAAAACCTTGCACCAAACAGGCCAAGATGACGTTGAAGGAGTTTAGTATCCGCGAAGGAGAACCAATCACCTGCCTAACGACCCTACGGGGTGAGAAGGCCGCAGCATTTCTGAAGCGCGGCCTTGAAGCGATAAATAACTCAGTTAAGCGATCTAGCTTCGACGAGAACGGAAACTTCGCTTTTGGCATAAAGGAACACATTGAGATTCCAGGGACCAAGTACGTGCCTGAGCTAGGCATCTTCGGCATGGATGTCATGGTAACTCTTGAACGACCCGGTTTCCGGATTAAGAGAAGAAGAATCAGGCCCGCCCGGATTGGCAAATCGCATAGAGTAACCCGAGACGACGCGATCAAATTCATTACAGAAAACTTTGGGGCACAGATCAAGGAGGCCTAGGTAGAGTGGCCAAAATAAAGCCGAAGAAAGTTCGAAAGTACGGAAAGGGCAGCAGGCCATGTCGACGATGCGGCCAATACGGACCCGTCATCCGAAAGTACGACCTTTACCTCTGCCGGCAATGTTTTCGGGAACTAGCGCCGAGCCTAGGATTCAAGAAGTACATGTAGGTTAGGAAACATATGGCCCGCGTCGAATTAGCCGAAAGGAACCTCCCGATCCCCGAAGGCGTTCAACTCAACGTCGAGGGGCGGAGAATCAAAGCTACTGGACCGAGAGGGACGCTGGAAGAAGACTTCGCACACCTACCCGTTCAATTCGCCTTAAAGGACCAAACGCTAAGAATCTATGCTCCATGGCCCAGAAAACGTGAAATCGCGCTAGTTGGTACCGCCCTAGCGCACGTTCGCAATATGATCCGCGGAGTAACATCAGGATATACTTACAAATTGAAGATTGTCTACGCACACTTCCCGGTGACGGTTAAGGTAATCGAGAAGGAAGGGAAACTCACAATAGACAACTTCACGGGCGAGAAGACTGCACGTGTCGCCAAAATTATTGGAAACGCCAAGGTGAAAGTCGTGGGCGACGAAATACACGTCCAAGGAAACAGCCTCAGCGATGTAAGTCAAACCGCCGCGAACATTCAAGACGGAACCAGGATACCAGACAAGGACCAGCGAGTATTCCTAGACGGAATATACGTCTTCGAGAAGAAGGAAGGCATCTAAATGTCATACAAAAGGCCCCGCTTCGTTCGAGAGGAAAGTTGGCGTTACAAGAGAGTTAAGGAACCATGGCGGAGCCCGAAGGGCAAGTCGAGCAGAGTCAGACGCAGCAAAGAAGGATGGCCGCCCGTAGTAAAGATAGGATACGCGAGGCCGAAGGCAACACGCGGCAGACACCCATCCGGCCTCAAAGAAGTCATGGTATGGCGACCCAAAGACCTAGAGGGGATTGATTCAAAGACTCAGGCCGCAAGAATAGCCCATACCGTAGGAGAAAACAAACGAGTACAGATTCTTGAAGATGCAAAGAAAGCTAACATCAGGATTCTAAACCCAGGGCTGAAGAAACCAGCTGAAATCGTCCCCGAAACAGTCACGGAACCCACGGCACCCACCGTTGAACCAGCTCCCACCGAATCGGCTACCGAAACTACAACCGAAGCAACTGAGGAACCTGCGCCAAAATCAGACACGAAGGAACCCGAAAAACCCGCCAAGAAAGAACCTAAGAAACGCCGCACCAGCAAGAGTGGAAAGAAGAGGAATAAGGAATGAGCGTCGTAAGTCAGAAACGATTAGCGGCTGAGATCATGAAGGTTGGCACGAGTAGAGTCTGGGTCGACCCAGAGGACACCGATAAAGTGTCATCAGCAATAACTCGCGGAGAAATCCGGAAACTCATTCACGAGGGTGCCATCAAGAAAGTACCACAAATCGGAATCAGTCGAGGAAGAAAACGGGCAAGGCGGAAGGAACTGTTGGCTGGGCGTCACAAAGGACCAGGCAGCATCAAGGGAAGCACTACCCACCGCAAGAGGCGATGGGTGGTTCGAATAAGGTCGATTCGAAACAGACTCCGAACATTGCGCGACAAACGATTCATAACCACACAGGTTTACAGGAAGCTATCGCTCATGGCGAAAGGTGGAACCTTCAGGAGTGGGGCACATTTGGACGAATACATAGAAACACACAAGCTGTCTAGGAGACGATAAGATGCAGACCGCGCAAACCCAAAGAGCCGAGGCTGGGTGGGTACCCAAGACCAAAGTCGGCAGAATGGTCCAGAGCGGAGAAATAATCTCGCTCGAAGACATTTTCACTCAAGGACTGAAAATAAAAGAACCCGAAATAGTCGACGTACTTCTGCCCGGCTTAAGGCAGGAAGTTCTCGGCATAGGGTTCGTACAGAAACAAACCGACGCAGGTGAGAAGTCAAGATTCAAAGCAGTGGTCGCAGTTGGAAACGGAACGGGCTTCTTGGGCGTCGGCCAAGGTAAGGCTAGACAAGTGCGGAGTGCGATTGACAAGGGAACTCTAGCCGCCAAACTAGGTGTCGTCCCAATACGACGCGGATGCGGCAGTTGGGAGTGTGGTTGCGGCCAAGCTCACTCGATCCCATTCAGAGTCAGAGGCAAGTGTGGCAGCGTAGCAATCGAAATTTTACCCGGACCTAGGGGGCTCGGCCTCGTGGGCGGAGAAACACCAAAGATCATTCTCACATTAGCCGGCGTTAAGGACTGCTGGACAAGAAGCTTCGGATCAACGAGTACGCTGGGCTCAATGGCATTCGCAGTGTACGAGGCACTCCGGAGTACCTACGGAATCGTCACCCCGAAAGACTGGGTTGCATAAGCAACCTAGATTACACCTAGCGCCTTCCCAGTCTTCTCAAACGCCTGGAGTGCGAAATCCAGGTCAGCTTTCGAATGCCCAGCATTCATTATCGTCCGTATCCTTGCCTTATCGCGAGCGACCATAGGAAACACAATTGGTAGCGCAAAGACGGTTTCGTTGAATAGCATCTCGCTCATCTTCCGCGCAGTCGAACTTTGGCCCACAATTACCGGAGTAATCGGGGTCTCGCTAGCCCCTGTATCAAAGCCCAACCTGCGCAAACCGGCCTTGAAGTAGCGTGTATTCTCCCATAACCTCTTCAAATGTTCAGGTTCATGTTCAACAACCTCGAGGCTCGCCTTACATGCCGCAACAACACTCGCAGGGTGGGATGCACTCAGCAACCAAGTTCTCGACTTGTTCAATGCATAGTTTACTAGGTCATGAGAACCGGCGATATAACCACCCACGACGCCGAATGCTTTCGAGAACGTACCCATCTCTACGTCTACCTTTCCCTCGATGTGGAAGTGCGAGGTAATTCCTCGCCCAGCATCCCCAAGAACTCCGTCTCCGTGAGCGTCGTCTATGTACGTCATTGCACCGTGTTGCGTTGCTAGCTTGGAGATTTCGTCGGCGGGTGCGATATCGCCGTCCATGCTAAACACACCGTCAGTAACGATCAGAATATGTTTGTAATTCTTCTTCTCAGAATCATCCAGTACACGCCCTAGATCCTGGGCGTCGCGGTGCTTGAAGACGGTTCTTTCAGCGCGGCTGAGGCGTACGCCGTCGATTATGCTTCCATGGTTGAGTTCGTCACTGATTATCAAATCGCCCTCACCGGCCAGTTGAGGGATCAAACCTGCGTTAGCCGCAAACCCAGTTGAGTACGCAAGGGATGCTTCAGTGCCCTTGTACTTGGCGAGGACTTCTTCCAGTTCAACGTGTGCTTGCATCGTACCAGCGATCGGACGAACAGAACCAGAGCCAGCGCCGAACTTCTCAATGGCCTCCAGAGCAGCTTTCTTCACCTTCGGATGATTTGTTAAGTTAAGATAATTGTTCGAACACAGCATCAGAACCTTCTTACCTGATACCACGGTCCAGGGACCATTGCTACTTGCCAGGATGCGTATGCGCCAATCAAGATCCTGTGCCACCAACTTGTCGTATTCTTCTCGAAGAAAGGAGCGTGGGTCTCTCTTGCTTGAGAACTGTGCCATAAACTCTCATCCGCTGTCCGAGTTCCACGATGTTACCAAAATAGGTTTGCCCGTGAAACCCGCAAGCAAAACATAAAGGGTGAACGCGGCGTTAGAACAGCGACCCGATTGTGAAAGCATTCGCGAAGATTCGCCCCGAACCTGGTTTAGAGGAAATCCAGACCGATCAACCTCGGCCGGGCTATCGTGAGGTCCTCGTCAAGGTGAAAGTAACCTCAGTTTGTGGGACGGATTATCATATCTACAGGTGGGACGAGTGGGCGCAAGCCCACATAAAGCCACCACGCATCATCGGGCATGAATTCGCCGGTGAAGTCGTCGAAGTCGGACCCGACGTGACCACGCGAAAAGTAGGAGATATGGTCGCGGCGGAAAGCCACATCGCGTGCGGCATGTGTTACCAGTGTCGGACCGGTAACGCACACATATGTGAAAAACTTCGAATTATAGGGGTCGACGTCGACGGATCGTTTGCTGATTACGTCAAAATCCCTGAACAAAACGCGTGGCCAATTCCAAGGGAGGTACCAATCGAAACCGCATCAATTCTCGAACCCTTGGGAAACGCTGTCCATGCCGCCTTTGCGGCTGACATCGCGGGAAACGACGTCACAATTTTCGGCTGCGGTCCCGTAGGCCTTTCAGCAGTAGCCCTCACGAATGTTTCAGGCGCTCTTTCAGTTACAGCCGTTGATGTTAACGAATATCGGTTGAAGCTTGCAGCTAGAATGGGCGCCTCGAGGATCATCAACTCCAAAGAACGGGACGTCGTCGCGGAGATTCATGCAAATACTGAAGGACGCGGCGCAAAAGTAGTTCTAGAGATGTCGGGGAACGACGCGGCCATTAGAGATGCATTTCGCGCAGTCCGTAACGGTGGGACCGTCATACTGTTTGGACTCCCATCGAGAGAAGTGAAGTTAAACGTTGGCGATGATCTAATCTTCAAAGAAGCTCATGTCCGCGGCATCACGGGGCGCGAAATCTTCAAGACTTGGTACAAACTTGAGGCCCTCCTAAAGTCTGGAAAAGTTGACCTGAGGCCGTTGATAACCCATCGAATGTCCCTCAACCAACTTGATGACGCAATGAAACTAGTTGGCTCAGGCGATTGTGGTAAGATCGTGCTAACTCCGTGATGCCGGAAACATTTATCTCCGGAATTTCGGTGTGCTCCAAATTGCGTCATTTTCATTCACATGTACCAGCAAATGGTACACACGTAAAATATAAGAATTGTACCAATCAGTGGTACAGGCATGTACACTAGAATCCTAACTGACGTGGAACGGAAGTATGTCGTGAAGTATCTTCAAAGAGACGGGAAGAAAGTAATCCAAGTGCGAAAAGTCATATCTGGAGCAAGGAAGCATCTCCCAAAGATCAAGGAAGACCTGGAGCTGCTAGAGCGCCTCCTCCAAACCTACTCGAAAAGTTAGGGGACAACTCTTCGTATAGCCAACGTCACAAAGAGAAAGATGAATGCAAGCTCCTTCAAACTCGAGTTTCACATTATTTTCGAAGTCGCATGAGCGCTTGCCCCTGGATACGTCCGACAGAACAGAGCTGTCATCAACCTATAATCTTCAGAAATTGTGCTGGGCCATCGAAGGTAGTGAGCCATCGATTCATGAGACCTAGTCCTAGGAGCGGTGCTGTTCCCATGAGACCAGAACAATGTAACCCCACCGGAATGGGAGAAGGAAACTTGTAAGCAGCTCTTCCCTTTACGCCCGTCACCTCGGCGTGAAATAGCTTCGCTGCGGCAGGTGCTGCGGCTGTGCCGATTGTCTTGTTAGCCGCGTACAACCCCAGCTTGATCAGACTCTGGCCGAACTGGGCGCTTTCTTTCAGGTCTGCGTCGAATCCAGTGTCGAGCCAGAAACGATCGGTGAACGGATGCCTAATTCCGCCCGCGCCTAAGAGAAAAAAGTCGACGGTGACACTGGGGACAGGTCGTGTTGTGATTCCGACAAGGCGTTGGTAATTGTCCTCAGCAATTACGTTAGTAGTCTGGGCCAAGGATCTTTGAGCCCACCTCATATATGAAATAACTTTCTGGCGGGACGTTTGCTTCTTGGAGTCGATCTATCAAGGAGAGTTCGGAAGCATCGTCTCCAAGTACTGTTCCGTCAAAGGAAATTGCGATGAACCTGCCGGTGTAGGAATGAAATAAACCAACAGCTTTCTGGTAGGCAGTTCGTTGATGTTGTATCCCCTCGTCGCCAGCGGTCAGTTTTCGCTGCATATTCTCGATAACTTTGGACTGGGCTAGAAGGGTCGTCTCCATTTGTCGAAGGCTCTTGATCATTCCGACCACCTGTCGACGAGCCACGAAGTCGATTAGATCACCAGAGCCTCCTCGGTTAATACCGATAGGCGTGCCATATGACCAGCTAACTTGAGAAGACTCACTCTCAAGGCCGCCCAAATCCTGTGGGCCGACTAATCCTATCTCAGCGCTAAGCGGAAAGTCAGAGACTTGAGGGGTAGGTTTCTCGAAGTACTGAAAGAACCTGTATGGCGCTTCTCTTGCTTTTTCATCGTAATATGGCTTAATCTGGAACATATAACCGGATGGATCGGCCAAGACGTCTAACATCTGCTGTTGAAAGTTAGTTTCCGTATCGGCGAGCGGTTGCCGTATTTTCGTTACCTGCGGCTTACTGGGGGAGGTTGTCAATGAGTCTCACCCGCTTGAGTCAGAGAGACTTGTCCATCCTCGGCGACAGTCATTTTCCACTTGGAACCAACTCGGTAGGGAACTTCACCATCGCACTTGAACCAAACCATCATTGAAGCAGGTTTAGCCTTCGCAGTAAGAGGTTGCGATAGACCGATCCGGTTAGCGATCTCCGGTGTCATATCTACGACACTGCCAAAACTCACGTAATAGATAGGTAAGCCCGTCGTCATCTCGACGGTTGGATATATGCCAAGAACGGCAACTTCTTTTTCGTATGGATTCATGAGGTGAATCAACAATCTTGATTGTAATCACTGGGCCTTGAATCTATCTCTCTGATCGAAGTTTTGAAGGCTTCTGCAAGCTCTATCAGGGTCAAAATGAGGGGAATCATACGGGCAGTTCCCTCACGATTCAACCAACTTAAACCGCTTTAGTACCTTTTCACCGGTGTGCCTGATGGAGCCTGACGCAAAATCTGACCTAACCCATAACATCCGCGACATTTCTCGAAAGACCCAATCTCACTCCCGACGTCTCGTTTGTTTCGCTTCACTATGTGAAACTCCCAAGCCCCTCCGATGCCATTGCACCAAGGGCAAAGTTTCTCGTCCAGCTCGCTCAAGTTCGTGGCCTCATAGGAATCGGAATAGATGACCTACACGTAAGGGAGCTAGCGTCCCATCTGCTTGAAGTTCGAACCATAGGCTGCATTTGTCGCAGCGTTTCAGCGGGTATTTGTCTTGGCCGAGAAGTTCAACATCGCATTTTGGACAATTCAAATTGGATTCACGGATATGCTGTGAACCTTGCAAGGAGTTAAGGTGAAAAGAGGAAACTGGCCTCAGACTGAGACCTCAGGAAAACTGAGAAATTAGTTTCGGCTATGTCTTGCATGTAGCCAAAGCCTGATAGCTTGCTTCCGACGATTCTTCATTCAAGTCAAAGCCAAAGCCAGACGAACTTGCGGAATGGCAACTTGCGATTCTTCGGGAATACACGAAGTCGGAATCCCACATTTTTGCAATTAACTCCACTCTCTATGTAAGTATCTTTGGCTTAGGCATTGGGTTAGCGGGTCTCGGCGGCAGCATTGCGTTTCAGAGTCAATCCGGTGGCGCACTATTCATCATCATTATCATAGGCATAGCTTTGTGGGGTTTTACGCGCATGAAGATAGATAACAAGAAAAGAGCAGGCATAATCGAAACAACGTTGAGAGAGCTTGCAGCGGGGAAAGCAATTCCGCAAGATGAGTTTGTTGAAAGACTTACGACAATCAGCAAGGTACAGGACACTCTGCGATTTAGCGACGTCGAACCAGACCGACCGAGTCGGCGCGGCAACGTTCGCAGATAGATTGAAGCACTATTTCTCGCAGCATCGCTAAACTGGTGCACCGCAGTTTGGGCAATTTCCTTTTTCTTCCTCGAATAGTCTGTGACAATGCCCACATCGTATCTTGACTATCGTCTCTCTATGGATTTTCAG
>Ga0116136_1001739_pt1 | contig 10498 bp, 12 predicted proteins | sample June2015DPH_20_5_FD_88972 | JGI IMG/M metagenome (GOLD analysis project Ga0116136, IMG submission 88972) | Peatland microbial communities from SPRUCE experiment site at the Marcell Experimental Forest, Minnesota, USA - June2015DPH_20_40 | ecosystem: Environmental > Terrestrial > Soil > Wetlands... | reverse complement strand
CGTCGGCGAATACGCCGCCCACTTCCTGCGCCATTCGCTTAGCAAGCCCGCGGCCTTAAACGCCCTGTAGTCCGCCCACATTTCGGCGGTTAGACAGGCTTGAACCGCCTCAAGATGATCTCACTCTCAGCGCCGCCTCGTCGCCGTAGTGGCTTATATGGCCTTAGCTCCCCTTGCCCTTTTTCCCAGAAGATTTCCCATCCACCCTTAATACCAGGACTCCTGGCGGGGCTTCGATGCCAAGATGGACTTGCTTCCCCCGCACCTTCACGACCGTTACTCGGATATTGTCCCCGATGCAGACCGTTTCATCTTCTTTTCTGGTTATTATCAGCATGAGCTTATCCGGGCCAGGGGTAGGTGGAGTGCTTAACTGCCAGGTAGTTAGCGTTCAGGGCCAGTTCCATCAACGCGATAGCGGCCAGGCGATGGGCCATATGGCTAACCTCTTCAACCTCGTTCGGGGTTAGGGGGCGGCCCAAGAGGGGCTTTTCCCGGTAGGACAGCCACTTTTTGATGACTTGGTAGCCACCGATATGAACTTGGTGAAAAACCTTTTGGGGCTATCCGCTTGACTCAAGTACATACTATATATGGTACCTGGTAATTGACCCGGAAAGGAGGCGGAAGAAATGGCTAATGAGCAACATCAGTTCGGGCCGACAATACCCGTAAAATACGGACAAAATCGGGTTCCATGCGTTTCAATTCATCAGTGGGAATGGAAAACGCCAGGTCAAAACTCTGAAAATGAACAACCAGCAGGGTCTCGGCTGGAGAACGACCGGCAGCAAACTTCAGACCCCAGGTCGGTATCGGTTCCCAAGGTGATTCTTGCAGAGTGGTATTGGGGTTGATATGGGCGGTCGCCAAGACCAGGAAGGATACGATGGCCCCCAATTCGCTGAGGGGAATTTCGAGATTGAGGGTTTCCCCGTCTTCGGTTTCAATCCCGACGGAAAAGTGCCGACCATCTGCTGAGGGTACTGGATAATCAGAAAACCTTAAAAATCTTTTGGATTGGCGCATAGAGAATCCTCCAGGAAGATAGATCAATACAGGCGGCCTATCGTAGTGGTTAAAACGGAAGTCAAATTTGTTCATTATATCTTGGGTGGTCACTGAAACACAAGATATTGTATGTACTTGAGTTAAGCGGATAGCCCCAAAACCTTTTTTTCACCATGGGTAGCTTCTTATCATGCTGTATGGATGGACTAAGACCTAACGATCAACTTTCCCTGGTCCTTGGCTGCTTGAATGACGTTCCGGTTGGCGGTGAAAACCCTTATGCCGGGTATCGTCGCGAAATCGCCATCGTCAGTAATTATCTGGGAAACGCCGGCCTTGCTAAAGTTTTCCACCATAAACAGGTCAGTGGGATCGGCGGGACACGACCTAATGTCATGACACGCCTTGTCGGTGAGAGGCTCGTCCAGCAAAACGTCAGTAAAACCGGCAAAAGATTTTGCCATTGCCCAAGCGTTTTGAATCTCAGTCACCACGCTTTTTCTTTCGGCTGGTTCGTTATGGCGAAATTCTTTTATCTCAATTTGGCCTTTCGACATGCGGAAAATATCCAGTTCGTTTTTCTCAATTAAATTGGCCAATTCACTGAAACAAAGTCCGCAGGTGAAGAGGTTCGCCTTACCTGCTCTCGCCCTTTTGATGTAGGTCGGGTAATCTCTGACTTGATACGTCTTGGGTTGCCTTGGCTTATACACCAAACAATAACGGGTATAGGTCAGCCAATACCACACGTTGGTGTCCACAAAAAAACTGTCTCCCGGGCGTGGGGTATCGGACGTCAAGTCAACTACCTCCGCCTGAACATTATAGGTTACGGGCATCAGCCGTTGGCCGCCTGTTCGTCCAAGACTTTGTTCACGATCCGCCGATATTTCGGATCGGAATAGTACTTCTTGGAATTCTCGATGACCCGCTTGAGGACGGACATCCCCACTGGGTTCAAGTTGGCGACCTTGATCAGGCGGTTCAGGTCGTCCCCCGGAAGGTCCTTCAAAAGCTGGCCAAAGGCCGCGTTAAAAAACGGGGATGCAAAGACGCCGACCCCTTCGAAGTCCAATTCCACTAGACGACCCGCCTTCAACTCCGGGAGGATCTGGTCATGGACCTTTTGCCCGTCGTCCAGGGTAATACAGTCCTCCCCGATCAAGGCGTGAACGTCGATTCTCATAGCGGCGCCTCCTTTCAAAATAGTTTATCTTTTTGTTCTTCCGAGGCCAAGTGGTAATACGACTCGTCGCACTGAAAGGTAATGTTGACGACGGTGCCTTCAAAAAAAGTGGGACGGTCGAGATACCTTTCCCGCCCCTCTTTTATCTGGCCATAGCCTTCATGGCTGTAGATTTCCAGTTCGCCCTGGTTGACCTTTACGAACTCTCTGAGGAGATCCAGGCCCATACCCCGGCCCATGCCGTTGGGCTTGGTGGTGTTTCCCGGCCTGAAGGCCCATCTAAGGGCGGCGGCGGCGCTAGCGGTCTCTTTTTTCATAAACAACCTGACGCTGGAGGGAATTCCCACCCCAACATCCAAGACGCAGAGCTTCAGCAGATGAAGTTGGGGGTAGTGCTGGCCGCAGCAGAACACACCGAGGGGGGAAAAACTGTGTTCAAAGGCGTTTTCGTAAATTTCCCAGACCGTGCCGACGATGGCGTCTCGCAAGATCGGACTGACGCTCACCCAGCCGCGGCCCAGCCATTTCACTTTCAGGTAATTCATTATGTTTTCTTTACTTCTCGTCGGATATTCCTGGTAGGGGATGGAATTTCCGACCCAAGGCCCTCTACTTTCCGAGAAACAGCCCATAAAGCCGTTTTGTATCAAGTTGCCCCTGATGTTGTCCTGGAGGGTGTCCCAATTGAACGTAGCCTTTCCTCCTCGATACTCGATCAGGCGAGCTATGCCGCCGAGAAAAGCGACGGCGTTTTGTTGTAAGAATCGGCACCGGGTGAAATTAAATTCAACCTCAAGAGAATCGTCGTTCACTTGGCCCCAAAGGCGGAACAGACGGTCGAAGTCGGGCGGGTCGTCGTTTATCGTGGGAACCGCCAGGATTCTCCGCTCAAGGGTCATGAGGCTAAAGCTCTCCCCGGAAGGCTTTGGCGAGCAGAGCCGCTTTAAATGACTTCATATCTTCTTCAATGCCAGCCGATTCTTGTTGCGCGAGTTGACGCCGCCTTGCGATTTCGGCAAAGCGTTTCTGCTCAGCATAGTCAGGAATGGGCACCAGAATCTTCTCCAGCTTCCTCAGCCCGAGCGTGCGATTTCTTCCTGCTGAACCAGGTGATGCTGCCCGAATATCCTCTATCCCTCGTTCACTGAGAAAATGGTGGCAGAGGAAATCTGAGGTCGCTCTACTTTCATGTGGTTCATAGGTAATGAACCGATGGGAACCAACTCGGCCGTGGTCTTCCTTCCTGGCCACGGCAATTGCCTTTTCCCAGGCAAACACGTTATTGAAGACCAGATCGCCTTCATGGATACGGTAAATGCGCTTGTTACCAATCTGCTTGCCATTTAGGAACGGTTTCTTAAAAGTGCCCTTACCGAAACTGCGTATACCCATCTCTCCATATTCTTCGTTCAGTTTGGTTTTGATCGCACGCCGCACCAACGATGCAACTTTGCTCAGTGGCTTCCATTCCACGCCTTCGGTCATCCGACAATAGAGAGCCTGGAGCAGAACATTTAATTCGGCCTCTCGTTCAATTGCGGTTTTTTGGGCTTCTTCCGCTCTGCGCGTCAACTCCTCGATCCGGGCCACGATGCGCTTTTGTTTGGCCAAAGGAGGGATAGGGATTTCAATTTCCCTAAGAAAATCAATCGGCACCCTCTGTTGACCCGCAGCACCGCGCATATGCTTTTTGGCATATTCTCTAAAGCCCTTTCGGCGGACAAATTTATGAAGCCACTCAGGACTGACAAGAGGACCTGGCCTCAAAACATGGAATTCAGTTGAACCAAACCCAATACCGTTAATTAGCCCCAAAGCTATGGCTGACTTTCCATTTTCCATACATGGGGTAATCTTGGCAAAAATAACGTCTCTTTCTGCAAAATAAGTATAATTTTTATAAACTTCTTCTTTTTTCTTAATTTCTGGTCTTGTAATTTTTCCAGAACCATCGTCTACTGCGGACATAGGAACAAAAGTAACTTCAGTAGAATCAGGTTTGCTGCCAATTTCACTTTTTCTGGGATTCAAGTTGCAAACTTCGGTAAGTTTTTTCCACTCCCAGCCTTCAGGCAACTCAAACCTTTTCATTGCCGTTGCCTTCCAATAAAAGCTCTCGCATCTCCCGGATCAGATCGAAGATCTTTTCTTCCTTGAGTGCCACGGACTCCAAGATTTCCTCCGGCTCCGGGTGCTCCACCTTTTCCGGGACTACCAGACCCAGAGCGGACGGGGTCAGATTGTAATTTCTTTCCCGGATGAGATCGGCGGGCACCAGCCAGGCCCGACCTTCCTCCGTTTCTCGATTAGGCCACTTGGCCAAAAGATCGGGAAAGTCATTACGGAACTGGGGGCCGAACTTCCGCGCCTTTTTCAGGGAGGAACCGTCCCCTTCCAAACGGTAGAACCAGACCTGATTAGTTGGTTTACCGGTCTTCTGGAAGACGAAAAAGCAGGTGGGGTTGGGGGTGTAGGGTTCGAACATTCCTTTGGGCAGGATGACCACCGCCTGCAGGTCGAACTCCGCCAGCAGGCGGCGCTTCACCTCCTGATGGCTGCCAGTGTCACCGAAGAGCACACCGTTGGGGAAGATGATGCCGCAGCGCCCGCCGGGGCGGAGGGAGCGCAGGGCGTAAGCCAGGAAGAGCACGTATTTGTCGCCCTTTTCCAACCGCAGGGAGCGCTTGGCGTCGCCCCGGTCGCCGGAGAAGGGCGGATTGGTGAGGATCACGTCAAACTGCACTTCGTCCCATTTATCTTCACTGCCGCAGATGGAGTCTCGGCAGACCAGGGGGGAGTGGTCGAACTGGTGCAGTACCGCGTTCATGGCCGCCATGCGCAGGATGTCCTGGTCGCCGTCAAAGCCGTGGAGGGCGCCTTTCTGCAAAAAGTCCCACTGGGCCCTGCTCAGGCGGTCGCCTATGCCGCGGCGGATGGGCGTGCCATAGGGGCTCACCTTCTCCCGGACGAACTCCGGCCTGGTGTTGGCCAAGAGAATATGGTCATAAGCGGCGATGAGAAAGCCACCGGTGCCCACCGCGGGATCGCACACTGTTTCGCCCACCTTTGGGTCCACCATCTCCGTGATCACCCGGATGAGGTGGCGGGGGGTGCGGAATTGAGCCGCCTTTTTCTGGCTTCCCAGGTCGTTGGCCAGCAGTTCGAACAGGTCTCCCTTGACGTCGGCGTCCTCGGCCATGAAAGAGATGGGGGCGATAACATCCACCGCCTTGCGCAGGGTGGCGCCGTTGGGGATCACCACTGCGGCATTTTGAAATATGGCCCTGGCCCCCTGGGACAACCGGGGGTGTTCAGCCAGCCGGGGCAGGGTGTCCTGGAGGGTGCGCAGCATGCGCTCATTGTCGGGGTCGGAGGTCAGGATGCTCCAGCGCAGCGGCTCAAAGTCGATCTCCCCGCCGAATACCTTAAACCTACCGAACAGACTGCGGTGATTACCGGCGCCGTTCTCCCGGCGGTCCGCGTCCATCTCCTCCAACATCTTGAGGAAGAGGAGATAAGACACCTGGGTCACATAGGTAATGGGGTTGCTGATGTTGGCATCCCACATCACCTTGCAGAGGCGCTTCAGGACATTTTGCAGTTCGCCGGAATCCATCTCCCTCCCATTAAGCTGCCAATAAGCCGTTCAGTTCTTCCACGATCTTGGTGAGCCCCTCCCTGCCGAAAAGCTTTTCCATGCGGGCGCGGCCTCCCCAGAGGGAAAAGGGCGGCTGACTGAACAGGCGCATCTCAATCTTATCGCCGGCCAGGACCCGGGCTTGAAGCAGGCGCAGCATTTGGGCCTGTTCCGGCATGAGGCTGTCGGAGTGCTCCACCACCCAGGAGTTGAAAGCCTTTTCAACGCGTTCCTCCCGGGTGGGGAAGCGGAAGACCCCCAAGGAGGCGCGGATAAAGTCAGACAGGGAGCCCGTTGGTTGCTCAAAGGCGCGGCGCAGGGTCTTCTCGGTGAAATAGTATTCCGGGGAATCCAGCTTCCGGGCCAGGGCTTCCCATTCGCCTTCGGTCAGATCCTCGCCGGCGAAAATTTTATGCACAGCGGGGGCGGTGCGGTGCAACTCGATGATTTGGGCTGCCCAGCGATCCTGATAAGTCTTGCGGTCGATGGCCAGCCCCTCCGGGCCGACGATGATGGTTTGCCGGAGCCGGAATTCATCCTCCAGGGACCCTGCCGGGATTTGCACAAATCCGCCGGGCGGCGGCGGTTCGGGCGGAGGCGGCAGCGTGGGCTCGGGACCGGGTTCTGGTTCGCCGGGCTGCCGCGGGACGGGACGGGGACCCACTGCCTTCGGACGGTGATACTCTTCGCCGGAATCGTTAAAGGCAGTGGTATTGCCAACAAAATCGTAAATGAGAAACTCGGTCTTGCCGATGCGGGGGCAGAGCCGACTACCGCGACCCCTCATCTGTGCATACTTAATAGCCGACCGAGTGGGACGCAGCATCACCAGGTTTTCCACTTCCTTGTGGTCGTAGCCGGTGTCCAGCATGTCCACCGACACGGCGACGACGGGGAGGGGGTCGTACTTGAACCGGTCGATGACGGGCTTGGGGTTGCCGTTGTTGGAATAACAGGTGATCTTCTGGGCAAAGTCCTGCCTGACCTGGCTGGGGGAACGGTTGAGCTGGCGGGCGATGCCCAGGCAGGTGTCATCCGGCAAATACTTGTTGAACAGCCGTTCGAGGATCACTGCCTGCTTTTCCGAGACGGCGAAGACGATGGTTTTTCGGGGGTGCTCCTGGGAGCGTTCCTCTTCCACGCGAAAATATTCGTCTAAGATAAGTTTGAGCCGATCTTCCGATTCCGCCGTACGCCCCCAGTCGCCAAAAACGATCTCCTCATCCTCCCACATCGCTCCTTCAAAGGTCAGCCGGGTCTCCGCCAGATAAATTTTGTAGTTGGCCAGGAAGCCGTCCCGGATGGCGTCCTGGATGGCATAGGAAAAGGTAGGTTTGCCTTCTTGCTTTGCGCTGTCCCAACAGTCGAAGAAGAGGTAGGTGCTTTTGACCAGTTGGCGCTCATGCTCGCTGACCCAGCGCAGTTCCCCGGGGTTGGGAGTGGCGGTCAGGCCGACGTGCACGGCATCGAAGTGGGCCAGGGTGGCCCGATGGGTGTTGTAAATGGAACGATGGCATTCATCGGTGACCACCAGATCGAAGTAGCCGTGGCCGAACCCACCCGGCCCTAACTGGCCGGCGACGGTATCTAGGGTGCCCACCACGATCTGGCCTTCCAGGCTGCGCTTGCCCCCGTAAAGGAGGGTGGAAGGCCAATCCCTTAGGTAATCGTCAAAGGTTTCCTTGGCCTGCTTGGCAAGCTCAATACGGTCGGCCAAAAAGAGGACCCGGGAAATGACGGCGGCCTGGAACCAGCGCTTCATGAGCATGGCGATGGTTAGGGTCTTGCCGGCGCCGGTGGCCATCTCGAAGAGCATGCGGCGGCGCCCGGCAATCAACGCCGCGTCTGTCTTTTGTAGACAGGCTTCCTGATAAGGGCGTATCTCTATCTCTTCACCTTTAAACCGAAACTTCTCAGGGATGGGGATGCTTTTTAAGGAATCTTCCAGGGAACCTTTACGGTGAATCTTTAGGTTGGCCCGTCGCTCCAGGTCGGCCTGGGTGGGAATTCCCAGGATGGGGCGGGCGTCGCCGTCAGCGTAATCCCAGAAATAGTGTTCCTGACCGTTGCTCAGGATGACGAAAGGGGCGGAAAGACCTTGGGCGTAAGCCTTGGCCTGGGCCTTGGCGCTGTATGGGTCGATGGAAAAGCGTTTGGCTTCGACGACCGCCAAGGGCTGGGTGCGGGAATTTTTTAAAAGATAATCCGCCCGGCCGTCGGCGGAAGGTTCTTCAGTGGAAACCAAAGCCTTATTGGTAATCTTCCAGCCCGCCTCCCTAAGAAGCTGATCAATTACTATTCTTGCGTCGGCTTCAGTAGGCATCTTGAGCACACTCCACCTGGACCTAGTAAAACACCAAATGCCCATACTACTCGGAGAAAGTCAAATTCAAAATCTCAAGGGGCCATCAAACTCGGAGATCCGGCATTTGTCCTGGCATGAGGACGTGATCACTGGCCATCTGAAATTGCTCCTGGGTGAAGAACCCGCCGTCGGGCAGGTCGGCCCCGTAGTTTTGCAGGTTGATGATGCACTTGACCTTGGGCTTGAGGGTCTTGCCGATCTCGTTCAGCAGATTGGCCAGGGGGCCGTAATAGGAAGTCTCCTTGACGGCCTCACCGGGATTGCCCGGCCCATAAATAGAGGAGTGCGGCTCATTCCCAAACCTCCAGCTTATTTCGTGCGGTAAACATTCAGCCCCACCTTCTCCTGTCTGTTCGGTACAGAGACGTTACCTTCGGTGGAGGCGATGATGATGCTCTTCTTCGACGACGACGGCCCGAACTCCTTGGTTAAATCCACCTTGATGGTGAGAATGTTCCCTGCCACGGTCATCTCGACGTTCTTCATCCCAGGTTCCCCTTATTTCAAGTTGCGCCTCTTTAAACGCCGCGCGGAAGAGCGGATTTCGGATAATTCTTTGGGGTAGGTTTCCAGGGGAATCATCGGGCCTCACCCAAGGGAATTATGCCACGGGTGGAGACTAATAGGTTAGCACTTTCTTGGGGAATCTGGGCCGGCAAAATCTCCATGATGTTAACAGGGTTTCACGGCCGATTAACTCCGCAACCAAAGCCTTGACTTGCTTCTCTGTGACGACCTTACCGTCTGCGCATCTCACGGCTTCCTCCCATACCTCACATTGCTGCGCGGGCTCAAGTTTGGCCAGGGGGCGGACTTGTTTTTCGTGAATCGGTTGAATTTCACAAGGGGGCATCATGGCAACCGCGGTTGCCAAATTGGCCGCTACCTGAAACCCTTTTATCCCTTCCCCTACCATACGACTATCAGGCACAAAGTGTCAATATTTCCGAGAAAAACTACTCGGCCCACGGGGCGGTTAAACGGCGCCAAGGCGAGAGGGGGGCAAAAAGAAAGGTAGGGTTAGCCTTTAGCATCCATCCTGTGCGGTCTCAGGCGCCCCCAGAGAGGTTGTGGAGTGGGCCCTGGGCCTCTAATATCTGGCGAAAAGAGCCACCAGTAATCAGTACTGGATAAAGACCATATCCGGGAGCGGGACGCCATAGCCCGGGAGGACAAGGTGAGGGATAAAACCAAGGCCCCCCCAGCGGGGGCGGAACAATGGCAAATCATGGGCGACAAATTGATAAGAGGCTAAAGGAGTGGAGCGTAGGGGTGACGGGTAACAATTTTACATCTGTATATCCAGAAATCCTAGCATTTTTCTGTTATAATTTAAAAGACATGGATTGGTAGGTTTATCCCATTCCTTTTAAAGGCGGGCAATGCAGGAGCACGCGGCGGCAAAAAAGAAGCTCCGGCGCAGGCGCGCCAGCAAAGCTCCCGGGGGGATTCTAAAATGCCAAAATTAGACTTTGGGATAGGTCTTAAACCGAAAGCCACCCCGGTAGTCACCAAGCCGCGCCGGCCACCAGGTAGGCCAACAGGCAAAGCCAAGACGCCAGCCGCCCCCGAAGTCCCTCAGTCCTCATATAATGTATTACTAGATAATAATTCATTAGTAGGATATGATATGAAAAGCAAAATCACCTTGAAGGAATTGAAGTTTATTGAGATTTACCTGGTAGGTGGTATTAAGGAAATAGATGCAATAAAATTAGCAGGTTATGAAAGTAAAAGTGATTCTTATCTGTATCAGGTAGCTAGAAAAATTATTGAAAAGTATGAGTCGCAGGCAGGGGACCACCGAAAAATATTCAGAGCAATCGGCGCGGGTGAGGTGGCAGTAGCTCAGGGCCTGCTTGAGATAGCACAGGGCCCGTACCCTGCCGATGTCCGGCGCAAGGCATGGGCGGATATTGCCTCCTGTCTGGGCCTCAAGTCTGAGCAGGTGGAGAGTTTCCAGGGCATGAGTATCAATATCAGAGGCATGACGCCAGCGGAACAGGGCATCGTGATAGAGGCAGACGGCCAGCCAAGCAAGCCAGCCCTGCCGCCCCCGTTCAAGCCCTCACAAGTCACTAAATAGGGCCACTTTCCCTCACTGGGGACCAAGGCGATGGGAAATATGGCTGTTTGCCTCGCCGCTAAATACATGGGTGATTAAGGGTTGGTTATTATGAAATTCAGCGATGAAGATTTGCAGAAACTCCTCGATCAAAACCTCTCAAAAGCAGAAATCGCACAAAACCTCGGAGTGACTAAGGAAACTGTCAGATATAGGACTAACCAGCTTAAATCT
>Ga0116136_1001720_pt1 | contig 10582 bp, 7 predicted proteins | sample June2015DPH_20_5_FD_88972 | JGI IMG/M metagenome (GOLD analysis project Ga0116136, IMG submission 88972) | Peatland microbial communities from SPRUCE experiment site at the Marcell Experimental Forest, Minnesota, USA - June2015DPH_20_40 | ecosystem: Environmental > Terrestrial > Soil > Wetlands >... | reverse complement strand
GTAAGAACGAGCAAAATCGCTGAGAGAATGCACGTAAGTTGAGCCTTTCGTCTGAAACCGCGCATGCGTGCCCCGATGAGCGAAAAAGACTACGTGGTAATCCGGCGATTAGTCTCTATCTTCAAAGCACTATAAAAACGCTCCTTATACGGAAGCCCGAACGCGAAGAGCGGCACAGGACTATATTTCAGTTCCCCAGATACGGTTTGCGAGCACGAGGAGGGCACGTTTCTTAAGTGACCTCATAGACTGAACCAGATTGACCTTACCGCAATTTGGTATATAAACTTGTACAGATCTTGTTTAGATACGTTTAGCTAAATCAAGCGAGAAGGCTCCTTGCTAAAGCTAAGGAGCACTACGGAGTTCACGCTATACGGTTACCGGTGCAGATGTTACTATGACTGGCGAAACGCCCACGCTCAGCGAGAGACTGCGCGCGCAGCTATCGGTGCGCGTACAAAACGGCGGGCTTTGGAGTTATCTCTCCGCGCTATGGAATGACGAAGGCGCGAAGGTGGCACTAGCCACGGCACTCGGCGCGTGCCTCTCCGTTACGCAAGGCGTCGGGCTCCTCCTGCTCCTGCCGCTTTTGCAGCTGGTAGGCTTCAACACGGGGCAAGGGGCGACTGCGGGCGTCGCGCACTACGCCTCTACAGCCTTTGCCTTTATCGGGTTACCCCTCACACTAGTGAGCGTGCTGGGCGTCTATGTCGTGATAATGACACTCTATTTTCTCCTCACACGCTGGCAAAACAATCTCGGGTACGCAATCCAAATTGACTTCGCAACTCAATTGCGGCAAAAGCTCTACAAGGCGGTTGTCGGCACAAACTGGCTCTTTTTCACGCACAATCGCGCCTCGACCTTCACCCACGCGTTGACTGGCGAGGTTGATCGAGTGAGCTACGGGACGCAGCAGATGTTTCAGGCTATGGCGGGCCTTATGGTGCTGGTCGCGTACGTCGTCGTGGCCTGGCTCCTCTCGGCGGTAACGACCGCAGCCGTGGTTCTCTGTGGCATCGTCCTTATCTTTGGACTCAAAAACAAGATTTCAGTCTCGCGCGAAAGGGGTAAGGCCCTTTCCGCGGATATGCGGGGCCTCTACGGGGCGGTGACCGAGCACCTGGACGGCATGAAGACCGTAAAGAGCTATGGTGCGCAGGAACGCAATATGGCGCGCTTTTCAAACCTCAACGCGCGCATCATGAAAGACTACGTGGATTATGTGCGCAACGTGAACACCAGCCAGTTGCTCGTCAACGTCGGCTCAGTGGTCATTCTCGCAGGGGCGCTGATCGCGCTGATCGACGTTTTGCACCTGCCCGGTGCCACGGCGCTGGTGCTGCTGTACCTGTTCTTCATGATCATACCGCAGTTCAACTCCCTCCAGCTCAACTACCAGGCGGTCGTTAACATGCTGCCCTCGTATGCAAACGTCGTGGATATCAAGGCCCGCTGCGAAGCCGAAGCAGAGCGCGAGATTGTCCGGCCGCACGATGTCACGCTGCGACGGCGCGTCGAGTTGCGGGACGTGTCGTTTTCCTATGCCGGTGACGGTCAGTCGGCGGTTGAGCACATCAACCTCAAGGTCGACGCGGGAAAGATGACCGCGGTCGTGGGCACCTCAGGCGCCGGGAAGAGCACGCTCGCCGACCTTATTATGGGGCTGATTGAACCGCAAGAGGGGGCGGTGTTGATTGACGACGTGCCGCTCGATTCCGAAAGGCTAGACGCGTGGCGCCGGTGCATCGGCTACGTCGCTCAAGAGACGTTTCTTTTTAACGATACCGTGCGCGCGAACCTGCTCTGGGCGTATCCCAATGCGACCGAAGATGAGCTGCGTACGGCGCTCCGCTTGGCCGCCGCTGACGATTTTGTCGCGCAGCTTCCGGATAGGATGGAAACGGTACTCGGCGACCGGGGGGTGCGCTTGTCGGGCGGAGAGCAGCAGCGGCTCGCCCTTGCACGGGCGTTGCTCCGGAAGCCGAGCGTGCTGATCCTCGATGAAGCAACGAGCAACCTGGACTCAGAGAACGAACGGCGCATTCAAGGGGCGATTGAAGCCCTGCACGGCGGCATCACCATCGTCGCTATCACCCACCGTCTCTCGACGATCCGCAACGCGGATGTCATCTACGTGCTTGAGCACGGGCGCGTAATAGAGACCGGGGACTGGGCGTCGCTCACCGCCGGAGAGACCGGGCGTTTCTTCGAGTTATGCACGGCGCAAGACGCGCTGCCGGAGATAAGGGATGTCAGTGCAGCCCCTCAAAGGGTCGGACAGTCCGTTTCGCCCGTCGAGTACTGAGGCAGCCGTTCCATTCGCGTGACGTAGAGGCACAGCAAAGCTAATCAGGTCTCCTTGACCCGCACGTGTATCGGGCGCCATTACCAGCCCCAAATCGCCGCATAACCTGCCCCCTCCACGATAAAAATGACTGTCGAATGGCACCATGCAGAGTAAGCTAGTGCTTTGAAAGCTATTGCTTCACTCACAGCGACAACAGGTAGCTTGCCGGCAAACCCGACGAATAGACTCCATGGCGCCAAGCTTCCGCGTCGCAGTGTCGTCGAAGATTTCCCAGTAAGCAATAGAATCACTGCGTAGCGGCAAAACTAAGTCAGCGATACTCGCACGGCCCTGCATAAAATACAGCTTCATCACAGTATAGTCACTGTTCTTTGATAGAGGATAATAACAAACACAATGACGCAGATAACGACAAATACGGTGATGTTTCTTCTCCACGCTAAATCGATCACAGTGGGCTTTGTAAGTTGAACGAGTACGAGAAATTCAATGATGAGAAGTATAAGGAAGATCTCGAGCGCGTAGACGTTGAGCAGGACCAAAATAGCAATGGTGGCAAACGTAAGCGCTAGTAGAGTGTACACAAATCGCTGCGTCTCGGTGATAAGCATGCTGTTCAACCAGGGGTAGGAGCTATTTATCAATAAACGTCAGCTAGATAGATATAAAAATGCGTGTGGTGTGTTCTTTATCCGCGGCGCGTTGAGAGATTCATCAGATGAGTGTCCAAATGGCGGCTGACACAGATGATTCAGCTTCTTGACGGATCCGCAAACAAACTATGAAAGAGCGACGATTCTTCACCCGAAGGAAATAGACATGAACAGTAGTGACGTTGTGGCCGCACTACCAGAAGAGTTGGCGCTCATTGAGACAAAAAAGAAGACCTCAATACCGCCACTAGAAACGCCCTAAAAGGGGGGCGTTCGACGCACAAGAGTTGATTTCACAAACGGCTATGCCGAGATCCGATATGAAAGGAAAACACGTGATCGTCACAGGTGGCCTCGGTTTTATTGGTAGCCACTTGGTAGAAGAGCTAGTGAAAGACAATGACGTCGCAATAATCGATAACCAGTCCACGGGGAAGCTTGAAAACGTTTCTCATTTGATGAGTGACAACCTGGGGGTCATCGAAGGGGATCTCCTGACACTCAATCTGGCAGCGATTTTTGAAGATTATGAGTATGTTTTTCATCAAGCGGCCTTGCCGAGCGTTCCGCGAAGCGTCAAAGACCCTTTGGCTTCGCACGAGGCCAACACTACAGGGACGTTGCGGGTTCTGATTGCGGCTAAGGACGCTGACATACAAAAGGTCGTGTACGCCTCCTCGTCATCGGTGTACGGCGACACCGCTGAACTGCCTAAGAGAGAAGATATGCCCGTGAACCCCCTCTCGCCGTACGCAGTGACAAAGGTGGCTGGCGAATTCTACTGTAAGGTGTTCCGCGAGATTTACGACCTGCCTACGGTCACGCTGCGCTACTTTAACGTATTTGGACCGCGGCAAGACCCTCTTTCGCAGTACGCAGCGGTGATCCCCAGATTCATCACTGCGATGCTGAACGACGCGTCACCCATTGTCTATGGAGATGGCAAGCAGAGCAGAGATTTCACCTTCGTGAAACACGTCGTCGATGCGAACGTGCTCGCGTGCGAATCTGAAGAAACCGGAACGTTTAATGTCGCGTGTGGCCGAAGCATTAGCATCAACGAGCTCGTGGAACTAATCGGCGACATAACTGGTAAGACCATCGAAGTAGAATACGTCGCTCCTCGATTAGGAGAAGTAAAACATTCGCTCGCTGACATTTCGAAGGCGCGCTGGTTTGGGTATGAGCCTAAGGGCTATTTCAAAGACGAGCTTGAGGCAACTATCAGGTGGTTTGAAAATGGACTTAGACAAGGCAATCAAGGATAAGTCTGCACGGATTGCCGTTATCGGGATGGGTTACGTCGGATTACCGACCGCGGTGAATTTTGCTGAAAATGGCTTTAATGTTATCGGTGTTAGTAGAACTCGAGAAAAAGTCAGTGCGATTAATCAAGGCTCCTGCTATCTCAAAGATCTAAACTTGGACGCGCGAGTTGATGGAGCTGTTCGCCACCAGAAACTGACCGCCACGACTGACACGGCCGAGGCGACCAAGAAAAGCGATGTAATCGTCATTACGGTGCCGACGCCCATTACTCCAGATAAGAAGCCCGATTTGTCATTTATCATTTCTGCAGGCCGGGGCATTTCGCAAGGCTTGGGGTACGGTAAGCTCGTAGTCCTTGAATCGACGGTTTATCCAGGAGTGACCGACGAAGTGCTCAAACCTGTGCTGGAAGAATCGGGGTTAAAGGCAGGAACCGATTTTGGGTTGTCCTACTGCCCTGAACGGTATAATCCTGGAGATGCGGCGCACGGTATCCTTGACGTCGTTCGAGTTGTTGGGGGCATTACGCCTCAATGGACCGGATTGACAGCTGAGCTCTATAGAAACAACGCGAAGGACGTCGTGACCGTCAAGGATATCAAGACCGCTGAAGCGGCAAAAATTATCGAGAACATTCAGCGGGATCTTAACATCGCTCTCGTGAACGAGCTCGCCTTGATCTTCGAACGCCTGCATATCGATATCATGGACGTCATACGTGCTGCTGCTACCAAATGGAACTTTAACGTCTATTATCCCGGCGCCGGGGTCGGCGGGCACTGTCTGCCTGTCGATCCGTACTACCTCGTGCAAAAAGCAGCAGAGCTGGGCTACCACGCGCAAGTGATTACTGCTGGTCGAGCGATCAACGACTCGATGCCATTTCACGTTTTGAGCTTGATTGTGGATGCGCTCAACGAGAAGCGCAGGGCAGTAAACAGCTCGAAAATAGCCGTACTTGGATTAACCTATAAAGAGAACGTGGGCGACTACCGTGAAAGCCCGTCTGAGGTGCTGATTGCAGAGCTCGTGAAGAAAGGGGCTGATGTCCATCTGGTCGACCCGTACGTTGAAGCAAGTGTGCTAAGGGAGTTTGCAACCCCAGAAGAAACGGCATACCAGGCCCTCTCCGGAGCGGATGCACTTGTCCTCATGACAGCACACCACGATTTTGAGGGACTTGACTTACAAAGAATTAGGGACATTATGCGCACTGCAATAATCATCGACGGTCGGCGAGTTTTTGATCCTGAAACAACAAAGCGAATGGGCTTCATCTACAAGGGTGTTGGTGCTGTTAACGACGACACAGAATACCGCAGCAACTCACTAAGCTGATTTGTTTTTCTTTTTAGAGTTTGGATTTTAGCTTTCCTTTGTTGTGCGACCTAGCGAATGATGCATAACAAATTCCAAAGTCTGCTCGGCTGAGCCAACGTAAAAAAATGACTTACAAGTAAAGCGATCGCAGCTAGTTTATCCTCAAACCATATTCGAGAGACGAACTGCGTGAAAGCGAAGGTACCGGAGTCCCTTTGGTCTTGCATCGCAAGAACAGCTCTTGATTCATCTAGTGCCCGTTCCAATGCCAATGTGCAGGAGTACCGCGCTTCTCTTTGTGTCAACCGGTGCTAAACAAATACTATCAGAGGGGAAAGAAGAATGCCAAATCAAACAGTCATCGCACCGACATTGCTTCTGTAATGGTTCGAGCTAAAATATGGAGAAGTATGCGCTCACCGTTCAGCGAATAAGTCTTGTAGCAATAGTCAATCTCCTTGTCGCTTTTAGCGGAGTTATCCTACTCCCAATTTTGACCAAGACTCTTCCAATAACGGGTTACGGAAGCTGGGCGTTAATCTCGACGACAATCGTTCTGGTGCCAACGCTTACAAGTCTCGGGCTGCGAGGTGCCATGATTCGATTTTTGGCCGCATCCAAGGATAAGCGCAATACTCAAGAAGTGTTCTATTCGCTTGCCTTCATAGTGTTAGCCGCGAGCTCGGTGGCGTCTGGACTGTTCTTTTTGTTTGACAAACTAATCGCAGCAAGCTTATTTAACAACGATATTACTACAGCCCTGATTCTTCCGCTGAACATCTTTTTCGGATGCTTAAATCTCTTTATCGTCGACTTTTTTCGGGCTTTCCAGCAGGCAAAAAAGTACTCCGCTATAACCTTTCTTCAAGCTTACGCGCAAGTGGCCCTGGTAGCCCTTTTTGTCCTGTTGGGTTACGGATTAACGGGTGCCGTCATAGGGCTCCTGCTGGAGCAGCTCTGCGTGTTCTTTGTGTGTATATACCTCATCCTCGTGCAGATTGGGTTCGGCGTCCCCAAGTTTGTGCATACCCGGGAGCATCTAGCCTTCGGCTTACCCTTAGTGCCAGGCGATGTGTCATTCTGGATTGCAAATTCCAGCGACCGTTATTTAATAGGCATATTGTTGGGGATTGCGGCTGTCGGCTATTATTCTCCCGCTTACACTCTCGGGAGCACCATCATCTTAGTCTCTTCCGCCTTGACGGTCCTGCTTCCTTCTGTTCTCGCAAAACACTACGATGAGGGCAGTATGGAGGACGTACGGACGATTATGAGGTATTCGCTGAAATATTATGCCGGTATTGCCATACCCTGCACTTTCGCTGTGTCAGTATTATCAAAGCCTCTGTTGACGATACTGTCCACGCCACAGATTGCAGCAAACGGCTATTTGGTGACTCCGTTAGTCGCAGCAGGAGCGCTCCTGCTGGGAGCTTATCAGTTGATTGTCTTAGTAGTCATGCTAAAGAAGAAGACGGCTTTTATTGGCGGCGTATGGATAGTAAGCGCAGCACTGAATTTTGGTGGAAACTTGATACTTATCCCATATCTTGGTATAGTAGGAGCCGCATTCACCACTTTGCTCGCGTTTTTGCTCGCTTTTGTGCTCACCACAGTCTATTCCTTGAGACAGTTCAAGTTCGACGTCAATACTGGGTTTATCTTGAAGAGTGTGAGCGTTTCTATTCTGATATCGATATTTCTGCTGCTCTGGAATCCTGCTGGGCTATTTAACGTGTTTTTGTCAATTACACTAGCTGCAGGCGTGTACCTTGGAATTTTATTTGCTCTGCAGGGTTTTACTGTTCAAGAGATCAGATTCTTCTCTAGCATTTTTAAAGAGCTTGTAATGAGAACCGCTTAGGTTGCAAGCGACATCTTTCAATATCAGACGGCCGAGGACCTATAGAAAGTATCGTGGCATTATTCTGAAAATTGCAGATTGACACGAACTCTGTTTCAGGCATATACGCCACAAATTTGACGAACGTTTCAAGCCCTTTTCTAACCGAGTTTCCGCGGTTCGCAACACCTACCGCTTTAACTTTTTTTGCGTCTCACGACTAGAATCTTCTCCCATAGGCACCTAGGTATTCGCACCGATGTTGCATCTTTCAAGAATGCCAATACCCCATTTTCTGCATCTCTTGAAATCGTGAATACTTTTATAGCTCGAATCAAAGCGAACGACTGATAAAACTGTGTCTGCTGCGTAATGCGAGTCTGTGTTCAAGTTCCTCGATTGTCGTGACATCTTACCCCAAACGACTAGCACCGTTTTCTGTTTAACATCTGCTTGCGCGATTGCAGCAAAAACTCTAGAGTTGCAAACTTGCGCAAACGCCAGATTTCTAGCACCTCCGTTGCACATCTATTGGTGATAAGACGTGAATTAGCGCTGCTTGGGACAGTTCGAAAATGAAGATGGCGAAATAAGTCATGATCTTGCACATTTGAGTCTCTTAGCTCAGCCGCCATTTCACGTGTGGTAATAAACTTCCGCAAGTCCGTTGCTGTATACTAGGTTTCCAGCTGTTAGCACCGGATCAGATGAATATTGCACTATTTCATCTGCGTTGTTAGGTAACCTTAGCGCAACACTACCGGTTTGCAAGTTTGCAGCCCCGAAATACACGTAAGCGTTCGTAAGCGAGTGGGTTGCAATCATGGGCGTAAGAGTGACGAGCGATTGCGTGGGTATATTCCCGTAACCCTGCACTTCAGGCTTGGCCAAGTCATCCGTGTAGACTGGCGACGGGCCTATATAGCTTGAAAGCCACTTAGCCGCATACACTTCTTGAGTGGCAATAGGCGTCTGGGGGACCATGTAAGACCAGCTCACATTGCTGGAATATGTGAGAACACCTTCATTTTGTTGCAGTGACGGTAAGAAAGCATAGTTGGATGGGTGCTCAGTCACTTCCCAGATGAAACCGTAAGAGAATAGAAAATACGGTACGAGTACAGCGATCAAGGCTGCGTGTGTTAGCTTCAAAACGAGATCCCTGTTCGCCCGCATCCAGCTGGATGCCGTCGCGACAATGGCCTCGATGCCAAATATACAATATGGTGCAAGAAAGAGCAACGCCAGACCAAACAGTCGATCGCCGTTCATAGCTACTGCAACCGAAGGCAACGCAATAGCAACTAACATCAAGAAGAGACTAGCAAACGAAAGCAAAAGGAATGGCGTGTTTATTCGCAAAGCTTTACGCCGCCACGTCACGAAAACTAACCCGGCCACTATAAACACTTCTATCGCAATTAGCCAATAGTGGTAAAGCGCGTGCGAGAACGGCAAGTTTAAGACACCGACCCCCACCCCAGCGGCAATAGTTGACTCTGGGGTGGCGAACAAGTCGGTACCAAACGTATTGACTACATGAGTCCCAGTATTCGCGAGCGCTGCGTAGGCTGTTCCTCCGGAAGCAAATAAGTACCAGCCAAACATGACAATAAAAACTAAAGCTAGGAATGTTGCACTAAGCGCCGACCTCCTTTGTTCTTGCCTATTGGCTGCGCCGATGAGAGCCGATCCGGCCACAAGGACGGCCAGATAACCCAGGAATATGTATGATGTCCCGTAGTGAGAGACAACTAAGCTACCTATAAACAGTATCAGCACCGCGTTTTTTTTCGGTGTTCGCAAGTCGTGGCTAAGGATCAACAGCAATATGAGCACCAGAAAGAACTCCGCGACCAGCTGTCTAGGTACCAGAAGAACGAAATCGTAGTAGGAGATAAAGAAGAAGGCAGAAAGGAACGCGAATTTGTTGCTAAATTTAAGCTGTGTCTTCCATAGTCGATACAGGCCGACAGGCACAAACGCGAAAATGAAAGGTACTACTAGGTCGTACACCCACACATTGTCAACGTTAAGTAGCGTGGAATAAACGTTGGGCAGGAAAGTCACACTGAGCATAGCCCAATAGTCACTCGCGCTGGCGTTTGAAAGACTTGGATTCCAAAATCCTAGCGATTTTACCAAATCAGCCAAATATAGCTCCTGAAAAATATCACGTCCGTATAGGTTGGGAGACGTGAGGATGCGGCTATAAAACAGGGCCAGCGCAATTGCAAAAATGTAAAGTGGGTAATAACGCTCAGAGACTCTACGGCTCGTGACAAGCAGAATGAAAGCCGCAGCAATGGTCGCCACCGATACCAAAGAAAAAATGGAGTCGCTATAAAACCTAACGAACAGCGCTCCGAAGATGCCTAGCACAACTATTAAAGCTGCACCTATTACTGGAGGAGTTAGGATCCTTTCGATGGACGTTCTAAAAGTGCTCCAAGAGACTTGAGCATGAAGAGCGCCGTTTCTATGAGCAAGTAGACTCAGGGCAACCGTGATGGCTGAGAATGTTGCGATAAGGGGGATAAACGATATTGGACGCGAAATACCGAGTGACGGGTAAACGAAATTTATGATTAAAGAAACAAACATTAAAAAAGAGATGCTGAGTCCTATCATAAACAGCACTTTTTCCAATGGGTCTTCGGTCAACCTCAATATCTCGACGAGCAAAAACCCTGGCAGGAATGTAAGCAGAATGAAGCCGAGGACTTGACTCAAAACGGGAACGTCTAGAGCTATAGATAGATCTGTAAGCGCAATGAATAACAAGATTAGCAGGAATACCCTTTTTGAATCTAAAATCGACACGGTTCCTCGGAGCTACTGAAATGTGATCTTTGTTCAATACAAGCAAAGCCGAGTAGTGCTAAGCATTTCCCCCTCGAAGGGTGCCTGCAACGTAGCTGTCTTGATAGTTTCAAGATTAGTCCACAGAGATTGCTAGATGCTTTATCTGAGGATAATAAGCGTGTCAGTTCTTCCAGCTTATTGTAGGCGATTAGTACTGCGCAAACGTGCGCTTTCATCTTCGACACTCGTCAGTTTTATGGGATGACTGCGGTTTATAAGTTTCCGCGCGAGATTACCAGGACTTATCGCCGCGCTGTAGGCATGTGCTCACTTGAGGAAGAGCCATGATTAACTGCCTTCTGCTGCAATAGTTCGCCT
>Ga0116136_1001718_pt1 | contig 10588 bp, 8 predicted proteins | sample June2015DPH_20_5_FD_88972 | JGI IMG/M metagenome (GOLD analysis project Ga0116136, IMG submission 88972) | Peatland microbial communities from SPRUCE experiment site at the Marcell Experimental Forest, Minnesota, USA - June2015DPH_20_40 | ecosystem: Environmental > Terrestrial > Soil > Wetlands >... | reverse complement strand
TGGCGATCCGATCGGCAACGGTCTTGACGCCTTTTATACCCTTGGGCACTGCGCTCAATCCTGGTGGGTTATCCAAGTACAAGCGCATGGCATTCCGGCCTGCGTCCACCAGGGCGTCTCGCCGATCGTCGCTCATATCGAACTCGGTCGTACCGTAGCCACCGGCTGGCAACCGGACAACAAGGTGATTAAACTCCTCCATCACCATCTTGTCGTGGGCAGTGGTTGCTGTGTTTATCAGGCGTGAGATGCGCTGCACTGTGCGTAATTCACTCGGCTTTATGTTGATATCGATAAAGAGGCCCTTGCTGACAGACTGCGGAACAGACAAGGTCTCATCAATCAACAACCCAAGTACCGCATTGTCCCTCTTAGGGCCCATGAGCCGTGTTACCTGTGGTTCGTTGGAGATGAAGAGTTCGATAGGGAAGTTGGAAAGTAGTCCGCCATCAACGACAGCGTGACCCGTAATATTGCGCCCTAAGTAGGCACCCCACTTTTCCTCCCAGATCACTTCATTCCATACCAAGGGAATGCTCATGGACATCCTTATAGCCCAGACAACGGGACAATCCGGGGCTGTATGTTGGTTGAGCACAAGAATGCGACAATCGGTCGCATCAGAAGCAACTACTGTCAGTTCAACGTGTGCTTCGGCATAGAATTGGGATAGGGTCAGACCGCTGAATCTGCGCTGACCAGTCTTCAAGGGGCAGGAGTCAAGCTTGTCCTCCAGCCAGGAAATAAAACGGTCGGCTGCATACCAGCCACCACGCTCGACGAGGGCGAAGAAATTGCGTGTACGCGAGTTTTCGGCAAGCATCTGAGCAATGCCATCATCAAGCTTATCCTCCAAAAAATGGGGCACAATCTTGATGTCGATATTCTGTAACAGAGTGCGGATAGCGCTGGTGCGAATCTCATCTCGTGTAAACGGAGGAGGATCGCCCATGAAACCTGCAAAGACGGATTTGCCGTTTTCCCTTTCTTTAAGTGCAGCGAGCATCTCTTGTGGTGTGTAACCAGCCGCGAGCAGAGCTGCCGTAATTGCACCGGCGGAAGTACCCAATAGCCGGCCGAATGTGTGACCGCGTTGAAAAAATTCTTCACAGGCGCCGACAAATACCATGCCCTTGGCGCCACCACCTTCAAAGACTAGATCGTATTTCATAGGCTGCCAGTTCCTTTCCGAACGACGGCAAAAATCATTTATTATATTAACTATTGCATAATCAGCGAACTGCCGCAACTGCAGGCGATCTCACCGTGGGAAGTATGAATCTAACACAGTACTTGGCATGCATCGATGCGGAATGCTTTAGGATCGGGCGAACTCTGCCGAGCAGCTCCTCGTCACCTCTTTTGTCGCTGCTCACGAGGATAAAAATGGTCCGCCCTGCAGGGGTCGAACCTGCAATATCCTTTTTAGGAAACCGATAACGAAGGCTTGAACGGTTCCCCGTGAGGGGAAGAAGGGAATGATAAATCGACTAGAAGAAGAATCAAGGTACTGCATCCATCAGGCAGCGGCAACTGCTTTTATGAGATGAAGCCGTAGTTAACAAGACAGGATAAGACACTCTGATCACGCGATCTCTGTCATGCCCCGCATGATTTATGTGTTATGCATATTCGGCTTGATAATTTGCACGAGTTCAGTTTTTGAATGCATACAAACTTGGCATCGAAAGGAGACTGCCATGATCTGATTCTTCTTTGTGATCGTCAACTCCTTATTCATCCGGATGATATTGAGTTCGTTGCTGAACTATTCGTTTCTTAAGGCAAATGGCCCATGAAGATTACGGGGCGGACACCGCAAGCCACTTGTGACACATTCTTCCTGCTATACGTAACAAAGCCTACTTTTTACTTTATTTTCAGTTAGTTATAACTGTGTTTTTCTTATTTCCTTTTTTGTACTTTGTCACTTTTTATTTTACCATTTTTTGTTGTCTGAAGCGGCGGAGAGACCCTACTTCAGTCTCGTAGCCGCGGAAGACAACTCCGCTTATTTTTCTATGAATACCGCTGTTCATTTTTTCTTTTAGTCAGCAAACTGCTCTCTTCTTGGCTGTGTCCTTTGCAGCACTATGGTTATGGCCTTATCATAGTCCCTCTGCACTTTCAAATTGGAGACTCTACAGTAGCACTGAGTGGTGGTTATACGGCTGTGCCCCAGGAGATCCTGAATCGTCACGAGATCTGCATCAGCATTTAATAGCTGCGTTGCCATCGTGTGCCTCAAGTGATGACAGGACACCTCTATCCCGGTCCTCCCCGCATAGTATTCGATCCTCTTCTGGATTCCGCGAACCGATATCGGCTTCCCCATCAGTGGCCCCTTCTGTACCAAAAACACTCTCTTCTCCTTCGACCATTTCCGTTTTTCCATGTACTCCGCTAAAGCCCTCTGAGTATCCTCACTCAAATAAACCACCCTGCCTTTGCTGCCTTTTCCATTGAAGATATAAAGCTGTCTCCTGCGGTACTCTATCGCATCTATGGTAAGGCGTGCAACCTCTTCAACCCGCAAACCACATCTGAGCATAACTATGAACATAGCGCGATCTCTGGTATCGTCGATTTTTCTGAACAGTGCTGCAATCTGTTCGTCTCTGAGATGTTTGGGCAATGGCTGGGGTAGACGAAGCCGGTAATGCTTTTTGACCGGATTGACAAGAGGCATTCCCTCATCTTCGATCAGGTAATCGTAAAAAGCATGGATGCAGTTGAAATGACAGTTGATGGTCTTCGGTTTCCTTCTCCTTCTCAAAAGGTGATCCATATACGCGTCGGTCTCTTTGAAGGTTGCCTGCTCCAGTGGAATCCGCAGCCACCTATTGAAGTGACCGAGCATATTGGCATAGTTTTTCACTGTGTGCACCGAATAATTCCTTCGCTTCAGAAATCGCCGGTACTTCGCAATCAGATCAATACGCTCCATGAATACCTCCTTGTTCAATAGTCGCCATGGCACGGAAGTATTCCTCCTCGCGGCTTTTGTCGGTGAGGCGAGCATAGCGCCGAGTCATTTCTATGTCGTGATGACCCAACAGCACTTGCAGACATTCCAGCCGCATACCGGCATTGAGCAGTTCACTTGCACAGGTGTGACGAAGACTGTGGATCCTGTAGCCCTTCTGCTGTAACCCCGCAGCCCGGAGATACTTAACAAAAATATTGCGGGCTTGAGTATACCCTAAATGGTTCTGCTTCTGACCCGGAAACAGATACTCTCTTTTCGGCTCTCCCCTGCCCAGCCAGAGCTTTAAGGCCATCCGCGCATCATCGCTGAGATAGACCACTCGCCCAAGGCAGTTCTTTTCCCCCTCATAGATGTGTATCTTCCTTTCCTTGATATCCAGGTCTCTTACCTTCAGCCGAAGCACTTCACCGATTCTCAGGCCCGTTCGTAAGAGTATAAGTATCAGCGCCCGGTCACGTGCCTCTTCAATACACCCCAGTAGCGCTCTGACGTCACCCGGTGCAATGGCCCTCGGCAGGAAATCCGGCACCGTGAGTTTAATCTTGCGTCTCAGGATACGCTCAGGAACGATCTCCTGTTCGATCAGAAATCTCAGGAAAGCCCAGAGACACTTTAGCCGTGTTACGATTGTCGTGACTTGCAGCCCTCGATCCTGCTCATGTTCGACAAATAATTCCACGTCGCCGCTCACAATATCTTGAAGTTTGCTCTTCCCTAGACCCGCATAGAAAGAGAGAAATGAACTTATCGCGATAAAACTGCCTTTCAGCGTGCTTGCCTTGTGATTCATCCTCCACTTGTGGCGCACATAGTTCTCAAACTGCTCACTCTCCGGAAGTTCCATTCTATAGATCTTCTGAAAAAGGCGATCTATAAAAGAGAAGGGTTGATAAGATACTGCTTCGATTTCACTGCTTTGCAGTCTGCCGACAATCGGCCTTGCCTGGATCATTGTTTCCTCCTTTTTCTCTTTGAAAAAGCAGGTTCATCATGATCCTAAGTGGCCCTAAGAATCAATCAATTTTGTTACGTATAGCTTTCGGAACTCAACACCTCTGGCGAAATGTCCGCGGGGTTGAGTATCAGGTGTACTCTTGAACTGCGAATAACTCACAGTAACTGAGACCTGAGAGTATTGCGACAATTGTGCGGGGTACGAATAGAAATACGTACAAGAGAGATACGCGCACTAGAGGTCGACTGCAAGAATAAAGACACATATGCCGACCCCCTTTCCTTGAAATGCTCCTTTATTTCTTCCTACAATGGATGACAGGTGCCAAGAAATGTCCCCTGGAATGGTGTATACTGAAATTAGAGCATAGACCGATATGATGTAGAGTTAGTGAGAGCTCTTGTTAAAATGATCTTCCTTCTTATCTTGGGAAAGAAATTGTGATAAGACGACGGGAATCACAAGCTGAAGTATTGTTAGAAAACAATAATCTCTCAATAAAAATTGCTGGCAATATGCGCGTCCGAACAATTGACGTCATTTTGAAAGAAATGCTTCTTAAGAAAAGAAAGGCAGAGTATGTCATAGAAAGTGCCATGATACTAGACCTTTCAGAATTAGTTTTTATCAGTCCTGCCGCAGCGACAGGCATAGTTTGCTTATGCTCAGCATTAATGTCAAATAAGATGACGGTGGTAGCCAATCCGTCAGCATTTTATATGCGCCGCCCTCCCGAGAACGTCTTGACTTATCTCTCGACTTTCCATTTTTTTACTCAGCTCATTAATAAAGCAAATCTTCTTGGATGTGAAGATCTCGCTGCTTTTGAATCTGAGCGAACAGAGCGTAAAAGTAAGGTTAAAAAGATCGATGGCCCTGATAATGAAGAAAAGCCAATTGTTTTACCTATGAGGACTATTCCACAAAAAGGTGCAGCGGAGAGGGATCACATCTTTGAACAGGCATGTTTGCAGTTTATAAACGAAATATATCCTACCTTTAGAAAATTGTTCTCATCGGTACATTTTAATTTTTACGATGGTGATATATATCAATTTAAGGAAGCAAACGGCGAGCTGTTTGTAAATGTTTTTGAGCATAGCCGCTCCTGGGGTATAGCCTCAATCCATGCAAATCCCAGAAGTGGGACTATCGTAAGCTATTGTGATATTGGTGTGGGAATGAAGGGTAGCGTTAATTCATCTCCAAAAGCGAGGAAAGAGTATGATGTCTTTGAAACTGATACTGTAGCCATTAAATGGGCACTTAAGGAAGGAAATAGCTCTAAGGTGGGGGGCAATGGAAGAGGTTTAAACGTAGTTGAAGAGTTTGTTTTACAAAGAAAAGGAAACATCGAATTAAGAAGTGGTAGTTCTTTATTCAGAAAGAAACCTGGCGATAAACCTGGTGTTGAGAACTGGAGCATCTCAAGTGTCCCTTGGTTTCCAGGAACACAAATTAATTTCTTCGTCCCGTGCATGGACAGAATTGATAACGGAGCGGGTAGATGGGAAGCTTAGAATTCAAGAAAGTGGATCTAAATATCATGGGTGTTTTGAATTCGAACTATGCGATGGGCGAATATAGAGGAAAGGAAACTTGCGAGGAAATCAGACGACAGTTAAATATAATTTCTGATTACACTTTAATCCTGATTGACCTTAGAGGTGTAGTAATGCATACTGCTTTTTGTGAACCTGCTTTCGGTCCGATATTCGAAGATTTTATCGATAAGAAATGGGGGAGCAAATATGTAATCTTTAAGATGCTTGAAGTCCAGAAACTCGCTTTTTTTCAGGGAGTCTTGAAACATTTCAAACATGATATTCCACGTAAGACTTCTGAAGAGGAATTCGTTTCACACCGGATGAGTACTAAACTAATAATAGAAGATAATGAGGCTATTGATTTTATAGGCGATTTTAGTGGACAAGAGCACATTGTTCTTGATGCTGTAAACAATTTAAAGAACGCAACGACGACGCAAATCGTCAATGCCACTGGCGCACTTGTAAAGGATGTTGTCTATGCTCTTGACTCACTCGCTGGGAAGTACTTCATTATTGAATATAAGGAACCCGAGGAAGACCATGTGTATTATTCTTTTTATAATTACCTGAGGAAGGAGTGACAACGATGAGACGTTATGATGAAGATCCCGCCCGATTTAATCCAGTAAAACTGGCTGATAACTTTGTAATCGCTCTGTCTTTGATAAAGAAAGGATATATGGCAAATATAAAACAACTCGAAGAAGGAGATGAACTCTGTGATTATTTTATGGATCTGCTTGAAGATTTGGAGCACGGAGGACAGCTAAACCAATTAACTTCTCCAGGTGCCATCAAAGATAGGGAGGTTTTATCTGAGAGCGGTGTCACTAGGGAGAAGGTTTCTCGGATGAAATCAATGATTAGTAGGCTAATAGCCGAGCGGTCTGCTTATACGAAAAGACAAATTGAAGAGATACAAGCTTTTTTTATAGCAGTGACTATGCCAATGTGGCAAAATCGCATAAGTGAATTCAGAGAGAAAAGATTGAAGCGCGGTCATATTGTAAGTGTATAACTATTTGGAAAAAGTATTGTGTATTGAGATCATAGAGAAGATCTCCAGACTACAGAGATTTTTGAGCTCTGAGCCATATGACTCTAAAAGACAGGGGGCTGAAGTTGTTGGCGTCTTTTTAAAGGCGATAGATGGAATCATAGACAATCTAAATGCAGTTATACAGAGGCTTTCATTCAAAGATACGGCTACTGAGGAAGAAATTGTCCTTGATGAATGGGAAAAGCAAGCACTCATAAGGCGCCTGTCCGATATTTTTAAGTCTATAGAAGGATTACATTCTTGCATGGAATTCATATATGGAAGATGGGTGATGCCAGAAACACGAGTGTTTCTCAAGAACGTTCTCGACTTTATACCGGAGGACAGACGACCCGAAAAGGTCAACATTATTTTATCGAACTCCTATTCTTTTGCGGAGGTCGATCTTTATGAAGATATTTTAAGTTTGGCGGATATTCGGGGGAACCTTAAGGGTGAAGGCCAAAGCCCATCTATTTTTTTGCCTAAGATTGAAAGAGACAATCCATTAAACTGGTCAATTTTGGTTCATGAATGCGGACACGTCGATCATCAAGGCATAACAAATCTCCTCGAAACTCCTACAATTGCAGCTGCTTATGAAACTCCTGCAATCAAGGAGCTCTTTTCTAAATGGTTCATGGAAATTTATTGTGATCTTTTTGCTACCAAAATACTTGGGCCGGCATATCTGACATCATTTGTAACGTTTGCTCTTTTATCTGCAGGAGCAGGGGGAAGCGAGGTTGCATCTTTGACTCATCCTGCTGATATCTTTCGAATTTCCATTATTCATGAAGTTCTTAAGAATAGTAATCTAAAAATCGTTTTGTCAGATCCCGTATTAGGTTTTGATGATCTGTCATCACTTTTCTTTAATATGATTGAGGAACGAACCAAACTAGATAGAAAATATATGCATTTAAGTGTGAAAAAGCCGTCAAAATTACGATTAGGAGAATGCGTTGACATAATCTGTGAGGAAGTGGACAAGATAATTTCTCTTAATCAACAGCTTACCATTAAAGACTTTGCTCGAGTAGATAGTTTGGCCGGCAGGTTAGAAAAAGGAATCCTGATTGGGGCTTCTCCTGATCCAGATAAGATAAATTCGATGAAAAAGGATTTAGAGCAAAATATAACAGCCAAGAAATTAGAGGAAGTTAAAGGTGCAATTCAAGAATCAAGAGTGTTACCTTGGGAAATTGTAAACGCTGGATGGCTTTACAAAGTTAAAAAGGTTTATCCTCAGTCATTTGACATTTTTTTCTCCACTAATGAATTAACAATTGAGGACAAGATTGAAAAATGGGGAGAAGATCTTGAGGGGATGGATAGGCTACTGCTAAAGTCAATCGAAGCGTCAGAGATTCAAGCACTGTTCGAGGAGGAATAACAAGTGGTTTTGTCTGATTATGAAATAGTTCAGGCGCTGCTAAATGAGGACATAATCATAACCCCTCTTATAAATTCCGCAAAACAGATTGGGAGTTCATCGGTTGACCTAAGACTTGGTACTGAATTTAAGCTTATTCGTATCGTTAAGCAAACTCATTTTGACCTTTCGGTACCAACGGAACAAATTGAGGAACAAGTGAGAGAGTATACCGAAGTCGTTCATGTGGAACCTATGCAACCTTTTTTCCTTCATCCTAATGAATTTGCGCTTGCTTCTACTCTTGAATATTTAGTGCTCCCTCGTGACATTGCAGGACGACTAGAGGGTCGAAGCACTTGGGGAAGGGTCGGACTTCAAGTGCACTCAACCGCTGGTCTTGTAGATCCCGGCTTTGAGGGAACTTTAACATTTGAACTGAACAATATGGGTAAACTGCCCTTACCTCTTTATCCAGGGGTAAGAATAGCTCAAATAATTTTTCATCGTTGTAGTCCTGTATCCGAACCTTATACAAAAAAAGTTGGTGCAAAGTATGCTAAATTTATAGGTACAAAGTATACAATGTTTTACGATGATTATGAATATCAGAAAATTCAACGCTTCATACAGGGGAATATTAAATCAAGTATTAAGACTAAAGATTGAACCGCTCGGGTACCCTCTGAAGGTTAGGCTCGGAAATCCGTAACAGATTAGATCGCCCAATATCTGGGGGGTATCAGGTGTTGTTTGTGTGCTGCCCTCGGCGTTTAATTGATTATGTTTGGATATAGCTTTGTCGCTATCGTGATGAGTATTGAAAGTATGGCCAGCATCACCACAAAGTCAACGCCGATCCGAATATGCTTTGGCCACCTCCCACGCGGATCATAGGAATATCTCATCAACAAAAAGACTATAGCGCCGAAGAACCTTATTGTTGTAATTTATCATAATTTCACGTGCAAAACGCTGCCGGTAGTGAACATGGAGATTGTGATTAATGCAGCTTATTGATTGCGTGCCTAGCAGAGGCTTCTGATGCACAAAGAAAAGATTTTAAAGTCGTGCGGTCGTCGCATGAATAAGGAGAAGCAATGAAAAGAATAAAGCTTTTTATGGCCTCACCTGATGATACAAGTGAAGAAAGGCGGATATATACTGAAGTTGTTGAATCAATTAATAGGAGTAGAGGAACATTAGAGGATTTTTATTTGGAGCCGGTTAAGTGGGAAAGCTATGCATATCCAGAAACGGGAAATCCGCAGGATATAATCAATAGACTACTGGAAGATGCTGAATTAGTAATTATAGTTTTTTGGAATAAGATCGGGGCTCCGACGAAGAACTTTCCTTCTGGGACTATGGAGGAATTTTTTGTCGCATCTGATAACTTTCGGGCAACGGGAAAGCCATCGATAAAGATATATTTCAGGAAGCCCTCAGTGCCGAAGAATAAAGTAGATGCAGAAGAGCTTGTGAAGCTTTTTGAGGTCAAAGAGTCAATAAAGAATATGGCTCTCTATAAAGATTATGAAACACAAGAGGATTTTAGGAAGTTGCTTCACGAACATATAAACGGGTGGCTTTCCAAGAATATGATTAAATCTGCCGTCGTGGATGTTGGAATCGTTACCAGCCGCATGCTGAGCGATCCGACCGATAGCAGAATCCTGTTAAAGGATATTTTTGAAAAAGTGGAAGAGAAATATGATGGAAAAAAATCGAAATTAAACTTTGGATTGGAAGCTCTTGATGATATCGTGGGAGAGATAGAAGAAAGAAATTTCATTCTCGTTGCAGGTGATACAGCTTCTGGTAAAACATCTTTGCTGCTTACCGTGGTAAAAAATACTGCAATCTTTAATGCAGTTCCAATTCTTTATTTCAGTATGCGGTCTAGAAAACGTGAAATTATGGAAAAATTGTTGAGTAATGCGTCAGAAGTGGATGTAGATTCCCTAAAAAGAGGACGGTTGAGAAAAGATGATTGGCATAAAATAACTAGCGCTGCTTCGATGATTGGCGAGGCCCCCATATTTATTGACGATAATACGGAAATGACGTTACAAGACTTGACAAATCAAGCAGAGATATTCCAGAAAAATCATAAAATGTCTCTTGTGATCATAGACGGACTTAATTACGTATCAGGTGAAGAAGGGAGGGTAGGCTATGGAGTTAGATTACTTTCTCGGCACTTACACGCCCCTATAATAGCTACGCTTCAGTTAGCGACACCGCGCAGACCAGCGCCCATAATGAGTGACTTAGATCCGTTTGGCGATATAAAAACAGAGGCGGATGTAGTTTTGTTTTTATGTCCTCGAGTTAGAGTAAATTGGAGTGAAAAGCACAATGGCAAGGTAAATTGGGATATTATCGTTGCAAAAAATACTGGAGGTCCAACGGCAACGTGCGAAGTAGATTTAATACCCAACTTTTGTGCATTTGTAGATGTGATGTAGGAATTATGCAGAAAATTCTTATGAGCCGAAACCAAACGTACTCTTCAAAACACCACTTTTCCATAAAGATTTTCATGGCGGCGCTTAGAAGATCCACTCGTATGTGACGGGTTTTTTTGGAACTTAACACCTCCGGCGAAATTGTCAAGGTTCGTATAGCTGGGTGGACATCTCAGCGCGACTAACTCACAGTAACTCTCACCAGCCTC
>Ga0116136_1001712_pt1 | contig 10615 bp, 10 predicted proteins | sample June2015DPH_20_5_FD_88972 | JGI IMG/M metagenome (GOLD analysis project Ga0116136, IMG submission 88972) | Peatland microbial communities from SPRUCE experiment site at the Marcell Experimental Forest, Minnesota, USA - June2015DPH_20_40 | ecosystem: Environmental > Terrestrial > Soil > Wetlands... | reverse complement strand
AGCTCGAAGCTCTCGCTACCCACCAAGAACGAGGATCACTTGATCGTGGAATTCGACTTTTCGGCGATGGCGGACGACAACGACCAGGTGGGAACGCTGACGGTGACGGAGTAAAGACAGGGATCAAGGACCAGGGACCAGGGATAAGGTTTTACTAACCCCTATTCCCTAATCCCTAACCCCTGCTCCTAAGGGGAGTTAATGATGGAAGAAAGGCACTTGCTTGACGGCGTCCCCCTGCGTCTCGGGGGGCAGGACTACATCCTGCCGCCCCTCAACCTGGCGGCCCTGGAGAAATACTGGCCGGTGATCGAGTCCTCGGGCGAGCCGCCGGCATCACTGGTGCAGCGCCTCTCCGAGGCGGCGGAGTTGCTGCACGCGGCGCTTTTGCGCAATTATCCGGAGCTCACCCTGGCCGAGGTCAAGGAGGGCCTGGACCTGGCCTCGTTTCCGGCCATCCTGCCCCAGCTCCTAGAGGTGAGCGGCCTGACTCGGCGCCCCCCGGGGGAACCGCAGGCGGGGAGCGTCCCGATTGGGGCTACCTCTATGCCCGGGTAATCAGCCTCACCGGCTGGACCTGGGAATACGTCGGGCAGCAACTGACGCTGCCCCGCCTTTACGAGATGCAGCGCTACTGGGAGCAGCACCCCCCGGTGGGTGACCTGGTGGCCGCCTACTTGGGATACCAGGGGCCGAAAACCGAAAACCGAAAACCGGCCCTTATGGATCGCCCGAGGAGCTGATGGCCGCCTTCGGCAGCGTCGGAGGCAAGATTAAAAGATAGCTGTCAGCTATCAGCTATCAGCTAAGGCAAAAGAAAAATCAAAAGGCTACCCCAAGAATATGGGGCCGATTTAACAAAATTGAAAAGTGCAGAGCAGTTCGCGGATCTCAAGAATTTTCCAAAATGTAAAGATGACAATTAGGTTTTGCTTTTAGCTGATCGCTGAAAGCTGACCACTGAAAGCTGACTTTATGGCTGATGACTCCCAAATCGAAGTTCTCATAAGCGCCCAAGCCGACGCATTGAAAGACGGCATGGAGCAGGCCAAGGCCGCGGTGAGCGACGCCACCGCCGAAATGAAGGCCTCCCTGGAGCAGGTATCGGCGGCGAGCGCCGTCAGCGCCTCTTCCATCATAGAGTCCATGAAGCGGGGCGGGGGGGGCGGCGGCGGCGGCCGGATGGAGGAATGGCGGCAGGAATTGGAGGAGATCAAGGAAGAGGGAAACCTCCTGGATCAATCCAAGGCCCAGGAGCGCGCCTTCTGGCAGGAGAAGCTGGCCCTCTGCCAGGAAGGCTCCGCCGAATACCTCCAGGTGAAGCACCGGCTCTACGAGCTGGACGTGGCCGACGCCAAACAAGCGGTGCAGCTGCAAATCGCCGCCATCAAACAACAGCAGGCCAGCGACAAGGGAAACTCGGCCCAGCGCCTGGCCGATCAGGACCGCATCGTCGCCCTCAATCTCCAGTATTACGGCAAGGATTCCATGAATTATCAAAACGCCGTCCTGGAGAAAAAGAAGATGCAGGCGGACGCCGACAAGAGCGACCGGGAGCTGGCCGAACAGAAGCTGCAAAACTCCCTGAAACTGGCTCAGATGGATGTGGAGGCCCAGAGGGAGAAATTACGCCAGGAAAAATCCCTCGGCATAATCTCCGCCAGCGAGGAGCTCGCCCAGCTCAAGACCCTGAAAGAGCAGGAGCTCGCCCTGGAGAAGCAAAATTTCGAGCAGCGCCAGACCATCTGGGCCCAATACCCCAAGAAGATGGCCGAGATCCAGCAAGAAGTCCTGGTCGCCGAAAAGAAGAACGCCCTCGAAATCCAGAAGTCCGAGGCCCAGGCGGCCCAGGCCGTGGAAGATAAGTGGAAGGCGGCCCTGGCCCCCATCGATTCGGCTATGGACACCGCCATCAACGGCATGATCCAGGGCACCCAAAACATGCAAAAGATGCTCGACCATATCCTCTCGGGCATCCTCATCTCCTATCTCAACCTGGCCGCCAAGAGCCTGCAGAACTGGATCGCCACTGAGGCGGCCAAGCTGCTGTCCACCCAAACCACCTCCGCCCAGGTGGTCGCCGCGGAAACCGCGGCCGCCCCGGAGGCCGACGCGGCCCAGGCCCTCCAGGACATTCAGGCGATCAGCGGCTCCGCGGCCCAGGGCGCCGCGGCCGCCTATGCGGCGATGGCCGGCATCCCGGTGGTGGGGCCGGAAATGGGGGCGGAGGCCGCGGCCCAAACCTATGCGGCCATCATGGCCTTCGCGGGGATGGTCCCCGCCGCGGCCGGCGGCTGGGACGTGCCCGCCGACTCCCTGGCCTACCTCCACAAACAGGAGATGGTCCTCCCCGCCTCCCTGGCCGAGGGGGTGCGGGGCCTGGTGGCCGGAGGCGGCAAGGACGCCGGCGGGGGCGACACCCACGTCCACTTCAATTTCGGCGGCTCAATGGATCGGAGCTGGTTTAAAAACAACCGGGCCCACATCATGGAGGCCATCAAGTCCGGAGTGCGGGATGGCCGGCGCTTTAAATGATGTCCCGGTGGGGCGGGTCTCCGTGGCCGCCAAAATTAACGTACATGTTACCAGTTCCCAGTTACCAGTTCCCGGTTCCCAGTGCCTTTTCTGATAACTGGCAACTGGTAACTGGGAACTACGTAAGGCTTTGTTATGAGTAACGCCATCTTCCCCATGCTCCGGGGCTTCACCTACCCGGTCATCAAAAAGCCCCTCTTCTCCACCCTTACCCAGGAGTCGGTGAGCGGCATCAAGAAGCGCATCGCCAATTGGGTTTATCCCCGTTGGCAGTATGAGATCCCGGTGGAATTCCTGCTGGACGGCCAGGGCGGCGTCGAGGATCTCAAGACCCTGGTGGGCTTCTTCCTGGCCCGGCAGGGGAGCTTCGATTCCTTTTTATTTGATGATCCGGACGACGATTTCATTGCCGGCCAGGAGCTGGGGATCGGAGACGGGACGACCACCGCCTGGCAACTGGTCCGGACCTACGGCGGCTTTGCCGAGCCTATTTATAACCCCAAGAGCGATCCGGCCCCGGTCGTCTATCTCAACGGCGCGGTCCAGGACCCCTCGACTTACGCCGTCGGCTACACCGACTCGGGGCTGCTCACCTTCACCGCGGCCCCGGCCGCGGGCGCGGTCATCACCGCGGACTTCGGCTACTACCGGCGCTGCATCTTCCAGGAGGATTTAAGCGAGTTCGACAAGTTTATGAACCAACTCTGGGAGCACAAGGGTCTCAAGATCGAGACCGTTAAATGATGTGTAGGGTGCGCACTGCGCACCATGAGGAATGCATAATGATTTATCTATTGTGCTATATGGCCGGCGGCCTTACCGGCTTTGTCCTGGCCGCCATGCTGGGGGCCAACGCCGACGCCGACTACCGCGACTTCCTGCGGCGCCAGATTGAGCAAGAGATTCTGGAGCGCGATTACGGAACCCTGGATTCGCCTTTGACTTTCACGGAAAACGGAAAACGGAAAACTGGAAACGCTCCCTTATGAAAACCGCCTCCCCAACCCTGGTCGCTCTCCTCCGCAGCCGGGCCCCCATCCTGGCCTTCGACCTCTATCAATTCACGCTGCCCGGCGACACGGTGCTCTATTACGGCACCGCCGACGTGCCCATCGTCTATAACGGCAACACCTATGGCGGCTCCGTGCGCTTCGACCGCTCCCAGATCGATCTGAAGGCAGGCCTGGAGGCGGACAGCCTTACGGTCAAGGCTTACGCCAGCCCTACCGATCTGGTGAACGGCGTCCCCTTCCATCAATTCCTGCGCCAGGGCGGCTTCGACAACGCCTATCTGCTGCTGCAACGGGCCTATTATCCGGCCCCGGGCGGCCAGGCGATGGGTCCCCCCACCGGCGTCGTCTGGCTCTTCTCCGGCCTGGTCACCGAGGTCATCACCGGCGGCCTCAAGGCCCAGATCAAGATAGATTCGCACCTCTACACCCTGGACCTGAAGATCCCCCGCAACCTCTACCAGCACCTCTGCAACCATGTCCTCTACGGCCAGGGCTGCGGGCTGAACGGGGCCAATTATGCGGTCGCCGGAACGGCGCAAGCCGGGAGCACCATCTTTCAGATAGTTGCTAACCTGGTGGCGCAGGCGTCTCTGCCTGCGCCCCTGCCGGCAAACTATTTTGGCCTGGGGAAGCTCCAATTCACTTCCGGGGCGCTCCAGGGGACCTGGATCGGCATCCAGACCCAGGTGGTCGCGGGGGGCACCGTGACCTTCATTTTAACGCCGCCCCTTCTGGCCGCGGCGGCCCCGGGCGACGCCTTCACCGCGTGGCCCGGCTGCGACCGGGCGCTCAGCACTTGCCAGAACAAGTTTAATAATGTGGGCAACTTCCGGGGCTTTCCCTGGATTCCAGTGCCGGAAACCGCGGATTAAAGAATAGGGGTTAGGGATTAGGGATTAGGGGTTAGAAAACCCTGAACCCTGAACCCTGAACCCTGAGGTTAAATATGACCATTCTCGAAGCAGCCCAGCGCCAGGCGGTCCTCTCACTCGCGGAGTCCTGGGTCGGCACGCCCTTCCATCACCAGGGCCGGGTCAAGGGCCGCCAGGGCGGCGTCGATTGCGCCATGCTGCTCCTGGAGGTCTTTTTGAGTGCCGGGGTCATTGACGCCAAACGAGCCCAGCGGCGCTTCTCCTACTCCCAGCAATGGCACCTGCACCGGGAGCAGGAGCGCTATCTGGAGATGGTCCGGAGTCTCGGTTGCCGGGAGATCACCACCCCCTTGCACGGTGACATCGCGGTCTGGAAGATCGGCCGGGCCTATTCCCACGGGGCCATCGTGCTCCTGTGGCCCTGCATCATCCATGCCGCGGCCGCGCCCATCGGCGCCTGTGTCCTGGACAATGCCTACTCCTCGGCCCTGAACCTTAACCAATATCCGGTGAAGTTCTTCACCGCATGGCCCGAAAAAGCAGGGATTAGGGATCAGGGACTAACCCCTAATCCCTGATTTAAGTTTTGTATATCAAAAATAAACATACTGGAGAGAAAAAATGGGTAAGGAAACCGGCACCGTCAAATGGTTCAATGACGCCAGGGGCTACGGCTTCATCAGCCGCCCCGATCAGGACGATATCTTCGTCCACTACACCGCCATCGAGGGGGACGGCTACAAGAACCTGGTCGAAGGCCAGGAGGTAGAGTTCGAGGTGACCGAGGGCAAAAAGGGCCTCCAGGCCATCAATGTAAGTAAAAGATAGCTGTCAGCTTTCAGCAGCAGGGGCGGGTTTAAAACCCGCCTCTACGCCCAAGCAAAACCTTTGCCTTTGCTTTTAACCGAAAACCGAAAATAGGCCTTTATGTCCGGATTGATGGGCGACTCCGCCGCGGGCACCAGCGGCCGCACCGCGGCCAAAACCAGCACCCTCCAGGCCTCCTACCGGGTCACCACCGCGGTGGAGGGCCTGGCGATCCCCCTCTTCTATGGCCGCAACCGCCTCCAGCCCAACATCTTCTTCACCTGGAGCTGGCAGCCCATCGCCCAGGCCGCCCCCTCCCAGAGCATGGGCAAAGGCGGCTCCAAGCCCTCCGGAGGCACCCAATATGTTTACACCATCTGGGCCCTGTTGGGCCTCTGCGAAGGCGTCGTCGCCGCCATCGGGCGCAACTGGAGCGACAAGAACCGGGGCTACCTGTTCAGCGCCGTAGGCCTGGCCTCCGGCGCCCGGCCCCAGGCCCCGGTCCCCGAGCTGCTGAGCGGCGCGCCCCTCCAGGCCCTCGGTTATTACGGCACCGCCTTCTATCACGGCACTATCTATCTCGGCAGCGGCAACTCCTTTCCCAACCTCTCCTTTGAGTGCTATGGGCCGCTCCCCTACACGGTCACCAAAACCGTGACCGGCGAATCCTACGCGTTGCCGGGCCCCCAGTATGGCACCTCTGTGGTAGATCTTCCGAATCCCATCCAGGCGCAGGTGCCGGCTGGAGTATTGATCCTCAGTCAGACCCTTTATCTTGATTATAATGGCATCTCCACCCAAGTATCCTATGAACAGGCGGTCGCCCAACAGCAAGCCCTGGAAGGAGGGGAGGGTCTTCCCGGATGGGGGGAAGAATTGACTATCGAATTCAGCTATGCTCCCCCCGTCTACCCATATTCTGCTTCCTGCCTCGGGACCTGCACCGAGGAATACACCCTCCCCGACGATAATCCGGTCTATGTGGTCAACGACGACCTCTGGTCCGGAGACGCCGGCGTCACCCTGGCCGGCGTCCCCCTCACCCCGATTCCTTATTCCCAGCCCAATCCCATCTATCCCCCCGCGGTGGGCCCCGGGCAATATACCTGCTTCGCCAGCACTTACTGGTTCAACCCCCTGGATGCGAGCCAGAACCCCGGCGACCTGGTGATCACCTATTATTGCGCCATGCCCGCCGGCGCCACCATCTCCCCCAGCGGCTGCGTCTGGACCGAAGACAATGGTGTCGCCTATGCCGGTGGGGCTCCCCTCACGGCGGTCGCCGGCACCCCCGGAGCCGGCCAATACAACGTCGCCGGCGGCATCTATACCTTCTCCGGCTGGGATTCCGGCCGCACCGTCGTCATCGCTTACACCTACAACATCTTGTACGACTCCAACCCGGCCGATTTCCTCCCGGACCTCCTTACCAATCCCGATTACGGCGCCGGCTTCGACCCCACCAAAATCGGCGATCTCAGCCAGTTTTCCGACTACTGCCTGGCCAACGATTTCCTCTTATCTCCCCTTCTCGACGAGCAGCAGGAGGCCCGGGAGCAGGTCGCCGACATCCTCAAACTCCTCAACACCCAAGTCGTCTGGAGCGAAGACCAGCTCAAATTCATTCCGCTGGGGGACCAGGTCGTCACCAGCGCCAAGACCGGCGTCACCTTCACCCCGGATCTCACGCCGGTCCTCGACCTTACTGAAGACGATTTTCAGGAGGACGGCGACAACGACCCCATCCAGATCACCCGCAATCCCCAGGTCGACGCCTATAACCAGGTGCAGCTCGAATACCTGGACCGCTACGCCGATTACAACACCACCATCGTGGTCGCCAACAACCAGGCGGCCCAGGACGTTTACGGCCTGCGGCCCGCGGACGTCGTCATGGCCCACGCCGTCACCGACCCCGACACGGCCTTGGGGGTGGCCGCCAACATCCTCCAGTATTGCCTCTACGCCCGGAACACCTACCAGTTCAAGCTGGGCGTCATCGCCAATATTCTGGAGCCCGGCGACTGGATCACCCTCACCAGCCCGCGCCTGGGGCTGAATCAGCTGCCCGTCCGGGTCACCGAGATCTCCGAAGACGACTCCATGACCTCCACGGTCACGGCCCTGGAATGGCCCATCGGCACGGCCCAGGCCCCCAGCTTCCCCAGCCCGAAGCGTTCGCCTCAGGTCCCCAATTACAACGCCGCCCCCGGGGACTGCAATGCGCCGGTCATCTTCGAGCCGCCCCTGGGCCTCGTTGAAAACCTGGAAGTCTGGATGGCGGTGAGCGGGGGCCCCAACTGGGGCGGCTGTGAGATTTGGGCGTCGCTGGATGCTGCCACTTACCAGCAGGCGGGCGCCGCCCCCACCCCGGCGCGCACCGGTTTTCTTATCAACCCGCTCCCCGCGTCGCCCGATCCCGATACCACCGATGTGCTGGCAGTGGATCTCACCGAGTCCAGAGGGGTGCTGCTCTCCGCCTCCCTGGCGGCCGCAAACGCCCTGACGACCCTGTGCTACCTGGCCGGGGGAGGAGCCAACCCCCCGGAGTTTGTCGCCTATGAAAATGCCCAACTTGTCAGCACCAGCAAATACAACCTGAGTTACTTGCGCCGGGGCTGCTACGGCTACACCGGAGTTGGGGGGACCGCACATGCGGCCGGCGAGCGCTTCGCCCGCCTGGACGGCGCCGTCTTTAAAATGCCCTTTACTGTCAACCAGATCGGCCAGACCATCTATCTCAAGTTCCTCTCTTACAACCTGGTGGGCGCCGCGGGACAGAGCCTGGCTGACGTAGAGGCTTACCAATATCAGATCCAAGGGAGCGCCCTTACCTCGCCGCTTCCGGATATTACCGGCCTGGTATCGCTCTACCAGAATAACCAGCAATATCTCCAATGGACCACCATCACGCCTTCCCAGGACCAGCGCTATTCGGATATCAATTACGAAATCCGCCTGGGCGCCGGTTGGGCCACCGCTCAAATCCTCGGATATGTCAGCGACCCATCCTTTCTGGTTACGCAGCCCGGCACCTATTGGGTGGCGGCCCATTACGCCAGCAACGGCGTCACCCTGGCCTATTCCGCCATTCCCGCGGAGATCGTGGTGAGCGGCTCGCTGGTGCTCAATAACCTGGTGACCCGGGATGAAGCCGCCGAGTCCTGGCCCGGCACGCTCACCGGCCTCCAGGTGAGCGGCGGCGATCTGGCGCTGGGGGTGGGGCAGAGCGCGGGTTATTACACCATCCCGGCCAGCGAGATTCCGGATCTGGGCGCGGCCCAGGCCGCGGTGCTCACCGGGGCGCTGGGCTTCGCCAACGTGGCGCCCGGCGCCTCTTTCGACGCCGCCCCCGACCTGGACGCCATCCCGGACGTGAATCAATACGGCGCCGGCCCGGGCGGCGATTTTGATTTGGCGCCCGACGTGGACGCGGTCCCCGACTTCGACCAGGCCGGGGGCACGCTGGCCCAGACCGCCCAGATCCAGGTGCAGTTCTCCCAGGACGGCAGCACCTGGGGGGACTGGCAGAATTTTATCCCCGGGACCTACATGTTCCGGATGGTGAATTTCCGGCTGAGCTTGGCAAGCATGGTCCAGGGCGGCGTCACCTTATCGCCCCTGGTTTCGGCCTTCGCCTGGTCAGTGGAAATGCCGGACCGGATAGTGCAGGTCGGCAGCGTCTCTTGCCCCGCCACGGGGCTGCCCATTACCTTCACCCCGGCCTTTCAGATCACCCCCTCCCTGGCGGTGACGATACTGAATGCCCAGGCCGGAGATGTGATAACCTTTCCCACGGCCATCGGGCCGAGTGGGGGCGCCATTGAAATCATGAATGGTGGTGCTGGCGTAGTTCGGGATATCAGCTACATCGCCCACGGGTATTAATGTAGGACGGGAAAGCGCAGCGCCTCCCGCCATTAACTTCCGGGAAGGAGAATTCGCCATGAAAAAACTAGCAATCATCAGTCTCATCGCTTTAATATTAAACGGTTTCTTTTGGCTGGCCACAATTGCCTTTGCCTCCCAAAACTCCCTGATCGTCCCGGACGGCACCGGGGCCTCGGTGCGCGCCGGGTTCAACGACGCCATCGACACCCTGAACACTATCAATTCCGGCCCCTCGGCGCCCACCACCACCGAAGCCTATATGCTCTGGGCCGACACCACCAACGGCCTCCTGAAACAGAGGGACGCGGCCAACGCCACCTGGATCGTCCTGGGGACACTAGGCGCCACCAACTTGGGTTTGCAGCCTGCCTTCACCAGCCAAATTGCAAATTACTTTTACGCTGCCCCTAATGGCTCCGCAGGGGTGCCGTCTTTCAGGGCCATAGTTCCAGCTGATATCCCGACCCTTAACCAGAACACCTCTGGCACGGCTGCCAACCTCTCAGGCACCCCGTCCCTCCCCAACGGCGCCACGGCCACCACGCAGACAGCCGGAGATAATTCTACCAAGCTGGCGACCACGGCTTATGTGGCGACTGCGGTTTCAGGCTCTGGGGGTGGTCAAGGCATCCCTCACGGGATGCAGCTATTCACCTCCTCCGGCACCTGGACATTACCCTCTGGGATAACCAAAGCCTGGGTGATATGTGTCGGCGGGGGTGGCGGCAGTGGCGGCAGCGGCACTGGTACTCCTGGCCCTGGTGGCCCAGGTGGTTATGCAGAGGGAATCATTGCGGTTACAGGTAATGTGACGGTTACTGTTGGTGGTGGTGGTGCTGGCAACCTCTCCGGCAACGGCAACGGCAACGGCGGCGGCACAAGCTCATTTGCCGGCTTTACCACAATATCTGCAAGTGGCGGTGGGGGTGGTAACGCATCCGGCGGCTACGGCAGCAGCGGGTCTGGTTCCGGCGGTTCCGTAAATACATGTTTGGGGGCACCGTATCTTGGCGGAGCCGGCACTGGTGGCTCTAATGGGGGCAACGGCACCGGCGGCGCAGTCCTCGTTACCTGGTAGGGCTGCGGCCCACCTAATGCAGGGGCGGCGTTCCGCCGCCCGGGCGGGGAGACCCCGCCCCTACGGCCTTTTATAGGGAAAACGGAGGATTTATGAACTTCTGGCAAAAAATCTGGTCCGATCCCAAGACCACCATCCCCGGGATCATCGCCGCCGTCCTGAGCACCCTGGTGGCCTTTGGCGTCATCACCCCGGCTGAGTCCAGCCCCCTGCAAACGACCTTGACCGCCACCCTCGGTGGCATCGTCGCCCTGCTGGGCCTCTTCAGCAACTGGCCGACATAGGGGCGGGTGTAAGGGCGGGTTTAAAACCCGCCCCTACTACTACTACGTTAAGTCTTGACAAGCATTCTCTAATATGCGAGCCTGGGTCGCATGGACAGAGAAGAATTGCTTGAGGCCCGAGGTCGCCTGGAGGCT
>Ga0116136_1001707_pt1 | contig 10638 bp, 15 predicted proteins | sample June2015DPH_20_5_FD_88972 | JGI IMG/M metagenome (GOLD analysis project Ga0116136, IMG submission 88972) | Peatland microbial communities from SPRUCE experiment site at the Marcell Experimental Forest, Minnesota, USA - June2015DPH_20_40 | ecosystem: Environmental > Terrestrial > Soil > Wetlands... | reverse complement strand
ATGAGGCCGTACATCAAACCGCCCACGGCCAGCATGCCCACAGCATGCCGCAGATAGGGATTGCTCACCGTGCGTTTCTCGAAAAAATCCTCGGCCACGTAAAGCGAATGGATAAACACCGTGGATGTCAGGCCCATGAGCACGCCGAGCGCGGCATAGGGGCCAAGGAGCCAGGGATTCAGTGGATGGAAATAGGGCTGCTGCAGCGCGGGTATAATGAAGGACGGATGGACGCCGAAGAAAAGCTGGGCCACATACGTTGCCGTAACCGTGGTAACCGCGACGGGAACCAATGTAGCCACGCTCACTTCTTGCAGCAGGAGTTCGACGGCAAACAGGATGCCGCCGATGGGCGTGTTGAAGGTCGCAGCGATGCCTCCTCCCGCGCCGGCGGCGATGAGCGTGATGCGCTGCTTCGTCGTCATGGTAAAGAGCTGACCCATGGTGGATCCGAAGGCCGAGCCGATCTGGGCAATCGGCCCTTCCCTTCCCACGGATCCGCCGCTACCGATGGAAAGCGCTGAGGCAAGGGACTTGAACACGGCAACCACGGGACGTATTACGCCTCTGCCGTAGTACACGGCATCCATCACCTCTGGCACGCCATGGCCCTTCGCTTCCGGCGCAAAATGAGTAACAAGGAAGGTCACTCCCACCGAGCCGATCACCGGTACGATGATAACGAAGGGACCCCATGTGCTGGCAGCAGTATGCATGTTTGCGTCGTAGAGGGTCGAGAGCCTGCCGTAAAAGAGCGCGTTGTGCGTCAGCGCGATGAGCGCCCGGAAAACGACCGCGCCCAGTCCTGCAATCACGCCGGTCAGGATACAGAGGAGTAAAAAGCCCGCCTGCCGTATGGGTCTCATCATGATGTCGAACGTTTCACTAGCTATGACTGCCGGATAGCATAACTCGGACTCCCCTCTTCATCCACCTCAAATGCACCGGTGCACACGCATCCCGTCCTGACACGGTGCCCTCTCACGGAATATGTTATAAGTATATCAGACCGCGCAGGGTCAGGATTACGAGGGTAAAGTCTTTGTTCGTGCATTCTGGAGACCGCAAAAAACCGGGGGAGGCTCCCCAAGGTCTGCCGATGTCCTCTGTTCCCTGGCTCTGCGAAGATTCATTGGGGAGATGGATGGTGTCAACTCCATCGATATTGAAAACGGCAACATTGTGATTGACTTCGATGATTCAAAGCTTACGGAACAATATATTCTGAGGATTACCAGGGAAAGCATAGAAAAGTTGGGCTACAGGCTTCAAGACTAAAAGAAGGCTTTCCTCAATTCAGTCAGACCTGAAACAGGACCTGAGAGAGTTCCTGTGCAATATTTTATACGGAGGGAGGTTTTATGAAACCGATAGGTTCTTAGGGAGTTCAAAGCTTCTTAGCCCTTACTTCCATTTATTTTCTCTACCCTCGCTTCGGTATTCACCCTTGACTTATGTTTCCTGATGTGTGTGACGGACTTCCCTCGTTTCGCTTTTCTCTGCGATGTCTTTCTCGTCTTTTTGTGGGCCCTTCCCTTCATATCGGAAGCCTTTGCACTGTATGCCGCTGGATAAACAGATGCTTCATCCTCAGATTTCGTGATAAGCATCACCGGTTCTTCTTTCCCATTTGTAACGGCGAAACCCTTCTCCAGCAGCTCTTCGGATTCCCTCCACAGGCTCTGTCTGCTGGACGCACCCAGCAATGCAACAATAACCGTCTCGTTGCCCTGCTCTTTGGCACCGACAAAGCAGTGCTTCGCTTCACGAGTATATCCCGTCTTGCCGCCGAGCATCGTCTCATCTGCCCAGAGAAGTTTGTCGCTGTTTTTGATGGCGATAGCCCTGCCCTCTTCCGTGGAGATCCATCTGGCCTTTGTGTTGATCAGCTCTTTGATGAGTGGATATTTGAGGGCTTCTCTCAGCATCTTCGCAAGGTCATACGCAGTGGTATACTGCCCACTACCTGGCAACCCCGTGGCATTGACAAAATTCGTATCGGGCATCTCCAGCGCAATCACCTTCTGATTCATGAGTTCAACAAAACGATCCTCGCTGCCTCCCGTCGCTTCTGCGAGGGCATAGGCCGCATCATTGGCCGATTTTATAAGCGCAGCGTTGAGTAGGGTTTCTACCGTAACCCTCTCTCCAGCCTTCAGATTCAGCTTCACCGGCGATACGCCGGCCGCTCTTTCGCTTATGACAGCAGTATCAGCGGGATCCATCCTGTCCAAGGTGACCATTGCGGTCATGAGTTTTGTGGTGCTCGCAGGGGCCAGCCTCAAGTCAGGGTTCTTTCCGTAAAGGATCCTTCCGGTCGATGCCTCCATCACCACCGCTGCCTTGGAGCTGATATCCGCTGCAAAGACATTGAACACAGAGAAGTGAATCGTCAAGAGGAAGATGATAATAAAAGCTGACCTCAATCCTCTGGCTGATGGTTGGCTCCTGATGAATGACGATTGCTTCATGACCGCCTCCCCCTCACTCCTATCGACCCCATTTGTTAATTAAGACAAGCACCTGTTGATAACCCTTTCTTTCTGTCCTTTCGATACTTTGGCATTCCCGGCTTGTGCTTGAGCTTCCCTCCTGCATATTGATGCCGGAGACTAAAGAAAGAGACCCGAACCTTGTCGAGTTTCTTTAGCGTTTCCCGGCAAATGCGGATGGGCATACACTCCATGCGTTATGAGACATGGCGTTCGGAATGATAAATGCCAAGTCTACTGAACAGGCCCTCGTCCTATTTAGCCGGTTTAGTAGCCGGAACTGGTTTAGCCTCAGCCGGTTTAACCGAAATAAGTTCGATTTCAAAAATCAGGGTCGCATCGGGACCGATCATGTTTCCTGCCCCCATTTCTTTGTATGCGAGGGCAGGAGGAACGACGATCTGCCATTTCGAGCCTTCTTTCATCAATTGCAAGGATTCGGTCCAGCCCGGAATGACCTTGTTTACTGGAAAGGTTGCCGGCTGTCCTTTTTTGTAAGAACTGTCAAATTCGGTTCCGTCTATCAAGGTACCCTTGTAATTGACCGTCACGGTATCAGTCGCCTTGGGTGTCTTTCCCTTACCCTCTGTTATCACCTTATATTGCAGTCCACTCGGCAGGACTTTCACGCCTTTCTTTTTCCTGTTCGCTTCGAGATATGCCTCTCCCTCTTTTTTATTTTTTTCACCGAGGACCTTTGCGCGCTCCTTCTGTTTAGCGATCATGTCCTTTTGAAAGGTAGTTAAGGTATCACGGACTTCCTGCTCGGTCAGGAGAAGTTTCCCGCCCGTAAAGATATCCTTAATCCCTTTTGCGAGAATGTCCGGATCGACATCGATGGATTGACCTTTCAATCTGTGCCCGATATCTACACCGATGCTGTAGCTTAATTTGTCCTTTGAATCCTTGAGTGCCGCCTGGTCTGCTGCCTGTGCAAGACTCGCCAGAAGACATATACCTAGCAATGCTGTCAACAGTAATCTCATGATCGTCTCCTTTATTTTGATTTCTTAAGCATGAATCTTTTTGAGAAGCCATGCCATATTCTGCCCAAGATTCTTCATCGTCTGAATACCCTCGGCATCATTCATCATTTCGCCCGGTTCCCTTCGGGAAGCTACGTTCCAGTAGCTGGATCCAGGAATAATCATCTGGCCGATGAGGAAGAAGTAGTTGATCGAGCTGAACACATGGATGGCTCCCGCACGCCGTACAGCAACAACCCCTGCCCCCGCCTTGTGCTTGAACATATGTCCATTGGCTCGCGCGACCATACCACACCGCTCAATGAGTGCCTTGATGCCGGCTGACACATTAGCAAAGTAGGTGGGTGAACCGACGAGAATCCCATCGGCTTCATGCATTTTTTGCGATACCTTCATTCGCAAAATCCGTATCCACAGCGCCTTTACCGTCCTTGTTGCTGAAACATTTGTAACAGGCAATGCATCCTTGAATGGGTTTATCGGACAGCTGCACAAGCTCCGTTCCGATGCCTTCTTTCTTCATCTCATCCAGAACGAGATTTAACAAGATTGCAGTATTCCCATCCTTACGAGCACTCCCGTTGAAGGCGACAACCCTCATTGCGTTCTCCCATATGACTAAGAAGAATGGAAAAATGCGTTTTATATTTCCTCCGCACAATGATTTTAAGAGCTCATTCCCTCAAAGCGTCTGCAATGGCATGAAAGAGCTTTGAGAGAAGACTTCTGTTTTTTCTTGTTGAATCGAATTTCAGAACTGCGAAAAAAAAGAGTTATACAAAAGGGGGCGAAAGACCGGAATAGAGGGAACAAAAGCCTTTCAGGTTTCTTCCGATGCTGAAAAAGACTGTTACCCCTGATGGGAGATCAACAGGCAGCGGAAGAAGGTTCTTAGGTATTAGGACATTTTTCTCTAAAGGGAGTGATTTCATGACGGTATCCTCAGGAATAATGGCCCGAGCCTTTCTGATGAGGACGCCAACTCTGGATGGTGAGTGTGAACTATTATCTTTTTCGGAAAACTCTGAAAAGATCAGCTCCCATGACCAGATATGGAGATTCTCTGCAAATGACACAGCCCGTCTCGGGACGGAAGAATTCGTAATATCACTTTTCCCTGTGAAAGTACCGGACAGGGGTGATATTGCATAGACAATAAAGTATATGAGAAACAGCGTTGTGAAAATGATTTGCTTGTTTCTGTTTGAAGTCACGGCTGAAATTCCCACTAAAGCGCTCCGCATTCTTTTTCAAGAATCGTCATTATAAACTTACTCTAACACTCAAAGCAGAAAGCGTCAAGGATAGTAAGGGCTTGTTTTCATATTTTCGGCCAATGCAGCGCTTGCGATATCGCACTGTATCGCGTTGCCTTCCGCTACTGATACGCGAGCGCGACGATTCCGATCACGATAAGGATGATGTCTATCAGCGTGTATGTCATTTTGCTCCGCCTTTCTGTTGTCGCTCTGAATCGGTTGATAATCTCCTGCAGGCTACAAAGCTCTGCGTCCCTGAATAATGTTGATCAGGATCACGATAACAGCAATTACCAGCAGGATATGAATCAACCCTCCCATCGTGTAGCTGGTCACCAGCCCCAGCACCCACAGAACTATCAGTATCAAAGCGATCGTCCACAGCATATGATCCTCCTTTCAGTTTGCTTTAGGTCCACTGCCAGTTGGCGTATCTTGCGCCAGCCGGCAAGATCCGGCGTCTATTGGGACTCCTCGATGGTCATCTGGTTCTTTACGCGCTTCACACCCTTTACGTCGTTGACGAGTTTGCTGACCAGGTCTTTTTCCGCTGCATTCCCGGTCCCGGGAATTCCGGATAAATGAGGAGTGCTTTCATGGAATGCCCCTTATCCATCTACTTTTTCTCTTCCACTTTCAAGAGGCTCTTCACGGATTTTACACCCCTGATTTCCCCGATCTTTGCTACAAGCCGCTCCTCGGTCTCTCTGCTATTCACAAAACCTGTAAGCACAACATTCCCTTGTGTAACATTCACATCAATCTTGAAATAATGAACATCCGGGTCTTGAATTACTACCGCAGTAGCTTGCGTATGAATCGTTGAGTCGTCGATATTTTCACCTGCTGTTTCGCCCGTCATACTGGCGCAGCCCGAAAACAAGGCCAATCCAAAAACCATTAACACTGTCATAAAAATAACCTTCTTCATTTCCCTCCTCCTGTCCTTCGATGTGCCATCAAATCATTGAAAGGTTTGCAAGGTTAATAAATGAACCCACGGAAATTAATGCCCGTAAATCATTTTCCGGAGTCACCTCCTCTGAAAAAGGCCCACTAGCACCACTTCCACTTTCTTTGGGCGAAGCGCCATTCGGCTGCATCTCGACGCCGATCGGATATCGTCTTCGCAGGTTCAGAATCGTTTCTCCTTGAGGCCTCCTCGTTGGAAACCCCCTTCCACTAAAAGCATATCAAAATGTCAGATACTGTCAACGCGACACTGTTCTGGAGTTTCTAACCGAACTACGCGGTGCGGATGATGCAATCACCTCACCAGATCCCCTCCACGGCTTCAAGGTTTAGGTGATACTCGTATTTGTCTGAAGCAACCGCCAAAAGCGCCATGCCTTGGCCGACCAACAGACAGTCAGCGGCGCGCCAGTAGGCGTCGATTTTGGAAAGCAGTTCGGTTGACAATAGTTCATCCGTTGCATTCTTTTTGTTCATCTTCATGATCGCCTTTCTTTCCAAATGGATTTGCTCACACATAAGTCCCGGACTACAAGTACGGCGTCAGCAATCGCGCAATGCCGTCGCATAGGCGAGCCGGCAGTGGGCGGCCATCGACCTCCTCCAGCGTCACAGGACGGGCGGCATTCCGTCTTGTCTCGACCAGCTGATCAAGCCGTTGGGCAAGTTCAACGTCGTAACATTCCACGTTGAACTCGAAGTTAAGGAGCAAGCTTCTCGAATCCCAGTTGGCCGATCCCAGCAACACCCAGCAGCCATCTACCAGCATAAGTTTGGAGTGATCGAATGGAGGCGGGGTTAGCCATATTCGACATCCATGTTGTAGCACCTGCGACCACATCGCCCGAGAGGCACAAAGGACCAAAGGCAGATTGATCCGTGAGGGCAAAATGATGTCAACTTGCACACCCCGCATTGCTGCCAGATTCAGGGCGGAGATCACGACAGGGTCGGGTAGAAAATAAGGAGTCATGATCCGAACTGAATAGCGGGCGATCGACAGCGCTCCCAAGAGCGTCCAAAAAAGCTTCTCGAAATTCTCGTCCGGTCCATCGGTCACGCCTCGCGCCAATACTTGCCCCGCGCTTTCGGTTTTGGGAAACCACAAATCGCCACGCAAAGATTCACCGGTCGTGAACAGCCAATCATCGGCGAACACTTCTTGCATTTGACTTACCACAGGGCCCTGCACTCGGAAATGGGTGTCCAGCACCGGGTGTTTCGGCTGGCGTTCAAGGCAGTGTCCCACTCGAATATTCATGCCGCCGGTAAATCCCACGCGCCCATCCGTCACCAAGATCTTGCGGTGTGTGTGCATGTTCATCGACATCAAATGCCACAGAGCAAACGGGAGAAACCGTGCATGCTTCACCCCCTCTTGTCGCAGCGTGTGGAGAATGGTTGGCCAGGAATACCGACTCCCCGTCGCGTCAATCAGCACCCGAACTTCCACGCCCCGGCGCGCGGCCTCGCCAAGCTCATGCGCAAAGGCCATCCCGACTTCATCCCGATCGAAAATATAGGTCACGAGAGAGACAGTCTCGCTTGCGTGTTGGATCGCTTTCAACATGGCAGGATAGGCTTCATCTCCGTTCACTAACGGATCGATCCGATTGCCTGGCAGCAAGGGTCGCTCTACCATACCCCCAACGACTCGAGCCAGCATCTTGAGATGCCCTCCGTGATCCGGCAGATGGTGCTGCAACTCGTCAGGAAGACATTCGGCTTGCGCGGCTTCAGCCCTGTACCGCTTAAGGTTCCTTCGCAGCAGAGCGGCCTTATGGCGAATGCGATTGACTCCGAAAATGAAGTACATGACAGCCCCGACTAGGGGTACGAGCCAAACGAAACCCACCCACGCGATGGCGACGCGCGAATCACGTTTATTGAGAACCGCGTGCCCAGTCGCCAACACAGAGAGAAGCAACCCAAGCCCGATGGCAGCGATGTGCCAGACGTCGTGCACCAGATTACCAATTGTCATCGTCACTGCGGTCTGTCCCTGAGGTTACCCTCTTCGTCTTTATGGCACATTTCCTTTCCCCCCTGGAGGCCGAGAACGCGGCACACCGTCTTGGCTATCATGCATACTTCGTCCGTGCGAATAACGCGGACTGCAACCCGGCCGGCCGCCGAGGAAATCACGCCCTCATTGAAACAGAGGAGAGTGCAAAAGCATCCCCGATTGTCTGGGGATTCGCGTAAGTGCGAAACATCCTATCCCAAAAGGTCAGAACAAAACCGAGGTTCTTGCTCGCAAGCCCCCGCCCCCGTGTTCCGTGATGTATGCGGTGGAAGTTCGGGGTGATGAGGAGCCATTCCAGGTGGCCCAAGTTCGCAATGATGTTCAGCCGAAGGTTGAGTCTGCGGTTTACAAGAAAACGGGGGCGGATCCGCTCTAGGGTATCGAGCAATCCGACGATAAGGATGAGAGCAACGGTCTGATAAATCTGTTCTGTTGCGATCATAGACTAATATTCTATCGCACAGCGCTGCAGTTTTCAAAGGGGGCAGGAAGGCATGTGCAGCATGTCCCCGATATGGATTTCCGTAGTCATGTGAAAGATACAGAGATTTGCTCTTGAATTTGACTTACCGAATTATAAGGCTCCCAATATCATAGAGCTGGATGGACTTAATGGAATTAATCCTCCCAGAGGAGTGACTAATCTTACCTTCAGAATACAAACGTACGGCAGGAGATTTGTCCTGCACAAATAATATCGCCAAATATACCATCGAGCCTTCGATAATGTGCATGGCGAATAAATGCTTCCTTGAAATATCATAGGATACACCACCATTCTGTGATATAGTGTATAAAAAAACATGAATAGCCTATAAAGGAGGCGTTATGATCAGGAAAATACTGGTACCCATTGACGGTTCTGAAACTGGACGGAAAGCTTTGGAATATGCTGTAGATCTTGCAAAACAGACAGGATCAACAATTATATTGCTGAGCGTGATCGATAAAAGTCCTTATTCTGTTGCACAGACCGTTCCCTCTGTATCAACCCCGACCCGTCTGCTAGAGAATCTGGGAGATTACTTTAGACAGGCTGCCGAAGCCTATGTTGCGGAGGCCGAAGGTCTATGCAAGATCAAAGAAGTGGGGTCACAGAAGATTATCAAGGCGGGACACCCTGTCGAGGAGATCATAGAGGCGGCAGAGAGCACCGAAGTCGACCTCATAGTCATGGGCTCTCACGGAAAAAGCGCATTACGCGCTGCTCTTCTCGGCAGTGTAACAATCGGCGTAATACACAGGGAGACAAAATTTCCTGTCCTGGTTGTGAGAAGATAACTGCAAGCATCACTTTTTTTATGGTTGTCATGGTAATGTCTTCAGTAATATATTTTGCACTTTAATGGTATGAAGGGGGACGAACGATGGAAGCAGAGAAATATGGCGAGCTTTTCCAATACCTGAAGGAGCAGTGCAGCCTGCTGCTGGAGGACATAGTTTTTGTATCGAATATATCCGAATGGTGTGCCGACCACGGTATCCATGAGCACGATAGTAAGGAGAGACCATTTAAACTGATATCGGAAGACGGAAAGCGCCTTAGGATGCTCATACGGAAGCATATTCCCGATACGGTTATCCATGAAAGGATCAACGCACTATGGGTCAGAAGCCAGCTGATAAGCGTAGCTTTCGACAAGGCGGATGTGCTCGATTCAGACAGAAAAATAATGGCGTTTCTCTTTCTTAGCGAATATGCTACAAGTCTTCCTGACCTTCAGGAGGATAAACTAATCGAAGATGATTGGGTATTTAGGGAGCTGAAGAGGCTCGGGTTTTTTTAATGTGGAAGACGAATTGCCGTCACGATGAAGATGAAATCTGGGTGGCGGTCTGCGTCATGGAATAATCCAGAAATAGGCGTAGCATGCCCGGGACCTCTGCCTTGCCGACCTAATCCTGATCTTGACAAACAGGCTTTTTTGAAGCCGGGGAGGGAGCAAGAATGATGCATTGACACGGCAAACACTGACACAGAAGGAAGCTCGTGAAGCCGGGCTTGAATCTTTTCTTATATTAAAGAAGCAATGTCCTGTCAACTGAAGGATATTATTTTGATGGAGGACGAATGAAAAAGAAAAATGGGTTACACGATGAGATTACAAAGGTTGCGTACGAATTTTATGAGACAAAGGACAGGGCTCACGGGCATGACTTGGATGATTGGCTTATGGCAGAAAAAATAGTGATGGAAAAACATGAGAGACATGCAAAGGAAACAGGGCAGGAAGTTGATATTATCAAGAAAGGAGAGAAGGGCTTTCCGAAGACTGTTAAACAAAGAGGCCATGGGTATAGAGGGTAACTAACGTTGCAGGAGAGAGAGAACGTCCTCATTTCCTCATAATGTCGCCAGGCGATTTCTTGTCACATGCGCTTACTACAGCACTGATAGTTTCGTAGAACGCATCTTTTCCTATCCTATCAGATCCATGAGTTCGTACCTGTCCAACTCGGCCTTGACGAGGTCGATAACATCGCAAAAGACAAGCCGGATCCACTCCCATGAGAATGCCGTAGATTTCGCGCAGGATTGTGGCTGCCGAGAAATCAATATCGGCTACCACAATCCAAAGACGCTTCGGGGATGCAAAGACTGGGCATCGAAAGAAGTAAGAAGAATACCTGATATATCAGGAGACTCCTGATATATCAGAAATCGGCACCGTTCAAAGTATCATTCCCTCATGGTAGCTTTCGCTGAAATTCCATGTTTTCAACAGCATAGAAACTCCTGTCTGTCAAAAACAGTCCTGGCACACATTGTGCTCTAAAATATACGGCAAACACGGCAAACACCAAAGCTTGACGTCCTCTTTTGGTGTGATAAAATCATAAAAAGAGCATTAACATTTATTGAAAGGAGAGAGACTTATGGCTGAGAAGACAAATGCAATGGT
>Ga0116136_1001704_pt1 | contig 10646 bp, 11 predicted proteins | sample June2015DPH_20_5_FD_88972 | JGI IMG/M metagenome (GOLD analysis project Ga0116136, IMG submission 88972) | Peatland microbial communities from SPRUCE experiment site at the Marcell Experimental Forest, Minnesota, USA - June2015DPH_20_40 | ecosystem: Environmental > Terrestrial > Soil > Wetlands... | reverse complement strand
GCTACAAATTCGATGACGGACTGTTCTCGGGCTACGACGAAGCCGGGCGCAAGTACGACAAATCCACCTGGGCCTATGAGATCGGGCCGGACGGCTATGCCAAGGTGGACGAAACCCTGCAGCACCCCCGCTGCGTGCTACAACTGCTCAAGCAGCATTATTCCCGGTACACGCCGGAGGCAGTGAGCAACATCTGCGGCACGCCCAAGGATATCTTCCTAAAGGTGTGTGAGATCATCGCAACCACTTCGGTGCCCGACCGCACCCTGACTATCCTGTACGCCTTGGGTTGGACACAGCACTCGGTGGGATCTCAGATGATCCGCACCGCAGCCATGGTCCAGTTGCTGCTGGGCAACGTGGGCATGGCGGGAGGGGGGATAAACGCCCTGCGGGGCCACTCCAACATCCAGGGGCTCACCGACCTGGGGCTCTTGTCAAACCTCCTGCCTGGCTATCTAACCCTGCCCAACGAAAACGAGACCGAGTACAAGGACTTCATCGGCAAGCGGGCCTTCAAGCCCCTGCGCCCCGGCCAGTTGAACTATTGGCAGAACTACGCCAAGTTCCACGTCAGCCTGATGAAGGCCTGGTTCGGCGCTGCCGCCACCAAGGACAACAACTGGTGCTACGACTGGCTGCCAAAGCTGGACAAACTATACGACGTGCTCCAGGCGTTCGAACTGATGCACCAGGGCAAACTGAACGGCTACTTCTGCCAGGGCTTCAACCCTCTGGCTGCGTTTCCCAACAAGGCCAAACTGATCGGAGCCATGTCCAAGCTGAAATACCTGGTGGTGATCGATCCCCTGGCCACGGAGACCTCCTGCTTCTGGGAGAACCACGGCGAATACAACGACGTGGACCCTGCCAAGATCCAGACCGAGGTCATCCGTCTCCCCTCCACCTGCTTTGCCGAGGAGAACGGCTCCCTCACCAACAGCGGACGATGGCTGCAATGGCACTACACGGGCGCCCCACCGCCGGGGGACGCCAAGCCCGATGCCGACATAATGGCCGGCATTTTCCTCACTCTGCGGGAACTGTATCGGAAGGAGGGGGGCGCCTTCCCCGACCCGATCCTGAACCTTACCTGGGACTACAAGATTCCCCACTCGCCTGCCCCCGAGGAGCTGGCGATGGAGTACAACGGCAAGGCCCTGGCGGACCTGACCGAGCCCAAGGACCCGACCAAGGTTTTGGTGAAGAAAGGCCAGCAACTGGACGGCTTCGCCCAGCTCAGGGACGACGGATCCACCAGCTGCGGCTGCTGGATTTTTTCAGGGGCATGGACGGAGAAGGGTAACCTGATGGCTCGGCGGGACAACTCCGACCCCTGGGGCCTGGGCAACACCCTGAATTGGGCATTTGCCTGGCCGGCCAACCGGCGCGTCCTATACAACCGAGCCTCCTGCGACCCGTCCGGGAAGCCCTGGGACCCGAAACGCACACTGGTATACTGGGATGGCAGCAAGTGGACCGGCGCCGATGTGCCCGACTACAAGCCGGATTCCGCTCCCGGCGATGGCATGGGCCCTTTCATCATGCAACCGGAAGGGGTTGGGCGGCTGTTCGCCCTGGACAAGATGGTTGAAGGGCCTTTCCCCGAACACTACGAGCCTTTCGAGACCCCCATCGACACCAACCCGCTGCACCCGAAAGTGATCAGCAACCCGGCGGCGCGTGTATTCAAGGACGACATGGAGGCCTTCGGCAAAAGCAAGGACTACCCTTACGCCGCCACCACCTACCGTCTCACCGAACAATTCCACTTCTGGACCAAGCACACCCGCCTGACGTCCATCATGCAGCCGGAACAGTTCGTGGAAATAGGCGAGGAGTTGGCCAAAGAGAAGGGTATCAAGGCCGGCGACTGGGTTAAGGTGTGGTCCAACCGGGGCTTCATCAAGGCCGTGGCGGTGGTAACCAAGCGCATCAGACCCCTCGAGGTCAACGGCAAGACCGTCCATCACGTGGGCATCCCGATCCACTGGGGTTTCAAAGGCGTTGCCAAAAAAGGTTACCTGGCGAACACCCTGACCCCTTTCGTGGGCGACGCGAACACCCAGACACCGGAGTTCAAGTCGTTCCTCGTCAACATCGAGAAGGCATAGGAGGTGAATCATGGCACTACAATCTCTTGACATCATCCGTCGTTCCGCCACCACCACTCCCTCGCCCAGCCAGCGCCAAACCCCGGAGGTAGCCAAGCTGATCGACATCTCGAAATGCATCGGCTGCAAGGCCTGCCAAGTGGCGTGCATGGAGTGGAACGACACCCGCGACGCCATCGGCACCAACCATGGCGTTCTCGACAACCCGATGGATCTCACAGAAAACTCCTGGACGGTGATGCGCTATGCCGAACTAGATACCGACCGGGGCCTGGAATGGCTGATCCGCAAGGACGGCTGCATGCACTGCGCCGAGCCTGGCTGCCTCAAGGCATGTCCGGCTCCAGGCGCCATTGTGCAGTACAGTAACGGCATCGTGGATTTCCACGAGGAAAACTGCATCGGCTGCGGCTACTGCATCACCGGCTGCCCGTTCAACATCCCCCGCCTGTCGAAGAAGGACAGCAAGGTCTACAAGTGCACTCTCTGCTCCGATCGGGTGGCGGTGGGCCTGGAGCCGGCCTGCGTCAAGACCTGTCCCACAGGGGCAATCGTGTTTGGCACAAAGGATGATATGATCCACCACGCAGAAGGACGAGTCGCCGACCTGAAAAGCCGGGGCTTTGTCGAGGCAGGGATCTATGACCCTCAAGGGGTTGGCGGCACGCATGTGATGTATGTCCTTCAGCACGCTGATAAACCCGCTATTTATTGCGGTCTCCCCATGAAACCTTCTATCGGAGGGACGGTCGGCCTTTGGAAGGGGGCCGCTAAACCTCTGGCCGCTTTTGCCCTTGCTATGGGTGCCCTGGGCGCCTTTCTCCACTATGTAACCAAGGGTCCCAACAAGGTCTCAGAAGAGATCGAGAAGGAGTTTGACGATGAAAAATGACCCGAAAAAACTACTCCGGTATACGCCACTCGAGCGCGCCAACCATTGGCTGACAGCAATAATTTTTATGCTGCTCGCGCTGTCCGGCCTCTGTTTCTTTTATCCCGGCTTCTACCCGTTGAATCAGTTCTTTGGGGGCGGCGTCTGGACACGCATCGTTCATCCCTTCATCGGGGTGGTCATGGCCATTCCTTTTGGCGTTATGTTTTTCCATTACAGGCAGCCGAATGTCATGACGCCGACCGACTGGAAATGGCTGAGCCATGTCCGCGAAATGGTGGGTGGCGATGACCGGAACATGCCGGAAGCGGGCAAGTTCAATGGTGGTCAGAAACTCTTGTTCTGGCTGCTGGTGGCCTGCATGGTGCTACTCATCCTGTCCGGCATAGTCATCTGGCGTGCCTATTTCTCATTCCTGTTCCCGGTTGCGGTGATCCGCTTCGCTTCTGTCGTCCATGCCGTAGCGGCAACAATCATGATTGCCCTGATCATGCTTCATATCTATGCCGCCATCTGGACCAAGGAGAGCATCGCCGCGATGCTGTACGGCAAGGTCAGGCGTGCCTGGGCGAAACAGCATCACCCGGCATGGTTTCGGCAGATGACGGGTGGAGACAAATGAACACCGAAGTCCGCATTGTTGAACCTGGCCAGATTGAAGTCCCGGCCGGGCAGATCCGATTTCTATTCCTCGCTGGGCGAGATCTTTTTGCACGCCGCGCTGAGCGTTTTCGACTGCTTTCCCGTGGTCATCCTTTAGGAGAGTACCTGGCCTTTCTGGCATTACTCGCAGATGCACAGCAAAAGGTCTTGAATCAATTCCCCACGCTGTCTCTGCCTGATCCCAATGAACAGGCGTTACGCCGCGAGCATGGCAAGCCGCTGCTGGACTCCCGGTCCTGGCCCCGAAACCCGGCATGGCGGTCGGGGCTGAAAATCATTCTTCAGCAGATGACAGATGCCGCTCTTCCACCAACTGCAAGTGAGACCATAGTCAGCTTGATGCAGGCGAGTGAAACCGGATTGGAGGAGATGGCAGACAGGGTATTGGCGGGAGATCTGGCCGATATTTCTCCTCGGGAGTTGCCGTTTGTCGCCGCCGCCCTGCAGGTCTATTGGGTGCACATGGCGTCGACTTTGGGAGAAGGAGCATTTGGCAGACCGGAACAAGGCGGGTTATGCCCGGTGTGCGGTTCATACCCGAGTGCCGGTATCATAAGCGTTGCTGGGGCAAGTCAGGGGTTGCGTTACCTCTCCTGCTCCCTCTGTGCTTCTCAATGGCACATGGTGCGGATCAAGTGCAGCAGCTGCGAATCCACCCGGGGGATCAACTTCTACATGCTGGAAGGTTCGAACGGCGCGGTCAAGGCGGAGAGTTGCGACGACTGCAACTGCTACATGAAACTGTTGTACCTGGAGAAAGACTCTCAGATGGAAGCGATGGCAGACGACTTGGCCACCCTCGCACTGGACATGCTGATGGACAAAGAGGGCAAGGCCCGCGGAGGTCCAAACCTGTTCTTCCACCCTGGTAGTTCAGGCGTCACATGAACCCCTAAAGGCAAGGGAATTGTACGAAAAGCACGAACTGACATTTTCCTATGAAAAGGATCACCCCCGCATCTAGGGCGCGCGGAACTTGACTTCTTTGGGCTCGCTATCTCGAGTGACAGCGCTTTTCTCGCAAGGATGAAGGAATGGGTATCCGAGTTTGCGGGAACGGTAAAGAAATATTCAAAAATCTATGATGTGTGTGCCGACAAATTAGAGTTTTGACGGAGAGGTACTTGGTGGAGGAATATGACGGCTGATATGGATTTTGAATTTCTTCTTGAGGAATCTCTCAAGATACACGGGCATCTTTGCCCCGGCCAAGTTCTCGGTGTGAGGATGTCCATATTGGGGCTTAAAGCGGTGGAGATCGAAGATCCAAGAGGAAGGGATAGTAAAAACTTGCTTGTTTTTGTTGAGATGGACAGATGCGCCACTGACGCCATTCAATCAGTCACAGGATGCAGTCTTGGACACAGAACCATGAAGTTCATGGACTACGGGAAAATGGCTGCAACCTTTTTGAATCTGAAGACGGGCAGGGCAGTGAGAGTTATCGCAAAAGAAGAGTCAAGACAGATGGCAGAAGAGCATTTTCCCGAGATAGAGAATAAATATTCTGCGCAGCTTGAGGCGTACAAAGTCATACCAAATGATACCCTGTTTGATGTGATGGCAGTCACAGTGAAATTAAATCCTGAAGACATGCCGGGCAGACCGCTGGGCAGGGTGCGATGCGATCATTGTGGAGAGTATGTGCAAGATTTTCGCGAAGTTTGCAGAAGAGGAAAGATCTTGTGCAGGCCTTGTGCGGGTTCAGGATATTATGAACATACCAGAAGGGATATTTTCTGAGATGCGTTATGCAATGTGTCCATAACGTTTTTGATCATGGACTTAAAGATTAAATCGAAGCTTTGGATCGAGGTTGACGGAAATCCGGTTTTCGGACGAGGCAGGAGATTCTTGCTTGAGGCCATAGACAAATACGGTTCGATAAACCAGGCCGCAAAGGAAATAAATATACCTTACAGAAAAGCCTGGGGATTTATAAAGGCAATGGAAGAGCGACTCGGTTTTAGGCTCGTTAACAGACAGACGGGCGGCAGGCACGGAGGAGGGGCATCACTCACGGAGGACGCAAGAACATTTCTGGAGAAGTATGCGGCTCTCGAATACGGCATAAGAGAGCTTGTCGACAGACGATTTAACCAGGTGTTCAAGGCATGATTTATAGAGGAGGCTTTGCATGTGTAACATCTCTCACGAACATCGAACCCCTTCAGCGAAGAAGATAGCTGTTAAAGCGGCTATAGGGACTGTCCTTGCCCAGGACATAACAGAGATACAACCGGGAAAGGTCAAAAGAACGGCCTTCAAAAGGGGACACATCATCAGAGAAGAAGATGTTTGCCATCTTCAGAGGCTGGGAAAGGAAAACCTTTTTGTGCTGAATCTCTCGAATGATGAGATGCACGAAGACGAAGCAGCCTATGCCCTCGCCAATGCCCTTATGGGACACGGTGTATGCATCCATGGCGAACCGAGGGAGGGGAAAATCACTATCATCGCCGAAACGGACGGACTTCTCAAGATTAATAGAGAAGCTCTCCTGGCATTCAATATGCTCGGCGACGTGATGTGTGCAACGTTGCATAATAATACGGTTGTGAAAAAAGGCCAGATGGTTGCAGGCACGAGGGCTATCCCACTGATCGTTAAGAAAGATGTCGTGCGTTTGGCTGTCAGGATTGCCGAGCAGTATGGGGAAGTCATTCATATCAAAGGAATCAAAAAGCCGAAGGCCGGCGTTGTCATCACAGGGAATGAGGTTTTTTATGGCGTGATAAAAGATGCCTTCGCTCAGGTCATTACCGAAAAGATAGAGGCAATCGGCGGAGAAATCGTCGGCACGTACTATGCACCGGATGACGAATCATTCATAACATCCAGGCTGAGAGAACTGATGAACGCGGGTGCGGATATCCTCATTACTACTGGCGGAATGTCTGTTGACCCCGATGATGTTACCCGCTTTGCAATAAGAAATTTGGGGGCGTCTGATATTGTATATGGCTCGGCAGTTCTTCCTGGTGCGATGTTCCTTGTAGCCTATGTGGAAAGAGAAAGTAGTGTTTCGGATTCAGAGGCGAGTGGCCCTGGTCCCCCTATTCCAATCCCTATACTGGGAATTCCTGCCTGTGGGATATATGCAACGACTACTATCTTTGACCTAATTCTTCCAAGAGTTCTCGCTGGCGAGAGGATAGATAGAAAACAACTTGCCGAACTCGGTCATGGGGGATTGTGCATGAAGTGCGAGACGTGTAAGTATCCGGTCTGTCCTTTTGGAAAGTAGAGTGTTATATGACGTACATCTGTATAAGGCACATTTATATTGACGACATTTGTCAACGCTACTGCTGACTAACAATGATCGTTAGAAATCTTTTATCACGCCGAGAGAAGCAGGACACTGCGCTCTAGCAGATGGGGCATTGGCGGTGGCATGATTTTACTCCGTGGCATATGCCGAGCTGAATCTTCTCCCTATACGTCGCACACAAGATCTAAGCCTGTCATCAATGAGCGCAGCTGCTTCCTTGTGCATGTCCGCCGCAGCATTGCATGGGCGTAAACTCCGGAAGGGCACTATTCAAAAACATTGCGACATTTTCTTTAATGTTCTCTGCCTGCGCCTGATAAACTCTGATTCCTGATTGATTGAACCCCCTGAGAGCGCCACCGCCGATACCGCCGACAACTATTGCATCGACCTTATGGTCACCAAGCGCCCTGACCGGATTGCACGCCCCGTGAGCATGGTGCTGGTCTCCGTTGGCAATCACGAAAATATCCTTTGTTTCGGTGTCCACAACGACAAACACCGGCGCCGTGCCGAAATGGTTGTATACCCTGCTTTCGACTCCCTCATTCGTTTGTACGGGAAAACATACTTTCATCACTCTACCTCCTCATTCTTATTATCGATCTCGATCCGGAGTGCCTTGCCTTTGACAAGACACTCGGCGATCTTTCTGTGAGCCTCATGCAATATCCTGCCGAATGTCGGTCGCGAAATCTCCATTTTACCGGCCGAGTCCTCGTGGTAAAGTCCCTCGTAGTCAGCCAGCCTTATAGCCTCGAATTCGTCGAGGCTGATAGGCACTTCTTCAAGTTCCGTAAGGGGGATGCCCCTTGGCTTGAAATATAAGGCATTTGGTCTGGCTCTGACGCACCTGCACTTCTTAGGTCTGGCCATGTATTAATTTAAGCATATGCTCATAATGTTGTCAAGAAGAAAGATCGGGTTCAGGCTATCTCGAAAAAGGGCCGGTGGCTCTTACGGAAATGCCTTATCTTTATGAGCATGAGAGTGATCGTACAGAGAAAAATACTCTCAGGAGTATTATCAATGCCTAGCATTAAAGATTGAGATGGGCGGAAGCATTCCGCCCATCCATGGTGTTTGATCTCACAATCACTTTTTTGCGGAGGGAGGAGTCGGCACGTTTGTGCCGTGGCATTCAGTGCAGTTCTGCTGCGCTGTAATCGCTACGTTTGATACCGCTTTCCATGTGGATCTTGGCTTATATGTACCGTCCTTCCAGGCATTCAGATCCTGGACAAGGTGATATGCAACGCTTGCACTTACACGGGCACACCTGTCTCTTCTTTCCGGACTGCCGAAAGCATAACCAGACGCCTTCATCCATTTTCCGACCGATATATGACAGAGTGGCGAGTCGCTCGTCGTCTGTATGATCTTATCTTTTATCCTTGGCTCCTTTGGCGCATACGAGGGCAGCGGTGTTTCGGCATACCACTGCAATGCGTCCGCTCCGATTGCTGCGCCGTCTTCACACTCAGGCCCTGCGATTCTGGGGCCTATAATCATATTGCTCACAATGTTGGCACCGGCATTGGAGCCGCATATTGTTCCCCAGCCGACCATTCCCCCCTCAAGAAAAACATAAGCATCAACAGGAAATGATGTGTAGGGCTCACCCACTTTTTCTCTAAGCTGACTGAAGACGCTGCTGATGACTGCTGCCCCGCAGAACACCCGGTACCATTCATTATAGGCAAGTTCCGCCGTCTTTTCAGGCTCAAGTTTTACATACGGCCACGGCCACTTTTCGGTAGGACCACCCTTGGCTTCAGCCTTTGATAAGAGACTCAGTCCTCCCGATGCCAGGACAACAACCCCAGCAGCAGCACCCTTGAGAAGCCCCCTCCTTGACAGCTTTTCATCTACCACCAACCTCTTCATCTTGAGCCTCCTCATTTTTCTAAGTTACTGAGTTCATAATAGACAACTGAAACGCCGCGCTTCAAAGTAACGTGCTCACCGTGCCTCCAACAAACCTCTTGAAAGAGGAGATGACCCTGCTGAGGAATCACTCTTACTGCTCATGTTCCTCCTAAACCATCTCCTCCTTTGGTTTGCGGCCTACTTGCAGCTCTTGCAGGTGGAGATCCTTAAAAGAGCATAGGGTGGACACCAACCGACAAAAGCCGTCGCCAGCGGGATGATCCCCAGGTAGCCCCAAGGGGAATGGGGTCCGACAAAGACCAGCGAGATGATGCCCAGACCTGCCAGTCCCCTTATAATTCTTTCTGCTGAACCAATGTTCTTCTTCATTGTCTTAACCTCCTCAGATGAATTCTTTATTGTAGATTAGCAACAGACAGACCGGCCTGTATGTGACAAAGTCACAAAGGCGAAAGCCATTTATAGCTTGAGGAGAGTAATTTGACTTCGTGAAAGAGCTACAGCCCCTTTCCGTTCCAGATCCTTGAGAAGCCTGCTCACCACTTCCCTTGAAGTTCCCAGGTCATCGGCTATCTTCTGGTGGGTGGATCGGAGAATCCGCTCCTGAGCCTTTTCCACGAGATATTCTATAACCCGTTGGTCCATTCTGCCAAAGGCAACCTCCTCCACGAGAGCCATGACTGTAGCAAGTCGTCTGCTCATGATCCTAAAAACGAAGTGCCTTATGCTTTCATGCCTCTCCATGAGTCTGCGGAAATCATCAGCGGGGATGAGGAGCATCGAGCCATCCCTCGAAGAGACCGCATTGGCAGGATATGGCGTGTTGGCAAGAATGCAGGAAGCATTAAGAATACAGGTCTCTCCTCTACCGATCTCATAGAGGGTGATCTCTCGTCCACCTTCTCCTGCCTTAAATATCCTGATTTCCCCCGAAATCAGTAAGGCGATAGCCGAACAGCTGTCACCTTCAGAATAGACGAGCATTCCAGCAGGGAACTTACGATATGACGCATGAGAAAGGATGTCATGGATGAGTCCCTCCGGCACATTCTGAAACGTTGGAAAGACCTCGATAAATTCCTGGTATGATATGGTATCCATTTGGTTTGACTGATTTTACGCTGGAGAAAAGACTCTGTCAATGCTCTCGTGAACTATGGAGTGAGGTGACCGTTATATTGGCAGGCTACAGGATCTTTGGAATCATGTATTCAGCGATCTCCCGTCGTTTTTTCCTGCTCTCCTGAGGTCTTCAGTAACCTAATCCTTCCGGTTATGATTTATATCATAGTAGCTTAAAAGTTTTAATTATACACTATGTAAGTATAGTCCCGGAGATGAGTCCACTATTCCACGAATTTCGTTACAAGGAGGTTTGTATGTTTTGTTATCAGTGTGAGCAAACAGCCCACGGAACAGGCTGTGTCAAGGTAGGAGTATGCGGGAAGAACGAGGAGGTGGCTTCGCTTCAGGATCTTCTCGTCTATTCACTGAAGGGGCTTTCCCTCTGTGCGGCAGAGGGACGCAAGGTCGGGGTCATTGACCACGCCACAGATGTCTTTACAGTCAAGGCCCTTTTCTCAACGTTGACCAACGTTGATTTTGATCCTGAGAGGTTTGCAGCCCTTATCAGCAAGTCTGTCGAGATCAGGGAGAGGTTGAAGGCAACGGTCAAGGCTGCAGGAGGCAATGTTGCATTCACAGACAAGAGTGCTTCTTTTTCCCCCGGGCCGGATATCAAAGAACTGGTGGCGCAGGGACAGGCTGTCAAGAAGCAGGTCCCTGACAAGTCAGTAGATCCGGATATCCAGTC
>Ga0116136_1001692_pt1 | contig 10679 bp, 10 predicted proteins | sample June2015DPH_20_5_FD_88972 | JGI IMG/M metagenome (GOLD analysis project Ga0116136, IMG submission 88972) | Peatland microbial communities from SPRUCE experiment site at the Marcell Experimental Forest, Minnesota, USA - June2015DPH_20_40 | ecosystem: Environmental > Terrestrial > Soil > Wetlands... | reverse complement strand
TTCGCGCCGACTGAAGGTGGGGATCGCCGCGCCTTCTCCGCCGCAACGGCTGTCCGCCGCAACGGCTAGCCGGCCCACAAGCAACCGGATAGCATGGCCGACATGATCGCCGAGCAAACCACCGACGACGCGCAAGCGCTAAAAGCGCTGCTCGAATATTACCGGGCCTGCGGCGTCGATTGCGCGGTTGAGAAAACGCCGCGCGACCGCTTCGCCGACAGCGCGCGCAGCGCCGCGAAAGCGCCCGAGCGCGTCGAGGCGCCGCCGCCGCCCGAGCCCAGAGCGCGCGCGGAAAAAGCCCGCGCCGCCGCGCCGATCTTTCCCGATCAAGCGGCTCGCGCCGCCGAAAACATCGCATCATCAGCGAAAACGCTGGAGGAATTGCGCGAGGCGCTGGCTGCGTTCGAGGGCTGCGGGCCGCTTTCCAACGCCAAGCATTTTCTGTTTTCAGCAGGCGCGCCGGGCGGGTTGATGGCGCTGGACTATGCGCCGGGCGAGGCCGAGGAGCGCGGCGGCGAGCCGTTTTCCGGCGACGAGGCGCGGTTGCTCGACGCGATGATGGCGGCGATGGGCGAGAGTCGGGAAACCGCGTATTACGCGTATTTTTCGCCATGGCGGCCGGCGGGCGGGCAAAAGCTCGCGCCGCATGTCGCGGCGGCGCTGGCGCCCTTCGCGCGGCGCCATATCGAACTGGCGCGGCCGAAGGCGCTGCTGCTGCTCGGCGACGAGACGACGAAAATTTTGTTGGCGACCAACGAGCCGGCGCCCAGAGTTTATGCACGCCGTTTCGATGTGCAATTTGGCGGCGAGAGCGTCGCCGTCTTTCCGGCGCCGGGACTCGCCGCGATGTTGCGGACAAATGCGCTCAAACGCGCGGCGTGGCGCGCTTTACGCGCGATCATGCGCGTTTATGCGCGCTGACGCTGGCCTATTTGGCCGCTTTCATGGAATTCCCGCCACCATAGCGCCGCGACACGTAATCGTCAACGATGCGGATGAATTCGTCGGCTATGCCCTCGCCGCGCAGCGTCATCGCCTTCTGCCCGTCGATGAACACCGGCGCCGCCGGGCTTTCGCCGGTTCCGGGCAGGGAAATGCCGATGTCGGCGTGTTTCGACTCGCCGGGGCCGTTGACGATGCAGCCCATGACCGCGACGTTCAGCGCCTCAACCCCTTGATATTGCTGGCGCCAGATGATCATGCGGTCGCGGATGTGCGCCTGGATGTCGCGCGCCAGTTCCTGAAACACCGTCGATGTCGTGCGGCCGCAGCCGGGACACGCGGCGACCAGCGGCACGAAGGTGCGAAAGCCCATCGTCTGCAAAATCTCTTGCGCCACTTGTACTTCCAGCGTGCGGTCGCCGCCGGGTTCGGGCGTCAGCGACACGCGAATGGTGTCGCCAAGGCCGTCCTGCAGCAGCACGCCGAGCGCCGCGGCGGAGGCGACGATGCCCTTGGAGCCCATGCCCGCCTCGGTGAGGCCGAGATGCAGCGCGTAATCGCTGCGCGCGGCCAGGATGCGGTAGACGGAAATGAGATCCTGCACCGCCGAGACCTTGGCGGAAATCACTATTTTACCGCGACTTAGGCCGATTTCCTCGGCGCGCTGGGCCGAATATAGCGCGGAGCGGACCATCGCCTCGCGCATGACGGCGCGGGCGTCGATGGGCGCCTTGGACGTCGCGTTGATGTCCATCAGATGCGTCAGCATCTCCTGGTCGAGCGATCCCCAATTGGCGCCGATGCGGACGGCCTTGTCGTGCTTGATCGCCAGTTCGACGATGGAGGCGAATTGCCGGTCCTTCTTTTCCTTGAAGCCGACATTCCCCGGATTTATCCGATACTTGGCGAGCGCCTCGCCGCAGGCGGGATGATCGGCCAGGAGCTTGTGGCCGATGTAATGGAAATCGCCGATCAGCGGAACCGTAACGCCCTGTTTATCAAGCTTTTCCCGAATATGCGGGACGGCGCTCGCGGCCTCGTCGCGGTCGACGGTGATGCGCACCAGTTCCGAGCCCGCCCGCGCCAGCGCCGCGACCTGCGCGACCGTCGCGTCGATGTCGGCGGTGTCGGTGTTGGTCATGGACTGCACGACAATCGGCGCGCCGCCGCCGACCGTCACGGCGCCCGCGCCGGTCCCGATCGCGACGCCGCGAGAGCGATGGCGCGGCGCGGGCTCGGCGGCCGTGGCCGGGGGCAACGAGGTCTCGGGTTGCAGAATGTCGAGGGCTTGCGTCGTCATGGGTCTCGCCGTTTTCTCCGGTCTCGCCTGAGACTTGCTTCGCGCCTTGGTGAGCCGGATTGGCCGGAAGGTCAAGGCAGGCTGTGAGGTGGAGCTTGAATTGCGGATCTGGCGCGAACCCGCGCCAGATCATCGCGTCCTTCCAACTTCGCCTCAAGCGCGCCGCGGCTCGCGCGCGCAATACCAAAGTGACCGATACAGCTTCACCGCGAAGCCGTTCCGGTCCAGCGTCTCGCTCACCTGGCGTTCGCATTCGGGCCCATGCAACTCAATAATCAGCATGTCGACTCGATCAAGCCAGGCGTCGGCGGTCGGACCGAGAACGTCGGCCTCCGCGCCCTCGATATCCATCTTCAATATATTAATACGCTCCCAGCCCATCCGCTGAAACAGGTCGGGAACCGTGGTCGCTTCGACTGGCGCGCCGCCCCCGCCGACCGAAGCGTTGTCGTGCTCTCCAGAGATCATCACGGTTTCCCGCGTGGAGCCGAGCGCCATGTTGAGCAGCATGACGCGTTCGCCGTAGGCTTCGAGATTCCGCTTCGCCAGGGCGTGGTTAGCTGGATGCGGCTCCAGCGCGACGATTTTGAGATCTGGGTATTTCGACGCGAAATACGCGCTGCTGTCGCCGATATAGGCGCCGGCGTCGATCATTTTGAGAGGCGCGCTCGGCGGCGCGAACTTTCCATACTCCTCGCGGACGATGTTGTTGACGATCGTCGTCACGTCCGGCGTGCCCGGCCTGACGAGGATTGGGTGTTCCAAATTGTGAAGCCGCAATGATTCCGCCGGCCCGCGCTCGGCGCGCTCTAGCCGGTTGAGCGTCCGGGCCATCCCGAGACCTTCGCGCCTCGCGACCTCGATCGAATTATATGCCGACGACGCGCCGCTGTAGAGCGCGGAATCGTAGCCAAGAACGGACCTAACAGTGCGTCTCAGGAGTTCCATTAGCTGTTCCATTTTCGCGGTTTTGAGCCCGCTCCAACCGCACTAGCCAAGCCTGACGACGCCGATCGGCGCTTCCCCGCGACCGACCGCCGGTAAAACACCCCTGCTAACGCGGAGTTGTTCTTTATTATGGCGTCCTTCTTGGGAGAGCAAGCACGTTTGGCGTCGCGGGATATCGGTTCCTCGACGACTGGCCGCGTCTTAAATAGTTGAGAGCAAAAGCGAGCAGCGGGATAGAAGAGCGCCGCGACCGCCCCGCGCGCGAACATTCGAAATCGGGCGCCGCCCGGCCAGGGCAATCGCCTCGGGTTAATTTAGGCGGCGTTGGGCTGGAGGATATGATTCATGGGAGGCTTCGATGATTCGGAGCCTCCGCGATGGCTTGTCCTGTTCGATCCGCTTCTTTGCTCGACCATTTTTCCGCCTTGCGGGATCCACGCCAGCGCTGGCGGGTGGTTTATCCATTGCCTGAGATCCTCTTGCTGGTGCTGTGCGCCACCTTGTCCGGCATGGAGGATTTCGTCGAGATCAGGCTGTGGGGCGAGGAGCGGCTGGATTTTCTGCGGCGTTTTCTGCCTTACGAGCGCGGCCTGCCGGCGCACGACACGCTCAACGACGTGATCAACGCGCTCGACGCCGAACTGTTCAAGAGCTGCTTTGCGACTTGGGTCGAGAGCTTGCGTGACGGCGACCCCGACGTCATCGCCATCGACGGCAAGACCTCGCGGCGCAGCCACGCGCGCGCCAAGGGCCGCGAGCCGCTGCACCTCGTCTCCGCCTGGGCCGCCCGTCAGCGTCTCGTGCTCGCGCAGGAGGCCGTCGACGCGAAGTCGAACGAGATCGTCGCCATTCCGCTGCTGCTCGAACGGCTCGAACTCAAAGGCGCGCTCGTCACCATCGACGCCATGGGAACCCAAATCGACATTGCAGGAAAGATCGTCGCGCGTGGCGGCGACTATCTGCTGGCGCTGAAGGCCAATCGGCCGGTTCTGCATCGGGACGTCGTAGCCTTCTTCGACGCGCCGCCCGCCGACATGCTGGAGCCGCCGCACGAGACGACGGACGGCGATCATGGCCGCCTCGAGCAGCGCCGGCACGTCGTCTGTCACGCGGTCGACTGGCTGTTCTCGGATCGCCGCTACGCCGACGAACCGCGCTTCCCCCACCTCGCCATGATCGGCATGGTCGAAAGCCAGGTCGAACGAAACGGCGCAATCGCGCGCGAGCGGCGCTATTATCTCTCCTCGACGAAACTCGACGCAAAGACCTTCGCCGCGGCGGTCCGCGCCCATTGGGGCGTCGAGAACCGCCTGCACTGGGTGCTCGACGTCGTTTTCCATGACGATCTCGCAAGGCTGCGCAGCGGCAACGGCCCGCAAAACATGGCTGTCGTCAAACACATGGCGATGAACTTGGTGCGCAACCCCAAGGACAAACACAGCCTCAAGGTCCGCCGAAAGAAAGCAAATCTGAACCCAGACTACCTCGAAACCCTGATCCGCCAATCCCCCGTGTTAACCTGAGGCGATTCCCCTGGCTACCCACCCCGCCGCCGTTGACCGCCGAAAGCCCGCGGCCTACCATTCGCGTTCAAGCAACCGCCTCGCCGCCCTCGATGGGAACATCAATGAAAAAGCTCAACCTTCTCATGCTCGCGGCGAGTGTGATTCTTATCAGCTATTACATGTGGAATTTCTTCGTCGGCAGCCGCTATCAGGCGCTGTGCAATGTCGACTATTGGCATGCCACGCCGGCGCAGATCGACGCCTGCAAGGAAGTGAAAAGCGAGTTCGACGATCGAAAATGACGCGCTTTAAGAGAAAGCCGATGAAAGGGACGAAGCTAGCGCCGCTGGCGATTTTCGCGCTCGCCGCCACGACGGCCCAGGCGCGCGAAATCCATCTCGATTGCGCGCGGACCGGCCAGACCGTGATGATCGACGTCGACACCGACCGGCGTTTTTTGCAGCTGATGTGGGGCCAGGGCGTCGCCGAGGAATATCAGAACGGCGAATCCTATGTTTCCGGGCCGGACGCCTTCGGCGAGACGCAAAAAGTCACCTATGTCCTCTCGGTCGACAAGGATATGATCACCTTCGGACAGGACCGCGCCTGTATTCAGAGCGGAACGAAGCATGAATGCGTCGATCAGGCCTCGCGCAATACGCTGGACCTGTCGCGCGGCGAGCTCAAATACGACGATGGCGACGAGATCGCGGTCCTGCGTTGCACGCCCGCCCCGCCGGGACGGGGTTTTTGACGAAGCGCGCGCGAACCGGACCCGCCGCCTGAATCAAAATCCGCTTGACCGACGCCCGCTGTTGCCTTCATTCGGTCCAAGATGCAAATTAGGACTTCTTGTCCCATTAATGGAGAATTCCGCCATGCGTTTTCGTGGAAAGCTTCTGGCCGCGGTTCTGCTGACGGGCGTCGTCGCCGCGCCCGCCGTTCTGGCGCAGGAGCTCAGCGTGGACCCCAAGGCGCTCGACTCGAGCGGCGCCGCGTCCAAGCCCAAGGCCAAGAAGCCGAAACAGGCGGCGGCGCCCGGCGCGACCGCCCCCAAGCCGACCGGCAAGCCCGGCGGCGACCGCCAGTTCGGCGAGCTCGAGGGGTGGTCGCCCGGCAAGGCGCCGCCCAAGGACGATAAGAAGGACGAGCCGGCCGCGGCAGCCAAGGGGCCGGTCGGCATTACGCCCTCGGGCAATATGTCCGTCGGCCTGCCGTTCTAAACGGCGTTGGAGATAAACCCCAGGCCGCGCCATCGCGCGCGGCCGGATGGAGAAAATCATGGCTTATAAGGTCGCGGTCATCGGCGCCACGGGTAACGTGGGCCGCGAAATGCTCGATATTTTGGCGGAGCGCCGCTTTCCCGTGTCGGAAGTCGTCGCGCTGGCGTCCTCGCGCTCGATCGGGCAGGAAGTGTCGTTCGGCGACAAGATTCTGAAGTGCCGTCATCTCGACACTTACGACTTCACCGACACCGACATTTGCCTGATGTCGGCGGGCGGCGACGTTTCGCGCGAATGGTCGCCGCGGATCGGCGCCAAGGGCTGCGTCGTGATCGACAATTCCAGCGCCTTCCGCATGGACCCGGACGTGCCGCTGATCGTGCCGGAGGTCAACGCCGCCGCCGTCGCCGGCTTCACGCGCAAATACATCATCGCCAATCCCAATTGCTCGACCGCGCAGCTCGTCGTGGCGCTAAAACCCTTGCACGACGCGGCGAAAATCACGCGCGTCGTCGTCTCGACCTATCAGTCGGTTTCCGGCGCCGGCAAGGAGGCGATGGACGAACTGTTCTCGCAGACGCGCGCGGTGTTCACCTCGGGCGCGGTGGAGTCGAAGAAGTTTCCCAAGCGCATGGCGTTCAACGTCATCCCGCAGATCGATGTCTTCATGGAGGACGGCTTCACCAAGGAAGAATGGAAGATGGCGGCCGAGACCAAGAAGATCCTCGACCCCAAGATCAAGCTGGTCGCCACCTGCGTGCGCGTGCCGGTGTTCATCGGCCATTCCGAGGCGGTCAACATCGAATTCGAGAACCCGATCTCGCCCGAGGAAGCGACCGAAATCCTGCGCTCGGCGCCCGGCGTGCTGGTCGTCGACAAGCGCGAGCCCGGCGGCTACATCACCCCGCACGAGGCGGCGGGCGAGGACGCGACCTATGTCTCGCGCATCCGCGCCGACCACACGGTGGACAATGGCCTGATGCTGTGGTGCGTCGCCGACAATCTGCGCAAGGGCGCGGCGCTGAACGCGGTGCAGATCGCCGAGGCGCTGCTGAACCGCAAGCTGCTGGGGCCGAAGATGCGGGCGGCGTAAAGGCCTTTGGAGGACGCCATGTCTCAAAGTCCGCTGTATGACCGCGATTTTTACGCCTGGGCGAATGAGCAGGCGGCGCTGCTGCGCGAGCGGCGAGCAAAGTCAGATAGGTGAGCTGCGCGCGCCCGTTGCCTTCGCGGAAAGGGTGGATCGCGTTCAACTCGGCGAGAACATGCGCCGATCGCCGCGCGAATTCCCCTGCCGATAGACCGCGCAAAAGCCGCTCGGCGCTCAAACGCGCGAATAGCTTCCGCATCTCGCCGTCGATGTGCTCGGGGTAGCAGAACATGCTGCCGCCCTTGGCGATGCGCACGATGCGGGGCTTTCCCGCCCAGTCGAACACGTCTTGAAACAGATGGTGATGGATCGCCCGATAATGGGCGTAGCCGAGTCGTCCGCCCGGCAACGGCTCCTCGGCGCGTTGCGCGGTGATCAAAGACTCGAAGGCGTCGAGTTCGGCTTGGTCGCGCAAGTCGAGGCGGTTTTTGAAAACGCTGGAACCCGGATAACAATAAGGATCAGAGCCGCTTTCGTACATCGCGCCCGTCAAACCGCCGGAGCAAACCGGCGAACAATGGCGCGGCGGCGCTCTTCGGCGCTCAAGCCTTCGCGATCGAAGTGGTCGAGGGTAGCGCGCATCTCCTGCGTCAACGCAATGCCTTCGACGGCGCTGATTTGCGCGAAACGGTCGCGGCCAAGCGTGAACCCGCCCGCGCGAGAAAAGTTCGGACCAAGCGGACGGGCGGGGTTCGATTTGCGCATGGGTCAGCATAGCACGGCGCGGAGTATTATCATATGCGGGGAGCGCCCGTCACGCCCCCATCACCGCCGCCTCCGGCGCCAGCTTGCGCGTCGCTTCGTCGACGCTGTGGAATAGCCGGTCCTCGCCCAGCGTCGCCATCACGCCAAAACTCTCCAGCGCCTCCTGGGCCCGCACCGATTCCAGCCGCACGATGGCGAAATCGACGCCGCGCGCGCGGCATCGCGCGATGACGTCGTTGAGGATGCGCGCGGCGGTGAAGTCGATCTCGACGACGCTGCTCGCCTCCAGCACCACCAGCCGCAGCCCGCCGTCGGCGCGGGCGATGGCCGCGCGCATGTCGTGCTGGAACTGATAGGCGTTGAGGAACGACAGCGGCGCCTGAAACGCCACGACCAGCACGCCGAAAAGCCTCTCCCCGGTGAAGTCGGCTTCGAGCGGCCACCAGACCGACGTGCCTGGCAGGCGATCGAATTCGATGAGGCGCGTGCGCGTCATCATCCAGACGCCGTGGGCGAGCGACAGTATGATCGCCAGCCCGACGCCGATCTGCACCGGCAGGATCACCACGCCCAGCATCGTGACGACGAACAGCGCGAATTCGGTTTTCGACTTGCCGCCGATGTCGATCATGTCCTGGACGCGGAAAATCCGCCCGGCGACATACAGCAGCACGCCGGCCAGCGCCGCCTCCGGCACATTCGCGAGCAACTCGGCGCCATAGACGGCGACGGCCGCGACGATCGCGCAGGCGACAAGGCCGGCGAGCTGGCTGCGCGCCCCGACCTCGGCGACGATGGCGGTGCTTGGGGGGCTGGCGTCGACCGGAAAGGCTCCAAACAGTCCGGCGAGCGCGCTGCCGGCGCCGACCCCGATGAAGTCGCGCTCGATATCCGGCGTTTCGCCCGGAGCGCCGGGAAAGGAGCGCGAGGTCGCCGCCGTCTGCACCATGACGATGACCGAAATGATCGCGGCGAGGCCGATCACTTGCGTCAGATCGTCCAGCGAAGGCGTGGGGATGGCGAGATGCGGCGGCGCGAATTCGAAGGTGCCGACGACTGCCACGCCCCGCGTTTCCAAGTGAAAATGCGCGACGACGAAAGTCGCGCTCGCCAGCGCGATCAGCGCGCCGGGAATGCGCGGGCTGATCATTTCAAATAGCACGATGCACGCGAGACAGGATACGCCAATCGCCAGCGTCAGGAAATCGGTTTTGCCGATGTCGTGGCCAATCAGCGCCAGGCGGTGAAACACCTCGCCCTCGCCCCCGGGCAAGCCGAGCAGCGCCGGCGCTTGCGAAACCGCGATATGGATCGCGATGCCCGCGAGAAACCCCGTCACGACCGGAATGGAGAGAAGATCGGCCACCCAGCTCGCCCGAAACACGCCGGCCAGCACCAAAATCAAGCCGACCAGCAAAGCAAGGGTAGCGGCGAGTTCGGAGTAATCCGCCAAGCCAACGGGAGCCAGCAACGCCAGCGAGCCCGCGAAGATCGGCATGATCGTGGAATCCGCGGCCGAAGAGAGAAAGCGGTTCGAGCCAAACGCCGCGAATGCGATCGATCCCGCGATAAAGGCGAAAAAGCCGATTTCAGGCGCGAAGCCGCCGAGTCGGGCCGTGGCCATTTGGGTCGGGATGGCGATGGCCGCGAGCGTCAGGCCGGCGACGAGATCGAAGCGAATGGCGTCGAGCCCAACGCCTTGAAACGAGCGGAACAGCGGCCATTGTTCTTCTTCGTTGTTGTTCATCGTTCCCGCTTCGCCCTGGCGCAATCTGGTAAAGGAAATTCGCGCCGATCGACCAGCGCTTCACCCTCCCCTTGAGGGGGAGGGTCGCGCGACAAGCGCGGGGTGGGGTGGGACGAAGGCCGGAGATTCGGGGTGTCACCCCACCCCGAACCGCTTCGCGGGGCGTCCATGGGACGCCCGTCGTTCCGACGGGCCATGGGGAGGGTGAAGGTCGGCCAATCCGCTTCGCCCCATTACCCCCGCGCTTCGCCCGATTCGCTCGATTCGCGCTCGACGTTATTCGCTCTTGGCGTTCACGTCGATCTTGAACAGGGCGGGGTCCGGGGTGCGCTTCTGGTCGATGTTGAACAGCGACAGCAGGGTTTCATAGCCTTGCGGATCGGTGATCTGCCATTGCCTGAGCTTAAAGGTCTTGGGATCGAAGATGAGTTTGAGATGCGACGTGCCGCCGAAGGTCACCTTGTCCTCGAGCGAAATGACGACGCCATTGTCGTCCGTGGTCACGTCGAGCACCTTGACGTCGTGCTCGAAGTCGATTTTCTCCTTCAACAGAAATTTGAGCGGCGTCTGATCGATCGCATAAATATCCCGCGTATTGAGCTTGAGGTCGCGCACCATGACCCGCGCGCCGTCGGCGACAAGTTCGAGCGTCGCGGGCTGCGCATATTCGAAACGCACGCGGCCGGCGCGCTGGGAATAGAGCTTGCCCTCCGAGCGCTTGCCGTCAGAGCCGATCTGCACGAAATCGGCGTTCAGAACGGGAGAGGTGTTGAAGAAGGCGTTGGCCCGCTTGATCGCCTCGGCGCGGTCGATCTTGGCCGGGGGAGTCGGCTCCTCCTGCGCGGCGGGCGCGGGCGCGGCTGGCGCCGGAGCGGCGGCGGTCGCCGGAGTGGCCGCGTTCGCCGGAGCGGGCGCGTTCGCCGCCGGCGCGGCGGGCGGTTCCGCCGCCGCCGCGGGCTTGGGCTTTTTCGCGGGCTTCGGCTTCGCCGGCGGCGCGGGCTTGGCGGCGGGGGCGGCGCCTGGAGCGGCGGGGGCGGCTGGAGCGGCGGGGGCGGCGGGGACGGCGTCTTGCGCGGGCGCGGGAGCCGCGAACGAAAGGGCGAAAGCGAAGGCGAGCGCGGCGAGGAGCGTGTTTTTCAAGTGGATGTCCCGGTGGATC
>Ga0116136_1001685_pt1 | contig 10714 bp, 15 predicted proteins | sample June2015DPH_20_5_FD_88972 | JGI IMG/M metagenome (GOLD analysis project Ga0116136, IMG submission 88972) | Peatland microbial communities from SPRUCE experiment site at the Marcell Experimental Forest, Minnesota, USA - June2015DPH_20_40 | ecosystem: Environmental > Terrestrial > Soil > Wetlands... | reverse complement strand
CTGATGTCTTCCGCTCCGCTGTGATGATGAGCGCGCCGTTTGCAGGCCCACCGACACTGTCGTTCAACACTGCGGATGCGGCACAGGCGGACATTGTAGCGAACCCGGCTGGGGCGGACCGCATCTATGAGGAACTGGCTGCGCTGCAGCCTCCACGGAAGCACTACCAGCAGTATTACGCGCGGCGCGAAGCCAACGACAATATGTGGCATGCGCCGCAAGGTGTTCATGCCTTTTTGCGCGCCTATTATCACATGAAGAGTGCCGACTGGAAGCAAAACGCCCCATTCCCGCTCAAGGCGAGAACTGCCAGCGAGTGGGCCAAGCTGCCACGGTATTATGTGATGGATCTAGATAAGGGAATGGCGGAGACCGTTGCCCCGGAGATGCCGTCGGCGGCCGCAATCGCCGCGTGCAAATGGCTTCCCGATGACGAACTCAGGGTCTATAGCACTGAGTATGGTAGGACTGGATTCCAAGGCGGCCTGAATGGCTATCGCCTCAGGTGGATCAGCAAGTACAACACGGAGTTGCAATTGTTTTCCGGCCGCACGATCGATGTGCCGTCACTCTTTATCGGCGGGAAGAGCGACTGGGGTGTCTATCAAACCCCCGGAGACTTCGAGAAAATGCAGAAGACAGCGTGCACTCGAATGCTAGGGACGCATCTGGTGAACGGGGCCGGGCACTGGGTGCAGCAAGAGCAGGCGGAGGAAGTGAGTAAATTACTCATCCAGTTTCTTCACGACAAGGCTCAATGCGAGAATAGGCTCTGAGTCAAACAGATCTAATAGACTCCCGAATTGTCGGCCAACCTTCCCTTACCGGATTATGTCAGGGTAGCCCGTCATCCGAGAGTTACATCCTGATCAGCTAATCCTGCACGTAAGCGGGTCTGGTCGTTTAACACCAAAATATCAGATTGGCTTGCTCGTGGCGTCGGACAGAATCTCGAACAGGCATGCGAAATCAGCCTGACTTTTGCCCGCCTGGATCGCTCGCTCCATGAGGTTAACGTACGCATCAGGAATAGTGTGGTCCGAACCTCGATCTTGGCACCAGCTTACAAGCTGCTTGGTGACCACAGAATACGCTTCGAGCGAAGCTTGATCGCCGCTGTAATTTTTTGACGAAACTCTCCGCGACATGTCGGTGAAGACTGATTCCATGGTTGGCATCATCCCCTTGATCGTCTCCAGAAATCCTCCAGCGGGCAGGTTTTCACTCTCCCAAACAACCTGCCCTTGGAGAAAGCCCAACATCGCACTTACGCCGAAGGTTAGGACAGCAACATCGAATGCCGAGGCGTGACCGATCTCATGCCCTACGAACAGCGTCCTATCGCCAAAGACCATCAGAACCGGCTTCGCGCGGTTGAAGACTTCCACCGGCCCGGAATAGAAGATCGTGCAGGCTGGTGTTCCGATCCATTCCGGACTGCCCAGTATGGCGCCGTCAAGATACGATATTCCGCATCGGCGGGCCCAGGAGTCCATTTCCCTGGCTTCTTTGGGCGTGCCGCTGCTCAGTTGCACGACGATCTTGCCGCGGAGGGCGGTTTCAATGTCAGGTTGTCGCAACAACTGTCGCGTTGAACTGTAATCACTGACGCTAACAACAACGATATCCGCTTCTCGAACCGATTCCTCCACGCTCTGGGCTACGCTGAGACCGAGCCTTGACAAGACCTTCGTTTTCGCGCCAGTCCGGTTCCACACCGTCGTGGCAAATCCCTTATGGAACAGCACCGTCGCAAGAGCGGATCCCATGCGTCCGGTGCCGATAACCGTCACGTTGTAGTTCATGCCGCGGGCCGACCTTTCATCCACAATCTATTCCGGCGTTCACGCCCCGCTCCCAGCGACGATTGGATTTCGTAAGGCCCGAGTTTTGTCCCAGAAGTGAGAGCCATCCGTGCGCCGCAATTATAGACTGTGCAGCGCGTTGCAGCGGATGCAACGATTCTGGGCGGTTAGTCGGCAACCCTTCCCTAATCGTAAGGTAAGGGTGAGTAACCCCGGGGAATCGCACCCCGAGGCTCTCTCAGAACTGTACGTGAGCCTCTCGACTCATACAGCTCCCATCATGGAGCCACGCCGCGCCCCCATCTGCCAGTGAGCGAACGACTCCGGAGCGCGGCGCGAGATGCGCGCGATCCAGTGTTTCGCTTTCCGAAGATGGGAACGCAGCTTCTTGTATTTCCGCTTGGCCCACAGGGCCAGATCTCGGTTCAGTTCGCGCATCGTCGGGTAAAGCGCCGAGCGATAATAGCGCCCGTAATATTGGATCCAGCCCCGGATAATGGGATTGAACATCCGCGACAGATCGTCGATCGCTTTGTCACTGCGCTGCGGCAGCTTCCAGCTTCGAAATGTGTCCCGGATCACCTTCGCTGCCTTGTTCGACACCGCCGGACTGAAATTGAGGAAGAACTTCCCCTTGCGGGTCATTGATCTCCTGGGCCGAAACGCGTAGCCGAGAAAATCAAACGTTTCGTTTGGGTATGTCTTCTTCCGAGAATCATCCTTGCAATAGACGATTTTCGTTTTCTCCGGATGGAGTTCCAATCCGCAGCTCTGCAATCGTGCAGCGATGGCCTTCCTTATTTCCTGAGCCTGCCGCTCCGTTCTGCAATGCGCGATGACATCATCGGCGTACCTCTCAAATGGCACCTGAGGATAATGCGCGCGGAGATCACTTCCTACAAGCCGATATCGGTGCTGATTCCGTGGAGTCTCGTTTCGATCACTTCCGGACCGCCGACCATTCTTCCGCGATCTCGCTCACGTTTTATGTATTGTTGTCAGCAAAGATGAGCTATTTTCCGTTTTCGCTGTCTGGCCCATTAAGCCCGTAGATCATTTCACCTCGACGTTCATCCGCATCCAGGGATGGATACAGCATTCGAAATGGTGTGTGCCTTTCGACAAACCCGTGATCTGGACTGAGCTGCCTTGAAGAAGCCGAGTCTTGGCCACCGCGACCGTTGAAAAGCCACCGGCACATTCGGGAACCGTTTCCTGTCCGTCGTTGAGCCCCGGTATGAAGCCTCCGCCGAACTTAGCTACCTCAGTAAAGGTGTGTGGTTCGCCGCCCTGGTCGACTACGCTGACAACGGTTCCTTCCTTAATCTTGAGCGTGTCCGGTTCGAAGTCCCAGTTGGGGTTCGGAGTGCCAGCCGCTGCTTCTGCAAACAAGTCGGAGAACGTGGTGGAATATCCTAGGGCGATGTTTTTACAGAAGTCAGGCCCCAGAGCGGCGTTAAAAGTGGTCGGATCGCATTCGTCCAAGGCAACGACCTGTGCGACACGCGCTGAATCTTCATGCGATCGATGGTCGTGCTCTGGGTCAGCTTGTCCAAGCGCGAGCATCGCGACGGCGAGTAACAGGCCGCCAGCAACTAGACAGAACTTCGCTATGGCAGTTCTCATGGTAGTCTCCTATGCCCTCTATTCAGGATGGTGCGCTCGTCACGGTACGGCTGACCCGCTCGCTGGCTGGTCGCCACCGGCTCGTATTCGAGCGTCAGATTCCGCAGCGACTCTCGCTGGAAACCTCGAAGCAGTCAATCCTTCACGTCCCCATCAATCCCCAAATTTTTGTCCATTGCTAAGCTCTTGAGAAGAAAGGGCGCCGGCGTCCCGCGCAGAAGGGGGACGAGGAACCGGGGAACGTGATAGCCTTTCCTGAGTTTCTTGGAAGTCTCCCATGGCCGCCACCGCGCCGGTTACGCGAACCCTTCGGTTCGATGTCTTTGAACTGAATGTCCGTGCCGGTGAACTGCGTAAACGCGGCGTAAAGCTACACCTGCGAGGCCAACCACTGCAAGTCCTCGCGATATTGGTGGAACGAGCTGGCGACGTCGTGACTCGCGAAGAACTTCAGAGTCAAATCTGGCCTGCTGATACCTTCGTCGATTTCGATCATAGCATTCACAACGCAGTTGCCCGCATTCGCGAAGTACTGGGCGATTCGGTTGAGAAACCTCGCTACATCGAAACGCTGCCTCGCCGGGGATACCGGTACATCGGTCCCGTGGAAGATTCCCAAACACTGCGGTTGGGCACAGAAACCGGCGACCATACGAGTCAACCGGTGACCCTCGTTACACCTCCAAAGCGGAAGACAAATCTCGTCCTTGTTCTGGGTGCTCTTTTCACGCTGGGACTCGTGGCCTGGACAACGACGTGGCACTATCTCCACGCGAGAGCGGCCGTTCCACCGATACACTCCCTTGCTGTCCTGCCCCTCGATAATTTGTCCGGCGATCCGTCAGAGGAGTTCTTCGCAGATGGCATGACGGACCAGTTGATCACGGACCTCGCTAGAGTCGGCTCGCTGCGGGTCATCTCGCGAACATCCGTCATGCGATACAAAGGCGCCAAAAAGGGTCTGCCGGAAATTGCGCGAGAATTGAACGTCGACGCCATCGTTGAAGGATCGGTTGTTCGTTCGGGCCAACGAGTGCGTGTCACCGCCCAGCTCCTCCAGGCACCCACGGATCAGCACCTGTGGGCCGAGACGTACGACCGCGATCTGGACGATATCCTGAAGCTACAAGGTGAGGTGGCGGACGCCATAGCGCAGCAAGTCCGCGCACAACTCACTCCAAACCAGCAGTCTCAGCTTCGCGTAGCCCACGTGGTCAACCCGGCGGCGTACGATGACTATCTCCGGGGACGCCTTTACTTTACTAACGAATTCACCAAACCTGATTCACTTAGGAAGGCCAAACGCTACTTCGAAGATGCGATCCAGAAAGATCCAAACTTCGCTCTTGCTTACGCGGGACTCGCAGACACTTACGTCTTCTTGGCGTATGCAGGAGCTTTGCAAAAAGATCTGGCCTACCGGTCGGCCAAGAATGCACTATCCAAAGCACTGCAACTGGACGACAGCATCGGCGAAGCCCACGACACCCTCGGCGCGCTGAGTTCCTTTTTTGACTGGGATTGGGAGACTGCCGATCGCGAGTTCAATCGTGCCATCGCTCTGGCACCGAGCTATAGTTGCGCGCATGAAGATCGCGCCATCTTTCTCGCCTTGGTTGGCCGACGGGCCGAAGCCCTCGCCGAGATCGCAAAGATCGACCAGCTCGACTATGGTTTCAGTGCGGCACATACCGAATCAGTGACCTACTATGAGCTGCGGGACTACCCTAGCCTGATTGATTCAAGCCGGAGAGCGCTGCTTTTTGACCCCAAGGATTGGTTTCAGCACTACACTCTCGGCGTCGGGTACGAAGGCACGGGCAAGCTTCAGGAAGCGATCGCGGAGTACCAGAAGGCAATTGAGACGTCGGGCGGTTCTCAGGACCCCACCGTGGCGCTGGCACACGCCTATGCAGCCGTAGGCAAAAAAGCCGAAGCGGAGAAGATCCTTCGTAATTTGGAGAGCAACTCGAAAGCGACTGCTTCTCCCTACACTGTGGCCACGATTTACGCCGGGCTCGGCGAAAACGACAAAGCGTTCGAGTCCCTGGAAAAAGCTCGCTCGGAGAAGTCTTTCCAAATTTTGTCGCTAAAATCTGACTTGCTGCTTGATACCTTGCGTACTGATCCACGTTTCCAAGACCTTCTTCGCCGCATAGGTTTGAAGACCTAGGCCCTGAGCGCGGCGAGCAGGTTGACTTGGTGATTCCCCTTTGTTCGAGCGTGAGTCTATGGTTGCCGTGGTTCGGCTAATTCCTAGCATGCGTGGTTCCTGACGAGTGACGAGCAAACCGGAAGTAATTCTGCGGTGTATGTGCTTGAGGGTATTGGTGGGACCGACATTGCGACCTTGAGCGGTCGCGCGCCAAGCGCACAGTGCTTCAGCCCTGCGTGCCATTCAGGCGTTCTTGATTTCTGCCTTCCGCTGCTCCAAGTAGACATCGATCGCACGTCTGACCAATTCGGCCACCGGGGCCCCTGTGACCTTGGAGAGGGTCTGCAACTTAGCCATCTGGCTCGATCTCACGAATAGCGCTGTCCGAAGCATCGTGTCCTTCATACACAAGCGTAACCTTTAGGCATATACCTGTCAATGAGATGGACCATAGGTTACTATAGATGACTATCGTGCTATAGATATGCCTAAAGTTACATTATACACTGAGCGTGGCATGGAGGCATATGGAATACCTCAGTCGTGACGAACTGGTCAGATTGTTCAAGGTCGCCCGGCAGCACAATCCGCTCCACCACGTTGCCCTGCTCGTCGGCCTTCTACACGGTCTCCGGGTGTCGGAGACGTTGGCGATTCGTGGGCGCGACATCTGCGACGGCCGGCTAGCAGTGAGGCGGCTGAAGAAGAGTCGCCCGACGCTGCACGCCCTGCGAATTGACAGCGATCCGCTCTTCGACGAGTCTCCGCTGCTGGAACTTGCCAAGGCTAGCCCTCAGACCGAATTGTTTCCGTGGTCACGCCAGTACATGGACGTTCTGCTCAAACGATATGCTGCCCTTGCAGGCATTCATCCAGCAAAACGGCACTACCACGTCCTGAAGCAATACGGAAGCAAAATGCCTCACATTTCTAGAGCATATGCGCTGGCCGGATGGAGTCAAGTGTCTATCATGTGAATCCCTGCGGATAACGCGGATTACAGCCAAGGGCAAGAAGAATCGCAAGACTGGCAAGCGCGGACCAGACCGCGAACTCTACCAGTGCAACGAATGCCGCTTCCAGTTCACCGCCACTACGGGCACCGTCTATCATGACACCCACCTACCCCTCGCGAAATGGTTTCTGGCCATTGCGCTGATTACCGAATCGAAAAAGGGAATCTCTGCAAACCAGCTAGCCCGTGCGCTAGGTGTGCAGTACCGCACTGCGTGGTATCTCGCGCACCGCATCCGCAAAGCTATGATCGATGCGAATCCGCCAAAGCTTTCAGGAATAGTGGAAATCGACGAGACCTACATCGGCGGAAAGCAGCGCGGCCATCGTAGCAAACTGAAGAACAAAGATATGTATGCGGCAGTATTAATTTCTCACGCTCTAGCTGCGGTGGAAAAACTGCCACGTCAGAAAAAATGTAAGGGGAAGCATTCCGAAACGTCCGGCCCATATCAGCATGTCGCCAATGCTGACCATCGATATCCTTTTCCCGCGCCGAATTTCATAGCGGTCGCAGAGGTATTGAAACTTTGTCCCTGCCGTTAGATATTGGTGCTTCGCGGAAGTCAAAATAAAATGCCTAATTCCAGGTTGGCGCACTGGCATCAGACCGCCATTTGCGGTCATGGCGATTCGATTAAGACGCCCGCCAAGGATCATCAAGCCGATATTCAGAACAATCCACACGCCTGTGAACAAGCTTGGATGGTTAAATAAAATCACGAAGCTAATCAGGGCACTGCAATACCAGATTCCGAATGATGCCATGCCCTTAAGCTTCGCCCGTTTGCTGTTCACATGAGACAGTTTCGCTCGCCTAGCGGCCAGTTTCGCCTCGATTGATGCACGCTGGTCTCGCACATCGCACGAGGAGTTGCTATAGCTCCTCAAAACATTCTCGTCCAGGGTCGGCCTAAAACGCCTCAGATGTTGCCATTCAATTTTGGTCTTAAACAAACGGCTAGATGGATCGAGTTTTAAACAGGTCAGAGAAACGAAAATGAAGCCCTGCGGCTCGATTCCTCGATCTACCGCTATAAAAGCTGCTGAATTCTTTATCCTCGTAATAACTCCGGTTTTTCCCGCGTGCGGATGGGGAGTTCCATTTGGCGCGAAAGGACCTACCGTAACGTGATAGCCCGGTTGTAAATGAGTGATGCTCATCATTGCGCTCATTTAGCGAAACAGCTTGCTTATCTCCCACCATAGAAACATCAGGAAGCTTAGAGTGACTAGGGCGGCCCAATTGACGCCCATGTCATGCGACTGCTCTTTCGGATTTGGCCTTTCGATTTCAGTGCAACGGGGACGAGTGGGAAGTGCTTGAGCCTGATCTCTGCGTAGTGGCGGGGATGACGGTTGTGTCTTCGTCCGGCCTAGCCGCAGCCGCCGCTGCTCCTCAAGCCATATAGCTAATTCTGAATTCGGATCGGCTCGTTGCGCGGCGGCTATTGCGAGTTGGTGTTCATGGGCCGCGCGAGCTTTGCGTGTACGTTCATCCTGACTTTCGTCGAGAGCTTTTAATTTGAGATTCCGATACCATTCCGCAAATTCCTCGTCGGTCATCTCTTGCCACTTGCGTTGTGTCATGAGAGTTTCTGCTCGGGCTTGATTTCTTCTCTGATTTCCAATCGCAAGAGAAAGCCAGCGGGAAACGAATCCGGCTTGCTGTTTAACGTGTGCTGTAACTTTCCGAAGGCCGAAAGAAAATCTCTAATCGTTGACTCGCATTCACCTCCGTTCACCAATGCCCACGGTTGCTTACATGCCGGACAGGCAAACAGCGTCTGCTTTCTTAGCTCCTGTGACACTGATAATGTAAGCGTAGCTTTGCAAGTCGCATTCTTGCATTCAAATTGAAGCGTGAGGATATCGGACAGTTCTATGAACTTCTTGGTCTGGCTCGTCATCGGAAAATCTTCTCCGCTGGCCGATCACTCTTGGGGAGGGAACAATTTCTCCGGCTTGCGCTTACTCACCTTAACCTTGGAACGCTTCAGCGGTTTGGCCTGAAGTAGGTTCGTAGGTTCTGCACAATCCCTTCAAACTTCTTGCGGTCTACTTTTAGACTCTTTTTCCTCATTTCAGCACTCATCGATTCAGAACGCATTAGTTTGTTTGCGTCAAGTGACTGCTCCAGCATTTACATCCTTGATACTTTACAGAAACCCTCGTGCAAGCCACGATGGGCCATTCCAGCCAACGGTGGAGCAAAGTGGTTAAAAGTCCAGCACAGGCTAAGTTGATAACAAGACTGGCCTAGCTGCTATTTTCCACATGCCTGTTCCGTTCCACAGAATCTTGCACGAGAAAATGTGCGCTAGTATGCGTCCGTAAAACAAAAACTGCGGAGAGGTCGGTCATCGGCCAAGACCAGCGGGCTTAAGCCCCGCTTGCCTGTCGCGGGCATTACGGGTTCGACTCCCGTCCTCTCCGCCACAACCATCAAAAGGAGCCAACCTATTGACGACTGACAACGAGATACTACTCCACCTTTTCGAGATCGTCCAAGTGCAATTTGGCATCGTGTGCGATCTCGAAAGAAACGATCTGTTACTCATTGAATCCGCCCAGACGGGAGTCTCGCAAGAAGCTCTCGCTGCCGTCGCTGCAACCGTGCGCTCAACGTTGTACACTGCTGACGCACTAGGAGACCGAATTCGCGAACTTGAGTTAAGAGTTCGGAATCGCTGATTTGCTTGGGCCGGATGCCCTGTCCGGCCCGTTTTTTCCTTCCCCTGTCACGGCTATTCGTCATTTTCGGCTCCTTGGGTCTGCTGCGTCAAATGCACAATCGTGAAGTCGATTTCTATGACGGAAATGACGGGAGTGCGTCAGATCGGCAACTCCGCAAACATCTTGATGTCATCTTTGACCGTGTTCAAGAGATGCGTGAGCGCTGGAATAACCGCCTCACCCTTCCACCGACCGAGTTGAGCGAACGCTACATAAGGGGCCAGCTCGAACTTAGGCTTCGCTGCCAGTCTGGAATCACGCCATTCTTCTTGTCCATAAAACGGCGAAATTACGAAGGTGCTCAACGCAGAAAGCGGGATGCTGACTGTCATGTTCCAGTCGCACACGATGAGAGCCAACGTTTGGTGTTTGTCTTCGCGGTCAAGCTCATGAAGGATGGCAAGTGGATCATCCGCCGGATTCGCAGCGTTGTACGGCTGGAGCCGTTCGATGAGCGCACGCGCATCCTCGGAGAGAATTCCCTTTACCTGTCTACCGTAAGTGGTGAGTTCGTCTTTTGTCGTGGGCTTCACAGCGGCAATCGGGAAGCCGATCCATCTCTGATGGTCGAGCCGGTACTGATCAGTGGAAAGCAGCCAAGCGATATGCTCCAGCGAGGAACGCAAATGATGGGCGATTTCCCCGGCAATAACACCGAATCGGAGTGGAATCCCGCGTTTGGTGTGGAACTCAACAAGTTCCTTGGCCGCCTTCTGCTTATCGTCACTGAAACCACCTTTGGGGCGTTTGCTCAGAAAGGCGACGATCTCGGAATCGAGGTTTTGGATACTCTCTTCGGCCCGTTTTAGCTTCTCGTTCACCCCGGCCAATTGTTCGGGGGTGAGAAGTTTGGTGGTATCACGACTAATCTTGTCTGACATCCTTGCTGGCTCTAGTTCGCATGATCGCACCTAACCATATGCTAAAACGTGGTTCGCTATTGAGGAGAACTCGTTCTTTGTAGCGTGCGTGATACTTCTCTGGCGTATCTACTACTGCCCCGCAGCATAGACCCGTTCTTTGTATCCTCGGTTGTATCCTACCAGCCCGAAATTTCGGCAGAATGAGGCAACGTTGGCAGACTGAGGCACACATAAAGTGCTGAAAACACGGGGTTGCAGACTGAGAAACGGTTTGTCGATTGCTCTGGCCAATCATTGGGCTGAAATCTTAGGACCAGACCTAGGGCAAGTCAATCAAGGTGAGAAAGTTGGCGGTTTCTCCGCACGATGGATGGCGAAAAATCCCCATTTCACTCATCCTATGAAAGAGGATGTCAAGTAAAAAAACTTCTCCCCGCCCCTCTGAGAGATGCGGGCGTGGTGACTTACATCCAGCCCCACCTCATTCCTCACCTCATTCTTAGAGGGGTTATTGG
>Ga0116136_1001684_pt1 | contig 10721 bp, 6 predicted proteins | sample June2015DPH_20_5_FD_88972 | JGI IMG/M metagenome (GOLD analysis project Ga0116136, IMG submission 88972) | Peatland microbial communities from SPRUCE experiment site at the Marcell Experimental Forest, Minnesota, USA - June2015DPH_20_40 | ecosystem: Environmental > Terrestrial > Soil > Wetlands >... | reverse complement strand
CTTGTCGATGAGTTCCCTTTTCCCCACTATCAGCCCTGCCTGAGGACCTCCGAGGAGTTTATCCCCGCTGAAGGTGACAATGTCAACACCGCTCCGTAATATTTCCTGTATCGTCGGTTCCCCATATATCCCGTGTCGCTTGAGATCTATAAGACAGCCGCTCCCCCAATCATACATAACGGGGATACCGCGACCACGACCAAAGGCAACGAGCGTCTCTAGGGAAACGTCTTCAGTAAATCCGATAATCCGGTAATTCGACTGGTGCACTTTTAGTATAAGGGCAGTTGCATCACTCACGGCATGCTCGTAATCATAGCCGTGGGTCTTATTGGTTGTCCCTACCTCTTTCAATACCGCCCCACTGAAAGCCATAACATCCGGAACTCTGAAAGAGCCGCCTATCTCAACCAGTTCTCCCCGTGACACGATAACCTCCTTCCCTTTTGCGAGGGCACTCAGGCAGAGGAGAACCGCTGCTGCATTGTTGTTAACAGCAAAACCGTCCTCCGCACCGGTGACCTCTTGAAGGAGTCTCTTAATGTGGACGTATCTCTTTCCCCTCTTCCCCGACTCAAGGTCATATTCAAGATTTGAATAACCAACCGCAACCCTTCTCACATTTTCCATAACCCGTTCGGAAAGCACTGATCTTCCGAGATTCGTGTGAATAACAATTCCGGTCGCATTAATAACCGGTTTGAGGCTGAGGGATGATAGCCGCCTAACCATGATCTCGACATCGGGTACCATGTCTTCAAGCGATGTAAGCAGGGTTGTCCCTCCAAGGATCTTCTTTCTTCTCAGTTCAATCACCTCGCGGACAGCAGTAAGAACATACCGTCGCGGATAGTTCTTGAGCCAATCCTCACCATAGGTGCTCTTGAGCACTTCATCGACTGAGGGAAGGTTCGAGAGTATTTCCTGTTTCGCGTTCACGCCGTCAAGACTTCCCTGGGTTGAGCCCTTCACTAATAAAATACTTCACCGTAACTTTGAGATCTTTACGGAGGGAATGGTAGACAGAACAGTACTTGTCCTGCGAGAGCGCAATAGCCTTTTCAACCTGCTTCGGAGTGATGTTTTCGCCTGTCATGTGGAGAACCATCTCAATGGATTTATAGTACTGGGGGGGTGTAGGATTCCTTTCTCCGGCGATATCGATCTTGAAACCCGTAAGCTTCGACCGCATCTTCTGGAGAAAAGAAACCATGTCAATCCCCATACATGCGGCAAGGCTAAGCAACAGGCTTTCTGTTGGTGCGCACCCCCATTGGATCTCCGCATCATATTCGATCTCATATCCCCTCTGGGTCCTTCCCACAAATATCAGTTCCTTGTCCCATGTGAGGGTCCCTTTGGTTACGGGGGCCACCTTTTCCTTATACCCCGTTAACGGTTCCTGCAGTTCATCCTTTTCCTTGTTCAAGCTCTGCCTCCTCAAAAATCGTTACTTAGTGTCAAAATCTTATACCAACTTTGCTACAAATATCAAATATCTCCTAAAGCATCTCTTCCCCGGCAATACTTTATTGCTCATTCTGTCCTTTCACTGTGCTTTTATCCGAGGGCACAACAACATATGATATTGTTAATCATTCTTATCCACGATAGAGCCCGCAGGTCTTTTTTCGACATGGCCTCATTCTATATCCACGAACGGCACTGGATCAATCACACAACTTGATAGAACATCGTCCTTTTGCATACAATATCTCATGCGCTATGTTATTCTCGGCACGGCGGGACACATTGATCACGGCAAAAGCTCCCTCGTAAAGGCACTCACCGGTATAGATCCTGACAGATTGAAGGAAGAAAAGGAACGGGGCATTACCATTGACCTCGGGTTTGCTGATCTCACCTATCCCGATGGGTTAACAGTCGGAATCGTTGATGTCCCGGGACATGAGAGGCTGGTGCGGAATATGCTCGCAGGAGCAGGCGGCATTGACCTCGTTCTCCTCGTCATCGCTGCGGATGAGGGAATCATGCCCCAGAGCCGTGAGCACCTTGCCATATGCAACCTCCTTAAGATTAAATCAGGCATTGTGGCGATTACAAAGGCAGACCTTGTGGAAAGAGATTGGCTTGATCTCGTAGTCGCTGAGGTGAGAGATTTTGTGAAAGGAACATTCCTCGATAGCGCAGAAGTAGTTCCGATCTCATCAAGAACAGGATATAATCTTGATCTTCTCAAAGATAAAATACGCTCCGCTGCCCTCGCCGTCGAACCAAAGCCGATACGGGAGATATTCAGACTCCCGATAGACAGGGTATTCACGATGAAAGGCTTTGGGACAGTAGTCACCGGAACCCTCTTTTCAGGCACTCTGTCTGTTGAAGACCCCGTGGAGATCCTTCCATCAGGGTTAACGGGCAAGGTGAGGGGTCTTCACAGCCACGGAAAGTCCTTGCAGACTGTCTACGCAGGCCAGAGGGTGGCCATAAACCTTCAGGGTGTTGACAAAGAGGCATTGAAAAGGGGTGACGTAGTTGTCACACCAAGAAAGGTTGTCCCGACGAAGATTATCGATGCCCGCATCGAGCTCCTCACAGATTCACCTCTGATCAAGAGCAAAAGCCCTGTCCACCTCCATATGACAACTTCGGAGACCATAGCTCGCATCATTTTCTATGATCACGAAGAATTAAAACCAGGCGATTCCTGTTATTGCCAGTTACGACTGAATGAGCCGGTGGTGACTTTTTCCGGGGACCGTTTTGTCGTCAGGCGGTTTTCGCCGGTCATGACCATAGGGGGGGGGACTGTCCTTGATCCTTCACCGGCGAGGAGGAGACGGAGAGATGGGATTGCCGATCTTGAGATATTCGAGAACGGCACTCTCCCGGAAAAGGTAGCTATGAAGGTGAAAAAATCAGGGCTTCGTGGTGCAGATTCCGCAACCATCGTAGGCTGGATAAAGGCAGAGATCCCGGCCATAGAGGATTCAATGAAACTGCTCAAAACACAGGCAACTCTCATACAGCTGGACAGCAAGTTGTTCCATCGCGAGGTCTATGACGCCCTTGCCACGAAGATCAGAGAGACCCTATCTGATTTCCATAAAAAGAATCCCTTAAGTCCTGGTATGCAGAAGGAAGAGCTGAGAACCCATACGAAAGTGAGTTCCGAGATATGGAACAGTCTGGTCGGTTCTCTGAACACGCTCGTGGTTGATAAAGACGTCGTGCGCCTGAGGGACTTCAGCATTGCATCATCAGATGCTGATGCCTCTGCACAACGTGTTCTGCAAGCTCTTGCAAAGGCGAAATTTCAGCCGCCGAGTAAGGAAGAATTAGCTGAGGCGTTTTCTCTTTCTCCGAAATCAATTTCTGACATACTAAAACTCATGTGCGCAGAAGGAAAGCTGGTGAGGATAAATGACTCCCTGCATATCCCCGCCTCTGTCTATGAAGAGCTGCTTTCGTTACTGAAAACATTCTTCGCTAAGCACACATCGATGACCGTTGCTGAATTTAGGGATATTCTGGGTACCTCGAGGAAATACGCCCTGCCGTTCCTGGAATATCTGGACTCGCACAAGATAACCCTTCGCGTCGGGGATGTGAGGAAACTTCTCTTAAGGCCGGGGTGACGTGGTGGGCAGTCGCAGAATCGAACTGCGGACACGAGGCTTTTCAGGCCTCTGCTCTACCGACTGAGCTAACTGCCCGTGCCAATAACTATAATCGCTCAGAAGCCCTATTGTCAAGGCAAAGGCCTTCTGAGATGGCCGTTGTTCATATGCGGAAGGCGTACGGTAATTTCTCGCTTCGTGCCTATTTGGTTGCCTTCTTAAGTTCTTCTATCCAAGCTCGTACAAAGGCCTTCACTTTATCCTTACCCTCGGGGGTTAAGTCTTCCCATGATCTATAAGACCATTTTTTCATTACCGGCCTCAGGATAAGATATCCCCCTTCTGTCAAGAGCACATCGCTGACCTCGCCATTCTTTAATCCCTTAAGCCTGTCTTTAATCCATCCCTCTAATTTTTGAGGTTCGATCTCCCGAAAAATCACCCCCTGCGGATGTCGTTTGTACATTTCTTCAAACGATCTGCCGTTCTTTGCATCTCTCTGGAGCTCTGTGGCGAACAGGGCTTTTTCAAGCTTATCCTTCTCTGTCGAGCTAACCAGCAGCGATTGCGCCATTTTTTCTCCCGGCATTTCTTTTATCCTTCTGCTGATGAGGTCATTGAGCATGAGGTATCTGAAAAGATAGTCCTCCTCTTCCTGGGAAAGAGTATATTTCTTCGTGATTTCTCTTTGCGTTTTGAAATCACTTGTGACACCTTCTCTTTTTGCCTCATCAACGAGAATCTGCTCATTTACGAAGTCTTCATAGATATTGTCAGTCCTCCATGCAGGCTCAGAAAGTCCCAACTTGCCCAGCACAACAGAAGAATGAGACATGTATTCCAAGATCTGCGGTGCAGTGAAGGATTTGCCCTTAATGTTTATTGCTACCGCTTCATATTTCGTAACCGCATGTTTTAGATCTTCTCTTTCCTTCTCGACTTCAGACTTTTCTCGATTGAGCCTCTGGATCTGGGATTCGAGCTGCCCCTTTTCGTCTCTGAGCTGATTCCCGTATCTCTCAGATTCTTTTAAGTTTCTCTGCTGTTCCTCTAATTTCGCCGAGAGAATTTTTGTCTCACCTTCTTTCCCTTCAAGGTTAGCAATTATCGCCTTCGTCTGCTCGGACTTCTTCCTTTCGTCTTCCAGCAATATCTTCAACCTGTCCCGTTCCTCGACCACCTTCGCCAGTTCCTTTTCCTTTGCAGGCGACTTCTTCTCCACCTGTTCCATCTTTGTCTCAAGGGCACTCCTTCCCTTTGCTTGTTCCTCGAGGGCAGTCCGCAGCCTCTGGATTTCCGACCCAAGCCTTTCCCTCTCTTCCTTCATCTGTCTGAGATTCTCATCGGTCTTCTTTGCACTTTTCTGCTGCTCCTCAAGTCTGGCCAGCAGGTCCTTGGTCTCCTTATCTTTGCTCTCGATCTTTCCAACTCTTGCCAGTGTCTCCTGTGCTCTCTTCTTCTCCTCTTGCAGTTCCGCCTTCAGGGTGTCCCGCTCTTCCACAACTTTTGCCAGATCTTTCTCTTTTGCCAGGGCTTTCTTTACCGCCTCACCGGTATCCCCCTCGTATCTTTTTACCTTTCCCCTTAGCTCTTCCCTCTCCTTCTCAATCTGCGACTTCTCCGCCCTCAGGTTCTGATTCTCCCCTTCAAGCTTCTCTTTCTCCCCCTTCACCTGCTTTAGGGTTTTCTCCACTTCCCCCTGATTCTTCTGTTGCTCTTGAATTGCAGCTATGCGGCTATTCAGCTCAACCCCTTTGCCTTCACTCTTCGCCACCGTCGCCTTCAGTTCCTCTGTCTTCTTTCGCTCGCCTTGCAGCTCCAGCTTCAGTTTCGCTACCTCATCCAGTACCCCAGCCTTCTCCTTCTCAACACGCTCAGCCTTCTTCTCCGCCTCAACCGCCCGCGCTTTTTGCTCTGCCGCCGCATCATAAAGGTTCTTCCGTTCCGTGTCCTTCCCGTTCGCTGCCTCTGCCCTCTTCTTCTCCTCTTGCAGCTGTGCCTTCAGGTTGTCCCGCTCTTCCACAACCTTTGCCAAGTCTTTCTCTTTTGCCTGGGCACTCTTATCCACATCCGTAATCACTTCCTTGCTGGGGGTAGCCGCTTTTCCCCCAACCTTCTCAGTGCTCTCTGGTTTTTTTCTCCCTTCCTTCTCTATCATTCTCACAAAGGGACTATCGGGGAATTGTCTTCTGAGTTCAGAAAATGTCTTTTCCGCCTGCTCAAAGGACGCGAGACTTGTCAGCGCCTTTCCCAGCCAGAAAAGCGCAGCATCCCTGGCAGAGCTGTCCGGATATTCTTTAAGGAATGTGTTGAACGTCTCCACGGCCTTTTCCGGCTGGTAGGAAAGATACTGTTCATACCCCTTTTCGAAAAGCTCAAGCTCGCTGTCTGAGGCATATGCAGTGAGGAGAGACAGCAGCATAAAAGAGAGACATATGCCTACGACAACCTTTAATTTATCGTTACAGAAGCTCTTTCCCATAACGTCTTCATCCATTCATTGAATACCTGTTCCTTCTTCACTTTAAACAATTGCTCCTTTATTGCCCCGCTGACGTCTCTGAGCGATGTGAAACTTTCACTCGTCTTGTTCACGAGATATAAAATATACACTCCATCGTGTACCCATATGGGTTCACTAATCTCTCCTTTATTCATCGAGAATGCCTTACCGCCCAAAGAAGGAATGATCGCAGCCATCGTGAATTCTCCAAGCCTGCCACCCTGGCTTTTTAGGGGTTCATCGGAGTATTTTTCAACGAGTCTGTCAAAATTCCCACCGTTCTTCAACTGTGCCGCTATCGATAGTGTTCTTCGTTTCATATCCGTCAGCTCGGTGACCGACGCATCTTCGGGCAATCTCAAAAAGATAGCCTTTAACTCCACTTTTCCCGGATCATTCAGGTAATCCCTTTTATGTTCGTTATAGAAGGCCTCTATCTCCCCATCCGTTATGATGACCTTTGAATCCACGTCGGCAAGGATGAGCTTCTGGGCGATGAGTTTTTCTTTCATAAGTTTTCTGAAGCTCTGGACATTCATGCCACTCTGGGCAATTTCTTTTTCCAGTCCGTCCTGAGAGAAGGAATTTTCCTGTGAGTACTCCTTAATCATGACATCGACTTCGGCATCGTTTACCTCTATGTTCTGCCGTGAGGCCTCATGGAGAATAAGCTTCTCCTCGATCATTTTCTTTAATAACGACTCGTCAACCGGCTTGTTGTCTTCTTTTTGCCCCGTCCCTAAAACAAACCGCTGGTAATCCGAAAGGGTGATAGGTTCGTCCTTGACCGTCGCAAGAACCCTGTCGGACACGAGACCGTAGGAAAGATTGGAAACGGATAAGGCGAATGCCAAAACAAGCGGAATAAAAAAATACTTGCTGTTCTCAGTTTTGAAACTCACCCATGAACCCGGCCTGCTATACGGTATGAATTTGCTTTTTCCCATCATATACAAGGAACATACTGAGGAATTCTTGGACCATTTTCACTATTATACAACAGGACGGCTACACAGGTTGAAATTATAAAGTATTTGTTTTATTATTCCGTTATCTTTTATCAGTCTCATGCTCTTAGCACTTTTTTCACAGAAAGGGTTTCATGTTGCATCATATGAAGAAAAGTCTCCGTATGTACGCCCCCGCGGTCCTATCAGGTTCTTTGCTCATGCTCTGCTTCCCCACTTTTGATCTTTCTCCGTTAGCCTGGATAGCACTCGCACCCCTCTTGGTCTCTCTCTGGGACAAAAAACCAAAAGAGGCATTCATGAGCGGTATGCTTGCGGGCATCTTTTATTTCTTTGGGACCCTGTACTGGATCTCCCACTCCATCACCTATTACGGCTCTGTCCCTTTGGTCCTCAGCCTTTTTTTCGTCTTCCTGCTGTGCCTTTACCTGAGTATCTACCCAGGGATCTTCGCGCTTATTTTTTCACACAAAATCAGGACAACCAGACTTCCTGCTCTTTTGCTCGCTCCGGTCTTCTGGGTCTCCCTCGAATTCGTCCGCTCTTATGCCCTTACCGGTTTCCCGTGGTCAAGCATCGGTTACTCCCAGTACCGGTTCCTCTATGGCATCCAAGTTGCTGACATCACAGGGATTTATGGAGTTTCCTTCCTAGTTATCGCCGTAAACGGCGCAATTGCTGACATCTTCATCTCAAGAAAACGCATCGCAGAAATGCCCCTCTTTCCCGTACGGCAGGCGTTCATCAGCTATTTTATCATGTCCGCCGTAATTATTGCCGTGTTCTCCTATGGTTACTGGAGACTTCATGAGCATCGCCAGGGAAACTCTGTAAGAGTCAGTGTCATCCAAGGAAATATTGAGCAGGATATGAAATGGGAACCAGCATATCAGAACGAGGTAATCACCATTTATGAAGAACTCTCAAAACAAGCAGCTGCCTTGTCACCTTCGTTAATCGTCTGGCCGGAGACCTCTCTTCCCTTCTTCTTTGATGATTCATCGCGCTCTCGTGAGCTGGTAGCATTCCAACGGCAATTAGGTACATACCTGCTTTTTGGAAGTGTCCTCGAAAAAAGTCCCCCTTCTGGGAAAAAGCCTGCGTCTCTGACTAACAGCGCCATATTGCTTGATAAGAATGGAAATGTATCCTTTATCTATGATAAAATACATCTTGTTCCGTTTGGAGAATATGTCCCGCTGAGGAATATCCTTTTCTTCATCGATAAATTTGTAGTCGGGATCGGAGACTATGTTCCCGGTGATAAATATATTGAAGCGCAGACAGTTTTCGGTTCATTTAGTACCTTTATCTGTTACGAGATTGCCTTCCCGGGGCTCGTACGAAAGTTTTACGCTAAGGACGGGGATTTTATTGTTACGATGACAAACGATGCCTGGTTTGGAAAAACTGCTGGGCCATACCAGCATTTTAGCATGGCGGTTTTCCGGGCAATCGAGAATAGAAAACCGGTCATAAGGGCCGCAAACACCGGGATATCAGGTTTTATAGACAGCAATGGTAGGATTATGAAGACATCTGCCCTTTTTGAGAGGCAGATAGAAACCATGGATATAAAGACTGACCATTACAGAAGTTTCTATTCACGGTATGGAGATATTTTTTCGTATCTCTGCATCGTAACTGCACTTGCTTTTTTATTACTGCTTTAGAGGGAGGTTGCCGTATGGTGCTCATTGATGAAATCACACAGGAGATTGTAAGCCTTAGGACAAAGACAGAAGCTCTTCGAGGGTATCTTTGATGTCGCTGCCCTGAAACACGACATTGATAGCCTGAATGGAGAGCTCTCTTCTGAGACGTCATGGTCCTCGCCTGAAAAGCTCCACGAATTGCAGAAGAGAAAAGCCAAGATTGAGGATATTGTGCTACCTTTTGAAGCTGTCGATTCTAAGCTCACCTATGTAGAATCGTCCCTCGACATTCTTCAGGAAGAAGGGGGGGATGTATTCCTCAAAGAGATTCGGCAAGAGATAAAAGAGATCTCTGAATCCATCGAGACCATTGAATTGAGACATCTTCTATCGGAGGAGATGGATAGAAACAATGCCATTATCTCCATCCACCCGGGTGCAGGCGGCACCGAAAGTCAGGACTGGGCACAAATGCTCATGCGGATGTATCTGAAATGGGCCGAAAAACATCGATTTGAAACAAAGATTGTTGATCTCCTGGCTGGCGACGAGGCCGGCATTAAGAGTGCAACCATAACCGTTTCAGGCTCATATGCATACGGCTACCTGAAAGCTGAGGCAGGCGTTCATCGCTTGGTCAGAATATCGCCTTTCGACGCAAATAAGAGGAGACATACTTCCTTCTCAGCGGTCTTTGTTTATCCTGAGATCGAAGAAAACGTCACTGTGGATATTCTTGATGATGACATCAAGATCGATACCTTCAGGGCTTCAGGAGCTGGCGGCCAACACGTAAATAAAACGTCTTCCGCTGTAAGAATAACCCATCTACCCACAGGAGTCGTTGTTACGTGCCAAAACGAACGGTCGCAGCATAAGAATAAATCAACGGCACTAAAGATACTCAAAGCTAAGCTATACACCATCCAGGTTCGGGAACAGGAAAAAAGAATGGAGGGCATTGTCGGAGACAAGAGGGACAATGCATGGGGAAGTCAGATACGATCCTATATCCTCCAGCCCTACAGACTGGTAAAAGATCACAGAACAAATATCGAAGTCGGGAATGTTGATGCTGTTCTTGATGGAGCGATAGATATTTTTATTGACGCGTATCTGAGGGATAAAAGTAAAGCGGAGTGATATATATCTTCTTCTTCTTAATTGTATATATAAGTAAGTCGTAGTAGAAAGGGTTGTTGGGAAGTGGAGAGAGTTGGCTAACTCAATGAGAGAGCCCAGTAAAGCGGACCTAGGATCTGTGAATATTTTCTTATATTTTGTTATATCTGTTGAATGAAATGAATGTTGTCTCCTTTGGGGTGGTTTTATGAACATACGCTTAACAGCATATCACTAATCTCTTGCCATGAATGTGGAGATAAGCTATACTAAAAAGCCCACACAGAGAACGTTACTAACATATGTTAGTAATTTGTTAATAAAATACCAAAACCATTTAAGCAGTTCACAAACGGGTACCATATGCCGTTAGAGGAAACATGGGACAAATGCCTTTCGGTTCTCGAAAAGAAAGTCGGTATTAATCTTTTTGAACTCTGGTTTAAGCCTATCAAACTTTCCCAGCTTAAGGAACAGAATGCGCTGATGGAGGTTCCAAACCGGTTCTACAAGGAATGGATAGAGGATTACTACCCGAATCTCATAAGTGATGCCCTTGAGGGGATTGTGGGGCACCCGGTCACCATAAAGTTTAAGATAGCCGAAAAGGTCGATGCGGAATTAAAAAAAATGGACGCAAGACTTGAAGGCAGAAAGCAGCGGCTTGCCAACAAAGGCATATACCTAAACCCGAAGTATACGTTCGAAAACTTCATTACGGGTCCGAGCAACCAATTCGCACATGCGGCAGCTTTAGCGGTGACGGATTCACCAGGCATGTCGTATAATCCCCTTTTTGTGTACGGGGGAGTGGGCCTCGGGAAAACCCATCTTATCACAGCCATAGGAAATGTCATTGCCGACAAGAGGCGTGAGTTTAATATCCTTTTTG
>Ga0116136_1001682_pt1 | contig 10728 bp, 9 predicted proteins | sample June2015DPH_20_5_FD_88972 | JGI IMG/M metagenome (GOLD analysis project Ga0116136, IMG submission 88972) | Peatland microbial communities from SPRUCE experiment site at the Marcell Experimental Forest, Minnesota, USA - June2015DPH_20_40 | ecosystem: Environmental > Terrestrial > Soil > Wetlands >... | reverse complement strand
GGTCTTCAGCACCGCCACGAAGGCGCTCTGGGGGATCTCCACCGCGCCCACCATCTTCATGCGTTTCTTGCCGGCCTTCTGTTTCTCCAGGAGTTTCCGTTTCCGGGTGATGTCGCCGCCATAGCACTTGGCGGTGACGTCCTTGCGAAAGGCCGAGATGGTGGAGCGGGAGATGATCTGGCCGCCGATGGCCCCCTGGATGGCGATCTTGAACTGCTGCCGGGGGATCTCCGCCGCCAGCCGGTCGCAGACGCGCACGCCCCAATCCCGGGCCCGCTCCCGGTGTACGATCATGGAGAGGGCGTCCACCTTCTCGTGGTTCACCAGGATATCCAGTTTCACCAGGTCGCTGTCCCGGTAATCCAGGAGTTCGTAGTCAAAGGAGCCGTAGCCCTGGGTGATGGTCTTGAGGCGGTCGTAAAAATCGATGATCACCTCCGCCAGCGGCATCTCGAAGGTGATCTCCACCCGGCCGGGGGAGGGGTAAAGGAAGCGGGAGTTGACCCCGCGGCGCTCCAGGCAGAGCTTCATCACCGCGCCCACAAAGCGCTCCGGGATGAAGATATGGGCCCGGATGAAGGGCTCCCTCGAGCCCTTGAGGCTGCTGGGCTCGGGGTAGTGCATGGGGTTGTCCACCGTGACTTCGCGGTCGTCCGCCAGGATGAACTCATAGCGGACCCCGGGAACGGTCATGATGATGCTCTGGCCAAACTCCCGTTCCAGCCGTTCCTGGACGATCTCCAGGTGCAGCAGCCCCAGGAAGCCGCAGCGGAAGCCCAGGCCCAGGGCGGCGGAGGCGTCCTTCTGGTACACCAGGGCGGCGTCATTCAACTTATACTTCTCCAGGGCCTCGGTCAGACCCTGGTAATCGTCCGCCGACAGGGGATAGAGGGAGGCGAAGACCACCGGCTTCACTTCCTTAAAGCCGGGCAGCGGCCGGGCCACGGGCTGGTTGTCCAGGGTGATGGTGTCTCCGATCCTGGTGTCGCTCACCGTTTTGATGGTGGCGATCAGATAGCCCACCATGCCGGCGGTCAGTTCTTGGACCGGCTCCCGTTGCAGCCGGAAGATGCCCACCTCCTCCACCTTGTGGACCGCCTGGTTGGACATGAGGCGGATCAAGTCGCCGGGCTGGACCCGGCCATCGAAGACGCGGCAGGAGACGATGGTGCCCCGGTAGGAGTCGTAGTTGGCGTCGAAGATCAGGGCCGACAGGGGACTTGACTGGCTGCCCCGGGGGGACGGAATTTGGGCCACGATGGCCTCCAGGACCTCCTCGATGCCGATCCCCTCCTTGGCGGAGCAGAGGATGGCCAGCTCCGGGTCCAGGCCCAATTCCCGGTCCATCTGCTCCTTGACCCCTTCGATGTCAGCGGCGGGCAGATCGATCTTGTTGATCACCGGGATGATGGTGAGGTCGTGCTCCATGGCCAGGTAGAGATTGGCCAAGGTCTGGGCCTCCACCCCCTGGGAGGCGTCCACCAGGAGCAGCACCCCCTCGCAGGAGGCCAGGGCCCGGGAGACCTCGTAAGAGAAATCGACGTGGCCCGGGGTGTCGATGAGGTTGAGTTCGTATTCCCGGCCGTCCCGGGCGGTGTAGGGCAGGCTGATGGTGTTGCTCTTGATGGTGATGCCCCGCTCCCGTTCCAGGTCCATGGTGTCCAGGATCTGGTCGCGAAACTGGCGCTCCTCCACCATGCCGGTCCACTGGATGAGACGGTCCGCCAGGGTGGACTTGCCGTGGTCGATATGGGCGATGATGCTGAAGTTGCGAAGGTTTGACATTCTTAAGTTTTTTGTAAGGGGGTCCGAAAGATAATTTAATCAATTAGTTATTTTACATGTTCTAAGGATAGCCGTCTACTGGCAGGCCTGATAAACCGAAGGAGACTCTGCAAAATTCAATTTGGTTGCCACTGGTGGCCGGCAAGGTTATGGCACCGTCATCTCTGGTTCCCAAGCTCCCATTGGAGAACGGAAACTTTGACCCAAGCTTCTGTACTGAAAAGTTGTAAAGAATTGGTGGCACAGGCGTCTCGCCTGTGCGGAATAAAGCGGCTGGCGGGAGATATAAGGTGCGCAGTGCGCACCCTACACGGCGGGCACGGAGGCCCGCCCCACCGCTCTTCTCTTGATCCGGCCCCCTATTGTTTGGTTTCAGAGAACGACCTGTTGAGGGACTTTTTTCAGAGGTCTGGCAAGGGATTGCCAAAAGAATTATGGCTATGGCTTTTTATAAACGATATAATTTATAAAGGCTTCCGGGGCGCTGAAATTTTCGGCCCGGGGCCATGGGGGAAGCGGCGGGAGTTCGAGAGCGGCGTCTCCAGAGGTCATATTAACTTTAATAGAGGCTTATCCCATGGACGAATACGGTTTTGATTTTGACTGGACCCCCGAGCCCCGGAAGCTGGTCACCGCGGTGCTGCCCCACCCCGGCCACGGGCGCCTGGTGGAGAAAGTCATGTTGATGATCAACAACACCATCTGCTTTCAGGGGAGCTTCTACACCCTGAGCTGGCGGGATGGCGACGTCGCTTTTTATCGGCCGGCCATGGCCCGGGGCTGTTGCCTTCGTTAAAGATAGTGATCAGTGATCAGTAATCAGTGATCAGCGCACCTTGGCCAACTGATTACTGATTACTGATAACTGATTACTGATCACTCATTTCTTGATCCGCTCTTCCTTTCCGGCCGCCGCCTCCCCCTCCAGGTTCTCCATAATTGCGGTGACAAACTTGTCGGCGTAGGCTACAAAATCCCCTTCCACCACATAGCCGTAGCGGATGTAGCTCTCCGGCAGATTCACCCGGGCATGGCTAATGACCAGGTAGGTATTGGGGTTGAGAGGCCCCGGGCCCCGGTAGCCGTAATAGAGGTTGGGCACCCCGCGGGCGATGATGATGAGGCCGCTTCCATCCAGGATGGGGAGGCGCTCGTAAGTGGGCCGGCGGGTGTCCACCTGGTCGAGGAGGGCGCCCTTGGCGATGAGGCCCAGGCCTTCCCGGTTGAGCCTTTGCAGGGTGGCGGAAAGTAGGGCCAGGACCTTCTTTTTTTCGGCCAGGGGGACCTGCTGGAAGCGGAAGAAATAGCCGCTGGGGAATTGCTTGGCGCTGACCCCGGTGCCCGCCGCCGCGGCCGGGCCAAGGCGGATGGCGGAGGTTAACAGGGCTAAGGCCAGGGCCAGGCCAGTCTTGGCAGTCATCTTATTAATGGGAGCGGAAAAGAGATTAATTACCCCTCACCCGGTGTCGTCCCCCGGCGGGGGAGAGGGGAATAATGGTGGCCATCAGGCCGCCCTGTTCGTTTTCCTTTTTCCATTTTCCATATCTTCTAAGCGGCCTTTGCCTTTCACAGAAAACGGAAAACGGAAAACCGCGGGCCGCAGGCCGATGATTTGGTGGGCAGTGCCCACCCTACACGGGCGACCCAATCACAGGCTGGAAGCCTGTGCCCCCGTCGCCCCTACAGGGCGCGGCTTGCTGCGTCCGGGTTATGGGGCGGGCAAGCCCTGCCCCTGCGGGCGCCCCCAGGGTAGCCCCTAAGTCTGCCCCATCTCCACCTTGAGGGAGAGGAAGGCCAGCAAGTCTTTTAAGGTCAGGATGCCCACCAACCGGTCGTCTTCCGCCACCAGCAGGCGGCTCAGGCTCGTCTGGTTCATGATGGCCAGGGCCTTGACCGCGTCGGTCTGCGGCCCGATAATGGCCTCCGGGGGACAGCGGACGGCTATTTGGCCCACGGTCTCCCGGCCCCACTCCTCTTTGGGGATCTCCTTGATGTCCCTGGAGGTGACGCAGCCCACCAGCCGTCCGTCATCCAGCACCGGAAACATCTTGAAATGGTATTTGAGGACGTAATCTTCCACCAGTTTGGCCACGGTGATGGCGGGGGGCACGGTAATGGGATCGCGGGTCATAAAGCGGCTGATGCGCTCCCCTTCCAGGGCCCGGCGCACCAGAAGTTGCTGGTAGGACATCCGAGCCGCGTTCCGCAAAAACAGGCCGATGAGAAAGATCCAAAGACCGCCGATGAGGTTGTTCTGCCAAACCACCTGGAGGACGCCCCAACAAATCAGGATAACCCCGAAACCGGACCCGATCGCGGCGGAGACGCGGGTGGCCCATTGCAGATTCTGCCTGGCGCCCCACAAAATCGACCGCAGGATGCGGCCGCCGTCCAGGGGGAAGGCCGGCAGGAGATTAAACAGGGCCAGCAGGGCGTTGATCCAGGCCAGGTACCTCAGCACCGCGTTGAGGGGCAGCGGCCAGCCGCCGCGGTGGCCGATCAGATAAAGCCCGTAGAAGACCGCGCCGATAAGGATGCTGGACAGCGGTCCGGCAGCCGCCATGAAGAATTCCGCCCGGGCGGTGGGGGGCTCCTCTCCCATCTCCGCCACGCCGCCGAAGATGAACAGGGTGATGCCTTTCATATGTATGCCGAACCTGCGAGCCACCAGGGAATGGCAGAACTCATGGAAGATGATGGAGGCGAAGAGCCCCAGGGCTCCAGCCACCCCCATCTCCCAATAAACTTTCGGCTGCAATTGGGGGTAGTTTTGGGGAAAGAGCCACCTGGCCAGGGACCAGGTCACCAGCACGGCGATAACGATCCAGCTCAAGTCGATGCGCACCTCGAACCCCAGGAGTTTGAACAGCTTGATCCTTCGCCCAAACATTTCTCACCTCCTAACTTGAATAAGCCGCCCAGGGGTCGGCGCCGGCGCCACCGGAGTCTTTATCCTGGGCGGAATTGATGGCCCTTGGGTCAGGCCAGCCGCCGCAGGTAAACCCGCGCACCCTAGTCCTTCGGGCCCTTGGTCCACAGCAGGTAACGCACGCAGAGCAGAAAGATCACCACCCCCAGGGCCAGCAAGAGGTAGGTGCGGAGTTGGGGGACCAGCCAGGAGTGCTTCTCCCCCAGGAAGTAACCCACGGCGATGAGGGAGGCCACCCAGCACAGGCCGCCGCTGTAAGCAAAGGGGGCAAAGCCCCAATAGTGGAGGCGGGAGGCGCCGGCGGTAAAGGGTGTCAGGTGGCGCAGATAGGGAATGAAATAACCCACAAACAGGGCAAATTTGCCGTATTTCTCAAACCAGCGGCGGGCCCGGGCGATCTTTTCGTCACTGAGACGCAGGGAATGGCCGTATCGATGCAGCAAAGGAAAGCCGATGAAGCGCCCCGCCAGATAGTCCACAGTAATGCCGCAGATACTGCCCAGATAGGCGGCCAGCACTGCGGGCAGTAGCTGCAGGTAATTTTTGGAGATGAGATAGCCGGTGGCGGTGAGGACGGATTCATCGGGCAGCGGCACTCCGAACAGGCCCAGCATCTGGGAGGCGAACACCCCCAGGTAGCCGTAGCTTTTGATTAAGTGGATGAGATAATCCATGCGCCTCGTTTCTTTCGGTAGTGCCGCAGGCCCAACCGTAAACGGAGGGTGCCTTAATCCCGCTCACCACCGTGCCGGCCGCTGCGGCCCCTGGAATTTTTCGAAGCCCCGCGTTTAATGCCCTTTGTTGTTTTGCAAGAGCGCTTCCAGCTTCCGGGCCTCCTGCTCCTGGCCCCGGGCCCGGTAGATCTCCAGAAGGAGATTGCCCTGGAGGGCCGCCTCCTCCCGGTCGCCCTGGGCCAGGGCCAGCCGGGTCAGATCCTTGAGGGTGTCGGCGATGCCGTCGGTGTTTTCCAGGCGGCGGAACTCCCGCAGGGCGCCGTGCAAGTAGATTCCGGCCTGGGGATAATCCTTAAGGTCCACAAAGGTGCCCCCCAGGCGCTGCCAGCAAACCGCCTGGCCCGGCATATCCTTCCGGGCTTCATCCCCCGCCAGGGCCTGCCGGTAGTAGTCCAGGGCCTGGTCATAATCCCGCCTGGCCCGGGCCGCATCCCCTAAGTGAGTCAGGGATAGAGCCAGCAGGGGCCCCGGAGGTAGTGTTTGGGCGTATTCCAGGGCTTCCTGATAGGCTTTGCGGGCCTCCTCCACTTTCCCCTGGGAGAGATAAGCCGACCCCAGGTTGTTCAGGGTTTCGGAGAGGCCCGCCGGGTCTTCCAGGTCCCGGTTGAGGTCCAGGGCCTCACGAAAGTAAGCCATGGCCTGCTCCGGCGCGCCCTGCTCCTGGGCGATGACCCCCAGGTTATTGAGGTTGGCGGCGATGCCCTTGCGGCGGTCAATGAGGCGGTTGAGCTTCAGGGCCTGGGAGAACTTGCCTTCGGCCGCATTAAAATGGCCCTGGCGGTAATACTGGTATCCTTCGTCATTCAAGGACAGCGCCCGGCTCTGCAGGTCCTCCCCGGTTTTAACGGGTCCGGCGCAGCCCAACCCCAGCAGACAGAGGAGCAACAGCCAACGGCCGTATCCAGCCATGCCTAGTCCTTCCCCCCCTGGGCGTCCAGGTGGATGGTATGTTCTTGGGGCTGCGGCACGTGACTCCGGAGCAGCCAGGATTTCTGGGCCGCCTTGGCGGCCTGGTCCACGTCGTTTACCATGGTGCCGCCGGAGGTCACCAGCTCCGGCAGGCCCTTACCGGCCTGATCCAGCTTGCTCATGAACTCATCTAATTTTTTGGAAATTTCCGGCAGCCGGGCCAGGCCCTCCTTAATGCTCCCCATGGCCTGCTCCATCTGGGCCTTGAATTTCGGATCATAAATCAGGGTGCCCCAGGCCCCTTTGCTCTGCCCCATGTCGGCGAAAACCTTCCGGGCGGAGGACATGGTTGCGGTGGCCTCATGGTAGAGCTTCGGGTCATTGATGAATAGCCCCATGGTACCCTGGCCCTGGTTGACCTTGCTGACGATTTCATCGAGTTGGTCGAAGCTTTTTCGCATACCGCCCTCCTTGCTCACCAGCGTGTCGCTAATCCTGGCCAGGTTGTCCAGGAGTTTTTGCAGGTTCTCCAGGCTGGGGCCCATCTTGGCTAATAATTGGGTCATGTCCAGGGGTTCAATGGAGGCCACCGGTCCATTCGGGGGAATGGCGGCTTTGCCGGAGGAGCCCGCCGAAAGGTCCAGGCTCTTATCCCCCAGCAGGCCCATAAAGCCGATGGAGGCTTGAGAATCCTCCCGGATTTGGTCGCTGTATCTCCTGATGACATGAAAGGTTACCTTGGTATTGCCGGTGGGCTCGATAATAATCTCTTTGACGGAGCCCACCGACACCCCGGCCAGGTGGACCTCGGAGCCGGGTTTGAGCCCGGAGACGTTTTTGAAGGTCGACTGGTACTCCACATACCTCTGAAAGAGTCCTTCCTGGCGGGCGATGATCAGCACCATGATGAACAGGGCCGTCAGGGAAACCATCACAAAGAAGCCCACGATGGTTTCATATCTATATTTTTGGGAGATCATCTTGCCGTATCCTCCTGGGGCGCCTGCTTATGGAGAAACCGCCGGACCTCCGGATGGGAGGACCGGAGAAATTCCTCAAAGTTGCCTTGAAAGGCCCATTCCCCCTCACACAACAGGACCAGGCGGTCGGCCACCCGCTCCAGCAGGCGCAGGTCGTGGGTAACCACCACGGAGGTGACCTTGAGAGCTTGCTGCAGGTCCCGCATCAATTGGCTGATTTCGTCCCCGGTGATGGGATCCAGGCCCGCGCTGGGTTCATCGTAGATGATAATCTCCGGGTCCAGGGCCAGGCTGCGGGCCAGGGCGGCCCGGCGCTGCATGCCCCCGGAAAGTTCGCCGGGGTCCATGGCCTCAGTGCCGGCCAGGCCCACCTGCTCCAGCTTTTCCGCCACCCGCCGGGCAATCTCGGCCTCGAGCCAATGGGTGTGCTGCACCATGGCGAAGGCCACGTTCTCCCCCACGGTCATGGAATCGTACAGGGCCGAGCCCTGGAAGAGATAGCCGGTCCTGAGGCGCAGTTCTCGCCAGTCGGCGTCGGCTTTGAAACTGCTGAGTTTCACCCCGGCCACCTCGATGTCACCCCGATCGGGAGTGGCGAGGCCCACCAGCATGCTGGTCAGCACGGTCTTGCCGGAGCCGCTGCGGCCCAGGATGACCATGGTCTCCCCGGGGAAGACCTGCAGGTCCACCCCGCGGAGGACCCGGTTATCCCCATAGGACTTATGGACGCCGCTATAGGAAATCAACGGGGCGCCGGGCGCCGCCGTCAGGACGGGTGCCTCCACGCCATCAGGAGGAGGGGAAGAGGATGATGGTGAGTTTGGTGAGGAAGACATCGGAAATCAGGATCAGGATGATGGCCGCCACCACCGAAGTCTTGGTGGACTGGCCAACCCCAAAGGTGCCGTGTTGGGTGGTATAGCCGTGGAAACAGGCCACCGTGCCGATGATCATGCCGAAGACGCAGGTCATGCCGATCCCCGGCAGCACGTCCCGCAACATCAAGTACTTGATGGTCAGGGTGTAGTAGAAGGTGGGGCTCATGCCCACCTGGAAGACACCGATGCACATTCCTCCCAGGATGCCGATGAGATTGGCAATGGTGGTCAACAGGGGCAGCACCAGCATGCAGGCGACGATGCGGGTGACCACCAGGTACTTCATGGGGTTGATTGCCGAGACGGTGAGGGCGTCGATCTGGTGGGTGACCCGCATGGAGCCGATCTCGGCGCCGATGCCGGCGCCCCCCCTGGAGGCCAGCATGATTCCGGCCAGCAGGGGGCCCATGCCGCGAAAAAAGGTGTAGGCCACCGTGGTGGCGACGTAGTTGGCCGCCCCGAACAAGGTGAGGACGACGAGCCCTTGCATGGCCAGCACCAGCCCCATCGCGAAGGAAGCCACCGCTATTAGGGGGAAGGACCTTACTCCCAGTTGGAACATCTGGGCGATGATCTCCCGGAAGAACCAGGGGGGGTAGGGCAGGGTGCGGCAGGCCTCCTGGAAAAACAGGGTCAGTTCCCCCAGGTAATCCACGAACTCCACAACCTTATGGCCGGTCTGGTAAAGAAACCGGTTGCGCATGGGAGGCCCGCCATCCGACAAGTTAATTAAGATATTTAAATTAAACATATATCCGGGTGGTGTCAAGGAAGAAGGCCCGGCCTTCCGCCCCGGGGCCGGCGCCGCGCCCCGGGGGAGGGCGCCCGGCAGGGATCGCGGCTTTAGCCTGGAGGGCCTCTTTCCGCCGCCAAAAGGGAATGGCCAATTTATGGTAACAATTTCGTAATAATTTTGCTTGCCTTTTCACTTAAAATACACGAAAATGAAGTAATAATTATTCTTTAAATCTCATTCTGCAGGCAAGCGCTATGGACGAAGTAACCCTGCTTTACGAAATTACCGATACCCTGAGCGCCCCGGGGCCGCTGCCCCGGAGCCTGCAGCGGATTTTGCAGATTCTGGCCCAACGCATGGGCATGTGCCGCGGCACCATCTCCATCCTCAACCCCGAAACCTTGCAGCTGCAGATCGAGGTGGCCCACGGCCTCACCGCCGAGGCCCGCAAGCGCGGCCGCTACAAGCTGGGGGAAGGCATCACCGGCCGGGTGGTGGAGACCGGGGAACCCGCGGTGGTTCCGGTGGTGAGCCAGGAGCCCCTCTTCCTGAACCGGACCCGCTCCCGGGGCGCCCGGGAGAAGGATGAGCTCTCCTTTCTGTGCGTGCCGGTGAAAATCAACCATCAGACCATCGGGGCCCTGTCGGTGGACCGCCTGCACCGGGATCTGGACCTGAACCACGACCTGCGGTTGCTCACCATCATCGCCTCCATCATCGCCCAGACGGTGAACAACCTGCTGCTCATCGACCAGGAAAAGGAGCGCCTCCAGAATGAAAACCTGAAGCTGAAGGGCCAGCTCCAGCAACGCTACCGGGTGGGCAATATCATTGGCACCTCGGGACGCATGCGCCAGGTCTTCGAGATGATCGACCGGGTAGCCAAGAGCAGCGCCACTATCCTCATCCGGGGCGAGTCCGGGACCGGCAAGGAGCTGGTGGCTTCGGCCATCCATTACAACAGCCAGCGGGCCGACAAGCCCTTTATCACGGTGAACCTGGCCGCCCTCCCGGAAACCCTGGTGGAGAGCGAACTCTTCGGCCATGAACGGGGCGCCTTCACCGGGGCCATGCAGCGCAAGCAGGGTCGCTTCGAACTGGCCCAGGGCGGCACCATCTTCCTGGACGAAATCGGCGACCTGAGCCCCAACGTCCAGCTCAAACTGCTGCGGGTCATCCAGGAGCGGGAGTTCACCCGCCTGGGGGGCACCTCCACCCTGAAGGCCGACATCAGGTTGCTGGCCGCCACCCACCGGGACCTGGAACAGGCGGTGGCCACAAGCGCCTTCCGGGAGGACTTCTATTACCGCCTCAACGTCTTCCCCATCTATCTGCCGCCCCTTAGGGAGCGCATGGCCGACATCCCTTTGCTGGCCGACCATTTCCTCAATAAGTACGCCAAGGAGCATCAGAAACCGGTGAAGCGCCTGTCGGCCCCGGCCCTGGATCTGCTGATGCAGTACCCCTGGCCCGGCAATGTCCGGGAGCTGGAAAACATCATCGAGCGGGCCGTGCTGGTCTGCGACGAGGACACCATCCTTAGCGTCCATTGGCCCCCCTCCCTGCAAAGCCAGGAGCCCGGCGCCTCCGCCTCCAGCGGCCTGGCCTCCCGGGTGGAGAAACTGGAGAAGGAGCTGATCAGCGAGGCCCTGCGCCAGACCCGGGGCAACCAGAGCAAGGCCGCCCACCTGCTGGACACCAGCCTCAGGATCCTGGGCTACAAGATCAAGCAATACCACATCGAGACCCGGAGCTTCCGGGCCGCCTGAGCCTGCCC
>Ga0116136_1001681_pt1 | contig 10733 bp, 12 predicted proteins | sample June2015DPH_20_5_FD_88972 | JGI IMG/M metagenome (GOLD analysis project Ga0116136, IMG submission 88972) | Peatland microbial communities from SPRUCE experiment site at the Marcell Experimental Forest, Minnesota, USA - June2015DPH_20_40 | ecosystem: Environmental > Terrestrial > Soil > Wetlands... | reverse complement strand
GATCGTCGACCATCTCGCGGCGGCGGGTGACCGCATTGCTGCGCACCACGAGGTCGGGGGCGATGAAGCCGCCCAACCCGAGGACCAGCGCCAGCCACAGAGGGATGGCGAGGGGGATGGCGACGGTCGTCTGGAGCACCCCGCCGGCGATGCCCAGCACGGCGGCGAGCAGGAGCGGCAGGGCCAGGCCGGTGAGACAGCTCGCCAGCTTTTCGGCGACGTGTCGCTCCGGGGTCTGCCCCACGACGGCGAGGTCCTCGGGGCTGACCAGCCCTCCGAGCACCCGTAGGCCAAGCGCTCCGGAGCGGCGCAGCAGCGCCCCCGCGAGCGGTGTCCCGGCCCGGATCAGGGCGGAGGGCTGGGCGATCGGACGGGTCGCGAGCGGCGGCGGCTCGGGGAGGAGACGCAGCCGGGCCATGCCCTCGGCGAGGCTGGTCCGCGCGGGCATGGCGCCGAGGAGCAGCAGCCAGAGGCCGATGCCGAGCCCGAGCGCGGGGAGGAGCCACGGGATCATTGCGGGGTCTCCGGGGGCGCGAGCAGCCGGCGGGGGGGACGGGTCCGCCCCACCCGGTCCATGGCCCAGATCGAAAGGGCCATGATGCCGACCACCACGAGCAGGAGCAGCTGCCCGCCCGGGGTCGCATACGGGGCCACGTAGGTGCGGTCGACCACGGCGAGCAGCAGGGCGATGGCGATGGTCAGCCCGATGATCATGCGCCCGGTCCAGAGCACACCGGAGCGGCTGGCATCGACCCGGCGCCGCAGGTCGACCTCGGCCCGGCCCCCCGCCGCGACCGACCGGAGCACCCGGCCGAGCTGCTCGGACTCGCCGAGGCGAAAGGCCATCACCATCTGGTCGCAGATGGGGTCCGCCATGACCCCGGCGAAGGCCGCCAGCGCCTCGGCCATGCTGACCCGGCCACCCAGCTCGGCGGCCAGGATCTCGGTCTCGCGCCGAACCGACCTGGGTGCCACCTGGGCGGCGGACCTCACCACCGCCTCCAGCCCCTGGCCGCTCCCCTCGAGCATGTCGGCGAGCAGCTCGATGAACTCGATCAGGCCGACGGCGCGCTGCATGTGCAGCCGCTCCGTCTGGCGCCGGATCACCATCTGAGGGATCTGCCAGCCGGCCACCGCGCCGGCGAGTGCCAGCACCGGCCACCCGGTGGCGAGTCCCAGCACCGCGGCGCCGAGGGCCGCGGCGGTGATCCGGAGCGCGATCTGATCCGGTACCAGCCGCCGCTTTTGCCGTGTCGCCGTCCGCGGGGTCGCGCGTCCTCGGAACGCCGCGTACACCACCAGCAGGCCGAGGCCGAGGCAGACGCCGAGGGCGACACTGAGCAGAGTGGCGTCCATCAGGCGTACCGCTCCTGAGCGCGGGCGTACCACGCCGAGTCGTCGTATCCGCAGCCGGCGAGCAGCTCACGCCGGCGGTCGCTCAGGGGATTGACCCACTCCCGCCCCTCCGGGCCCACCCGCATCAGCTCGCTGCGGGTCACGCTGCCGTCCCGCACCCCGGTGACCTCGACGATCGAGCTGATCAGCCGGCGCCGGTGCCCCTGGCGGTCGCGCCGGGCGGTGATCTGGATGACGAAGTCGATGGCGTCGGCGATCATGTGGGCGCTCGCCTCCATCGGGGTCCTACCCGGCCCCCGCAGGGCCAGCGACTGGAAGCGGCTGAGCGCCTGGATGGGGTTGCGGGCATGGATGGTGCTGATCGAGCCCGCCGCATCGCCGGCACCGGTGGCGTCCAGCATCGGCTCCACCTCCTCAGGCCGACGGACCTCTCCCACGATCAGGACCCCGGGGGCCATGCGCAGCGCGGCCTCGAAGAGCTCGCCAGCCGGGATGCGGCCGCGGCCCTCCACGTTGGCCTGGCGTGCCTGCATCGCCACGCAGTTGGGATGGGCGTCGACGTCACGGTCGAGATGGAGCTCGTACGTGTCCTCCACGGTCACGATGCGCACCTCGGGAGGGATGCACGAGGCGAGCGCGAGCGCAGTGGTGGTCTTGCCGGCACCGGTCGCCCCGGAGATGACGACCGTCTGGCGGGCGGCGATGGCGGCGCGGAGCAGCTCCGCCCCCCGCTGGTCGATCACCTGGCTCTGCACCAGGTCCTCGAGGGTCAGCTTGAGGAGGCGGTGGAGGCGGATGGTGACGGTGGGCCGGCGCACCACCTCGCGGACGGCGTGGAGGCGGCTCCCATCGCGGAGCGTGAGGTCCAGGATGGGCTGGGCGGTGTCCCATCTCCGCTCCTGGTTGCTCTCCCGGGCGGCCAGGCGCTGGATCAGGATGATCAGCTCCTCGTCGGACTCCGCGACCGGCGACGCCATCCGCTGCATCCCCTTTGACCGCGACTCGACCCAGACGCTGTCGAAGCCGTTCAGATAAACGTTCTCGACATCCAGGTCGGCGAGCAGGGGCTCGAGGTCACCCAGGCCGAAGAGGCGTCGCACCACGATCGCCCGGATCTCCCGCTCCTCCTCACGGTTGAAGGGGTGGCGCCCGGCGGCAACCTGGCGCGTGTTCGCTGCGGCCACTCACTCGTCGAGGAGCTCCCCCGCCCGCTCCCGCACCCTCTTCTCGCTGAGCCCGCCCTCGGCGGCCCTCTGCTCGGCGCGCAGCCGCGGGTCCACGTACTCGTATGCGGTGCGGCCGATGTCGCGGATGAGCGGCATCAGGCTCCCTCCGCCACCGGAACCGGAGCGCTCGCCGAGGGGGAAGGTTGGGGCGGCAATGCAGGCGCGGTCGCCGGCAGCCGGACGGCCAGCGCGTCAGCTACCCCGCGCGCCGCGCGTAGCAGCGCGAGGGTGCGGCCGGGAACGCCCCGGCCACCACCCGACAACACCGCGGCAGCCGCCGGATCGAACGGGAGGGTGCCGATCACCGGGATGTCGAGAGCTGCTGCGACCTCGTCGGCCGGATACGGTCCGCGCTGGGAGAGTAGGAGCAGCACCTGCACGCGCAGCGCATGCAGCGACGGTAGCCAGCCGTGGAGGTGCTGAATCTCGTCCAGGGTGGGCCGGACAACCATCACAACGACACCCGCCCGCTGGATCAGCCGCGCGATCGGCGTCCGCTCCCGGGCGCCCCAGCTCTCCAGACGGCCGCAGTCGGCGATGACGTCGCAACCCGCATGGGCCAGGATCGAGAGGTCCTCGGCGAGGCGGTCGAGCGGCAGCCGCATCTCCTCAGGCGACGTGGGCGCCACCACCACGTGGAGGCCGCCGCGCAACTGCTGAGCGTGCTCGAGAAGGGGGTTCCGGTCGGCCGCGGCCGCGACGTCGGGCTCGCGCTCCAGCGCCACCGTGAGGCTGACCACACCCGGGGTGACCTCGAGACCGAAGCGCGCGGCCAGGTCACCGCCCGCCGGATCGCACTCGACGACGATCGGCGTGGGGCGCTCCCGCGGCCAGACCGCACCCAGGGCGCAGGCCGCGGTGGTGACACCGGGGGCGCCCTTGACGCTGCAGAGAGGCAGCAGCGCCACCCCCTCAGCTCCCCCCGCCGGAAACCAGCAGCAGGACCAGGTTGCCACTCGCCGCCGCCGGCGCCAGCGTGGCCGCCTCGGCGGACGGCAGCTGCAACGAGATGACACCATCCACGTCGTCGACAGCCACCACCGCCGCGTCGACGGGCGTGTTCGCGAGCGGTGCCGGTGAGGACGTGGATGCCGACGCGGCCTGGTCGTCGATGACCTCGACCTCATCGCCGGCCGCGATGCTCGGGGGGTACGAGCCGAGCTTGGCGTTGACCGCCATCACGCTCTCGCCGCTGGGCAGCTGGACGGGACCGAGCTCGGCCACCACGAGCGGTGTGCCGTCATACAGGGTGGTCGCCGCCGGGAGCCCGACGACCGCGTCCTCCTGAGAGGAGTCGATGACAGTGAGGCCACCCATGTCCTCCGAGACGTTCACCACCTCGAGGTCGCCAGCGCTGATCACCTGGCCCGCCTGCACCGTCTGGGACATCACCAGGATGCCGTGCTCACCGCTCACCGAGTGGATGAGGGCGCCCACGCCCACCACCGAGGCAAGGACCAGCACCAGGCCGACTACCAGCAGCGAGGGGCGCGGCCGCCAGGGGCGCGGAGTGATGCGGCTGGACGCGCGTCCGCGGGGTGTGTCGCTGAGGGGGGTGGGCAGCATGCTGCTCTATCCCGAAGTGATCACGCTGGCGATCTGATCGACGGTGATCTCCTCGGTCACCGTCGGGCCGGGGACCAGGCCCAGGTCACCAGCCGCGCCCCCAGCCCCGGTGGAGGTCCATGTCGCGTGGTACCAGACGGTGGCGGAGAGGGAATACGTGCCCCCCGGCTGGTCGTTCGAGGTGTCCGTGTACGTGTACGTGCAGGCACCGCTGTCCGCGGGCGCTGGGCTGTTGCCCCAGGCGTCGTCGTACGGGACCCCCGGGCCAGGGCAGGTGACACTCCCGCCGTCCCCGGTGGACCACACCACTTTCACCGGCGTGGCCACGATCGTTGCCGACACGGCCCCTCCGGGCACCGTCGCCGTCGTCCCCGTGGCCTGGTACGCGCCGGGATTCAGGTACACGTACGTAGGCAAATTCGTAACCGCGGCGGCGGTCAGCGGCGGCGACGCACCCAAGCTCGGCGGCGTCCAGGAAACCTGTGAGAGGGCCCACAGGCCGAGCACGTTGGCCGCTGTCGGGGGCGTGCTCAGGGTCCCCACTGTAAACACCCCCACCACCGTAGGGTCGGGGCAGAAGACGACGCCCATCGACAGGTACGGTGGGGTCCCGACCTCGGGAGGGGCGTGGGAGTCCATCCACGCAATGACCGAGTTGTACTCGGCGGCGTCCAGCCAGGGCCACGACGAGGCGGGTGGCGCGGTGTCACCATATATCCAGGTAACCGCGCTGATCCCCTGCTTCCAGGTGCAATCGCCGGCACTGCCAGTGCCGGGGGTCGGCGTCGACGTGGGGTCGCCGACAGTGCACCCGGGGCCTCCATCCGCACTGCAGGTCGCCGTCGGGCTGGGAGAGGGAAGCGTGTCGGCCCATGCCGAAACTACCGGACCACTTTCAGAAGCGCGGGCCGCGAACAGCAGGCTCACGGCGAAAGCGAGAAGAGCAGCCCCGGCAGCGCGCCTCAGTATCCGGTGCAATTTCCATACTCCAAGCTGACAGACGAGGAGGCCATCCACGAGCCGGACACAAGGGTGAAAGCGATGGTGACGCCATCGTCTCCTCCACTCGGCAGGTCAGGCTGGCTGGGCACGAGCGTCGCGGTTCCACCATCCGTTGCCTTGTAGTACTCCAGAGCATCATCCGACACACAGTCGGACACCTCCGCCGTGGTGGCCGTGTTGGAGATCACGCGCGGGCGCTGCGCGGTGAGGCTGCCCTGCACGAAGATGCCCTGCGCTTCCTGCTGCATGAGCTCGTCCTGCCACTGACCGAGCAGCGGGTTGACCATGGCCCTCGATAGCGCCGGAACGTTCCACGCCCCCGTGCTGGAGGTAGCCGCGTTAGCCTGGTTGACCGCCGACCAGTAAGAGTCGTAGGCGGCGATGATGGCGGCATCGGTAGCGTCGAGGGTGGGCGACGCGCTCGCTGACACGGTGGGGCTGCTCGTGGTTATGGGTCTGGGCAGGGTTTGCACCGTGGAGCCGCAGGCCGCCAGGCCGAGGGCCGTCGCAGCAGAGAGCAGTGCGAGGAGCTGGGGAACGTGACGACGCCGCAGCGGGCGATGGCGTTGCGGAGCCACCCAGCCACGAGCGCGGTTCACGATGCTCCTCCCTTGCTCCGCCGGGCCTCTGGAGCCCGGCTCCGACGCATCCTGCCATGCCTCACTGCTCTGTCGCAAGCGATTGGGAGGCATGCCGCGTAAGACCTACATGATTCGTACAGGAATCCGACACGAACCCTACACGGAGGCGCAAACGCGGCAAATGGTGCGCGCCATCGTCTGCCTAGGTGCACTTCGTCCTCCTCCCTTGTCGCGGGCTATCTAACCAGATGCCCCACGGGGTTTGATAGATGCATCTGTCTCCGACTGGTTAGCCGTTTGCATCCCCCGGACTGCCGTTTGCATCCCAGCGGACGCAACCGGCGTCGCCGCCGCCGGCACGAGGTGGAGCTCGTCGTCGGCGACGCCCACCAGGATCACCTCGAAGAGGTCGAAGAAGCCGACCCCGAGGATCGCCATCAGCCTCGCGCGCATCTCGGGGCCGGGATCACGCGAGCCCCCCTCCATGGCCGGAATGTAGTTCTGGCTCACGTCCAGGCGCCGGGCCAGCTCGCGCTGGGTCAGCCGCTGCGCCCTTCGCCACTCCGCCAGGTGGGTGGCCCGAATGCGGATGTCGACAGCAGCCGCTGATGCCATGACCCGACTATACGACAAGCGCGTAGGTCGGCGCTGGCAAATCGACTGAAGTGACTAGCCGGTTCGCCTGGAGCGTGGCATGGACGGTCTAACGACCGGGATGGGCTCGAGGCCGCAGAGGAGAAGCGCGGCCCGCACCATCTTGGAGCCGACGCCCAGCTCGAGGGCGGTCCGCTTCTGACCCCAGCCCCGACCGCGCCGCTCCACCAGGTAGTCGCTCAGGGTGGCGAAACCGAGCTCCCGGGCCCGCTGCTCGGCGGCGGCGAGGGCTGCCCGCCGGCGGGTGGTGTGGGCGTGCTCGGCTTCCTCGGGCGTGAGGTGGGCGCGTCCCTCCACGTGGGCCATGGCCAGGCGTATCCATGGGTCGTGGCGGCCCAGCTCCCGCCCGATCTGGACGAGCGTCCAACCCGCGGTTCGCCGGGCCCGCCAGTACGACGGAAAGTCGACAAAGCCGTGCGCCGCTGCGTCCTCCTGCTCCTCGCGCAGCTGGCGCGCGACCGCGGCCTCGCGGCGCTTCCGGTGTAGAGCCAGCGTGGCATCACTCCGCTGGCCCTCCTTGACGTGGAGACGTGTCTCGAGCGGGGGAGGCCTCCTTGGGCTGAGCGCCACCAGCTGGCCGCGCCGCGCCCTCTCCTGCCCCATCGCCAGCCCCTCCCGTAGTCGTGGGTCGGTGGCGAGCGCCCCGCGCATCCAGGTCCTCCGGTGCTCCGCGAGCTCTGGGGTGTGGAGGGCGCGGCCCCAGCTCAGGCCGAAGGCCTCCAGGTACTCCTCTTGGGTCCAGCCGTGGGTGGCGAGGTGGGTGTGGTTGACCCAGCGCATCCAGCGAGCGCAGAGGTGGCAGCGGACGCGCTGGAGGTCCTCGTCGTACTCCAGAGTGCCAAGCGGCGCGTAGTAGGGGGTGCCGTCCGGCAGGTGGCCGCAGGGCGGGGGTGGGACCTCCGCGGGCGTGGAGCGGTACCGACGCGGGGTTCGCCACTCGCGCTGGGGAATCTGGTAGGCGTGGAGCGCCCGGAGCACGGTCTCCCGGCTACAGGCGGAGAGTTCGCGGGCGATGGCCTGAAGGGAGGCGCGCTGGTCGACGTAGCGGTCTCGGAGGTAGCTCTCCAGGTCGTCGAAGCCGAGGCGGTGGAGGCGCCTGGCCACTGTTGGGGTTCGCAGCACGCCCGGCACTGCGCGCCACAGCTCGGCAGCGTCGACGGCGAGAGCAACGCGAGGTCGGACGGGGCTGACCATCGCTGCTCAACGTACACGAGGCAGACGATGGCTGTATACACGGGTTCTCGCGAGGCGTTGACGACGTAGCTGGGCGCCCATGTCATCGGCGTTCAGTCGAAATCGTTTAGTAGGCCTGTGGGCAAGCGGCCGTGCCGGTTGTCCACAGGCAAGACTGCGTCTACGAGAAATGTCTTGATTGTCTTAAGAACGTCTAGAGGGCTGGAGTCGATCTGAGAGGGCGACGGTCACTGCCCCGGGTCGAGACGGCGGATGACCCGGATCTTGGACGCGCGGTGCCCCGGACGAGATACGGTCGGTGCCCCGCATGGGTCGGTTGCCCTGTGGATAACCGCCTGGACGTGGGTCATAGAAGATGGCTGTGACGCGACGATACCCGCAGTGCCCCGGGGTGGTGGGGCCATCTGGGGCAGAGATCGTATTGAGGAGGACTGGGGAGGCGGCTTCGACGCAGGATACCCGCAGTGCCCCGGGTCGATCGGGCCATCTGGGGCAGAGATCGTATTGAGCGGGCGCGCCGGCGGTGGACCCTCGTCCGCCCGCCCCTGCCCGCAGTGCCCCATGAGGACGCACCTCGGACCGGCCGCGCAGCCGGGAGGCGGCTGCAACACGCTGGTGCGATACCGCCAATGCCCCGGGTCGGGGGCCCATCCGGGGCAGAGATCGTATTGGGCGTGCGCCGGCGTTGAGGCCCCTCCCCCACCCGGGTCCATACCTGGAGTGCCCCAGAAGGACGCGCCCGAGGCCGGCTCTGGGGCTGGCGGGACGGCTGCGACCTGGGTGCGCTACCTCCACAATGCCCCGGGTCGGGGGTCCATCCGGGGCAGAGATCGTATTGGGCAGGGCGCCGACCGTGGGGCGGCCCCACCACCCGGGGCATACCCGCAGTGCCCCAGAAGGACGCGCCTTGCATGAGGATCAGCTGGGAGGGAGGGACGGGAGCGGCGAATCTTGTGCAGCGATGGTATTTGCGGTGGCGGCGAACGCGCTTTACGAGCGGCCAGGGCTCTGCCCATACGCTGGATGCCCCGGGTCGTAGGTCGACACGGTGGGGGGCGCGGCCGCGTGTCGGTGCGGCCAGCCGGCGTTGGTGAGGCGCTGGCTGGGCTCCGCCCAGACCCCCGGTGCCCCAGTTGCGCGTGGAGGTCTGGTCGTCTAGAGTTCGTGGCGGCCTTACCCCCGCAGTGTCTTGCACCGTTCGTCCCAGCAACGTCGCCATCAGGAGGTCGCGATCAGATGAGCCGGACCGCCGATTCGGGTGGGCCCACACCTATCGGGGATGAGTTGCGGGCGGCGCTCCCGGGGCTCCTGGCGTCACTCACCGTGGTCGACGAGCGCCCCGAGCACGTTCGTCTGCAACTGGCGTGGCGCGACGACGACGTCGTCCTCATGGAGAACAACCTCCAGCGCAAGGGGGTGTGGTCGCTCAATCCGGACCGGGCGCCCGTTCAGGACGTCCTGCGGTTCGAGACCGAGGACGTGGTCGGGACCCTGGTCATGGAGTCGTCCATGGGGCGCCTGTCCACCACGGAGATGGAGCTGCTGACCTGGATCTTCGGGCAGTGGCATCGGCGGGAGGAGGTCGACGAGCCCTGGGTGCGGACCAGCCTGCGTGCCATCAACGAGGCGTTTGCGACCCAATGGGGGGGGTCACGGGCGCAGTTCATCAAGGAGATGCTCCGACGCCTCCACCGCGTTCGCTTCGAGGCCGAGGTGTACGACGCCAAGAAGGGGAAGAAGGTCACGCGGATGTTCAACATCCTGGACTACGTGGAGATCTCCGAAGCCTCACCAGAGAACCGGTTAGGGCGATGGACAGCCGAGAGCGCGCCCGTGGTTCTGAAGATCGGGGAGTTCATCCACCAGCAGCTGCGGCTCGGGCAGTACCACCGCTACTCGTGGCGCACGCTGCGCGGGCAGCTGAAGACCCCTCTGGCGAAGCGACTCTTCATCTTCCTTGACGGGCAGCGCGGCCGGCGGGTCCGGGAGGGCTGGCTCTACGAGCGCCGCCTCGACGACCGGCTGCTCGAGACACTCGGCATTCGGGACACGAACCGACCGCGGTCCATCGCCCGCATCCGCACGGCCCTGGCGGAGATCCGGGCCATCGAGCCTCGGTACCTGCGGCTCGAGTTGCAGCCGGACGCCGAAGGTGGTCTGAAGGTCACGCGCCTGAAGCGCGACGCGGCGGCGGCGCCGGAGGATAGCGATGCACCGATCGGCCGGAGCGGGTCCCCGGTCACAACGCTCGGCTTTGACTGATGGAGACCGCCGTGTCGGCCCCGCCCAGCGCCGGCATCGAGCAGGCGTACCTCCTCGCCGATGTGCTCGCGACGACCGGAGCGCACGAGTCCTACCTGGCCTTCCTCGTACGTGAGGCGGTGGTCGTGCCCGTGAAGGCGCGCAACCGCCGGACGAATCTCTACCCAGCCGCGGAGCTCGAGGTGGTCCGCTGGGCCCTGGCCCACCGGGGGGCGGTGCCTGTCACGGAGCTGCGGCGGCAGGCGGAGCGGATCCGCTCGGGCGGTGTCGCGGCATGAGTGGCGTGGCCGGCCGCTTTGTGCGCCAGCACTACCACCGCAATGTTGCAGACATAGGGCGGAATTTCAGCGCCGGCACATCGGGCGTGGTGGGCGCTACGTGCGGCGGCCGAACCACGTGGCTGTCGCAGACATATGGCGGAGCCGGGGAGCAGAGATGATCATCCTGGCGATCTCGAACCAGAAGGGCGGCGTGGGGAAGACGACGACCACCCAGCACATGGCCGCCGTCCTGGGCGCGGAGCATCACAGCCGGGTGCTCGCTGTGGACCTGGATCCCCAGTTCAACCTGACCAAGGCCGCGGGCGTCGACGTGGACCACCTCACCGCATCCGTCTACCAGGTCCTCGTGACCCAGGCGGCCACCCTGCGCGACGTGATCCAGCCAACCGAACAGGGCTATGACATCGCGCCGGCGGATCCCCGCCTCGGGAGCGCGGACATCGAATTGGTGAGCGCCGGACGCGTGAACTGGCATCTGGCCCTGCGCAAGGCCCTCTCGACGCTCGGGGGCAGTTACGACTGGGTCCTTCTGGACTGTCCCCCCGCGCTCGGCACCCTCACGGTCAACGCCCTCCACGCCGCCCACGGGGTGGTCATCCCCGTCACTCCCG
>Ga0116136_1001679_pt1 | contig 10736 bp, 10 predicted proteins | sample June2015DPH_20_5_FD_88972 | JGI IMG/M metagenome (GOLD analysis project Ga0116136, IMG submission 88972) | Peatland microbial communities from SPRUCE experiment site at the Marcell Experimental Forest, Minnesota, USA - June2015DPH_20_40 | ecosystem: Environmental > Terrestrial > Soil > Wetlands... | reverse complement strand
GACTTTGGCGCCGAAGTGGACGCTGGTGGCGTTGAGTTTGCCATCGTCAGTTTTCTTGTAAGCGCCACTGACCAGTTCTCCCACCACGCCGTCAGCCAGTGTGGCCGACTTGCCGTCCTTGGTGATCTTGGTGTCGGGCGTGACTTGCAGCGTGAGCGTGCCCACGGTAAGCGTCATCGCCTTCGTGTCCACCGCGCTCAGGTTGCCATGGAAAGGCGGGTTGCCATGTTTCTTGGGCTGGGCGGGGGTTTGGCCGGGCACCGCCGGTGCGTTTGTGCTGGAGCCTTCCGCGCGCGACAACGCGGGCATGGCGACGAGAGCCGCGGCAAAGAGGCTCAGAACTGCGATTTTAGAGGTATTTTTTGTCATAATGGTTGATGGTTTGTCCAATTGTTGGTTACGAAAAACAAGGCAGAATACGAATTGGTCTCAACCCATTCAACTGTTTTTACCACACGCCTTCGGTCAGCAATTCCGTGACGTTTCGCGCCAGATCTTCCGCCAGCAGCGGCAGCGACTGGCGCTCCGAATCCGCCAAATCCGTGCCAACGTGAATCAGCGTGTAGCCGTTCACGTTTTTATCGAACAACACTTTGGCCGTGGCGCGTTCGCGCGCGATGACGCGGGCGGTGATGCCAACCCGGTAATTCTCCGTCGTAGTGACGTCATTATTCAAATAGCTCAACCCTTCACGGTTGTAGCGCGTAATCACACCGCTGACGACGACGTCACCGGGACTGTGCGTGGCGAGATGGTAAGTGCCGTCGGTTTGGAGCCGTTCCCGCAACGCCTGGGTGACCGCGTCGCCGAGCCGTGGTTGAAGCGTCTGGTTGTTGAACGGCAAAACTTCAACCGACTTTTCACCCGCGACCGCGCCGTTGACCGGGCCGAGATGGTAGCCGGCGCAACCGGCAAGCAACGCCGCCATCGCGGAAACGGCAAAAATTTCCGGCAGACGCATTTCAGTTGGCGGTTGACGCTTGAACGCGCGGTTTGAGGGCTTCAATGCGCTGGCGCGCGGAAGCGGCGTAAGGCGAGTTTGGATCCAGTTGCAGCACTTCGTTGTAATAAACCAGCGCGCCGTTCCACTTCTTGCTCTTTTGGTAGAATTGCGCGATTTCAAAATTGCCGCGCACCTGTTCGGCCTTGAGCCAGGCAATGGCTTTTTCCGCTCGCGGCACGCGCCGGTCATCGGGATAAAGCGTGATGAAATCCGTGAACCTCTCAATCGCCTGCATCGCGGTGCTTTGGTCGTATTCAGCCTTCGCCGCCTCCCGCGCATACGAAAGGCCTTCACGAAACAGCGCGTCGGAGGCAATGGTCGGCAGGTTGTAGTAACGATCGGCGGCGGTGGCGTAAGCCTTCACCGCCTCGGGATAATTTTTCTCCTTTTCGCGCGCGGCGCCGCTGCGCAATTGCGCGTGCGGGGCGACGTCGCTGTAAGGGCCGTTGTTGACGATTTTGTCGAACATTTGCGCCGTTTGATCCATCGAGGGATAAAGCGGGATGTAAACCCAGATTCTGAACCATTCGCCGCCGAGGAAACGGTTGGCGATTTCATACTGCCGCCAGAGCACTTCTTCATAGCGACTGCTGCGCGGATATTTTTCGATGATGTTTTGGTAGGCTTTGAACGCGGCTTCATCCTTGCCTGACGTCTCGAGGCAGCGGCCAATGAGATATTCCGCGTCCGGCGCGTAGTCTGACAACGGCCACACGCGCAAGACGCGGTGCGCGGCATGGAGCGTGGTGTTGAAGTCGTTCTTGGCGAAAGCCTGTTCCGCAACGTCCAATTGTTCCTTGGCCCGGGGGCGCTGCCACCTGGCGTTCTGGCCATACAGCTCGTAATACCAGCCTTCACCCGGCACATAATACAACGGCGCCGGCGCGCGAAAGGGAAACAACACCACGCACGCAGCGACGATGAACAGTAAACCAGGCCGACGATTCATGTGGCGACAGTAACGACCTGAAACCAGCAAGTCAAGGCGGGCACAAGTGGATTCATCCCCGGTAAACAACCAGAATGCCGTAATCCTCCACTACCTTTTGTGTGCCGACGTCAAAGTGTGTGTAGCCGACCGTGTGAATGCCAACGAGGTTGGCCTCGCCGACTTCATTCAAAAATTCCGCAGCCTTTTCATCAAACTTGTCATGGCCCCCTTCAACGCAGGCGGCGTGCCGAATCGTCCGGACCCGGACTTTTTTGTCGGCGCCCTTGGCCGCCTCCAACGGCGGTTTCGGTTTGGCAATGAGAACCTCGCCCGGCCGGTCACGCACGGGCACCTTGAGGTGCATTTCGATTTTGGCGGCGGCGGACGAGGCGATGGTGTGGCTGGCTTGAGAGCCGCCACCAACCGCTCCCGCCGGAGCGGGTTCAGGAGCCGGCGGCGTGGCTTCCGCCGGAATCATGATTTTCGCGCCGCACGACGGGCACTGGATTTCCGAGCCAGCGCCGGAGTTGTCCACCGCCAGTTCCTGTTCGCAATGAGGGCAATTAAAAACAATGTCCATAAGCCGGCATAGGTTGACTGTATGTCCAGATTAAACCCGCGCCGCCCCGCAAACCAGAAAAAAATCGCGCTGAATCATTCCCACTCAATCGTCCCCGGCGGCTTGCTGGTGATGTCGAAAACGCAGCGGTTCACGCCCTTGACCTCGTTGATGATGCGGCTGGCGAGTTTCTCCAGCAATGCGTAGGGCAGTTTCACCCAGTCCGCCGTCATGCCGTCCTGCGATTCTACCGCGCGGATGGCGATGGTGTAATCATAAGTCCGTTCGTCGCCCATCACGCCCACGCTGCGCACGGGCAGTAATACCGCGAAGCTCTGCCAGATTTTGTAGTAAAGCCCGTTCGCTTTCATCTCCGCAACGACGATGGCGTCGGCGTTCCGCAAAATCGCGCAGCGTTCCGGCGTCACTTCGCCGAGAATGCGCACGGCCAGTCCCGGTCCGGGAAACGGCTGGCGCAAAACGATTTCCTTCGGCAAACCGAGTTCGATCCCGAGCTGGCGCACCTCGTCTTTGAACAGGCATTTCAGCGGCTCAACGAGCGCAAATTTCATTTTCTTCGGCAGCCCGCCGACATTGTGATGGCTCTTGATGAGCGCGGCGGGATTGCCGTCAATCGGCACGGACTCGATCACGTCGGGATAGAGCGTTCCTTGCGCGAGAAATTTCGCCTGGCCCGCGCGCCGCGCCGCATTCTGAAAAACTTCGATGAACGTCCGGCCGATGATCTTCCGTTTGCGTTCGGGTTCGGTCACGCCCTTGAGCCGTTTCAAAAACAGCTTCGCGGCGTCTTCGTATTGCAGCTTGATTTTGAAATTGCGCCCGAAAACTTCCCGCACGACTTCCGCCTCGCGTCCGCGCAACAGGCCGTTGTTGACGAAAATGCAGGTCAACTGGCCGCCGATGGCTTTGTGCAGCAACGCCGCCGCCACGCTCGAATCCACGCCGCCACTCAGGCCGAGAATCACCTTTTCCGTCCCCACTTGGGCGCGGATTTCCTCGACGGCCCGTTCCACGTAATTCCGCATCGTCCAGTTTTTGCCACAACCACAAATGCCGTGGACAAAATTGGAAATGATTTCCTTCCCCCGCGGTGTGTGGACGACTTCGGGATGAAATTGCAGGCCGAAAAATTTCCGCGCGCGGTTTTCGATGGCGGCGTATTCGGAGTTTTCGGTGACGGCGACCGGTTTAAAATCGCGCGGCAGTTTCGTGAGCTTGTCGCCGTGCGAATTCCAGACCTGCAACATCTTCGGCAGATTGCGGAACAGCGCGCATGACGCGTCCTTCACCGTGAGCACCCCTTTGCCGTATTCGCGTTTGAGGCCTTTCTCGACCTTGCCGCCGAGAAACTGCGCGAACAATTGCACGCCGTAGCAGATGCCGAGCACGGGCACGCCGAGCGCGAAAATATTCCGGTCCGCCAACGGCGCATTTTTTGCATACACGCTGGACGGACCGCCGGACAAAATGATGCCCCTGGGCGCCAGCGCGGCGATTTCCACCGCCGGAGTGTCGTGGCCCAGAATGACGGAATACACGTTGCATTCGCGGATGCGCCGCGCAATCACCTGCGTGTATTGCGACCCGAAATCCAAAATAACTATCTGTTCCATGATTGACTTCAAATTCTGCGTTTTTATTGGCCTTTTACCATAGTGAAGCATAGTGAAAAATAATGACTTGCTTGCACCCTGCTTTCACCCTATATTCCTGACATGGCATGGCTTTACAAACATCCCAAATCGGGGCGCTGGTTTTTAGGCTGGCGCGTTGGCAAAAAACTGTTCAACCGTTCTACCGGAACGACAGACCGAAAGGAAGCTGAAAAGCATCTGGCAACCTGTGAGATCATGGTGACGACAAACCGCGAAGGGAAATTGAACGAGGCCGTATTCCGTTCACTCACCGGCCAATCAGTTAAACGAGTCGCGCTCAAGCCCGCTGTTGAGGACTACCTAGCGCGGAAAGCGGCCACAGTTGACCAGAATACGCTGAAAGCCTATCGGAGCGTGTTGAACGAATTGCTTGAAGCCGTTCACGCCACAGCCACCGCGCCGGACTTGGCAGACATCACCAGGGAAGTTCTCGAAAAGCATCTGGCCAAAATCAGGCTGGAAACATCAGCGGGGACGTGCAACAACAAGTTAAAGCGCCTTGGTGTGTTTTTCCGGGATGCGGACGAACGATACCACACTGGCGACCCCACCGCGAACCTTGATACCTACCACGAAACGCCAGCCGAGGCCGACGAACCAGACCGGCGACCATTTACGCCGGAAGAATTGCGCACGGTGTTTGCCGTCGCGCCAAATGGGTTCTGGAAATTCGCCATCAAATGCGGATTTTACACCGGGTTCCGTTTAGGCCGTATCGCCACGCTGCAATGGCAGCACATCGATTTTGAAAAACTACAATTCGACGTTAAGGACGTGAAGCCACAAAAGAAAAAAAGGGTTTCCGTTCCAATCATGGCCGCACTCTACCACAATTTAAAATCCCTGCGCGCTGCCGCAGGCAATGTGAAACCGACAGATTACCTTTGGCCGGAACAGGCGCAGGCATACCGCCGCGATGGTGCAATTTTAAGCCGAGAGTTTAACGAGCAAGTTTTGGTTCCGGCTGGATTGGCCAAACCATACAAACACGGCGGAGATCGGCGTGTGTTCAACGAGGTAACATTCCACAGCCTCAAACACAATTTTGTTACCGGCATGAAGCAAATCGGAGCGCCGGAAATGGTCGTGCGTGAAATGGTTGGCCACGATTCCGCCGCCGTGAGCGCGGTCTATACCCACTCCACGCCCGAAATGGCGCGCGAGCATCTTAAAAGGTTGCCGTCACCGTTCACTAAAAAGACAGAGCTTATTCGGAAATCGCTTAAACGATTACCAGAGGTGACAAAGTGAAGCGAATGACGCGCGACGAACTGACGAAACGCCACTGGTGGTGGAGGTTCAATAATAATCTTTGGGTTTACAACCCGAAAACACACACCACGAAGACAGATGGGAATTGCGGCAATTTAGTTACAGAGGATGGCCGAATATATTACCAGGTTAAATTCGTATGTAATGGCAAGCTTCATCCGGAAGGGCTTTTCTCACATTGCATGTGGAAAGCCGGCATGGAGTGGAGTGCATACGCATACGAGCTTGTCCGGCGCGCTGACAGAAAAACCAATTTGACGAGTTATTTCGATTTGACTACCGAGGAACATTTGCATTTGTTGGATCACTTTGGAAAGTCGCAACGCCTTTCGCATTATTCAATCGTGTGGCCGCCGCTAAAGGAAATGCCCGGATATACGGATGGCAATATTCACTGGAATCTTGGCTGCACAAACGGACAACTTCGGGCCGGTTTTCTCCGTTGGATTGATGAGCAGCGCGCAGAGAAACACATCCCCGCCCCGCGAGGCCGAACCGGACAGACGACGAAATCACCATCATGGCTTTGGCCGGAGATTCTTGATCTTGATGCGAATAGACTCCGCGCCGATAAAGACTTCGATTCCGGTTTGCTTTCAAGGGCGAAGAAGCGGGCCGGAGACTTGGCAATTAAGTTTTGGCAATCATTGAATCAATCCGGCGACAGAAAGCTCCGATGGAGCAAAAAAGATAATTAGTTGCAACTAATCGTAGTTTTTGACCCCTCTCCCGGCGGCGTTATGTTGCGCCAGAATGAATGAGCAACTATCAACGCCAGTGCAGCCAAACAGCGGATTTGACCTTGTCCGGTTGTCGAAAAGTAAAAAGGAAGTTGACCTGTCTCCGAACACGATCAGGGCATACTTTCAACGCGGCCTGCCGTATTACAAAATGGGCAAAGCGATTTTTTTCAGCCGCATCCAGCTTCACCAGTTCATTACGACCCAGGGCGCGGTAAAATTGTGAAATCTTTTCTCCGCAAAAGCGCCGCCAGTGGCACCGACCGCGCGAAAGTTGAAAAACTTGTCCGGCGCGGCTGGATGCCCGGCATAAAAATTGGCGGCGTTCTCAGCAACCGCCGCAAAAAGAAGGGCGGGATGCTTGAATGTTTCTGAATCAATTTCACTTGGCAGCGCGCGAAACAATTGTATCACCGGCCACACAACGCCAGCCGCCGCAATCGCAGAAATTAAAAGCGACAAGTGGAAACGGGCAATTGAATCCATCCGTGCCGCCCCGAACAAAGACGAAGCGGACCGGCTCAAAAAGAAAATGTTGGATGCAATTCTTTGGACGGGAAATTTCAAAATTCGCAACAACGACGGCATTGAAAAGTTTTCCGGCTATCTGTGCGCGGACATCGATAAAGTCCCCGAACGCATCACCGAGCTTCACGCCACCGCACGGAGCGACTCGCACGCCGCCGCCGCTTTCGTCTCGCCTTCCGGCACAGGAATAAAAATCGTTTTCCGCGTGCCCATCGCCGCCGATGCAAAACAACACCAGCGCAATTTCAACGCCGTCCGCGCTCACGTCGCCAATTTTTACAACGCAGCGGTTGACGAAAACGCGAAGGATGTAGCCCGGCTCTGTTTCGTCTCTCACGATCCCGACGCGTTTTTCAACGCCGCCGCCGCGCCGCTCGACGTGGAAACCGTCGCCAGTGTCCAACCACTCGACGGAGCAGAAAAGGGCGAACGAAACAATAACGCCTTCAAGCTGGCTTGTGATTGCCGCGACCGGGGCCAGACGCCGGACGAGGTACGCGCCACCGTCCGCGGCTTCGCCTCGAAATGCAATCCCCCGTTGCCGGAAGCCGAGGCGGACGGTTGCGTCAAATCCGCCTTCAGCAAACTTCCGTTACAAGCCGCCGACAGTGCCGAGCCTCGAATCATTGTCCTGCCGTCCGGCGCAGTTTCAATTTCAGAATCCGCCCGCGTCATCTTCCAACGTATCGCGCCAATGCAGACTTTGTTCTGGCGCGGCGGCGTTCTGGTCGAGCTTGTCGAGGTGGACGGTGTGCAAAGTTTAGGAGTTTTGAGGCCGGAAAAATTTCGCAGCGATGCCGAAAAACTCGGCCAGCTTTACGCATGGCGCGCAGCCGGAAAGGGCGAGCCAGCTTTGAAGCCGTCCAAAATGAGCTTTGACGACGCCAAGGCTATAATGGCGGCAAGCGAGGCGCGCGAATTTCTTCCACCCATCGTCAGTGTATTGCGTTGTTCCGTCCTGACTGAAACGAAATCCGGCAGCGTCGCAATTCTCGGCAAAGGCTATCACGCGGAGCTTGGCGGGCTGCTAATCGTGGACGGCGGCACGACGCCGCAAGTCCCGCTGGCGAAGGCCGTCGAAAGTTTGCGCTGGCTAGTCGAGGAATTCGCTTTCCAGACCGAGGCCGACCGCAGCCGCGCAATTGCTAGTTTTATCACACCGGCGCTGCGAATCGGCGGACACCTGCACGATAACATTCCCATTGACGTAGCCGAGGCCGACAAGTCGCAGGCTGGCAAAGGCTATCGGCTCTCACTGGTTTCGGCGATTTACAATGAGGCGGGTTACTTCGTGACGGCCAAAAGCGGCGGTGTTGGCAGCATGGACGAAAGTTTTGCCGCCGCGCTCGTTTCTGGCCGTCCGTTTATCTGTCTGGACAATTTTCGCGGCAAGATGGACTCGCAAAACCTTGAAGCTTTTTTGACGTGCCCAAGTTTGTTCCCGGCGCGAATCCCGCATCATGGCGAAGTGCTTTTGAATCCGAAACGGTTCCTGTTGCAAATGTCCAGCAACGGATTGGAAACGACCTGCGACCTTGCCAACCGCGCCAGCATTTGCCGAATCCGAAAACGTCCCGACTACCCATACCGCGACCCCCTCGCCGAACTTCAGCGCCGCCAGCCGTATTTTCTCGGCTGCGCGTTCGCAGTCATCGGCGAATGGATTGCCAAAGGCAAACCGCGCACCAGCGACACCCGGCACGACTTCCGCGAATGGAGTCAGACTTTGGATTGGATTGTCCAAAACGTCATGGGCTGCGCTCCGTTAATGGACGGCCACAAGGCCGCACAGGAACGCACCAGCAACCCCGCCCTGGCATGGCTTCGTGCCGTTGCGCTGGCCGTGGATGGTGAGAACCGCCTTGGTTCGGCGCTCATCGCGTCCGAACTGGTGGAAGTCTGCGAACTTCATTCCATTGAAATTCCCGGCAAGCCAGCCGATGACGACCGGGCCAAACGGCAGGTTGGCTCATTGTGCAAACAACTTTTCCGCGACGGTGACAGCATCGAGGTGGACGGCTTCACTGTCACCCGTGGCCAGCGTGAGTATCGCAAGCCGTCCGGCGACATGGACTGGACTCCCGCCTACACCTTCACGAAATGAAACAAAACCACCCAACCACCCAAGACCACCCAAGGCATATAATCTCTGGGGGAAGTCGGAATTTTCTAATTACTTATACCCCTTGGGTGGAGTTGGGTGGAGCAAGTCAAAAACGGCGACCGCCAACCCCATGAAACCCACAAAACCAATTTCACCCACCACGCCAAGCCCGGAAGTCGAGGCCATGCTCGCCGGCAGGCCCGCCCGGGTGCAATGCCCGCCCCGCCTGCTGTCTGACGTGCTCGACGTGCTTGAGCAGCGAGGCGCAACCGTGCCCGCGTGATCCGCCTGGCAGTGAAACCAGTTCATCGTAAAAAAGCGACCGACTTTGCTTTTCCCAAGTCATTCATGCGAGCCCCAGGCTGGTGTGATAACCAAAGAAACATCCCTTTTTATTGGCAAAGCGTGCGGAATGTGTCTGTCACCTCGATTCAAAATAGCACGCTTGAGAGACCCCGGCAGGGGTGAAACCCATACCACCATTTTCATATCCAAGAAGACTTCTTATGGGGTGTGGGGGCAGAAATCAATCCCCCCGAATCGTATGTCAGCATCGGTTTTATTTAATGTTTGCGCGGGTTTTTAAATTTTGTCAATAGGCCGAACATCAAAAAAACTCTGTGAGCAGCCCGACGGTGCGGATAGAGGAGCCTGCAAGGGGGGGGGTTGCCGGAGAACCTAAACCCTTTGGACGCCAACTATTCGTATTTCCTTGGTTTTCCGGGCTTTTTTCTACCGCAAACGGTTGGTTGACGGTTGTTTTTCGGCTACCCCAGCGGATGTCCAAGTGGTTCGGGCAGGTTGTTTCCCATGCAGCGACGTTTATTGAACTTTTTTGGCGCGGTCAGGAACAAAGGACAATTCAGCGAGACCCTTTTTGTTCGGTCTGGGGATACTCAACCAAAAATGTCAGCGGGCAATTGGAATCTGCGGATAATCGCCTTCAACATTCCCTTGCCCACGTCTTGCCCTTTATGGAACGTCAGGGGAAAACATTCGGAACGGCCATTAACATCGGGATGATAAATCATCCTCTCCGACCCTTTGCCCCGTTTGTTATTAAAAACAAAACGCGGATCGTGGTCGTGCAGAATGCGAAGAACATCTTGTGGCTTTTGCGGTCTAGGCACAAACGGGGGTTGGTTCAAATGTCGGCTTGACATCACTATGTGAACGTTTCCGCATGGCTTCAATATCGTCTGTTCCAAAGACAAGGGTTTTAGCGCGAATTTTTATGCTTCCGCATTTGCCGGTGGCTATGCCTTGCAAAGTGGCCGCATGAACTTTTTCCCACTCATCAAAAAATTCTTGCGGGGCTTTGAAATCAGTCAGGTGAAGTTGCCGTTTCTGTATGGCAAAAGAAATTTGATTTTGCATTAAATTGGCGACTTCCTCAACTGCCTCTTTTTCTGTATCGCCGTAGGCAACTAAATCCATTTCCAAAGCATGAGCGACATGCTGATCCCCGTCGCGGGTGATAAGAAGCCTAACTTGAAAATCGTAGATGCGGGATTCCATTTTTCGTGTCCTGCTGTTCGTTTCGTTAGTTTTAGTTTCAGGGCGGGACACGCCGTATCTCTATGTCCCACTACTCAGCAATGTCGCAAGTAACATACCAGGTGTCAATACTTTATTTGCGCTGTCACTTTGCATAAGTGACTTATATTCAATACTTTGAATAAATTACGAGAAAATAATGCGTAATGTAATAGTTGGCTCCATTAAATGGAGCCAACTCCCAGCAACGACCCGCGCCTACACGCTCAAAAAAGGCCGCACAATTTGGCGTTTCATGGCCCAGTAGGGCGCGGTTTTCGACAGAGGCAAGCGATTGAGAAGGAGTTGATTGAATGATTTTGCGGGACAACCGGGCGGCATGCTTTTATGCTGTCGGGGCATGAAACAAAAATCCGCCGGCTTCCG
>Ga0116136_1001673_pt1 | contig 10788 bp, 9 predicted proteins | sample June2015DPH_20_5_FD_88972 | JGI IMG/M metagenome (GOLD analysis project Ga0116136, IMG submission 88972) | Peatland microbial communities from SPRUCE experiment site at the Marcell Experimental Forest, Minnesota, USA - June2015DPH_20_40 | ecosystem: Environmental > Terrestrial > Soil > Wetlands >... | reverse complement strand
TAAGGCCGAATCCGACTACTTGATGGCCAAGGAGGACCATCAGAACGCCCTGGCGGAACTCAACCTGCGCCGGGAAGGCTACCGGGCGGAGGACATCGACCAGGCCCGGGAACAGGCGAAGGCAGCCCAGGCGGCCCTGGATTTGGCGCTCACCCAGTTGGGGTACGCCACCATCTATTCCCCGGTGAAGGGGGTGGTTTTGGTGCGGCCCCTGGAGCCGGGGATGACCGCGGCGGTGGGGGCCCCGGTGCTCACCCTGGGAGACCTGGACAACATCTATTTGGAAGGATATATCCCCGAGTCCGATATGGCCCGGGTCAAGTTCGGCATGAAGGCCTACATCATCACCGACGCCTACCCCGGCAAGCAGTATCCCGCCTGGGTCTCCTTCATCAACTCTAAGGCCGAGTTCACCCCCAAGACGGTGGAGACCTTCAAGGAGCGGGTAACCCTGGTGTACCGCACCAAGATCCGGGCCCAGAACCTCAATTACGACCTGAAGCCGGGCATGCCGGCGGAAGCGGTAATCCTCCTTGACCAACAAGACAGCCAGGCGGCAGAGCAGCCTCCAGCAAGGTGAGCGGGCCATCCGGGCCCAAGGCCTGTGCAAGCGGTTCGGCGGCCTGACGGCGGTAGACCACCTGGACCTGGAGGTGGCCTACGGGGAGGCCTTCGCCCTGGTGGGGCCGGACGCCGCCGGCAAGACCACCACCATGCGGATGCTGGTGGGCATCATGGACCCGGACCAGGGCCGGTCCGAGGTCCTGGGGTTCGACACGGTCAAGGAGTCGGAGCGCCTCAAGGAGCAGATCGGCTACATGCCCCAGCGCTTCGGCCTCTATGACGACCTGACTGTGGCGGAAAATATTGCCTTCTACGCCGACATCTACCAGCTGGCGCGCCGCGAGCGGGACCGCCGCCTTCCGGAGCTGCTGGGCTTTTCCAACCTCACCCCCTTCACCGCCCGATTGGCCCGGAACCTCTCCGGGGGCATGCGCCGGAAACTGGGGCTGGTCTGCGCCTTGATCCATACGCCCCGCCTCCTGTTTCTGGATGAACCCACCTTCGGGGTGGATCCGGTCTCACGCCGCGAATTCTGGGAGATCCTCTACCGCCTCCTGGCGGGCGGCCTCACCATCTTTCTATCCACCTCCTACATGGATGAGGCCGAGCGGGCCCATCGGGTGGGTTTGATCCACCAGGGCCAGCTCCTGGTGGTGGATACCCCCAAGGCCCTTAAGGGCTCCTTCAAGGGCGAGTTGCTGGAGGCCAGGGCCTCGGATATGCGGGCGGTCCGGAAGATCTTGAGCGGCCACCCCCTGGTGCTCCAGTCCCTGGTCATGGGGGATAGGCTGATGCTCACGGTGGCCTCCGCCGCTCAGGCATCCGGACCCTTGACCACAGCCCTGGAGCAAGCCGGGCTCAGCGAGGTGAGCGTCGCCCCGGCGGAACCCAATCTGGAAGATCTTTTCGTCCAAATCGTAGAGCGGCAGAAGGAGAAGGAGCAACCCGCCGGGTCTTAAGCGGAGGGCGAGCCGATTCCTAGGCTGGAAGCCGATGCCACTGCCGCCCCGACTCACATGGGCTGGAAAGCCTGTGCCCGGGAAACCGAGGATTCAAGGATGGTCTTAAGAGATGACAGGCGAACCGGCCATCATCGTTAACAACCTCTCCCGTTATTTCGGGGACTTCAAGGCGGTGGACCGGATCAGCTTCGAGGTGAACCGGGGGGAGATCTTCGGTTTCCTGGGGCCCAATGGCGCCGGGAAATCCACCACCATCCGCATGCTCACCGGTCTGCTGCTGCCCACCCGCGGCGAAGGCCGGGTGGGCGGCTTCGACATCATCCGGGAAAACGACCGGATCAAACAAACCATCGGCTACATGTCCCAGCGCTTTTCCCTTTATGATGACCTGACCGCCGAGGAAAACCTGAACTTCTTCGGGGGAGTCTATGGTCTGCCGGACGCTCGCCTCCGGGAGCGCCTCACCGAAGTCCTGCGCCTGGTGGGCCTGGAGGACCGCCGCCGCCAACTGACGCACACCCTGCCCCTGGGCCTGAAGCAGCGACTGGCCCTGGCCTCGGCCATCATCCACGAGCCCACCATCCTCTTTCTGGACGAAGCCACCGCCGGGGTGGACCCCATCTCCCGGCGCAATTTCTGGGATCTGATCTATGCCATGGCGCAGAGTGGGGTGACCATCCTGGTGACCACCCATTACATGGAGGAGGCCGAGTTTTGCGACCGATTGGTGCTCATCTACCAGGGTCAGATCGTGGCCCGGGGCACCCCCCGGGAGCTGAAACGGGAAGTGAAGGAGACCATCCTGGCGGTGCATCCCGAGGATCTGGACGCCGCCCTCAGCCTCATCAAGCAATTGCCCGGGGTGGCCGAGGCCGCGGTCTTTGGGGACGGCCTGCACGTGGTGGTGGCCGAGCCCCAGGAAGGGGAGCGGCGCATCACCGAAGTCCTGGCGGCCCATAATATCGCCCTGCAACACCACATTGAACGGGTGCCCCTCAGCCTGGAGGACGCCTTCATCGCCGTGGTCCAGCGGGCAGAGAGAGACTTAAAGAAGCTGGCAGCGATCAGCGATCAGCCGTCAGCGATCAGCTAAAGGCAAAAGAAGCTGTCGGCGATCTGCTAGCAGCGAAAAGCAAAAGACCAAAAGCGAAAGCTAATGAAAAATGTTAGCCCTCGTTCTCAAGCTCCTGCTGGGTAACGAGGATGCTATCGATGTTAACCTCGTTATCAAAAAGCTGAAAGCTGACCACTGAAAGCTGAGAGCAATAAGCCATGAACCTGCGCCGCACCTGGGCCATCTTCCGCAAAGAGGTGATCCACGTCCGCCGGGACCCCATCAGCCTCCTGGAAATCATTCTGCTGCCCCTGATCCTCATGCTCCTCTATGGCTACGCCCTCACCTTCGACATCAAGAAAGTCTCCCTGGCGGTCTATGACCAGGAACGCAGCCAGTTGAGCGAGGACCTGGTCAGGCGCTTCCAGAGCACCGACTATTTTAAATTGGCGCGCTTCGCCCAGAGTTATGCGGAATTGCAGGGTCTGATCACCGGGCGAGAGGTGCAGGTGGGCTTGATTATCCCCTATGACTTCTCCTGGTCGTATCAGACCGGGAAGACCGCCAAGGTCCAGGCCCTGGTGGACGGTACCGATTCCAACACCGCCAACATCATCCTGGGCTACATCGAGGGGGTGATCGCGCCTTACGCCCAGGACCTCCTGGTGCAGCGCCTGCAGAGCAGGGGGCCGGCCAGACAGGGAGGCCCGGTGGACACCCAGATGCGCTTTTGGTTCAACGAAGACCTGGAGTCCCGCAATTACATCGTCCCTGGCCTCATCGCGGTAATCATGACCATGGTGGGGGCGCTACTCACCTCCCTGACCGTGGTGCAGGAACTGGAGCGGGGCAGCATGGAGGGCCTGCTGGCCACCCCCCTGAAGAAGACGGAGCTGCTCCTGGGCAAACTGGGGCCCTATTTCTTCATCGGCATGCTGGACATGGGCATTGTCATGGCCATGGGCAAGTTTCTCTTCCAGGTGCCTCTCAGGGGCAGCCCTTTGCTGCTCATCGGCCTCTCGGCCCTGTTTCTCATCGCCACCCTGGGGCAGGGGCTGCTCATCTCGGTGAGCGCCGAAAGCCAGTTGCAGGCCTTCCAGATGGCCATGCTCAGCACCTTCTTGCCGTCTTTTCTGCTCTCAGGATTCGTCTTCGCCATTTACCTGATGCCTCTACCTTTACGGATCGTCTCCTTCATCGTGCCGGCCCGCTATCTGGTGACCATCTCCAAGGGGATTTATCTCAAAGGCCTCGGCCTTGGGGTGCTGTGGCCCAGCGCCCTGATGCTGGCCGGCGCCGCCACATTATTTGTGCTCTTGGCCATCCGCAAATTTGTGAAGAAGATTCATTAGAAGCTATCTGCTTTCAGCTAGCAGCGGTCAGCTAAAAGCAAAAGACTAAAAGCAAAAGCAAATGAAAGAGTTAATGGCCAATATGTTTAGGCAAAAGTCAAAAGTAAAAAGGCAAAAGTGAAAGGCCCCTTAGCCGAAAATATGTAGGGTAGGCACTGCCCACCATCAAGGCGGCAAGCAGGGAATCCCACCCCACCGCGGCTACCGGGGCCAAGCCGGAGCTTGGCAAGACCAAGGGCGTTCCCAAGCGCGAGCTTGGGAACAAGGATGTTATCGATGTTAACCTCGTAACATCAAAAAGCTGAAAGCTGACCACTGAAAGTTGAGAGCTAGATAAACTATGTTCCGACGCATCCGGCACATCATCATCAAGGAATTCATCCAGGTCTGGCGGGATAAGAAACTCCGCTTTTTTCTCATCGGGCCGCCCCTGATCCAGCTCATAGTTTATGGCTATGTGGTCAATTTCGACATCAAGCACGTGGCCACCGCCATTTTCGACGAAAGCCGCACCATGGAGAGCCGGGAGCTCATTCAGCGGTTCACCTCCACCGACTGGTTCCAGGTGAATTATTATCTCAACAGCCGGCAGGAACTCCTGGACCTGATCGACCGGGGCCAGATCACCATGGCCTTGTGGATCCAGTGGGATTTCGCCAGGCAACTGCGCCAGGGAAAAACCGGCCAGGTCCAGGTGATCGTGGACGCCACCGACTCCAACGCCGCCCTCATCGTCAGCCGCTATGCCAGTACGGCCATCGGGGATTATGCCCAGGAGCAGTTGCTAGCGCGCTTCCAACGCCAGGGGGTGAGGTGGGCCGGGAAACCGGGCATTCCTTTGAGCGTTGAGGCCCGGGCCTGGTTCAACCCCAATCTGATTTCCCGCTACTCCATGGTGCCCGGGGTCATCGCCATGGTGGTGCTGCTCATCTCTCTGATGCTCACGGCCCTATCGGTGGTGCGGGAAAAGGAGATCGGCACCCTGGAGCAGATCCTGGTGACCCCCATCCGGAGCGTCGAGTTGATGTTGGGAAAGACCATCCCCTTTGTCCTCATTTCCCTGGGGAACGTCATCCTGGTGACCCTGGTGGGTGTCCTGTGGTTCGAAGTGCCTTTTCGGGGCCAGATATTGGTGTTGTTGCTGGGGACCATCGCCTTTCTCTTCAGTTCCGTGGGGTTGGGGCTGTTGATCTCCACCATTGCCGCCACCCAGCAGCAGGCGATGATGGCGGGCAACCTCTTTCTGACCCCGGCCGTCATGCTCTCGGGCCTCATCTTCCCCATTGCCAACATGCCGGCCTTTTTCCAGTACCTCACCCTGTTCAATCCCCTGAGATACTTCATCATTGTGGTCCGGGGCATCTTTCTCCAGGGCGCCGGCATGGACCTCTTGTGGCAGCAGATGGCCGCCATGACGATCCTGGGCCTGATCATGCTGGCCCTGGCGGTGCTGCGCTTCCAGAAGCACGTGGCCTAGAACCAGTAGGGGTGATTAGGTTCGCCCAGTCCTTTTTCCTCAACAAATCCTGGGCAGCAGGTCCCCGGAAGGGGGGTCCAGGAGGCGGGCGGTGCCGATGCTGGTGCGGATGGTCACCCGTCCGGGGGGGTGGGCCCCCACCTCGCCGATGAGACGGGCCTCGGAGCCGTAGCGGCTCCCCTGAATGATCTCCACGGCCCGGCCGGCGTCCTCCGGGGCCACTACCACCAGCATCTTCCCTTCGCAGGCCACCTGGAAGACCTCCAGCCCCAGGGCCTCGCAGGCCGCGGCCACCGCCGGCTTGACCGGGATGAGGGCCTCTTCGAGCTCCATGGACACCTGGGATTGGCGAGCGATCTCGTTTAAAGAGCCGGCAATGCCGCCCCGGGTGGGATCCCGCATGGCGTGGATCGCACAGCCCGACTCGATGAGGTTCAGCACCAGGTCGGTGAGGGGGGCGGCGTCGCTTTCAATGGCCTCCCCGTTCAGGAGCTTTTCCCGGGCCAGCATCACCGCGGTGCCGTGATCGCCCACGGAACCGGTGAGGATGATCTTGTCCCCGGGGACCGCGGCGGCTCCGGAAACCCCGGGGCGCAGGACCAGGCCCACCCCGGCGGTGGTAATGAAGACCTTGTCCGCCGAGCCCCTGGGGACCACCTTGGTATCGCCGGTGACAATGGTGACCCCGCATTCATCCGCGGTCCGTTGCATGGAGGCGGCGATGGCCGCCAGGGAGTCGATCTCCAGACCCTCTTCCAGGATGAAGGAGGCGGACAGGGCCAGGGGCCGGGCCGCGGCGGTGAGCAGGTCGTTCACCGTGCCGGCCACCGCCAGGCGGCCGATGTCGCCTCCTGGAAAGAACAGGGGGTCCACCACGAAGGAATCGGTGGTGAAGGCCAGGCGGTGGGAACCGAGGAACAGGGTGGCGCTGTCGTCCCCCGAAAAATTTTCGGAGCCGTAGCGGGAAAGAAAGACCTGCTCGATGAGCATGGTCATCTCCCGGCCCCCGGCGCCGTGGCTGAGAAGAATCTGTTTCAGCGGTTTGCGGTTTTCTTCTCTGGTCTCTCCGGACATGATTCCCAGCCCCTATCTGCAGAAGATTCCTTGCCTCCGGCCCTGCTTCTTTAACTAGCCGTTTGTTCTGGTTCCCAAGTTGCACTTGGGAACGCCATTAGGGCCTAAACTTCGCTTTGGAGTGCAAAGGAAAGCTTTGCAAATCAGTGGTTCCCAAGCGCAGCTTGGGAACCAGATAAAAAAAGGTTTTTGCTATGAGGCAGGCAGTAAAGATGTTTGAATTTAGACCTGCCCAATAGCTAATGAATGATGGTGTGTGGGGGCGAACCCCAGGTCTGCTCACAGCCCACGGGCGACCCAATCACAGGCTGGAAGCCTGTGCCACTGTCGCCCCTGCGTTTTATCTTGTATCATTTCATGGGACTTATAGCTTTTTTCCTCTCCCCCCTCGGGGGGGGAGAGGGCAGGGTTGCAGCAACTTACCTATCATACCGGTAGGCGGCGGCGCAGGCCCCTTCGCTGGAGACCATGCAGGGTCCCACTGGTTGGGCGGGGGTACAGGCCTGCTGGAACAGGGGGCACTCCTGGGGACGCAGCGCCCCTCGCAGCACCTCGCCGCAGCGGCAAGGCGAGGGATTTACAGGCGGGGTCAGCCGCTGCCAAACCTCGGGGAACCTGGTGCGGGCGTCAAAGCGGGCGTAAGGCTGGCGAATTTGCACGCCGCTGCCGGGAATGATTCCCAGACCACGCCAGTGGGCGTCGCCGGGGGCAAAGACCTCCGCCAGCAGGGCCTGGGCCTGGGGGTTGGGCTGGGTCTGGACCGCCCGGCCATAGACGTTGTCCACCCGGGGCCGGCCTTGATGGATCTGGCGCAGAATCGCCTCCAGGCCGAGCAGCATATCCAGGGGTTCGAAACCGGCGACCGCACAGGGGATGCCGAATTCCCGGGGGATAAAATCGTAGGCGGCGGAGCCGATGATGGTGGTGACGTGCCCGGGGCAGAGGAGGCCCGAAACCCGCACCTCACCGCTGGACAGCAGGGCCCGCAGGGCGGCGGGCATGGTCTTATGGACGCAGAGGACCGAGAAGTTCTCGAGCCGCTGCTGCGCGGCCAGGCGGATGGCCAGGGCCACCGCGGGCATGGTGGTTTCGAACCCCACCCCGAAAAAGACCACCTGCTTTCCGGGTTCCCGCCGGGCCAGGTCCACGGCGTCCAGGGGGGAATAGACCACCCGCACCTCGGCGCCCTGGGCCCGGCGCTGTTCCAAGGAGGTCTGGCTGCCTGGGACCCGGAGCATGTCGCCGAAGGAGGTGAGCACCATATTGACTTCGCCGCCCAGGGCCAGGAAGGCGTCCAGGTCATCCTGGGCCGTGACGCACACCGGGCAGCCGGGGCCGGAGATGAGCCGCAGCCCCTCCGGCAACAGGGACTTCAAGCCAAAGCGGGCCGCGGCCATGGTGTGGGTGCCGCAGACCTCCATGATAGTCGCGGGGTCATGAGTCAACTGCACGATGCGCCGTACGATTTCCTGGACCAGGTCTTTGTCGCGGAATTCATCAATAAACTTCATCGGCCAGGCTCCGCAACAGGGAGAGGGTCTCCTGGGCCTGCTCCTGGTCCAGCCGGGCGATGGCCAGGCCGGCGTGAATCAGGATATAGTCTCCCAGGGAGACTTCTGGGACCAGGTCCAGACGGACTTGCCGGGAGACGCCGTCCACTTCGGCGACCCCACAGGCGCCGTCGATCTCAATGAGGCGCATGGGGATGGCGAGGCACATTAGCTTACCCCCTTTGATCCAGGCAATGTAAGGTGCGCACTGCGCACCATTTCAAAAAACCTCAGAAGGTTTAGGAAAGATTCGCTTTCCAAGGCTCAGCATATTTTCCGCAGTTCTCCTTCTCCAGCCGCGCTGCGGCCACGGCCACCTGGCCCAGGGAAATGCAGCCGTCGTTAGGCGGGGCCAGTCGGTGGGTCAGCACCTGAAAACCGAGCTGCTCCAGAGAGTTGCTCAATTGTTGCAACATCCAGGCGTTCTGGAAGACTCCACCGGAGAGGGCCACCAGATCCAGGCCGGTTTGATCCCTCACCAGTTCACAGGCAGCGGTGAGGAGGCGCACCAGGGAGTTGTGAAAGCGGGCGGCGATCTTGGCGGCGTCGATGCCGTTGAGGTGCTCATCCAGGAGCCGGCGGAAGATGGTCAGGGTGTCCAGAATAAGGGTATTCCCCTCCCTCCGGATGGGCGCCGGATAAAAGCCGTCCTCATCGGGGTCGGCGGCCATTTCCAGCTCCAAGGCCGGCTGGCCCTCGTAGGTCCGGCAGCGGCAGATATTTAGGGTGGCGGCCACCGCGTCGAAGAGGCGCCCGGCGCTGGTGGTGAGCGGCGAATTGATGCCCGAAGTCAACTGGCGGAAGAGAATGCGCCATTCCAGGGGAGGATAGGCCAGTCCCAACTCCTGGGCCAGGTAAGCGAACCGCTCCCCATGGACATGGTAGAGATAAGCCGCCGCCATGCGCCGCGGGTCCCGCACCGCCGCGGTTCCCCCCGGGAGCAGGACCGGCGCCAGGTGTCCGGAGCGGTTATAGCCCGCCAGGTCGGCCACCAGGATTTCCCCGCCCCAGATGGCGCCGTCGGGACCGTAGCCGGTGCCGTCCAGGGCGATGCCGATGCACTTTCCCCGGCGCCGGTTCTCGGCCAGGCAGGCGGCGATGTGGGCGTGATGGTGCTGGACCCCCACCAGGGTCGTCTCTTTAAGCCCGAGGGCATAGCGGGTACTCAGATAGAGGGGATGCAGGTCGTGGGCCACGATATTCGGGTCCTGGCGGCATAAGGCCTTAAAATGGGAGATGGCCTGGCTGAAGTAGTCGTAGGTCTCCGCCGTGTCCAGGTCGCCGAGGTGCTGGCTGAGGATCGCGTTGTTGCCCCAGCCCAGGCAAAAAGTGTTCTTCTGCTCGGCCCCCACCCCCAGGATGGGGGGAGACTCCAACGGCAAGTAAATGGGAGCAGGCACGAAACCCCGGGCCCGGCGGAGGGGGATGGCCCGGTTTGGGGACAGGGGGCGCACCACCGAGTCGTCGCAAGGGACCTGGATGTCCCGATTGTGCATGAGGAAGGCGTCCGCCAGATCGGCCAGTCTGGCCCGGGCCGCCGCATTGCTGAACACCAGGGGCTCTTCGCTGAGATTGCCGCTGGTCATTACCAGGGCCCCGGGGTCCCGGGACAGGAGCAGCAGGTGTAACGGGGTATAGGGAAGCATGAGGCCTAGATAGGGGTTGCCCGGGGCCACCTGCCGCGAGACTTCGCAGTCCGGGCGTCTCCTGGCCAGGACTACGGGCCGCTCCGGGGATAATAGCCAGGCTTTCTCCTTCTCCCCCAGGTGGCACAGTTTTTCAGCCTCAGCCAGGTCCCGGACCATCACCGCGAAGGGTTTGGCCACCCGGCCTTTCCGCTGGCGCAAGGTCTCCACCGCCCTGTCCTGGCGGGCGTCGGCGGCCAGGTGAAACCCCCCCAGGCCCTTGACCGCCACGATCTTTCCTCCCTGGAGCAGGCTGGCGGCGGCCTCCACGGCGACCTCGGTCAGGAGTTTCCGGCCGGGTTCCTCCAGCCAGATATGGGGGCCGCAGACCGGACAGGCGGTGGGTTCGGCGTGAAAACGCCGGTCTTCCGGGTCTTCATATTCGGCCCGGCAGGCAGCGCACATTGAAAAGACCGACATGGTGGTCTGGCCGCGGTCATAGGGGACCTTCCGGATGATGGTGAAGCGGGGGCCACAGTCGGTACAATTGGTAAAGGGATATTGGTAGCGGCGGTTTTGCGGGTCCAGGATCTCGGCAAAACAAGAGGCGCAGGTGGAGACGTCGGCGGGAATCAGGGCCGCGGTGGCCGCCTGGGTCCGGCTCTCCAGGATGGCAAAGCCGGAGCGCCCCCGGGGTTCGGCGTCCCGGGCCACCACCGCCTCAACCCGGGCCAGATCCGGCGCCTCGGTGGAAAGCTGGCGGATAAATTGCTCCAGGGAAGCGGTGGCCCCTTCCACCTCGATTTCCACGCAGGTGGAGGTGTTGCGCACCCAACCCGTCAGCTGATGGGCCCTGGCCAACCGGTAGACAAAAGGCCGGAAGCCCACGCCTTGCACTACACCGGTGACCTTCAGCTTTTTTCCGGAACGATTTTCGGAGACAGCCATGCCGTATCCTATCTAACTTCTAGACGCCCAAATTATAACATATTTTTAGCGCCGGGCACTTAAATCTATTTTTCCAGGCGTTTCCGGCCTGTCCTCAAATCTTATCAACAAAATATCTATCGGTCACGAGTTATAGTGAATTTCCGTGCATTTACCGGCCAGGCCTGCTAAAATAATCATAC
>Ga0116136_1001670_pt1 | contig 10804 bp, 5 predicted proteins | sample June2015DPH_20_5_FD_88972 | JGI IMG/M metagenome (GOLD analysis project Ga0116136, IMG submission 88972) | Peatland microbial communities from SPRUCE experiment site at the Marcell Experimental Forest, Minnesota, USA - June2015DPH_20_40 | ecosystem: Environmental > Terrestrial > Soil > Wetlands >... | reverse complement strand
GGTTTGTTGGTGCTGGACTTTCCCGAGGCATGCGCTGGAGTTCCCGCCTTCCCATTGGCAGCGGGTTGGACGGCAACAGCATCGCGCGCTGCCTGCGCCTGTGCAGTCACCTTGGCGCCGCTGCGCCCGCGCGTTCGTACGTCGAGCCCAACCAGGAAAGCACGCTCCTGCGCGTCCTCTGCAGGCACAGGCTGCGTGGCGAAAGACACACGTCCGAATGCGGGCGCGCGGTCGCGAGTTTTTTTGGGATGTGACCTGCGCAAGCCGAAAACGCCTTACCCTTCGCTACCGGAAGCGCTCGCCGCCGACGCCGTTGCTGGCGCCGATGAAGATGTTGTCCCTGTTGGGGCCGCAGGCTTCCCCTCGGAATGCGTCACGTGCGCGCCATGCGGCAGCGTCCGGCCCATCACCACCGTCGAGATGGCGTGCTTGAAGATCAATTGCTCCTGCCCGTTAGCCTCCAGCACCACGGAATACTTGTCGAAGGAGCGAATGCGGCCCGTCAACTTTACTCCGCTCAGCAGATAAATCGTGATGCTCAGTCTCTCTTTGCGGGCTGTATTAAGGAAGGAATCCTGGATATTCTGCGCCGGCTTGCTGCTTTCCATAGCCGATCTCCTTAGATTCTTTTGAACTGTGACCTATCCACCTGCTCCTTCGGCATTCGCCTCCGGACCAGCTCAAAACAACAGCGTTTCCTCGCGGCCTTCCGCACAAGGAACACGGGGGGACAACCTGCCTTCTCGCCACCCCGGTTTCCCGAGGCCGCTCCGCCAGCAGGTAACTGCGAGTACGATACGGCGTCCTATCGCGCTTTTCAACCTAGAACTTCGCGGAAGTCACCTTTTGTCTCAATGTGGAAAACGTCGCGTTGTGTACAATCGCCCGCGTGGGCGAATTCCGCCCCCGGTGAAATCTTAGGAGGCATCATGGCAAGCGCCGCTCTCGCAACGTTCCTCGGACCACAAATCAATTTCCCCCCTGACTTCAATACGAATTTCCTGATGCTGGTCCGCTGGATTCACTTCCTCGCCGGCATCACCTGGATCGGACTGCTCTATTTCTTCAATCTGGTGAACGTCCCGCTGATGAAAGAGCTCGACGCCACCACCAAGGGCAAAGTGATGCCCGCGCTCATGACGCGCGCTCTATGGTGGTTTCGCATGTCCGCCGCGCTCACCGTTCTGGCCGGAATCGTCTACTGGGAAAACATTGTGACTTCTGACGTTCACAACGGCCAAATTCTAGGATTGAATCCCTCCCACGGCGCCGTGATGGGAAGCTTCTTTCTGATCTGGACGATGGTCTGGGGAGTGCTCTACGCTTGCCTCATCCCCGGCAAAGGCATTTTCGACAAGGGCGTGTTCGTGGGAGTGGTCTACGCTGTGGTCGTCGCGGCTGCGGCCTGGCTCTTCTTGAGCTTGAACAGCCATAGCTGGGAGAGCAATCGCCTGCTCGCGATTGGCATCGGCGGCGGCATCGGATGGGTGATGCTGCTCAACGTCTGGGGGGTAATCTGGCGCATCCAGAAACGCCTCATCCAATGGACCCGCGATAACGCCGCCAACGGCACTCCCATGCCGGACAAAGCCAAAGCCATGGCCCGCCAAGTCTTCCTTGCATCCCGAGCGAACGCATTTCTGTCGATCGCGATGCTGTTCTTCATGGGCGCCGCCAGCCACTATCCGATGTTTGGGAAGTGAAGTGCGGAAATTATGCTCTATAAGGAAAATCAGGCCGGCCCTCGGGCCGACCTGAAGCTACGAGGTGATTGACCTTAGAAGTCGATCCGCAGCGCCATCTGCAACACGCGCGGAGCATAGTCGGAACTGATCACGCCGAACGTACTCGGACTGCTAATATCCGCCGTGCCCCCAAAGCCGGGGAGCTCGAGGTTGACGTGGTTAAACACGTTGAAAGCGTCTGCGCGGAGCTCAATATGCACGCCCTCTGTAATAGGGAAGTGTTTGATCAAGCCTATGTCGAAGTTGGAGTAGTGGGGGCCCCTTAGGTTATTGCGGCTGCCCGCCTCTAATCCTAACGGACCGCTGAAAGAACTAAGTGCCGCCACTTGGTTATGGAATAATTGAATAGTCGGATTTCCCGAAGCCGCGTTGATCTCATAGTGGGTATCGACCTTGAGGTTTGCAGTGTCTCCGTTAAAGATCGCGGGGACGTTGTTGGCAAAGCTGATCGGAAAGGCATTGGCCACCGTTTCGAAGGCCAAGCCAGTGCGCCAGCTAGCAAGCCCTGAGATAGACCACCCCCCCACGACTTCATCCAGAGCACGCGCCATGGTACCGCCTAGCGCTTTACCGCGCCCCACCGGCAGTTCATATAACCAGTCCGCAGTGATAGAGTTTTGAACATCAAAGTCGGAGTTGCCGCGGCAAACTCCAATATTGATAGAGTCGCACAGGATGCCACCGGAACCGGGACCGTTACCACCCTCGTTATTAGCTGCAGCAGAGATGTTATCGAGCGAGTGTGACCAAGTGTAGTTCAGGTCGTACTGCAATCCATGTGACATTTTCTTGTGCAAGGTCGCCAGCAAGCCATTGTAGTTCGAGTAACCCTTGTTGGTTACAAAGAGACTATCGCCAAATTGGGGGTTGAGTCCCACTCCGGGGAAGATTGCGCCGATGATATTCAGCACCTGAATCGTGTCAGCCAAGTCGCCGCGAGCCACAAGTCCGCCACCATAGGTGGCCGCCAGAGAAGCGCAGTTGGGGAAGCCCACGCCCTCGCAGGTGACTCCAAAAGTGCCAAGCGCTGCGTTCATCTGGTTCTCAAAAAACGGGAGCGCCGGAATGGCCTGGTTGTTGCGCACCGCAAGAGAAAGTTGAGCGAACTGGGAAGCCAGACGCGTTCCCGACGCAGGATCTACAAAATCCACGGTCTGGAAGGCATCGGATTGCGCCAACAACCGGTGAGCGAAGCGTCCGACGTAGGTCGCATCCAGCTGGAAGTTGCCTGGAAGCTCGCGCTGAATTCCGAGTGTAAACGTCTCCGAATATGGGGTTTTCAGGCTGGGGTCGATCCCGTAGTTAAACTGATTCTGGACCAAACCGTCGACTGGCGAGAAAGGACTAAATGTGCCATTGCTGAAGGGCGCGTACGGAGTCGTAATCGGCGCAGGAGTCGCGATCGCTCCTGCCGGCAAAGCATTGATAGTGGTAAAACGCGGATCAGATTGCAAGTCTTGTACTGCGCTGCTCTGCTGGCCATAAACGGTGGATGCGGCGTTCTGAAGAATCCAAGTGCTTTGGTCCTGTAGAAAATTCAACGCATTTACCACGGTGTGGTCATCCACGATCGCGGCACCGGCGCGAATCACAGTCTTGCGGTCACCCAGCAACCGTCCCAGCGGTCCGTCCACGCCCGCGGGATTGTAGGCGAATGCCAGACGCGGCTGGAAATCGTGCCAATCGGGGTGATAAAGCCCAGGGGCGTGGTTCGCTTTGCCCGCGAGTGAGTAATAGAGAAGAGGGTTCACTAGCCCGCAACTTGGACCGGGACACCCAGTGTTGCCGGCCAACCCGTTCGCAATGCGAGGTCCTATGGTTTGAGCGAAATCCAAGTTCGGTGTGGCTTCCAACCCGTTGACCTCATAAGGCACCGTGTTGAACTGGTAGCGCAAGCCATAGGTAAGCGTGAGATCGCTGCGCGCTTTCCACGAATCTTGCAGGTAGGCTTCCGTCTCGTAATACCGGTATTGGCGAGTGTGTCCAGTTCCTTGGGGAAGTGGCTGCAGATCTCTATTGTTGTTGTATTGGCTGGTCACTTCCGCATAGTGCCCTAGGATGAATGCGAAGGCGCTGTCGTACAGGTTTTCAGAAACCGAATCGGTCGCCAGATCGGCTGGCCGCAAACTGGGACTGAGGCTTGCCAAACCTCCACCGATGCCCAAGTAGACATAGTTGAAGTCGCTGACCAGCTTGCTGGTCGTCTTAATTGGCTTGAAAGTGCCTCCCACCTGGAAAGTGTGTTTACTGCGCACATAGGTGAAATCATCGCGAAAGACGGGAATTGGAATCGTCCGGGCCTGGGAAGACGGGGTCATATAAGGCGAGGTCAGGTAGCTCCCACTTGAGCCGTTATAGTCGAAATTGCTGAATGCGGTAGTTCCCAGGGGAGCATACAAATACGGGAAGTTCTCCTCCTGGCGGGTCTCGCCGTACACAAACTGGTTGATTTTCGTGGTACTGATGGTCCACGTGTGACCGAATACATAGGCGTAGCTATGATTGGTATCGATGAAAGTTAAGGGATCTCCAGGAAACTGAATCGAAGGATTCCGGTCATCAGTCTCTCGCACCAGGCTGCCACGAACAAAAATCTTCATCTTGTCGGTCAGGTTGTAGTCAACTTTCGCTACATAGTCGTTCAGTGTTTGGTTGCCGGGGGCATTGAAAACGAGTCCACCTGTGTTGAGTCCGTCGCCTACTGCCGTGCTGTTGGGAGCCGGATAACGGCTCAGCAGGAAACTCGTCAGGCCGGGGCTTGGGCCGATGCCCAGAGGATCAAGCGCGGTCACCTGCGCCGGAGTTAACGTTGAGACGCCGCCGCTGGTATTGATGTAGGAGATCGAGCCGTTACTGAAAGAGGTAAGTGGCACGGTTTGCGTAACCTGATTTGAGCTGGCGTCCCGCCGGCCTTCATAGTTGAAGAAGAAGAACAATTTGTCCTTCACAATCGGACCGCCCAAGGCCGCGCCAAATTGATTGCGCACCAAATTCTGTCGGGGGACAATGGGAGTCGCGAAATTGTTGAAAAAGTCATTCGCCTCGAAGCCCTTGGTGCGGTAGTACTCGTAGCCGGAACCATGGAAAGAGTTCGTCCCGCTCTTGGTCACCAAATTGATCTGTGCACCACTGCCCCGTCCCTCCGACGAGAGCGGATTGGCCACCTCGCCACGGAACTCCTGCACCGAATCCACGGGCGCATATCCGACCACATAAAATGCGAATCCGCCAGCGTAGTCGTTGACGTCCAACCCATCCAAGGTAATATTGCCTTGATCCGTGCGCGCGCCGGTGATGGCGCCATTGCGACTTTGTGATCCGTCATCGTCAGTTGATGCCGTCACCACACCCGGCTGGTAGGCTAGAAGCGCTGCCGGGCTGTCGCGGATCTGCACCGGCAACTCGTGCACCAGGTTCATGTCAAAACTGTTGCCTACGCTGGAGTCGCTCGTATCCAGCGATACGGCGCTACTCTCGCCCTTTACCTCGATTGTCTCCGAACTCCTGCCTATCTTTAACTGCGCGTTTTGCGTGTGCGTCGTGTTGACCGCCAGATACAGCTTCGGCACGACTACCGTGTCGAAACCCTCTTTGACAAAGGTCACCTGGTACCCCGGCCCCGGGGGCAGATCGTGGAACGTGTACGCTCCTACCGAATTTGTATTGGCTTCATAACTGGTGTTGGTCTTCGTATCCAGCAGCTTCACGCTGACGTCGGGGACCACCGCACCGCTCGCATCGGTCACCACTCCGGTCAACGACGCCACATCCTGCGCGGCTGAGAGGGTTGGTATGCCCAGCAGTAGGGCCAGGGTAAGTGAAGCAAGAAGAACTCTGGTGAGAACGGGGCGAAAGGCAGATTCCATTGAACTGTCTCCTAAATGCAGCTGGGGCCTTGGGAAACAGGTCTCTGCAGCCTCATGTTTGTTAAATTGCTGATTGCCAAGGCGAACGACGGGAGAATACATCGCTGTTAGCGGGACAGTAAAGCAGCTAATGTTCCAAAGTAACACCGAGGTAACGTATTCACTATGAAAGGCATGTGGGCTTCGCGTCGAGCGACTATCAGGCCACAGATATGGATTTAAGGAGATTATCTATGATAGTTGGTATGACTTCGGAGGCCTCTTCGAGTAACGGCGCAGTCGCTCCCGCCGCAAGAATCTCCCTGGAAATGTCGATGAGAATTATGTATGGATCCCGCGCATCTCGACGCCGCAAAAAAATCGGGAGGCCGTTTCGGGCCTCCTGATCAGGAATGAGCCACTTTCGAAACTACTAGAAGTAGAACTTCGCCCCCAGCTGCACCAGCCGGCTGGGATTTGCAGCGTAACTTGACCAAAGCTGCTGGACTGTACGTTGTTGTTAATGCACGGGAAGGGACCAGCAGTGTTAGTCGGTACGCTGGCAGCGTGGACCTTATGTGGACCTTATATGGTTCAAAAAAAAGGCGGGGGCCATTTTCGGCTCCCCGCTAATAATATGCCGCAGGACTAGAAGCTGACTCGCAACGAGAACTGCCCGAACCTGCGCTCATCGTTGTTGCCGCCTTCGGCGAGGCTATTCAGACCGCCCTTGAGCCCTTGGACTACCAGGGGTGTCGTGGTCGGCCCGGTGTAACCGATGAGGAAGGTGTTTACATACATGTTGTGGTGGTTGAAAATGTTGAAGCCTTCAGCGCGGAAGGTTAATCCGACCCGCTCGGTGAGTTTGAAATTCTTATTCACTGCCGTATCGAAGTTCCACGCACCAGCTCCGCGAAATGCGTTGCGGGCGGTCATGCCGGCTGGAAATGGTCCGAAGTCGGAAATTCCCAAGGTCGGGTTGTCAGGCGCGAAACTTGCCGGGAGAGGCAGGGTCAGCAGGTTGAACAGGTTCGGGCCGGCAGCAGTAGGATTTGAACTGACATGGTAAGTAGGAGCCGTGGCCGGCGTCAGCCGGGGAAAGGTATAAAAATTGTAGTCGTTGTCAAGATCGTAAGCAGTAAACGGAATGCCCGTGCGCGCGGTAAAGATACCCACCAGTGACCAGCCTCCGGCTGTCCTGCCGAGGAAACCATTCTGGCTCTTGAACCACGGTGTCTCCCAGATGGGCGAGATCACGAACCGTTGCCGAACATCATAGTCTGAGTTGCCCCAATCCAGCTTCGGGTCGGAAAAGAGAGTGTATCCAAGGCTGCCGTACCCGTTCCCGGATCCTCCCTGTAAGCTATCGGAGAAGGTTGAACTAGTATCATCCAAGGAGTGGGCCCAGGTGTAGTTCGCCACCATACTCAGACCAGTGTTGTGCAGGTTCTGCGTCTGGAGCTTCACATTCAGAGCATTGTACCTGCTCGTGCCACCACTGCCTCGCTGGTTGATGTTACTGTATTGAAAGTTTGGCCGAGTGAGACAAACCCCAGTGGGGCTTACGTAGGCGGGATTACACGTCGTGCTTCCGGGGTTCACGTCCGTGCCATCGACCGCTGGGTCGCCCAGATAAACCTGGCCAGCCCCGGGGAGATTGATATTGTTGAGGTCATAGAGGTGAACGCCATGAGCGCCGCTATAACCTATTTCTACCACCGTGTTTGGAGCCACTTCGCGCTGTAGGGACAGGCTCCAGAACTGGGTCTGCGCCACGTGGATGCTGTCCTTGTTGTCACGGAGCTCGGTGGGTGGAAGATTGCTTGAGGGACCGGGCAGGCCCAGCGGGCCGAGGTCGTTGTTGGTCAGGTAAGCAGAGGTGCAGGTTGCGCTACGAGCCGGGCAACTGGTAGTCAACACGGCGCTAGCCGGTGGATTGAAGCTGGCATTGTAGGTCACATTGCCAAAGTTGCGTTCATAGCTGATTCCGAAACCACCTCGCAGGCTGCTCTTACCATCGCCGAAAAGATCATAGGCGAAACCTACGCGCGGCGCTGCTGTGCCCCAGCTTGGCGCCCAGAACTGGCCAATCGAGCTTTTATCTGCAATCTGGACTTGACCCGTCCGAACTTGGTCAAAGAATCCAGCACCGGAGCCGAGGTAGAAGTTGGAGTCCAGGTTCTGCTGATTGTTATGTTGCACGCCGTAATGTTCGTAGCGCAGACCATAGTTGAGCGTCATGCGTGGAGTGAACCTAAAGCTGTCCTGGGCAAAAAGGGCCCAGTCGTTGTAGCGGTAGCTTCGCCCGTAGGTAGCCGAGGTCAGCGGCGGAGTAACGACGCTGTCTGCTGGACATGGGCTGACCGGGTTGTTGTTTATATCGACTGGGCAGGGGAGCGCACCATTCGGATTGACTCGGGCAGCGAAGCCGCTGCTACCGCTAAGTATGCTTCCGCCCGGGTTGCCCCCAAAATTAACCAGGTCGTCCATGCTGTCCTGTTGGGAGCCGCCAAGCTGTTCCACTGCCTGCGCGTAAGCGCCGTAGCCGTAGTTCAGCTGAATGTAGGTATACTGACCTCCAAACCGCACGTTGTGCTTGCCCTTGGTCCATGACAGGTCATGTTCGAATTGAATCGTATTTTGCGGTCCGCCGGCTGGCAACCCTCCCGTTCCCGGCGCATTATTGTTCTCCAATCCTGGCGTTGAAATGGAAGCGCCGGTCAGGGGGTCACTCCCCGGGTAGAACATCAGGTTTGGGATGCTCTGATACGCCGCGTTGTATGACGTTGCGTCATTGTAGCGCGCAAAGCTGAGCTTGGTGTTGTTGAGAAGGTTGTTGTTAAAGGCGTGGTTCACCGAGAACAGATAAATCATGTTCTGATTGAGGGTACCACTATTATATTGGGAATACGCGCTGTAGTCATTCGTACCGTTGAATAAGTCCTCCCTCTCTCTGCCGATGCGGAAGAACATCTGAGTTTTGTCACTCAGGTTGTAGTCGAGACGGCCCACAAGGCTCCACGAGTTCTGCGGTGGGCCGCCGCCATCATTGTACGGTACGATGAAGCTCACGGGGTCGAAAATTGGCTGAGTCGCGGCAACCGGCGTGATTCCGTTTATCGGATTAACGATCAGGGGGTTCGCCGTGTTCGCCGCCAACGCCCCCGCAGTGATTGGTGAGCCGTTGGGAGTCAAGCCGGTAGTGCCCCCGAAGGCGCTGAAGTAGGCCTGAGCGTTTGCGGGTAACATACCTATGAATGTGGGGTCGAATACCTCGGCATGCTGGACGGAGTTACTTCGAACACGCGTAAACTCCGTGCTTTCAGAAACGAACAACTTGTTCTTGATAATCGGACCGCCGGCCTGGAAGCCGAACTGGTTGCGCGTGTACCCGCCCTTCGGAAGGTCGTTGGCATCGTTATTGTACGTATTCGCTGTGTAGGCCGAGAGGCGGTTAAATTCCCACACGGAACCGTGGAAAGCGTTGGTGCCTGATTTCGTGGTCACATTCACCACGCCGCCGGAGGCGCGACCGTATTCGGCCGCGAAGTTATTGGTAACTATGCTGTATTCTTGCACACCATCGATTGGAACGTTTTCGCCAATGCCAACGCTAAAAATGGCGATGTTCTCCACGCCATCGAGCAGAATCTCCGTACCTGATTCGCGCTGGCCGTTTATAGAGAAGCCCACGCCCCGGCTCGAAAGCTCCTGGCCACCGCCACCGGACGACATAGTTGCACCATTCGAGGTAGTATCCCCGTTGCTGACGTTGCCGGACATCGCAACAAAGTCATAAGGGTTGCGGGTGAGGCTGGGTAGTTGCGCCAATTGCTGTGTGTTGATGAGCTGCGAAAGTTCCTGGGTTTGCGTGTTCACCTCGGTCCCGGCACTCGTAGCTGAGACCTCAACCACCGTCGAACTCTGACCGACCGCCAGTTGCGCATCGACCGTGACGGTCCCTCCGACGGTTACTTCCACGACGCTCTTGAAGGTCTGAAAACCCTTGTTGGAGATCGTCACCTCGTACTTTTCTGGGGTGAGGCCGGGAATCGAATACTGACCAGAAGCCCCGGTAACGGTTAACCGCTCGGCTCTAGTCTCCACACTCAACGCCTTGACGGCAGCACCAGTAATTACGGCTCCGGTCGCATCATGGACAGATCCGACGATCGAGCCCGCTTCGGATTGTCCGAAAGCCAGGCAGGAACCGAATAGGAATAGAAACAGTGCCAATAAGGAAGCAACCAGCCCAAAACTATGCACGCCCCGTTTCATGATTTCTCTCCTCAACCGCGGAAGATCAGACTAAAGAAAGGCTTGAAAACCACCGCCGGCTAACAGGCGGTTTCAGCGCATCGACCCGTTTCAAACGGCGCTGAGGTACTAAGGTAATGCAACTCACACTCCAAAACAGGAATCGCGAAACACCCTTTATTTGCAATGTGTTGTTATCTATTGTGCGATGGGGGTCCCAAAAACTGAATTAGCATAGGCATCAATCTATTAATTTTGGTATTAAGGCAACTGCTTTGAAGTTATTGACATCGCCGAGAGGAAGGTTCGACAAACACTTAGGAGAGAGGAGGCCTGCTACAATCGGCCTTTCTGTGACAACGTCTTTCAGCAAGCGCGAATCGCCGGCGCCGGGTAAGAGGTCGTTCGGCTCTGTCCCGCTGCTCGACTTGCAGAGGCAGTATTTGCAGATTCGCCCGGAAGTGCTGGCCGCGATTGAAAACGTATGTGCGTCCCAGCAGTACATTCTGGGAGCGGAGGTTGAAGCGCTGGAGCGTGAACTCGCGGGCTTCTGCGGCTCGCGCGACGCCATCGGCTGTGCCTCGGGCACAGATGCCCTGTGGCTGGCTTTAGCTGCCGCTGGAGTGCAGCCGGGGGACCAGGTTCTCACCACGCCGTTCAGCTTTTTCGCTTCGGCCAGCGCCATCGTGCGTGCCGGCGCGCGTCCTGTGTTCGCCGACATCGACCCTCTCACATTCAATCTCGATCCCACCCAGGTCGAATCTTTTTTGCGGAGCAGCCCACACGACAAACTACGCGCGCTGCTCCCGGTTCATCTGTACGGCCAGTGCGCCGATATGGATCGATTCCAGCAGTTCGCGGAAGAATTTCATCTGCGAGTGATCGAGGATGCCGCGCAAGCTATCGGTGCGCGATGGGGCAAGCAGAGTGCCGGATCCATGGGCGTCTCCGCGGCGT
>Ga0116136_1001667_pt1 | contig 10820 bp, 14 predicted proteins | sample June2015DPH_20_5_FD_88972 | JGI IMG/M metagenome (GOLD analysis project Ga0116136, IMG submission 88972) | Peatland microbial communities from SPRUCE experiment site at the Marcell Experimental Forest, Minnesota, USA - June2015DPH_20_40 | ecosystem: Environmental > Terrestrial > Soil > Wetlands... | reverse complement strand
GAAGTCTCGCGAAAAAGCAATTCTCCACGGCCATCTCCGTCCGCATCCACCACGTCAATCAGTTCCAGCCGCGGCGTTACGTCCAGGTGAAATCTGTCAGTGACGCCGGAATACAGTTTGCTTAGATTCCCGTAGATATCCGTCCTGGCAACCAGCATCACGCTGTATGGCTCCGCTGCAGCGGCCGCTCCCGCCGCACCGGGAACGTGCGCTTCCGCGCTCAAAATCAGCACCGGCTGGTTCGTGAGCCACACGTCGAACCCACGAAACTGAATATTCTCGAACACTGGCTGCGCCGCTTTCGGCAGCACTTTCCGACCGGCGGCCGCCTTAGGCGTAACCGGCCGCGCTGGGATCTGGTTCCGGACCAGCGCAGCGGCATACGCCCTCACTTCGTCCCCCGCCAGGGCTAACATCTGATTGCGCCGCTCTTCCTCTTCGCCCGACTTCCAGAAAAATTTATAGGATTGCGGATCAGGTCCTGCGGCATCAGAAATTGCTGCCACCATTTGCAGCGGACCCGCGCTAGCAGCGGTTGCTGAAGCCTGCGTGTCCGTTTTGCCGCTCTTCTTCGACGCCGTGTTGTCCTCGTCTTCCGGCACAGGCTGCGTCGGCTTGCCCCGGCGCAATGTGGGGCGATAGTAGCTGCCTTCCGATGATGGACTAGTCGATGTCTCGGCCGGTGACGTTTGAGCTGGCGTGGTTTGGCTTGGGGCTGGCTGGCTCGGAGAAGCTTGCCCCGGACTCGTCTGCGCCGCCGGCGCAGGTTGCTTGGCGCTCGCGTCCGCAGGCTTGTCAGGAACCGGCGAATTCGCGGGCTTCGGCGTTTCTTGCCCGGAGGACGAACCGGCAGGGGAACCGCTTGCAGGTTGGGATGACGCCGGAACCTTCGAACCAGACTTATCTGGTGATCCGGACCCGCCGGGAGCGGAAGTCGAACTTGAATCGGGTGTGGCGGCTGGTTTGGATGCGTCCCTCTTTTTCAGGCGTGGCGGCTCATCCCCGCTGTTATCCACCCCCACTGGGACGTCTTCAGCTTTGTGCATGGTCTTCGGAGCCTCGGCTCCATGCGGCAAATACGTTCCGGTGCCTAGCCATGGATGCGCACTGCCCGGGCTCTTACTGTGCAGCGCTCCATTGATCGTAAACAAGCCCTGCGAATCCCCGGACTGCTCTGCCTCGTACACGGTTCCCGATTCCAGCGCCATCGGGATGGGGTCCGCCTTGTAAGCACTGGCATCGTAAAACTTGCCGTCGATCAGGATCGCTATCGGAACCAACGTCCCCTTGCCGCCGCTGTCCAGCTGCAAAACTCCTACCGCTCGGGGCTCTTTACCCTTTGGCTTTTTGTTTTCCTGGGGCCTATTTCTCTGGGGGACGATCTGAGGTCTACCCTCTTGCGCCAGACTTCGCGGGACAGCGGCTGAAATGAAAAAAATCAGAAGGGCGGTGACGGATGACGCCGATCTGCGGTATAAGGTTTTTCTGGAGACAATCCGTCCCGGCCTCAGCTTTGCGAACGCTAAGACTGCGGACGCCACCTTCAACCCTGATTGCCCTGGAAATGAGATACCCATGAATATCAATGATAAGGCCCCCGAGTTTACTTTGCAGGACGAGAACGGAAAGGAACTGTCGCTGAAAGACTTGCGAGGCAAAATAGTGGTTCTGTATTTCTATCCGCGCGCCGATACTCCCGGATGCACCGTCGAGGCCTGCGCCTTCCGCGATACCTACAAGCAGATTCAGAAAACCGGCGCTGTCCTACTCGGGATTTCCCCCGACACGCCTAAGGCACAGAAGAAGTTTCAGGACAAATTCAAGCTGCCCTTTTCTTTGCTTGCCGATGCCGACAAGAAAGTCGCCGAAGCCTATGGCGTCGTGCAGGAAAAAAATATGTACGGCAAGAAAGTGATGGGTATCGCCCGGACTACGTTCGTAATCGGACCCGACGGCAAAATCCAGCACATCTTCCCCAAGGTAAAGCCCGAAGGTCATGCGGTCGAAGTACTGGCTTACCTGAAAGAATGGGCGAAGGGCGCTGCGTAGGGCGCTCTCCGATTAGCGTTCGGAACGTCTCAAACATAATGCAGGAGCGAGCATTTTGGCTCTCTTGCCGCACGCGAGGAGGAACACCATGCGCAACCCGGTCAAGATTGTTTGGGCCCTTGCAATCTTCGCTCTTGCCGCTTACGCTGCCAACCCAAATCCCCAGTCCGCGCCACAAAACGGACCGACCTCGATTATGATCGTCTTCAAGGACGGCCACCAGGAAAGCTTTTTGATGGCTGACGTCGCACGAATTGAGTTTAGGAACGCGGGCGCTTCCACGCTGGGACCGGACTATTTTCTCGGCAAGTGGGAGGCCGGCGACGGCAGCGGCGGAACCTTCTTCGTCACTCTCGAACCCAATGGCGAGGCCAGCAAGTCGATCGGCGCGAGCCACGGCATCTGGACCGTCGTCGGCGATGAAGCTCGCATTAGCTGGGACGACGGGTGGCACGACGCCATACGCAAGATTGGCGACAAGCACGAGAAGTTCGCCTTTGCGCCCGGTACGACTTTCGACAACAAGCCAGAAAATGTCACCGATGCACGCAAGGTTGAATCGAACCCCTGACCCGCTCGACCGCGCATTTTTCGCCCGCGGTCCCCGCCGCGTGGCTCAGGGGCTCCTCGGTAAAGTGCTCATCCGTGATTGCGGAAAGCTGCGCCTCGTGGCCCGTATCGTAGAGGTCGAGGCCTACCTTGGAGAAAACGATCCCGCGGCTCACGCCGCCGCCGGCAATACTGCCCGCACCTCAGTTCTGTTCGGACCTCCCGGCCACGCTTATGTCTATTTCATCTACGGCAGCCACTACTGTTTGAACGTCTCCTGTGAGCGCGAAGGGAAAGCCGGTTCAGTCCTTTTCCGTGCGCTCGAACCGCTGCTGGGCATTGAGGAAATGGCGCGGGCTCGAAACATCTCGCTGACAGGGCCTCGCGACCTGCCTCGGCTCACCAGCGGCCCCGGACGTCTGGCCGAGGCCTTCGGCATCACACGCGCCCGCGATAACGGATGCGATCTCACCTCGCCCACTTCCGGCTTGTGGATCGGAGAAGACGGCTTTCGTGCAAAAGGTATTCAAATCACTCCGCGTGTCGGCATCCGCAAAGCTGCCGACCAGCCGCTCAGGTATATCCTCGTCGCCAATCCTTTCGTTTCCAGAAAACCGCAGGCCAAAAACTCAGACATCGCCCGAATTTGACAACGGGTGTAAACTGTCCCCCGGGTCGAGTGCGCGATAAACCGCGCGGCTCAAGGCATTTGACGGAACTGCCGATGAATCTTCCCGATGGAAATGGGAAAAAGTGGCCGTGTGAATGTCTCTTTTTCGGCATCCGACCGGCAGGCGAAGTCATCTCAACAGGCTAGGAACTTGTTCTTGCGCTGCTTCAATCGATTTCGCGCTTCGGTCGTCTCCCTGACGATTCTGGCGGCAACTCTGCCGGCATCTGCTAGCGGCGTGAATACGGCAGTGGTCGGGTCTGCCGCTCCCGCCGTTGCTTCCAACATTGTGATCGGCTTCGTGGGTGGGTTTGTGGACCACGAAAATCCCCACCACGGCCCGGTTCAACTCGCCCAGCGTATCCGGCAAACCGTTCCCAGGGGAACTTACGTCCGCGTTTTCGAGAACCGCCGCAGAAAGCGCGCCCATGACGTCATTGTCAGTCTTCTCGATACGAATCGCGACGGTGTTCTTTCCGTCGACGAGAAATCTCGGGCCCGCATTATCCTCTTCGGCCACAGTTGGGGAGCAGCCGCAGCGGTCATGCTGGCTCGTGATCTGCGACGCGAAGGCGTACCAGTTTTATTGACAGTGCAGGTGGATAGTGTCGCCAAACTGTGGCAGAACGACTCCACCATTCCGGACAACGTCGCCGAAGCGGTGAACTTTTATCAGACAGAAGGCATTGTTCACGGCCGTCAGCACATCAGGGCCGCAGATCCAGCGAAGACTGAAATCCTGGGGAATTACCGCATAGATTACAAGAAAGATCCGGTCGAGTGCCCGGCAGCCTCCTGGTGGGACCGCGTCTTCACCCCCGGCCACATGCAGAGCGAATGCGATCCCAACCTTTGGTCGCGCATCGAAAACTTGGTGACGCAGCGCCTCTCGCCTCAAGCTACTTCGGTGGCCGTTGCCCCGACGGATCCTCCGCAGTCGAGCCGCTAAACCTTAAAGCTGGATGTTATCGATAAGCCGCGTCGTGCCCACGAATGCGGCGACCGCTACCAGCGCACCCTTGCTGACATTTCTAACCGGATCGAGACCGTCAGGATCCACGATTTCAAAATAGTCGAGACGCACTGATTTTTCGGCGGCAAGTTCTTCGCAACCTGCAGTCACCAGTTTTTCCGCGGCACGTTGGCCGCCTTCCCACATTTTTTTCACCCGCATGAGCGAACGATGCAGAGCCAGCGCCTGTTTTCGCTGCTGCGAATCAAGATAGGCGTTGCGCGAACTCATGGCCAATCCATCCGGCTCACGCACAATAGGGCACGCAACGATTTCCACGGGGAAGTTCAGATCACGCACCATGCGGCGAATGATTGCCACTTGCGCTGCATCCTTCTGCCCAAAGAAAGCCGCATCTGGCTCAACCACGTGAAACAGTTTGGCCACCACAGTGGCAACGCCGCGAAAATGCCCGGGCCGCGAACGCCCATCCAGCCTGTCACTCAGCCCGTCTACGGTCACCCAAGTCACTGCCTTTGCCGGATACATTTCCTCAACCGATGGAGCGAAGAGCAATTCCACTCCCTCTTTTTCCAGCAACTGTTGGTCGCGTTCGAATGTCCGCGGATACTTCGCGAGGTCTTCCGTGGGCCCAAACTGCGTCGGATTTACAAAAATCGACGCCGCAACCACATCGCACGCAGCCTTCGCCGCCCGCACCAGAGATAAATGCCCCTCATGCAGCGCTCCCATGGTGGCAACAAATCCCAATCGCTTGCCGCCGCTCCGCGCAGCACGGCACGCCCCTCGCATGTCTACGATTGTGTTGCAGATTCTCATTATGTTGGGATGGTCGTCAGGAGGAAGGGATCCAGGTGATGGCGACGTGTGCACTCTGCAATTCGCCCGCGACAATCCCCCGGTTCCGGCGAAGAGCGATCCTATCTTGCTCGGAGCTGGTGGGCTTCGCATCCACCAGGATCGCGACGGCGCGCCCGTAAGGCCATGCCGATACCGGCAACTGCGCCAGCGCCTTCAGAACCTCTTCCGGCTTCAGAATCTGCTCTTCATTCGCCTCGACTCCAGTTAGCAATCCCACGGTTTCGGGACGGATCACGAGATACGGATTGCCCCAGTGCTTAGTCTCCTGCGGAGATGGGAGCTTCGCCGGATCCGCGGGAGTGACGGCCTGCAGAAGAGTGGCAGCATCTGGCGCCGGCTGCGTCGTCTGCCGCGAACAGGCCGCGAGCGAGAAACTCACTGTCAAAACAAATGCGAAGACGAAGCCGACTCGGGGACCACTGCCGTCGACTGCACAAGAACTCACCGCACCACCATAGGAACATCCGTCTTTGCCGCCCACACCAAAGCAACGATCCATCCGATCATGGTCCAGCCCAGAAAGAAGTTCAGCAGCACAATCGCGGTAAGGTCCCGTTTGCTCCTGGCGAGAGCAATGATCGAAGGCAGAAAATACATCACGAAGCCAAAGCCGAAGAATGGAAAGAACACGGCTGAGAGCAACATAAAACTTCCTCCTTCCCACTAGGCTAGCACCATCGCGGACAACGAGTCATCACCGCGAAGGAAAGAGGACGAAGAAATCGAGAGGTTGCTATCTACGATGGACGGCGACCACACCAGATAAAAGAATTGCCTTTCTCCGTGCCGGAGCCTGCCCTGTGCGACGCCGAAGGGTGATGAACGCACCCCTTACCGCCCCATAGCCCGCTTCCGCGCCAGCACCGTGTCCAACCCAGCCTTCGTCTCCCGAGGCAGATGATAAGACTCCTCATCCGACGGATACCGCAGCGACTTTACGTCCGCGCGAAACGCCTGCACCGCATTGGTAATCAGCGCGGCCGCGTCGCCGTACCGGCGCACAAATTTTGCTGGCGGCCCAAACGTCAGATTCATGATGTCGTGAAACACCAGCACCTGCCCGTCGCATTCCGGACCAGCCCCAATCCCAATCGTTGGCGCGCTAACCTCAGCCGTGATCATTGCCGCAACCTCGCGCGGGATACCTTCCAGATAAAGACAAGCCACGCCCGCACGGTCCAGCGCCACGGCATCTCGCATCAACTGCTCAATGCCGCTAAGATCTTTCCCCTGTACCTTATACCCGCCCATCACATTGACCGACTGCGGCGTCAGCCCAATGTGGCCGGCCACAGGAATCTCGGCGTCAATGATGCGGCGAATCAGGTCGGCACGTTTTTCGCCGCCCTCGATCTTCACCACTTCCGCCCCGCCTTCTTTCACAAATCGCGTGGCGTTCCGCAGCGCGTCATTCGCGTCAACCTGATAAGACCCGTAAGGCATATCCGCCAGCAGCAGCGCATTCTTCGTGCCGCGCCGGACAGCCTTCACGTGATGCAGCATCTCGTCGACCGTGACTGAGAGTGTGTTCTCGTAGCCAAGCATGGTTTGGGCAAGCGAATCGCCCACCAGAATCATTTCGACGCTGGCGTCGTCCACCAGGCGCGCGGTAGCGTAGTCGTATGCGGTGAGGCAGCTGATTGGTTCGTGACTGAGTTTCTGTTCCCGCAGAGAAGCGGTTGTAATCTTATGGCGAGGCTCGCCAATCGGAGTAAGACTCACTGTGTCCTCCAGTGCCCCTCCGGCTCGGCCGGATAGAGCCTGTTGCGCATCTCGTGGATGCTTAAAAGATTCTAGACTTTATAACCAACAATGGCCAGTCGTTTCATAGGTAGATTCTAGTTAGGCGTAAACGCCTGCCAGTCATAGCGTTACGGAGCTTCAGGGTCGTCCGCTCGCTCGGGAAAGTTTTGTCGATTCTAGATACGCAACGCGCGAACCTTGAGATCCCCTCGACCACCTAAGCCGCTTAGAAAAATCTTAGCGTCATTCGCTCCTACGCGCCCACCGCTTCCTGTCCACCCAATGGCAGGAAGTACTGCGTCCCTTTGATCGGCTCGGTCACCTTGCGCAGCAGTTCCTGCAAGTCTTCGTTGCGATCAACGAAATCAATGTCTGACGTATTGACGATCAGCAGGTCCGACGATGTGTAATGAAAAAAGAAGTGTTCGTAAGCCTTCACCACTTCTTCCAGATATTCATCGCTAACCGCCCGCTCGCCCGGCGCATTCTTTTTCTTGAGCCGCTTTTTCAATACCTCGGGGGTAGCCTGCAGGTAGATGACAAGGTCGGGCGTAGGCAGTTTCTCGCGGAAGTGGTTGTAGTAGCGATTGTAGGTATCGAGTTCCTGGTCGGTGAGATTGAGGCAGGCAAACAGCTTGTCTTTTTCAATGATGTAGTCGGCGACCACGGTCTTCTGCGAACTAGCACCCAAGTCGAGCGCCTGTAACTGCTCGAAGCGCTGCACCAGGAATGCGAACTGCGCCTGAAACGCCGCGCCCCGCTCGCCCTCGTAAAAAGCGCTGAGGAAAGAATTGGACTCAGGCTCCATCACACGCTGCGCATTCAGGCGTTCAGCCAGAATGCGGGCCAGCGTGCTCTTGCCCACTCGGATGGGGCCTTCCACTGCAATGTAACGGGGCAACTCAAAAAGATTCGCCATGGGCTCGCAATATTTCGGAATTTGCAGGATAGCTCGGATATCGTCGAGTGGCAATTGCGGGAAGAGTTAACAGTATGAATTGCTGATTGCAGATCGTTGATGAATGATCGCAGCCCAACCCGTGGGTGACTCCAGATGCTTTGCTGTCTCACAAATCATTTCTTGGAGAAGAGCACAGCTTCACCGGCTGCTGAGAACTCACAAATTCGCGTGATATCGTAATGTGTGAGCACCGTGGAAGAGCGGCGCTTCAGCGCCGCCTAAAGCTCCAGCATCGGTGCGGGCTTTAGCCCCTGTGAGCCGTAGTTCCACCGCGTGCCTTTTATTAAGAGATGGCCTCTAGCGTTTGACTAAATCAGCAATCACGAAATCAGCAATCAACAATTACAATCCCTCCATGCTCGCCCTCGCCCTGACCAGCGGCGCCTCCGCCGCAGCCGCAGCCGCGGTCGCCGCGGGCTATCAGTCCATGGCGCCGACGGGTCAATGGTATGGGAAAACTTTCACCGGACTGCCGCGCGGCTCGCGCCAGATCGCGCTCACCTACGACGATGGTCCCAACGACCCGCACACGTTGCGATTGCTCGAAGTCCTCGCCAAACACAGCGTCCGCGCAACTTTTTTTCTGATCGGTCGCTACGTTCAACAGCGTCCAAAAATCGTCCGCGAAATTGTTCAAGCCGGCCACGTCGTCGGCAACCACACCTTCACGCACCCGTTGCTGATCTTCAAGAGCAAAACCGAAATTAAACAGCAGCTCTCGGAATGCCGGGCGGCCTTGCAAGATGCCATTGGCGAGCCCTCAAATCTTTTCCGGCCTCCTTTCGGAGGACGCCGCCCCGCCGTGCTCCGCGTAGCCCGCGATCTAGGTTTGCAACCAATCATGTGGAGCGTAACCGGTTACGACTGGAACGCTCCGCCTGCCGCGGTGATCGAGCGCAAGGTCGCAAATCAGATTCGCGGCGGCGACGTCATCCTGCTGCACGATGGAGGGCACAAACAAATGGGCGCGAACCGCTCCCAAACTGTGATTGCCACAGATCATCTGATCATGCGCTACAAAGCTGAAAAATATGACTTCGTAACCATTCCGCAGATGATGGCAGAGTCAACTCTCAGCGGTCGGCCATCAGCCGTCAGCTAGACAATTCGTATTTAGGATTTCTCCGCGCCTCTGTGTCGCAGCCTGCCCTGAGCGAAGCCGAAGGGTGGCGCAATCCTTTCTTACCTCCGTACCGCCGCAAACGCCTGCTTCGCCGCTGCGATCGTCTGCTGAATATCTTCAGGCGTGTGTGTCGCACCCAGGAACGCCGCCTCGTACTGTGACGGCGGCAGATACACTCCGCTATCGAGCATGGCTCGGAAGAATCGCCCAAACGCTTCCGTGTCCGACTTTGACGCTGAATCCCAATCCGTCACCGGCCCCGTCGTAAAGAACCATGTGAACATCGAACCGACGCGGTTGTAGCATAGCGGCACGCCGTCATCTTTGGCGGCTGCGGCCACCCCCTCCACCAGTTCTCCACTCAATTTATCGATCCGGGAATAAATCTCCTGCTTATGATCGCGCAAGTGCTTCAACATCGCGCATCCCGCCGCCATCGCCAGCGGATTCCCCGAGAGCGTCCCCGCCTGATACATCGGCCCCAGCGGCGCTACCAGATTCATAATTTCGCTCGGACCGCCATACGCTCCCACGGGCAAGCCTCCGCCAATAATCTTGCCCATGGTCGTCAGATCAGGACGAATGTTGTAGAGTTCCTGTGCCCCCCCGAACGCCACTCGGAATCCGGTCATCACTTCATCGAAAATCAGCACAGATTTTTCCCGTTCCGTGATCAGCCTGAGCGCCACCAGATAATCGTCCGCCGCTGGAACGCATCCCATGTTCCCCACCACCGGTTCCACGATCACGCAGGCAATCTGATGTTTGAATTTCTGAAACGCGTATTCCACCGCTTTGATGTCATTGAAAGGTAGCGCCAGCGTGAATTGCGTGAACTCCTCGGGAACCCCCGCCGATCCTGGGATTCCTAGCGTCGCTACGCCCGACCCGGCCTTCACCAACAACGCATCGGAATGCCCGTGGTAGCAGCCCTCGAATTTCACAATGTATTTGCGCTTGGTATAAGCCCGCGCCAAGCGAATGGCCGACATGGTGGCTTCAGTTCCAGAACTCACGAAGCGCACCTTCTGCATCTGCGGAAATGCCGAAATCACCAATTCCGCGAGATCCGCCTCGGCGGGCGTCGACGCTCCGAAGCTCGTGCCGTTACACGCAGCGCTCACAATGGCATCCAGCACATCGGGCGCAGCATGGCCAAGAATCAACGGCCCCCAAGATCCCACGTAGTCGATGAACTCGTTTTCGTCAGCGTCCCAAATGCGCGAACCTTTCCCGCGCACGATAAAGAGCGGATCCCCTCCCACAGAGCCGAACGCCCGCACCGGCGAGTTCACTCCCCCAGGTATCATGCTTTCGGCACGCTGCTGCAGACGGCGCGACTGCTCGACCTTTCGAGACGTTGTGGACGGCATCAAGGCTCCCACGAAAAGGATGTCAACACACGGGACTGCGCGCAACCGATTACTATACCAGCGCGATGCTGAACGAATTAGAACGAATTAACCAGATATTCATCGGGCAGCCATCATTTTGCAACATGGCTCCGGTAACTTCAGGTCATCAAGTTGCCCTTCTAACCGGGAGGGTTTAAGGACGGCTTCGGGGGCTCCGGGCTGTCCTTTATTTTATTTTTTGACATTCGCCTGCCTGCTGATCATTTTAAGTGAACGCTGACCAAGACGATCAAGTCTCGCCCAACTCTTCCGGCGACTACATCTCTTAATCCGGATTCATCATGTGCAGCCGGATAGGATCTTCAAAACCTCCGCCATCACCCCATTCACGCCCCCACGAATCGCACTCAGCAACGTGAGAATATCTGCGCATTCGTCTCCAGCTCTGAGCACGCTCCGCGGCAGCAAACTGGCGGCGAATCCGCTTGATGCGAAACATCAGTTTCTGTTCCCTTTTGAAATCATCGGCATTTTAT
>Ga0116136_1001647_pt1 | contig 10951 bp, 10 predicted proteins | sample June2015DPH_20_5_FD_88972 | JGI IMG/M metagenome (GOLD analysis project Ga0116136, IMG submission 88972) | Peatland microbial communities from SPRUCE experiment site at the Marcell Experimental Forest, Minnesota, USA - June2015DPH_20_40 | ecosystem: Environmental > Terrestrial > Soil > Wetlands... | reverse complement strand
GGAGCCGGCTCGAGGTGGACGCCCACATCGTCACCGGGGCGACGACGGCCATCCAGAACGTGGTCAAGGTCGTCCACAAGGCCGGGCTGGACGTCGACGACCTGGTGCTCCAGGTCCTCGCCTCGGCGGAGGCGGTGGTGACCGAGGACGAGCTGGAGCGGGGGGTGGTGGTGGTGGACGTCGGCGGGGGGACCACCGACGTGGCCGTCTTTGCGCGGGGCAGCATCATCCACACCGCCGTCCTCCCGGTGGGGGGCAACCACGTCACCGGCGACCTCGCCGTCGGGCTCCGCTGCGACCTGGACACCGCCGAGGTGGTGAAGCGGAGCTTCGGCCACTGCCTCCAGCTCACCCTTCCCGCCGATGCCCAGGTGACCCTCACCCCGATGGGCTACGACGAGCCGGTCAATGTCCCCCAGCGCTACCTGGCCGAGATCATCGGCCCGCGGGCCCGGGAGATGGCTCAGTTGATCGGCGCCCAGATCGAGATGGCGGGCCCCCCGTCGCTCTTCTCGGGGGGGGTCGTCCTCACCGGGGGCGGAGCGTTGCTGCGCGGCTTCGGTGAGATGGTCCAGAGCGTCACCGACCTTCCCGCCCGGGTGGCGGCTCCCACCGGGGTGAGCGGGATGAACGACGAGATCCAGGGCCCCGACCACTCCACCGTGGTGGGGCTGCTCCGCTGGGCGGCACGCTCCGGCGGCCGGCCGGCGGCGCGGCGTCTCAGCGGTGGGAACGGCCACATGCACCTTCGTGGCCGCCCCCAGACCCATGTCACGGCGACCCAGGCCCCGGCCCAGGGCGGCGACCCGGTGGGCGCCCGCCTCGGACGCTGGCTTCGAGAGCTCTTCTGAACGGCAGCACCACCACGGCGGAATCAGAACCATGAATGAGAGAGAGCGCGAGCTGCGCCGGATGACCCAGGAGTTCCTGGCCCGATCGGGCAGCGGTGAGGCGCGACAGCGCGAGGAGGATGCGATGGCAGACCTGGACCGGACCACCGAGGGCCACGCGCGCATCCGGGTGGTGGGGGTCGGCGGCGGGGGCACCAACGCCGTGAACCGGATGATGCGGGGCAACCTGAAGGGCGTCGAGTTCATCGCCCTCAACACCGACCACCAGGCGCTCATGCAGTCGGCCGCCCAGCACAGGATCCGGATCGGTGCCAAGGTCACCCGCGGCCTGGGCGCCGGTGGCGACCCCCAGAAGGGGCACGATGCGGCCGAGGAGTCGCGCGACGAGCTGACCAAGGCCCTCAGCGACTCCGACATGGTGTTCGTGACCGCGGGCATGGGCGGCGGGACCGGCACCGGGGCCGCCCCGATCGTCGCCGAGATCGCGCGCGAGAGCGGGGCGCTCACCATCGGCGTGGTGACCAAGCCCTTCCGCTTCGAGGGGATGCGCCGCCAGCGGATCGCGGAGGAGGGGATCGCCGTCCTGCAGGAGCGGGTCGACACCCTCATCACCATCCCCAACGAGCGGTTGATGCAGGTCGTCGACAAGAAGACGACCCTGTCCGAGGCATTCAAGGTCGCCGACGACGTGCTCCGCCAGGGCGTCCAGGGGATCAGCGACCTGATCGTCTACCCCGGGCTGATCAACCTCGACTTCGCCGACGTCAAGGCGATCATGTCGGGGCAGGGAGCGGCCCTGATGGGCATCGGCTTCGGGACCGGGGACACCCGGGCCGCCGACGCCGCCCGCGACGCGGTGGCCAGCCCGCTGCTGGAGACGACCATCGCCGGCGCCAAGGGGATCCTGCTCAACATCACCGGCGGCAAGGACCTCACCCTCTACGAGGTCAACGAAGCCGCCCAGCTGGTCAGCGAGTCCGCGGACAAGGACGCCCAGATCATCTTCGGCACGGTCATCGACGAGAGCATCAAGGACGAGGTCAAGATCACCGTCATCGCCACCGGCTTCACCGGCCACATCGACGTCATCGGCACCCTCGCCTACGAGCCCCAGGCCCGGCCAGTGGCCCAGGAGCGTCCCGCCTTCGCCATGTCCCAGCGCCACATCCTGCCGGGCAACCCCGACGACCTGGACATTCCGGCCTTCCTGAGGGACAGAAGGTAATAGACACTTTCGTCAATAACTGGAGGATGCTTGCGGGCCGGCCCGCGCGCGACTGTGGACGATGAGGTGCCCCTTCTGTTCATCGGTCGACTCCAAGGTCGTGGACTCCCGCGACACCGAGACCGGGGTCCGGCGCCGCCGTGAGTGCCTCTCCTGCGGCAAGCGCTTCACCACCTACGAGCGGATCGAGGCGACCCCGCTCTGGGTGCTCAAGAAGGATGGGAGGCGCGAGGAGTTCAGCCATCAGAAGCTCCTCGGTGGGTTGGTGATCGCGAGCAAGAAGCGCGATGTCGCCCCCGAGCGCCTGGCGGCGCTGGTGGACGAGGTGGAGAACCAGCTGCGCGGCGAGCACCTCTCCGAGGTGCCGTCGCAGATCGTGGGCGAGATGGTGATGCAGCGCCTGCGGGAGATCGACGAGATCGCCTACGTCCGGTTCGCCTCGGTGTACCGCTCCTTCAAAGACGTCGCCGAGATGCGGGCCGAGATCGAGGACGTCCTCACCAATCCCCTGCCGGCCCGCCGCCCCCCGGCTCGCCGGACCCGTCCGGCCGGCAAGGAGGAGGAGCTGGCCCTCGACCTGGGCAAGTAGGGATGACGGCCGGGGCGCCCATCGCGCTGCCATCCTCTCTCCTCGCCGCGCTTCGCGATCGGGACGAGGTGCTGGTCACCTCGCGCGCCGGGACCAGGACGGGGACGGTGCGGATGAGCTTCGCGGTGGCCCCGCCCGGCGTCGTCTACCTGCTCACCAGCGCCTTCTCTCGCAAAGCGTTGAGATGGCAGCGAGACCCGTGGGTGCGGCTGGCCGTGCCAGGAACCGGCGTGGCCGCCGAGGCGGTGGCCCACCGGGTCGGGGCGGAGGAGATGGATCCAGCCGCTGAGGCGATCATCGTCGAGCGTTTCGCCACCGCCGGAGCCACCACGCCGGAATCTCTCCGGCAGCTGCTGGAGGTGGGAACCCACCTGCTCCTCCGTATCGATGGGGGTTCGGCCGGCTCCCCGGTCCGGCTCTCACCCCCCGGCTGAGCGAGAGCCGTCGAGCTCATCGCGGGGGGGGGAGGCGAATCGGCGGTGGCCATTTGGTAATCTCAATGCGGCAGGGTGCGCCCAGAGGGGAGCCCGCTCTGCGGGGCAGGCTGGGTGGTCTGCGGTGCGGAGCTCTCCCGAGGGTGCCGGTCACCAACCTGGACCCGCTCACGAGGAGACGTCCCCGATGCCCAGACCGGTCGGAAGGCTCATGTGCGCAGTGGCAGCCATGCTCCTGCTGGCGGCGTGCGCGCCTCCGGCGACGAGCCCGCCCGCGCGGAGGCTGGTGCTTTCGAGTCCGTCCCCGTCGTGCTGCGGGGAGGTTCCGACCGGCCAGACACCCACCGCGACACCGACGCCGTCCGGCACGGCTCTGCCCTCCAGCTCTGCTGCATCCGACGGGCACGAGCCGCGCGAGACGCCCACTCCGACATCGGGGCCCCCTCACTCGCCCCCGCCTGCCCAAGCGGCCACGCCCACCCCCACCGCTGCGCCGACACCGACGTCGAGCGGCGAGCCGCACGTGATGGTGATCATGGAGGAGAGCCAGAGTTACGCTGCCACGCTGGGCAGCTGCGGCTCCGGCTCTCCCGACCCCTACTGGTGCTCGTTGGCTTCTCAGTACGCCTCGCTCACCGACTGGACGGCCGTCGAGGAGCCTTACAGCCTCCCCAACTACCTGGCGATGACCGGCGGCTCCACGCAGGGCTGCACCGACGATACCTGCTCGTCGCCGGATGCCATAAGCGCGGAGGACCTGGGCGGCCAACTCACCCAGGCTGGTATCCCTTGGACTGCCTACATGGAGTCGATGCCGTCAGCCTGTGACACCGACCACAGCGACGGCTCCGACCCCGACGAGTACGCGGGCTGGCATGACCCCTTCGTCTACTACCAGGACGACATGCCGCCGAACGCCTGCAACGTCCTCCGTTACCCGGGCGTCTCCTCCATGGTCACGACCCTGGACTCGGCCGGGGCCCCCGACTTCGTGTGGATCACCCCGAACCTGTGCCACGACGGTCACGACCAGTGCGGCCCCGGCGAGTCACAGCAGATTGACTCGTGGCTGAAGGCCACCCTGCCGTCGGTGCTCTCCTCCGCCTGGTTCGCTGCCGACGGCACCGTGATCATCACCATGGACAACGGCCCGCTGACCACTGGGACCGGCGGACCGATCCCGACCACCGTGATCTCGGCCAACGCCGAGGGTAAGGGCAACGTGGCGATCGCCGGTGACCACTTCGGCACCCTCCGATCGATCGAGGAGGTGTACGGGCTACCCCTCCTGGGGCACGCATCAGACTCGGCCAACGGCGACCTGAGCCAACTCTTCGGGTAGCGCTCGTCGAGACGGCTCGTACGGCGGCGAGCTCGGTAGGCGCCGCGCGGCGCGCCCGGATCGCGGGGCAGAGGGCGAACCGGCTACGGATCGGGCCACCGGCCTACGATGGCCGACATGCCGGAGACCAGGGCCATCTCCTCGGCCGCCGAGATCGCCGAACGCCTCGCTGCCGTCCGGCGGCGGATCGCCGGTGCCGCCGAGCGCGCCGGCCGGGATCCCGACTCGGTCCGGCTGATCGCCGTCACCAAGACGGTGGCGCCGCAGCGCATCGCGGAGGCGGTGGCGGCGGGGGTCACCGAGATCGGCGAGAACCGGGTCCAGGAGGCGCGGCTCAAGCACGCCACCGTCCCTGCCGGCCTCCGCTGGCACCTGGTCGGCCACCTCCAGACCAACAAGGCCATCCTCGCCGCCCAGCTCTTCGACACCGTCCATTCCCTCGATTCGGAGCGGGTCGGGGCGGCGCTCTCCGGGCATCGCGACCCCGGGCACGGACCGCTCCAGAGCTTGGTCGAGGTGGACTTCACCGGCATCGCCGGCAGGACAGGGGTCCCGCCGGACGGCGCCGCGGAGCTGCTGCGCGCACTCGCGGCGCTTCCGGGCCTGAGTGTGTCAGGTCTCATGACCATCGCCCCCTTCGGCGACCCCGCGCCCGCCCGCGCGTGCTTCCGCCGGCTCCGCGAGCTGCGCGACCGGCTCCAGGCGGAGCTGGGGCTCGAGCTCCCGGAGCTGTCGATGGGGATGAGCGACGACTTCGAGCTGGCGGTGGGGGAGGGGGCGACGATGGTCCGTCTCGGCCGGGTGATCTTCGGGGAGCGGCCGTCCGCGGGGGTGGGGCACCCGGGCTGATCGTTATCCTTGCCCGACAATGGCCGCCGTCCCACGCTTCGCCGCCGTCGACAGCCGGGCCCAGCTCGCCGAGGGCGAGATCGCCGTCCTCGACCTCTGGAAGCGCACCGACGTCTTCCGGCGCAGCCTCGAGCTGCGCCAGGACGGCGAGCCCTACGTCTTCTACGAGGGGCCTCCCACCGCCAACGGCAAGCCCGGCATCCATCACGTCCTGGCCCGCGCCTTCAAGGATCTCTTCCCGCGCTACCGATCGATGTGCGGGTACTCCGTCGAGCGCAAGGGAGGCTGGGACACCCACGGGCTCCCGGTGGAGCTGGAGGTGGAGAAGTCGCTCCACATCAGCGGCAAGAAGCAGATCGAGGAGTTCGGCGTCGCCCGGTTCAACGACCTCTGCCGGGAGTCGGTCCAGGAGTACATCGGCGAGTGGGAGGCGATGACCGACCGGCTCGGCTTCTGGATCGACATGGGCAACCCCTACCGCACCTACGATGGGACCTACATCGAATCGGTGTGGTGGAGCCTCCAGCAGCTCTGGGCCCGGGACCTGCTCTACCAGGGCTACAAGGTCACCCCCTACTGCCCCCGCTGCCAGACCTCGCTCTCCTCGCACGAGCTGTCGCAGGGCTACCAGGACGACGTGCCCGACCCCTCGGTTTACGTGAAGTTCCGGCTCATCGGTGCGGAGGACGTCTCCCTGCTGGCCTGGACCACTACCCCCTGGACCCTGCCCGGCAACGTCGCGCTCGCGGTCCACCCCGACGCCGTCTACGTCGAGGTCGAGCAGCAGGGGGAGAGGCTGATCCTCGCCCGGGAGCGCCTCGAGGTTCTCGACGGCGGCTACGCGATCACCAGCGAGATGCCGGGCCGCGACCTGGTCGGCCGCAGCTACGAGCCGCTCTTCACCGACATGCTCCCCGAGGGCAGGGCGTTCGTCGTGCTGGCGGCCCCGGAGATGGTGTCGATGGAGGAGGGAACGGGGATTGTCCACACCGCCTCCGCTTACGGAGAGGCGGACCTCGAGTTGTGCCAGAGGGAGGGTGTGGCGGTCCGCCACGTGGTCGGCCTCGACGGGCGCTTCCTGGACGGTCAGGCCCGGTACCGCGGCCTCTTCGTGAAGGATGCGGACCCCCGGATCGTCGCCGATCTGAAGGCCGAGGGCCGGCTCTACAAGTCCGGCCAGGTCCGCCATTCCTATCCGTTCTGCTGGCGCTGCGACACCCCGCTCCTCTACTACGCGCTCACCTCCTGGTTCATCCGGACCACCCAGGTGAAGGAGCGGCTGATCGAGAACAACCGGAGCGTGAACTGGCAGCCGGCGCACGTCCGCGACGGCCGCATGGGCAACTGGCTGGAGAACCTGGTCGACTGGAATCTCTCGCGGAGCCGCTACTGGGGAACGCCGCTGCCGATCTGGGTCTGCGAACGGTGCGATGCGCGCCGCTGCGTCGGCAGCGCCGCCGAGCTGGGGCTCACCGTCCAGGACGACCTGCACAAGCCGCACATCGACGAGGTTCTTCTCCGCTGCGAGCGGTGCGGCGGAGTGATGCGCCGCGTCCCCGACGTCATCGACGCCTGGTACGACAGCGGCGCCATGCCCTTCGCCCAGGTCCATTACCCCTTCGGGAACCAGGAGCGCTTCGCCCGCCGTCACCCTGCCGACTTCATCTGCGAGGCGATGGACCAGACCCGGGGATGGTTCTTCTCCCTGCTCGCCGAGAGCACCCTGCTCTTCGACAAGCCCGCCTACCGCAATGTGATCTGCCTCGGCCTGGTCCTCGACAAGGACGGCCGCAAGATGTCGAAGCGGATCGGCAACATCATCGATCCGACCCAGACCTTCGCCGAGCTGGGCGCCGACGCCACCCGCTGGTACTTCTACAGCGCGGTGGCGCCGGGGAGCGACTACCGGGTGTCGCCCGATCTGATCCGCGACGTGGTCCGCCGCTTCGTGCTGACCCTCTGGAACACCTACAAGTTCTTCTGCGAGTACGCGCGCCTCGACGGCTATGACCCGGACGCCGCGCCCGACGGCGGGGCGGCCGTTCCCGCCGGCCGGCGTCCCGAGCTCGACCGCTGGTGCCTCGCCCGCCTCGCCGAGTGCGTCGACGGGGTGCGCCGCGCTCTCGACGGCTACGACGCCACCGCCGCCACCCGGACCATCGAGCTGTTCGTCGAGGACCTCTCCAAGTGGTACGTGCGCCGCTCGCGGCGGCGCTTCTGGAAGTCGGCCGACGTCACCGACGCCGACAAGGGCTCCGGCTATGCCACCCTGTACACGGCGCTCCAGACCCTCTCGCGGCTGATCGCTCCGTTCATGCCCTTCCTGGCCGAGAGGCTGTACCGCAACCTGAGCGGCCACGAGACCGGCGGGGCGGCGGCGGGTGTCCCCGACTCGGTGCATCTCACCGACTACCCCGAGGCGGACGCGAGCTGGCGCGACCCCGCCCTCCTCGAGGAGATGGCCCGGCTGCGGCGCCTGGTCGAGGACGGGCTCGGGGTGCGCGAGGGCGCCGGGCTCGGTGTCCGGCAGCCCCTGGCTTCAGCGACCGTCCGGGGCAGACGGCTCTCCGCCGAGCTGGAGGCGATCTTCGCCGACGAGCTGAACGTGAAGGCGGTGACCTACGCCGGGCCTGGCGGGGACGACCACGAGGGGGTCAGCCTGGACACCACCGTCACCGACGATCTGCGCCTGGAGGGGCTGGTCCGCCACGTCTCCCGCAAGGTCAACGACCTCCGCAAGCAGGCCGCCCTCGCCCTCGACGATCGCATCCAACTCCGGGTGGAGGCGGACGGCGATCTTCGCCAAGCCATCGAGACCCATCGTGACCACCTCATGGCCGAGGTGCTGGCCACCGAGATCAGCTTCGGCCGCGGTGAGGTTATCAGCGAGTGGTCGGGGAAGATCGGCGGGGAGCCGTGCTGGCTGGGCGTGAGCCGTTGAGCCCCGTCGATCCAACCCGCGCGGCGCAGCACGAGCCGGCGCCGGTCGATGCCGCAAGCGCGGCGGCAACGGGGCCGCCGCGGCTCGATGATGGGCAGTCGCCGGGGCCGGCGGCGCCGCGCCGGAAGGTGCGGAGCACGCGGCAGCGTTACGCCATCATGCTGATCACCGCCGCCGTGGTCATCGCCCTCGACCATCTCAGCAAGTGGCTGGTGACCGCCCATGTCGAGCTGGGCACCCAGGTCCCCGCCGGGGCCCCGATCACCATCCACCCCATCCACAACTCCGGGGCCGCCTTCGGCCTCTTCCCCCAGCTCACCTTCCTCTACCTGGTGGTGGCGGCGATCGTCATCGTCTACATCCTCCTCTACGGCCCGAGCATGGGTGGGGGGCTCCTGCGCCTGCTGGCCCTCGGCGGCATCCTCGGCGGCTCGATCTCGAACGGCATCGACCGCCTCGTCCAGGGCTACGTGGTGGACTTCATCGACACCCACTTCTGGCTGTTCCAGATCTTCAACGTGGCCGACATGGGGATCGTGGGTGGCATGCTGGTGGTGGTGTACCAGCTCGGCATCCGCCACGACAGCCAGGCCGCGGGATAGTGGGCATGCCGGCGGCGGTCGACGACGCCGTCCGCCTCGACCTCTGGCTGGCCAGGGAGCGCGGGATCACCCGTCACGCGGCGCAGACCCTCATCGCCGCCGGGGCGGTGCGGGTCAACCTCCGCCCCGGCCGGCCGGGTCAGCGGATCGGACGTGACGACCGGGTCGAGGTCACCCTTCCCGCCGCGACCCCGGCTCCGCCGCGGGGTGCGGCACCGGCCGTCGAGCTGGTCGTCGTGTACGAGGACGAATGGCTGGCGGTGATCGACAAGCCGGCCGGCCTGGTCGTCCATCCCGCGCCCGGTCACCCGGACGGGACCCTCGCCGACGGGCTTCGCCAGCGCGGTGCGGTCTGGTCGCTGCTCGGCGGGGAGGAGCGGGCGGGGATCGTCCACCGCCTCGACCGCGACACCTCGGGCCTGCTGGTCGTCGCCAAGTCGGAGGCGGCCCACCGCCAGCTGGCCGCCCAGCTCCAGGCGCGCAGCCTCACCCGCCGCTACTGGGCCCTGGTGCACGGCGGCCTGGCCGAGGCCAGCGCAACCATCGATGCGCCGATCCGCCGCGATCCTCGCGACCGCAAGCGGATGGCGGTCGTCGATGGTGGCCGGCCCGCCGTCACCGAGCTCCGGGTGCTGGTCCGCCATCCCCAGTCCACCGAGCTGGAGGTGGGGCTGCGCACCGGCCGGACCCACCAGATTCGCGTCCACCTCGCTTACATCGGCCATCCGGTGGCCGGCGACCTCGTCTACGGCCGGCGCCGCGACGGCGCCTCCCGGCTGGCCCTGCACGCGTGCGCGCTCCGCTTCGTCCATCCCGCCGGCGGCGGAGAGATGGCCTTCGAGTCGGCGCTCCCCGCCGGGCTCGTCCTGATCCAGCAGGCGGCACGCGAGGGCCGCCTGTGAGCCAGGGGCCTCCGTCCGGCAGGGGGACGCGGGCCGGACGCCAGGTGGTCTCGGCCCCGCCCGGGCGCCTGATCGTTCTCTCGGGGCCCAGCGGTGTCGGCAAGGACACGCTGCTCCAGGAGCTCTTCCGGGTGGCTCCGTGGCTCCACTATTCGATCTCCTACACGACCCGGACACCCCGGCCGGGAGAGGTGGACGGGGTCGCCTACCGGTTCGTCGACGACGCCGGCTTCCAGGCGCTGCGCGACGGTCACCAGCTGCTCGAGTACGCCCTGGTCCACGGCCACTGGTACGGGACCGGGGAGGCGGCGGTGCGCGCCAGCCTCGAGCGGGGGGAGGACATCGTCCTCAAGATCGACGTCCAGGGCGCGGCCCGGATCCGGCCGCGGGTGGCGGGGGCGATCTTCATCTTCCTGCTGCCCCCCAGCCCCGAGGAGCTGCGCCGTCGGCTGACCGAGCGGGCCACCGAGTCCGCTGACAGCCTCGAGCTGCGCTGGGAGAATGCGCGCAGGGAGCTGGCCGAGCAGGACTGGTACGACTACCGGGTGGTCAACGACGACGTTCATCGCGCCGCCCTCGAGATCCTCGATATCATCGAACGGAGCCGGCCGCGGGAGGTTCACCAGTGAGCGGAGAAGATCAGGCGGAGGAGCTGGCGGGGCACCGGGCCCTGCCAGAGAGCGGAGAAGATCAGGCGGGGGAGCTGGCGGGGCACCGGGCCCTGATCTATGTGGGCGGCAGCGTCGCCGCGGTCAAGGCGGGAGACGTGATCACGCTGCTGCGCCGCCGGGGCGCCGAGACGCGGGTCGCGATGACCGCGTCGGCCACCCACTTCATCACCTCGCTCTCCCTGCAGAGCCTCTCCGGGAACCCGGTCGTCACCGACCTCTTCCGGGAGGCGCGCCGGCGCCGGCCGGGCGGCGCGGCCGGCCTCTCCGCCGAGGGCCGGGGGGCCGGCCACGGCATGGCGCACCTCGAGCTGTCGGAGTGGGCCGAGGTGCAGGTGGCCGTCGCCGCCTCCGCCAACCTGCTCGCGCGGCTGGCCCTCGGCCTCGCCGACGATGCGGTGACCACCACCGCCCTCGCCTGCCGGGCACCGCTCGTGGTCGCGCCGGCGATGGAGACGGCGATGTGGGAGCATCCGGCAACCCGGGGCCACGTCGAGACGCTGCGCGCTCGCGGGGTCACGTTCGTCGGGCCGGTCGCCGGGCGCCTG
>Ga0116136_1001638_pt1 | contig 10989 bp, 7 predicted proteins | sample June2015DPH_20_5_FD_88972 | JGI IMG/M metagenome (GOLD analysis project Ga0116136, IMG submission 88972) | Peatland microbial communities from SPRUCE experiment site at the Marcell Experimental Forest, Minnesota, USA - June2015DPH_20_40 | ecosystem: Environmental > Terrestrial > Soil > Wetlands >... | reverse complement strand
TGCTGATGGATATTTTGGAGAATGGTTCCAGCTCCAGGTACTTTCAGTTTTTCGACGTGGATTGGGATTATCCGGCCGCCAGCCTCAACAAGAGAATTCTGGCGCCATTTCTGGGCTGGTTCTATGGGGAATGTCTCGAAGATGGAGAGATCGCCCTCCAATACGGTCCTGATGGTTTCAAGGTGGCTTACTACAACCTCGCGTTCCCCTTACGAATCGAATCTTATCTCAATCTTTTTAACAACTTGCCCCAGTTAAAAGAGAAACTTGCCGAAGACAATTTCGACTTTATCAAGCTTTTAGGCATCCTCTACGTCTTGAAGTCGCTCTCTTCGAGCGATGAGCCGGAGGAGCGCAATAACCAGATAAAATTCATCCAACACACCTTGTGGGAAGCCTACAACAGCAACGCCGTAATAAAGGCATTTATTGATGAAAACGTGCGGACCTTCAATGGTGCAAAGGGGAAGGCCGAGAGTTTTAATTTGCTTGATGACCTTCTTTCCCAACAAGTCTTCAGGCTTTCATTTTGGAAAGTGGCCGCGGAAGAAATAAATTATCGCCGCTTTTTTTGTGTTAATGGGTTAATTTCACTAAGGGTGGAAGATGAGCACGTCCTAGACTACACGCACGGCCTGATTTTCGATCTGATTGAAAAACGAGTGGTCACCGGTGTCAGAATTGATCATGTTGATGGGCTGTACGATCCGGCAAGCTATCTGCAAAAAGTGAGAGAAAAAGCACCGACAAACTATATAATCGTGGAAAAAATACTCAATCTTCAGGAAGACCTGCCATCTTCTTGGCCGGTCCAGGGAACCACCGGCTATGATTTTACAAATTATGTCAATGAGTTGTTTTGCCAAAAGGAAAATGCGCGAGCCTTCAGCAGAATCTATGCCAGCGTAACTGGCTTAAAGAAGCCTTATGAAGATGTCGTGCGCGACAACAAAAAACTGATGATCCAGGAAGATATGGCGAGCGACGTCCACAACCTCGCCCAGCTCTTGAAGAATATCTCCAGCCGGGATCGCCATGGAAGCGACATAACTCTCACTGCGCTGCAAAGAGCCTTGACCGAAGTCCTGGCAGTATTTCCCGTATACCGGACCTATATCAGCCAGGTTGTGGTCTCGGACGACGCCAGGAAGTACATTTTGGCAGCGGTGGACCGGGCCAGAGCCAATTTCCCCGCCCTATTACATGGATTTGCGTTCGTACGCAGATTCCTTCTCCTGGACTTTCCCGATTATGTTTCTGAGGAAGAGAAGCGGGACTGGCTCCACTTTGCCATGAGATTTCAACAATTTACCGGGCCGGTAATGGCTAAGGGAGTCGAAGATACCACACATTATATGTACAACCGGCTCTTGTCACTCAATGAGGTAGGTGGACGGCCGGGTCATTTCGGCTGCTCGCTCGAAGAATTCCACAACTTCAACACGAAGAAAAGAGACTTGTGGCCTGCTTCCTTAAATGCAACCTCGACTCACGATACCAAAAGAGGCGAAGACGCGCGCGCCAGAATAAATGTATTGTCCGAGATGCCGGACGAGTGGCTAAAAAAACTCCGGACCTGGATCAAGATAAACAGGGGCAAAAAAACGCGCCTCCACGGCTTAGCCGTTCCGGATAGAAACGATGAGTATTTTTTATACCAGACGCTGATTGGCGCCTGGCCATTTTCAGATGCCGAGTATCCCGAGTTCATTGCCAGAATTAAGAGATATATTGTCAAAGCTGTCCGGGAAGCCAAAGTCCATACCGCGTGGTTGAAACCCGACACAGAGTATGAAAACGCTTACGTCTCATTCGCTGAGGAAATCCTGGCCCACTCAGAAGCCAACGCCTTTCTGAAAGAATTTATCCCGTTTTGCCTGAGAGTTTCTCACTACGGGATACTCAACTCCCTCTCGCAGACTCTGATCAAGATTACCTCACCCGGTGTGCCTGATTTCTATCAGGGATCTGAACTCTGGGACCTGAGCCTGGTGGATCCTGACAATCGCCGGCCGGTAGATTTTGAAAAAAGGCGCGCCATGCTGGCCGGCATCCGGGAACAGGATGATGCTGATATTGGCCGACTGGTCCAAGATCTCCTTTCCACGAGAGAGGATGGAAAGATAAAACTCTTTCTCATTTATCGGGCGCTCAAAGCAAAAAAAGCAAATCGAGAGATCTTCCTTTCCGGAGCTTATCTTCCCCTTGAGTCGGCGGGAAGATTCAGGACCCATGTCATCGCCTTTGCCTGGAGGTATCAGCGGCAATGGGCCCTGGTCATTGCCCCGAGATTTCTCAGCCACCTGATTCAAGAGGGAGATTTCCCTCTGGGAAGACAAGTATGGCAGGACACCGCGGTGATAATGCCTAATGGGGCACCCGCTGCCTGGCGGAATGTTATCACGAGCGAGGTACTTTCTGCGGGCAAGGCATTGCCTGTCGGAGACGTATTACTCAGTTTTCCAGTGGCGTTGCTCATGGGCGAAGGAAAAGAGGATTATGTGCAAACCACTTGAGTGGTACCCCCCCGGCGGTGTTCCCAGGAGTGCCGGGCAACTGCCGAGAGTCAAGGCGTATCCACCTATCAAAGTAATTCTATGAACTTGTGGGGATAAGATGTCTACAAAAGCCAACCGGGAACCATTTTTCGTCAAAGACTGTGCGCTGGTGACCATAGCAACCGGGCAGAAGGCACAAAACCTAAAAGAAATGAGAGAGCATTTGCAAAACATCCATCTCGGGAGCATATACCATCATTTTTGGGGCGGGCTCTTGAGGCCAAGGTTCGATGAACCTGAATACAACAACGATTTTGCCGAATGGGTTCATCATGCCCTTCAAGACAATATCCTTGCGGAACGATTATCGGTTATCGACCCGGATCCTTTTGTAAATCTGGAATCCTTGCGCCAGGAGCTGCTCGAAGTCATCGACCAGAGGTTGGATGAGATCGGAACGCTTACCTGGGCCAATCCCGACATGCAGTTTCATTTTGTCCGCGCTCAAATGGTGGTTTTCGATACCCGCGGCAAAATTGAAGAGCCGGATGAATTGGTGGAGGCTGTGCCCAAAATGTCCGTGGGAAGCATATTTTTTCATTTTATTGATGCGAGACGCCGCAGCCCTGAAATGATGGATGATTTCCGCACCTGGTTGAGGTCTTGCGGTCATGAAGACCTTTGCTCACAAGTGGCTGCAGTTGATCCCTATTTTGGCTCCCTCGAGGAATTACGCACGCAACTTACCAATCTGTTTGCACATTATTTTCGGAGAGTGTCCGGATGACATCTATTCAGGATTATGTGGAAGTGACCGGAGAAAACGTGATCGATCGACTCCGTCAACTTGCCAGGCCATTAAGAGGCATGAAGGTAGTGCACGTCAACTCCACTTATGTAGGTGGCGGCGTCGCGGAAATTCTGAGCAAGCTGGTCCCCCTCCAGAAAGATCTGGGCCTCGATGTGCGGTGGGAAGTAATTCGAGGTGAAGAGGCGTTTTTCCAGGTCACCAAGAGTTTCCACAACGCCTTACAAGGCATACCCGTCCAGCTGGGGGATGGGTTTTTCAAGGTTTACGAGGAAACCGGCGCGCAAAACTCGGAAGAACTCCGTTCGATCCTTGAGGAAGCCAACATTGTTATTATACATGATCCGCAGCCGCTGCCCCTTTTGAGGTCATGCCCGAACCGAAAAGGCAAGTGGATCTGGCGATGTCATATCGACCTGAGCCATCCTTATCGCCCGGTGTGGCAATACTTGCGTAACTATGTCATGGAATACGATGCGAGTATTTTTTCCCTGGCGGATTTTGCCCAACCCTTGCCGCATATCCAATATCTGATGCCGCCCAGTATCGACCCTCTCAGCGAAAAAAACATGGATCTGACCCAGGAGGAAGTCCAGGCCACCAAACTTCAATTCGGTCTGGACCCCGATAGACTGATAATGCTCCAGGTCTCACGATTTGATCGGTTCAAGGATCCTCTAGGCGTAATTAAATCATATCGATTGGTCAAGTCTTTCGCTCAATCACTGCAATTGGTCCTCGCAGGCGGTGAAGCCACCGATGACCCCGAAGGCGCCGCGGTTCTGGCCGAGGTTCGTAATGAGGCCGGCGGCGATAAAGACATCCACGTGCTGCTTTTACCTCCGGATGCCCATGTCACGATTAATGCCTTGCAGCGAGGCGCGGACCTGGTGGTGCAAAAATCTCTCAAAGAAGGATTCGGCCTCACCGTGACTGAGGCCCTATGGAAAGGAAAACCTGTAATTGGCGGCGATGCGGGGGGAATTCGGCTTCAGATAGTGAACCATCACACGGGTTTCCTGGTTAAGACTCCGGAGGGAGCTGCTTTGCGCGCCAGATATCTCTTACGTCACCCCGATAAAGCCCTGGAAATGGGTCGTATAGCAAAAGAATTGGTCCGGCAAAATTTTCTGCTGACCAGAAATTTGCAAGAGTATTTGAGCATTTTGGTGGCCCTTGTATATGGAGACCAGGAGCGGATAGAACTACAACTGAAATCCGCACCATGATGGACCCCAGAACTTTCAAGGCTTGTCCTATTTCATTTAATTTGGGCCCAAGCGAGCGAAACTGTGGTGCTGTCCCCCGAACTAGTGTGGATGGTCGGGTTCTCTGGGGAAAGATGCCGACAGTCTTTGCGGCCGCGCCGCTGAATGGGGCAAACCCGGGATTGGCCACAACCATGCAGCCGGTTGCCATAATCGGGGTCATCTTAGCGGTCAGCTGGGTCTGGTGCCGTCGCTTTCCTTTGCCAATACGAGGATCGGTTCTGGCCGTGGGAATTTTCCTGGCCATACCCTATGCCTTCGATTATGATCTGGCCATCCTTGCCCTGCCTTTTGCCTGGTTAGGCTGGGAGGCCTATGCCCATGAATCCAAGTTCCAAGAAGTATTATTATTTTATGCCGCAGCGCATCATCAAAATGTGAGTTATAGTACGTAAAAACCGGCTACTCAGGTGCGAGGAAAACTTGTGAAATATTTTGGTCCATAACGTTCGGGCTTCAAAGATTTTGGTGAAAGCCGCTTAAAGCCCCCCTCAGGCATCACGCCCGGGGAAGAGGGAGAGGGGACAGGGTTGAGACTCCAGTTTCCAAAAATATGATGGTAATATGGTCTTCGGGAGATCGGGAAGTTGCCAAAAAAATGGTTTTTATATACTCCAAGAACTCCAGGCTCAAGGGCTGGTGAGGTCGCGTCAGGCTAGTGGTCTGGGGCCCCTCAGCCCAGCTACTGAGCATGGACCTGGAGCTTCAAGAGGAACTGGAAGATTTGAAGGCAGTGGGAGTTGAACTGCAAGCGTGCAAAGCCTGCGCGGATTTTTACGGGGTAACCGATAAGCTCAAGTTGCTGGTCATCGAAGTCATTTACATGGGCGTTCCCTTGACCGAGATGCTGAAAACGGGCTGGACCTGCCTCACCTTTTAACCGCAACGGGGTGGGGCGCCATGAGACTCGGGATGAAATCCCTAATGAAACGGTGGCTGGGAGCCTGGATTTTCTTGTGGTATACCGGGATAATCTTTTCCCCAGGCTTTGCACTCTGCGCCGGCGCTCCGGATGATCTTCACCGCCGATTAGCCGCGGGAGAGATCATTGTCACTGCGAAAGAAGATCCTGGAACCTCCCTTATACGCGCCGAGATGACCGGGGTTATAGATGCTTCCCCGGAAATCGTCTGGCAGGTGATTGATGACGTTAATAATTTTAAGTATTTCATGCCCCGGACATTGAATAGTATGGCGGTGCCGGCGGAGAAGATTCCCTTGATATTGCAAAGGCGGCCGAGCCGGGCTGAGGAAGTGGAGGCCTTACTGGGCCCCATCCCCGCGGACCCGGCCAGCTATCGTATCCCTGGCGGAAAATATTCTGCATATCATTATACTAATCTGCAATTCCCCTGGCCTTGCAACAACCGCTGGTACATCATTAAGGGGTTGTATGATGAAACCAGCGCGGCCCAGCATCGTTATCACAGTTCTTGGTTGCTCGTAATTGGCAACCTGCGAGAAAATTCCGGCGAATGGATTCTGGCGCCATTTGGCACTGCTAAAACCAAGGCCATTTATAGGATTAATACCGATCCCGGCGGCGCCCTTCCCGGGTTCCTTGTCAAGCAGGGTACTTGTAGCACCATGCCCCAGATCATTAAAGCGGTCAGGGAACGGGCTGCTAAGCTGTGTGAGCTCAAACAGCCATAATGACTCCTCGCCGTCGAACCTCTCGCCTGTTGAAAAAGAGCCTTAACTCTGTTTAATCAGCTTTCTCCGGACTCTCCTGGCGGTGAAGGTCGGAAAGTGCTAGAAATTCCTGGATGCGGTCCGAGATGGGCAGCAGCCCATAAGGGCAGCACTCCAGGCATTCGCCGCACTCGATGCAATCCCTACCGACTCCATGGTCTTAGTCGCGAACCTGCGGCCTTGTCCGGACCCATGCGGTGGGCGACGATGCCATAGAGCATGGCTGGAGTGATGTTTGGGGGCGGGAAATATTCAAAAAAAATCATTGCTTCCCTCGGCCTCCCTCAAGCTAGAAAGCGGGCTGGTCTGGACCTCCTGGGGTTGTGGTAAAAAAAAGTTACAAATTGACAGGGCCTACAAAATGATTATCTGAAAACTATAAGGCGTCTATCTGACCTTCCGAAAAAATTCCTCTCGCAAAATCAAGCCTTAGAAGACCACATTCATGGAAGGTCGAAATATGAACCCCAGGAAACCAGTTTTCTCAATAATTGTGGGTTCAACTAGCTGATTTTTTGATTCAGTCCTGAAACTGCGGGAGCAGGGCTTGGCTACGGTGGTCCTGCCACTCTGCGGAAAGGAGGCGCCTGACTCATGGGCCTTACCCTCTACTTCCTCCGACATGGGGAGACGCAGTCCAGCCAGACCGGCGGCTATTCCGGGGTTTCGGATGTGGCCCTGACCCCCGAAGGTCGCCAAATGGCCCGCGATTTTGCCACTTCCTATAGAGACCTTGCTTGGGAGGCCGTCTTTTGCAGTCCCCTGAAACGCGCCGTGGCTACGGCCCAACCTTTGTGCGAAGCCGTGGGACTAAACCCGCACCAGAGGGAGGGGCTCAAAGAGATCGCCTACGGCCATTGGGAGGGCAAGACCCCGGAGGAAGTGAACCACGAGTTCCATGATGAATATGTCCGCTGGCTGGCCGATCCGGGTTGGAACGCGCCCACCGGCGGCGAACGAGGGGTGGACGTAGCCCGCCGCAGTTCCATGGTGCTGGATGAGATTGAACGGAGGCATCCCTCGGGAAATGTCCTGATAGTATCCCACAAAGCCACGGGGCGCATCATGCTGTGCTCCTTGTTGGGCATCGATGTGGGCCGCTATCGCGACCGCCTCAGCATGCCGGTGGCCGCGTTGAGTATCGTGGAAATGACCGAACAAGGACCATTACTAAAGGTGCTGGGGGACCGTACGCATTTGCGTCAAAGTCTGCGCCTCAGGCCAGGCACGTAAGGGATTGCTTTCCCTATCATGACTAACATTTCTTCCCGGATTATTCCGCATGAATTGATGGGAAATTACCTGGATGGGGGGGGAAGCTCCGGTCAAACCGAGAAACGGCTCCTATTCAGGTGCCTAAATCATGGAGGTAATCGAAATGAGAAAAACCAACTCTTTTGCGTCATTGATCTTCATCGTAATTTTTGTCGTTGGCGGTGGGTTAGCATTTGTCATGAAAAGCGCACCGATTGGAGTCATTGCCTTTGTTATCGCCCTCGTTGTTTCTCTCGCAATTAGGGTTGCGGATCAGTGGGAAAGGGCGGTGATCTTGCGTTTAGGCAAGTTCCGCTCCCTCAAGGGACCGGGACTGTTTTTCATTATCCCGGTCATCGACACGATACCTTACTGGATTGACACCCGCGTGATCACCGCTTCTTTCAAGGCAGAAAAGACTCTTACTAAAGATACGGTGCCGGTGGATGTAGATGCAGTGCTATTTTGGAAAGTTGTGGACCCCCAGAAGGCAGCCCTGGATGTAGCCGACTATCAAAGCGCTATAAGTTGGGCCTCCCAGACGGCTCTGCGTGATGTCATCGGCAAGACCATGCTTTCGGACATGCTGGAAGGCAGGGAGAAAATAAGTGACGAGCTGCAGAAGATCATTGATGTGCGCACCGAGCCATGGGGCATTAATGTTATTTCGGTGGAAGTCAAGGATGTGCTTATTCCCCCGGCCTTGGAGGATGCGATGTCGATGCAGGCCCAGGCTGAAAGAGAACGTCAGGCCCGGGTGATTCTGGGAGATTCGGAGCGACAGGTGGCGGAGAAGTTTGGAGAAGCGGCCAAGACCTATACCAACAATCCTATCGCTCTTCACTTGAGGGCTATGAACATGCTTTATGAGGGTTTGAAGGCGAACGCCACGATCGTAATTGTACCCAGCACGGCCGTGGATACCATGCAACTAGGGGGTATTGCCGGGCTGACGGCCTTGACCATGGGATTGGGCCAGGAGCGCGCCAACAAAGAGAAGGAAAGCGAGCTCAGAAAACAAGAATGACTTCAATGAACGATGGGTGTTGTCGAGACTCGATATCACTTTGCCGCGTCCGGCGACCACCGGGGGGGAACGATTATGCCTATGGCGCGCCGGCGCCCGCGACACTCCCGGCGACAGATTATACAGCGCGGGTGATACCGCACTGCGCCGGCGGTGCGGTGCCCCTGGAAGTCGATCCTATTCTCTGGCAGCGGTGAAGTAACCTCGAACGGGAGAAGGTTTCACAGGTTGTCTTATGTCGTCCCAAAAGACTGAAAAGAATGCGACAGCCAACAAGCGGATGCCGTCCGTGTCAGGCCAGGCCGCAGAAAAGGTGGACGCGACCATAGATCTGACTGCGTCCGAACGCCCTCTGCATGATTATGTGGCGGAGGTATCGGAGCGGACTGATGTTCGAGTTGGTGCACCATTGCCTCTGGGAACCTATGCACTTGGCGAAGGAGTGAACTTTGCGTTCTTCAGCCGACACGCCAGCCGCGTTCGGCTGGAGTTTTTTGATCATCCCGAAGATGCCACGGCCGCCAGGGTGATTGATCTGGATCCCGCGCGCAACCGCACTGGTGACGTGTGGCACGTCTGGATTGAGGGGATTCGGGATGGCCAGCTGTATGCCTATCGCGTGGACGGCCCGTATCAACCCAAGGACGGCCATCGTTTCAATTTCAACAAGCTTCTCCTAGATTCCTTCGCCACGGCGATCTCGAGGTTGCCCACCTGGGAGTTCGGTCCGGCTCGGGGATACGATCCGTCTGTGCCCGACGGAGACTCGGTGTGTTCGATGGTCGATGATGCCGGCGCCATGCCGAAATGCGTATTCACGCAGGAGCATTTTCACTGGCATGAGGACCGTCCGCCCAGGCATCCCTGGCCGAAGACGGTCATTTATGAAACACACGTGCGTGGCTTCACTATCCATCCCAGCTCCGGTGTGGCGCATCCAGGCACGTACCGAGGCCTAATGGAAAAGATCCCCTATTTCAAAGAACTGGGGGTGACGGCCGTGGAACTGATGCCCGTGCTGGAATTCAATGAACACCAGGAGACAGGCATCAATCCGCAAACAGGCCAGCCACTCGGGAATTACTGGGGCTACGATCCCGTGGCCTTCTTTGCGCCTAAAGCTTCCTATAGCAGTTCGGGAGGCGTGGGTCAGCAGAAACTGGAATTCAAGGAAATGGTCCAGGCCTTCCATGGGGCGGGCATCGAGGTGTTCCTGGACGTGGTCTTCAATCACACGGCCGAGGGAAACGAAAAGGGGCCTACACTCTGTTTCCGCGGGATTGATAACACGATCTTCTACATGCTGGCGGACGATAAACGTTCTTATAAGGACTACACGGGCACCGGCAACACCATTAATGCCAACCATCCCGTGGTGCGGGATCACATCTTGAGCGCGTTGCGCTACTGGGTGGTGGGGATGCATGTCGATGGATTTCGTTTTGACCTGGCCGCGGTGCTCGGTCGGGGCCGTTCCGGCAACTTGCTGCGCAATCCCCCGCTTCTCGAGCGGATCGCCGAGGACCCGATCTTAAGGGATGTGAAGATCATCGCCGAGGCGTGGGATGCCGCCGGAGCGTATGAGGTCGGGAGCTTCTCCGAACGCCGCTGGGCGGAGTGGAACGGTCAGTACCGTGATGACGTTCGACGGTTCTGGCGCGGCGACGATGGGTTTCTTGGTTTATTCGCCCAACGTATCTGCGGCAGCGCCGACATTTATTCCAAGTCCGGCAAAGGCCCCGAGAGCAGCATCAATTACGTCACCTGTCACGATGGCTTCACGTTGCATGATCTCGTGAGCTATCGACAGAAGCACAATGAACCCAACGGACAGAACAACCACGACGGGACGAGCGAGAATTTCGCTGAGAATTACGGCGCTGAAGGTGAGACCGCGGACGGCCAGATCGAGTCCATCAGGAAACGCCAGATCAAGAACTTCCTGGTGACTCTGTTAATCTCGCGCGGGGTGCCGATGCTGCTCGGCGGGGACGAATTTCGCCGCACGCAAGGTGGCAACAACAACGCCTACTGCCAGGACAACGAAACGAGCTGGTATGACTGGATCTGTCTGGAACGGCACGGGGAAATTTTCCGCTTCACCCGTGGCATGATCGCCTTTCGTGTCGCCCATCCGATTCTGAGCAAGGAACAATTCTACACGGACGCCGAGATCCATTGGTTTGGCCCGCAAGGAGGATTGCCCAACTGGGACGACCCGAAAGAAAAACAGTTTGCCTGTCTGATCCATGAAGATGAGCAGCGCGCACTTTGCCTGATGTTCAATGCTGGTGCCGATGCGGTCGATTTCGCTTTGCCCCCCGTACTGCCGGGAGCTCGGTGGCATCTGGCCGTTGACACCTCTCGCGAAGCTCCACAAGATCTGTTTGCTGCGGACGAGGAACCGCTTTGGGAAGATCCACAAACTTACCACCTGAGCCC
>Ga0116136_1001636_pt1 | contig 10992 bp, 10 predicted proteins | sample June2015DPH_20_5_FD_88972 | JGI IMG/M metagenome (GOLD analysis project Ga0116136, IMG submission 88972) | Peatland microbial communities from SPRUCE experiment site at the Marcell Experimental Forest, Minnesota, USA - June2015DPH_20_40 | ecosystem: Environmental > Terrestrial > Soil > Wetlands... | reverse complement strand
TGGCGATCATGAGCGAGTTGACGCCCGGGAACGTGAATAGCTTCTCGGTGGCCTTTGAAGAAAAGTCATTTAACGAGGAGCCTTATGCGGATTTTGTGGCCCGACATTTTCATACGCAGCACCACGTTATGACGGCAAACGAGCCCAGCATGCGCCAAGCCCTTGAAATTCTGGCGGACCACCTTGACGAACCCCTGGCCGATCCTGCTGTCATCCCCACTTACCTCTTGTCCCGCTTTGCTCGCCAGCACATCAAAGTGGCGCTGAGCGGAGAGGGCAGCGACGAGCTCTTTGGAGGTTACCCGACCTATATTGGCGCTTGGCTGGCCGGCTACTATCTCCGCCTGCCGCGCCTCCTGCGCCACAAATTCTTCGCGCGGCTCAAACGCTTTTTGCCGGTGTCTGCGGGCGCGGTGCCGATCGGCTGGTACCTACAGCAGTTCTTGAATTATGTGGAAAGGGAACCCGCCGAGCGTCACGCGATCTGGTTCGGAATAACAAGTCCGCATGGACTGGATCAACTCTTTTCGCCGGAGTGGAGCGGTCCGCAACCACCCAGCCTGGAGGTCTTCGCACCGCTGGAGAGGGTACTGGATGGGGCGGCTTTTGAAAGCGTCCTGGCGGAAATGCCTTACGTCGATTTCCGGCTCTATCTGGAAGATGATCTTTTGGTGAAGGTCGACCGCGCCAGCATGGCGTGTTCCCTTGAAATGAGGACGCCATTCCTTGATCACCGGCTCATTGAATTCGCGGCGGGCATACCTGGGGACTTGAAAGTCCGTGGCTTCGAACTCAAATACCTTTTTAAGAAAGCCGCAGAGCAATGGTTGCCGCGCAAGATCGTTTACCGCCAGAAGCGTGGATTCTCCGTGCCGATCAGCCGTTGGATGCGGAAGGAATTGCGTCCTTGGTTGGATGAGGCCCTGGGAGAAGAAAGATTAAGGCGCCAAGGGTTGTTCAACATCCCGTTTGTGCGCCGGCTTCTCACAGAACATTGGAGCGAGCGGGCTGACCACAGGAAAATACTCTGGGCCCTGTTTTGTTTCCAGCTTTGGTATGAGCGTTGGGCTGGGTAGGGGCGACGCGGCGCGTCGCCCCTACGAACGCGGCATGTGGAGGTGGTAGGGGCGAGGCGGCGCCTCGCCCCTACGATCATCGCGTATGCCCGTCCGGTGGCGTGATGCCGCGGCCACAGGAATCATGAAATACGATCCGAAAATGCACCATCGGCGTTCGATTCGATTGCCGGGATACGATTATGCAAGCCCGGGATCGTATTTCGTCACAGTCTGCACGCATCAGCGAAAGTTGCTCTTCGGTGAGGTGATCGCGGGACAGATGCACCGCAACGCGCTGGGAGATATCGTGCACGCGGAATGGTACGCCACGGAGCGAGTTCGGCCGGAAGTACGATTGGACGCGTTCGTTGTGATGCCAAACCACCTGCACGGCATCCTGGAAATCATCGACGTAGGGGCGAGCCGGGGCCTCGCCCCTCGTGCCCATGCGAGGGCGGACAATGCAGAGATGAGGGCGACGCACCGCGTCGCCCCTACGGCAGGCGCGCGCAGCCGTCCCCACGGCCCCGCGCCGGGTTCTATCGGGGCCATTCTGGGACAGATCAAGTCTCTCACCAAGAAAGCCATCAACAAGACGCGGGGGACCCCGGGCAGGCCCGTTTGGCAGCCGAATTATCACGAGCACGTCATTCGCAACGAGAAGGAGTTGCAGCGCGTTCGCGAGTACATCTGCAATAACCCTCTTCGCTGGCCGTCCGACCGGGAAAACCCGGCACGCCAAAGCGACGCCGCGGATGAAATTGCTGATATCGTATCGTGGGACGACGACCCCTGGAATGAATCGTAGGGGCGACGCGGTGCGTCGCCCCTACAGGCGCGGGGGGGGGTGGTGCGGGCGCGGGGTGCGGGGGCGGTAGGGGCGAGACGTCCGCGGCTGGCCCAAAGCGAAGCCTTGGGGGCTGCAGGCATTGCGGCCCCCCGAATCGCAGAGCTGCGCTCTGCGCCAGCCGGGGACATTGATATGCCAGTGAACCTGAATTCGACATCAACCAATTCGGGACACGCGCGTGCGCCGGAGCGGGCGGCGTTTCGCCCCAAGGAATGGTCCATCATTCAAGAATACAGGACTCCGCGCCAAGTCCAGGCATTTCTTCGCGACTTGCCGTATAACTGGGAGAAGGGCGGAGAAACGCTGCGGACTTTTCGAGGTGTGGTGCGGCACGGGAGCGCACACTGCCTGGAAGGCGCCCTCACCGCCGCGACAATTCTCGAGCAGCATGGCTACCCGCCGTTTCTCCTCGACCTCGAATCCCAGGACCAATTGGACCACGTCCTGTTCCTATTCAGGCGGCGGGGACGATGGGGAACAGTAGCCCGCTCCCGTGATGCCGGCTTGCACGGACGCAAGCCACTCTTTGCCACCATCAGGCAATTGGTGATGAGTTACGTGGACCCTTACGTGGATGGGTCCGGACGAATTACGGGCTACGGGGTCGCCGACTTACGCACTTTGGTGAAAGGCGACTGGCGGCTCTCCGAGGAAAGCGTCTGGGAAGTGGAACGCGCCCTCATCAAAATGCCTCATAAGAAGCTCAAGACCTCCGACCGCCGATACGCTGCCATGTTGAAGCAGTATCGCGCCTACCGAGCCAAACATCCCCACGGCCCTGTCACGTTTTACTCCAACAGGCACCTGTGGCTGTGAAAGCAGGATTCAGGAGTCAGGATTCAGGATTCAGGTGAAGAGCAGTGTCCTGATTTGGAGCGACCAGCCCAATTCCTTGTCATGCTGAGCGTAGCGAAGCATCTCTGCAGTTCCGTCCCACGGGCAGGCAGCCAATTCTGCATGCGAACTGCCGCGATCCTTCGTCGTCCCGATCAGATCGGGACTCCTCTCCAGAAACTCGATGAATTACTCGTCTCAGTTGAGCAGTTTAGGCCGAGCGGACCGGAAGGCCTTTTACCTGCTTTTTGCGCACCCAGAACGTCCTCGGAACGGTCCATCCTTGATCCCCAGAGGGGATCAATAGAGTAGCCGGGGGCAACGCCCCCGGAAAATGCGCCCCCCACAAGGTCCGACCCTGAAAGGGTCGAATTCGGGTGACGTCACCCTGGCCTTGCGGCCCACGGCCCAAGGGAATACGACCCCTCCAGGGTCGGGGAACGAGCGTGGCGCTTTCCGGGGGCGTTGCCCCCGGCTACTATCTTGTGCCCTTGCAGGGCACGAAAAAACTACGGTTCGGTCTTACCCTGGGGCACCCGTTTCTGACATCACGGATAGCGGTTTTCGGCTATACACGCTCAGGATGACAAGCACGGGGTACGCGCATTGTTCACACGACGCACCCCAACTCGAACTTGCGAACTCAGATTGAAGCAGGACGCCACCCAGAACGAGAATGCGATCCCGGTTTGCATGTCCCTGAATCCCGAATCCTGAATCCTGAATCCTGGCTTCGACGCGCTATAATACCCGCAGAGGCTGCGTATGCGTTTTGAAGGCTTTTCTTTCGGGTCGATTCGGATAGACGGTGAAAGCTATGACCACGACGTCGTAATTGACCGTAGGGAAGTCCGCAAGCGAAAGAAAAAGGCTTCCAAGAGATTTCGGGAAGAGTTTGGGCACACCCCACTCTCGCTGGAGGAGCCGATTCCGTGGAAGTGCAAGCGGCTCGTGATAGGGACAGGCGCGAATGGGGCATTGCCGGTGATGAAAGAAGTCCTGCTGGAAGCCGAGCGTCGCAAGGTCGAATTGCTGGTGTTGCCAACAGAAAAAGCCATCGAATTTCTCAACCAGCATCCGCAAGGCACCAACGCCGTTTTGCACATCACCTGCTGAGCCTCGCCTTCGGCACCTGCTCCGAGCGGGTTACGCAGACACGTTCTCTAAGTCTGCGGCTTCTTCTTTGGATGGTGGTTCAAGGGCGCCAGCCCGGGAGATGCCGACTGCGTGGCCAAGTCGCCTTAGCGATCAGCGGACCGCCATAATCACTTTCATAATCGAGCAGCTCACTTACTTATTGCCTTGGTCTGCGCCCTCGCGTTATAGTATGTATTATCACTACATTAGGGAGAGGTTATGGAAAAAGCTGTTTGTGCTTCCGATGCAAACCGTCACTTCTCCGAGCTGCTGCGTACGGTCCGCGAGGGATACAGCTATATCGTGACGTCGCACGGCAGAGCGGTGGCTAAGATTGTCCCCATCCAGAAGAACGGTGGCGTGACGCGAGGTGCCCGCGCTGCTTTGGTCAACAGACTGCGATCGGAGTCCGTAGTCAGGGTGGGGCGTTGGAGTCGGGACGAGCTTTACGAGGATTAACTGTTCATCCGCTCCGTATCTGGGATGCCGTGGTTCTCTCTGCGGCCGCGGAAGCTGGATGCCGCCTTCTTCTGTCCGAAGACCTGCAAAAGGGCTTTACGTGGAAGGGAGTAACCGTCACGAATCCGTTTTCGACCCCCAAGCATGAGCTTCTGGCTGCCCTGCTTGCTACCACCCCGGATCCGGAGCCGAAGTCCTCATAAGGGGTTCTCAACCCAACAAATTGCCAGCCTGGGACCTCGCCTCAGGAACAACCCTCTGGGAACAAATAGAACCTCTGGGCGAAGGCGGCCAGAGCCGAATCTTTATGGTTCGTCGTCTCGCGAGAGTCTTGGAACGGATCGAAAGCACCCGCGAGATATCAGAGTCGAACCCATGGGCGCCAATCGTAAACCCAAAGGATCGCGAACGACCGGGTCGGCTCGCGCAGGCCGTATGGCGGTATGCACGTCCGGAGACTCCTTCTTGCTGGATAACTGTTGAGACCAGCCCTTCTCGTCAGTCACTTCCGTGCTGTCTTTCTGCGGCAGGAAGGCAAGTTAGCACTTGTAGGGGTCGCGTTACCGTTCGAGTGCCAAGACCAGCAGGGAGGCCTTACGCGCCAGGTTAAGCGCGCGTTGGAGGTCTGCTTCATCGAGAGCCCGAGCGGACTGTGCGAAGAAGGTGCGCGCATCGGCGAGGGTTTTGCGATCCGCGCCGGATAGTCCCGCTCGGCTGAGTTTGGCGATTCGCTGCCGGACGTCATCCTGCAACCCTTGGATTTGGCGGCGCAGAGCCGCTTCCTGGGCAGAACTCTCGTGCGGTTCCAGAGAGGGCACTTGGGGAGTGACCGGCTCGGTCGTTTCAGGGGTGTTTTCAGCGGCCGCGGCCGGTGCTTCCGTCCGCAGCACGTGCCGCCGTCGCGCTGGCTCAGGATGGGAGGTTGGCTGAGGCGAAGGCGCTGGGGGTTCGGGCGGCGCCGGCTCTTCGATGACCATTGACGGTGCGCCTGCGGCGGAAGCTTGCGTCACCGCGGGTGGTGGCGAAGGAACGTAGACGATTCGCGTGGGGGCTTGCCGCTTCGGGCAACCTCCGATGAATAACGCCAGACTCCACCACAAGAATGGCAAGGCTCTAAGTTTCACGTCACTGGGGATTTTATCACTTCTCGCTAAACCGCTGGTCATCTCGGTGGCGATGGGTTGAAGGCTATTTTCTCTTACGCCTTCTGACCGGTGAGGGTTTCCAGAAACTGGCGGGCTTTCACGGCCTCGGCATTGACGTGGGCCGCGTCACCGGGGTCGAGACACTCGACGACCAGCGGGCCGCGGGTGAAGCCGCCTTGTTGCAAACGGGAGAGCACCTTCGCGAAGTCCACCTTGCCGGTGCCCGGTGTCAACTCGACCTCCTTCGGCGGACGGAAGTCCTTTACGCTCATGCCGGCCACCACGCCGTCGACAGTCGCGGCGTCGTCCACGGGGTCGAGCTTGCCGTCGGAGTAGTAGAAAATGTTGCCGGGGTCGTACCAGAGGCGGAAGTTTTTGTGCCCGATCTGGTCAATAATCTTGCGGCACTGCGCGCCGTTGGCGTTGTTGCCGCCGTGCGGTTTGACGCTGAGGCCGACGTTTTTGGCCGCAGCGTAATCGCAACAGGCGGCGACGATTTTGTAATAGGCGTCGGCGTGTTTCTCGTCAGTGCCCCCGAGCAACAGGTTTGGACAACCGCAGGCGGCGGAATTCTCGATGAGGCGTTTGAGGCCGTCGGTGTTGTCGGTGGGGAACTGGTCACCCCAGAGCGAAATGACCTTGAGTCCGCGCTGCTTCACTTCTGCGCCGATGGCGGCGGCTTCCTCGGGCGTCGTGGTCACCGAGATGATCAAGTTACTCTTGCTCTTGGTCGTCATCAGGCCAATATACTTGAAGCCGGCGGCGGCGATACCGTCGAGCGCGACACGATAATCATATTGCGCCCACGGTCGCGTGTAACAACCAATCTGCCAGCGCGGCGGTTCGTCGGCGTGGATGAACACAGCGCTGGTGGTTGCGAGCAGAGCGCTGCCGATGAATTGGCGGCGGGTCATACAACCTTGCGTGATAGGGTCTTTTCGTAATTCCACGGGTTCTCCTGGGATGAGCAACTGAAACGTTTGACTCCTCGGCGGACCGATAGTGTACCCCTGACCTCCTCAGTATGCAATGCACCGTGTCGCGCACACCCGAGTACACACCGAGTACACGGAGAAACACTCTTTGCCTGCATAGTAAGCGGCTGTGTGCTCTGGTGGCTGGTAGCAGGCGCGGCGAGCAGCCCGAAGAATAACTTCCGTGTCGCCGACCGTTTCCCGGATCGCGCGTTCGATGATATCTTTGTAGCGGTTGGGGACACCAAGGCCGGGTCGCACATGAAATTTCAAAGTGCCTTCTACCATCACCTCCTCTCAGTCATCGGGCTCTCTTCGGTGCTTCTCGCCACACTTTTGCCCCGCCCTTCGAACGCCGCACCCAAGCACGTCCCCTGCTGCGGACCGATCACTCCTGCGGGCGCTCGACTCGCAGCGGCTCTAGACAGCATGAATGTGGAGTCCCTGTGGCTTGCACATGAGCATGTCAACTGGGAGACCGGAGAACCGGACAGAGGCGCAGACTACGAGGGACCTGGCAACCACTCACATTGCAGTGCGTTCGCGGCAGCGGCCGCGAAGAGGCTCGGTGTATACCTGCTTCGTCCGCCTGAACACGGCCAGGTGTTGCTAGCCGATGCGCAAGCCGAGTGGTTAGGTAGCGCCGCAGCTCAGAAGTCCGGATGGCAAAGAGTCTCAGATATGCGAGAGGCCCAGAGGCTGGCAAACCAGGGAAACCTCGTGCTGGTCTTGTTCCAGAATGCGGACAAACATGTGCCCGGGCACATTGCCATCGTTCGTCCGTCGGAGAAGTCCTTGACAGCACTACAAGAAAATGGCCCGCGGATCATCCAGGCCGGCAACCAAAACCACGCAAGTACCAACGTCAGGATCGGCTTCCGGAATCACGCGGGAGCCTGGCCCGATGGCGTCCTCTATTACGCGCATTCCTTGCCGTGATAGCGCCTGCGGGTCCAATGACCATCGCCTCATCAATGCCAGTGGATGACGGTTCCACTACCGTGGACTGTCGCTCCCAAACGATGAAGCCAATGTTGCAGCCGCGAACAGCCGCAGAGTAACTTCCGTGTGGGTGACCGCTCCTCCAGAATCGTCGGATTTCGCCGTTCATCGGTGCGCACTGGGTTGCCACATGTACGGACGGCGCGTTGAGCGGCCAAGTGACTGCGACTCACCCCACGCGCTCGGGACCATCGCTGGCACTAAGAGGCGGCTGTTGGGGATGCCGAGACTCTTCGTCGCCGTTTCGCTTGACGATGACCTTACTGCCTGTCATTCTGAGCGAAGCGGAGAATCCCCGTATTTGAAAGCTCAGTGAGCGCGAAAAAATGTCGGGATTCTGCGCTTCGCTCAGAATGACAGATGATGGGGTTATCCTAGACGAATGATGGACGGTGCGTATCAAAACTGAATCGCTGGAAGTCATATCCATGGACGTTCTCAATAGACTATTCGAGCAGCATTTCCACTCACCGGTCGCGCGGGTGCAGCCGCTTCAGGGCGAGCTCGGCGGTTCGGGGCGCAAAATCATCCGGCTTGCCAGCGAACAATTCAGCGCCATTGGCATTCTGTATGACGTGCGCGAAGAGAACGTCGCTTTCCTGGAATTTTCCAGGCATTTTCGCCGTCACGGTCTGCCGGTGCCGGAAATTTATGCTGAAGATTTGAGCCACGGCGCTTATCTCGAAGAAGACCTGGGGGACACGACACTTTTTGAGTTTCTCTCGAAAAATCGTGCCGGGGAGAACATTGCTTTCGAGGCCGTTGAAGCATATCGCAAAGTTGTTGCCGTGTTGCCGCGTTTTCAGATCGAAGCCGGCCACGATTTGAATTACAAAGTGTGCTATCCGCGCTCCAGCTTCGATCGCCAGTCCATGGCTTGGGATTTGAATTATTTCAAGTACTACTTTCTCCGGCTCGCCGCCATCCCCTTCAACGAGCAAGCGCTGGAAGTCGATTTCGCCCGCTTGACGAAGTTCTTGTTGAGCGCCGACCGCAATTACTTTCTCTATCGGGATTTCCAATCACGCAACGTGATGTTGCGCGACGGCCAGCCATTTTTTCTGGATTACCAAGGCGGCCGCCGCGGTGCGCTGCAATATGACATCGCCTCTCTTTTGTACGATGGCAAGGCCGATCTGCCGCCGGAGCTGCGCCAGCAATTGCTCGATCATTATCTCGACACGCTTGCCGGTTTCATCAAGCTCCAGCGCGAAGTGTTCATGCAGCACTACTATGCCTACGTTTACGTGCGCATCATGCAGGCCTTGGGCGCTTATGGCTTTCGCGGCTTCTACGAGCGCAAAGCTCACTTTCTGCAAAGCGTGCCCTACGCGCTGAAAACTTTGCGCTGGCTGCTTCACCACGTCAAGCTGCCTGTCCCGCTGCCGACGCTGACGGACGCCTTCAAAAGCATGCTGGGGTCGGAGAAATTGCAGGGCCTGGCTTCCGAAGCAGAAAATCTCACGGTGCGAATTCTCAGTTTCTCATTTCACCGGGGCCTGCCCAAGGACGAGACCGGGCATGGGGGCGGATTCGTTTTCGATGCCCGTAGCCTCCCGAATCCCGGACGGGAGGAGCGCTTCAAGACTCTCACCGGCAAAGACGCGCCGGTGATCGATTATCTCAATCAGCAAGAGAGCGTGCATCAGTTCCTCGCCAGCGTCATGTCGCTGGTGGATTCGAGCCTGAGCAATTATCAGCGTCGCGGCTTCAAGAGCTTGATGGTGTCGTTCGGCTGCACCGGCGGCCAGCATCGCTCGGTATATCTGGCGGAGCAATTGGCGAACCGTTTGCGCGGAAGGGACGGGGTGGAGGTGGTGGTGCGGCATCGTGAGTTGGAGGATTTTGGCAAATGAAAGCGATGATTTTGGCCGCCGGTCCCGGTACGCGCTTGCGCCCACTCACCGACCATCGCCCCAAGGCGCTGGTGGAAATCGCCGGCCGCACGCTGTTAGAGATCACACTTTCGCGCTTGCGCGCCTATGGGATTCACGAGGTGATTATCAATGTGCATCACTTTGCCGACATGATTCTCGACTATCTGAAAACGAACCATAACTTCGGCATGCTTATCGAAGTCTCTCGCGAGGAGGCTTTGCTCGACACCGGCGGCGGCCTGAAGAAGGCCGCCTATTTTTTCCTCGAGGATTCCAACCGTTTTGAAGAGCCGTTCATTTTGCACAATGTCGATGTCATCAGCACAATCGATCTCCGCCGCATGGTGCAATTTCACACTGAAAAGCAGGCTCTCGCCACACTGGCGGTGCAAAACCGGGAGACTTCTCGATACCTTATCTTCGACCAGCAGCTCCAGCTTTGCGGCCGGCGATCCGGGCGCGATCAAAACATTGAATTTGTGCGAGCTTCGCAGCAGGCGCAGGCGCTGGCTTTTTCCGGCATCCATGTTATTTCTCCTCGCCTGTTTACAATGATGATTGAAGAAGGCGTTTTCTCCATCATCACCTCCTATCTGCGTCTCGCCGCCCACCAAGAAAAAATCCTCGCCTTTCGGGCCGATGAATATTATTGGCGTGATCTCGGCAGGCCGGACAATCTGACGCAAGCCGCTCAGGATTTAAAGCAAGAGGTTCTTCTGTAATAAGCTCACGGTTGATGTTCTCGGCCTCGGTGGCCTGTTGGGGGCCTGTGCCTGCGCCCGGAGCCTCGAACGTCCTGAGGGCGCCGTCCGCGGGTGGCGCATACATTGTCTTTCATGTATGCGCCCCACGAACACGCGCAACATCGCTGTCACCGCCTCCTATCCGTGGCCTGTCCTGGCCTCTTAGCGGTCCCGCAAGGCGGGATGTCGGCGCCAGCCGCGCAAGAACGTCGGCTAGCATCGCTGCACACCACCTACCGCCATCCTTTTCAACGACATTCCCGCTTTGAACGCGTAACTACCTTTCTTTTCTGCGGGGTTCCCGCTTCGCTTCCGGTTCTCCAAACTCGATCCTTTGTTTTCAGCAACATTCCCGCATCGTTCGCTCAATTTTAAGTCTCCCACCGTTCCCACACTCTGTGAGTTGTCGGGCGAACTGTCGCTGTCGACGATCTCCTCCATGTTCCCCACTCTCGGGCCATCGTCCTGACCGGTAGGAGCGACCGGGAGGTTGGTCAGTTCCTTCCGCAGCCTCAGCAGTATCCTCACTTTGCGGTCAATGGAGCGGTCCAGGGCGGCTTCTTGGCGCAGCATCATGCTCCACGTCTCCCCTTCCGGGGCAAGGCAGGCGTCCCGTTCTATCGCCGCCCTCTCCTCATTCGCCTTTTCCGCATAATCGAACTCTTCCCGCACGCTGGCGATTTCCTCCTCGAGCAGACGGAGAAGTTCCTGGCGCTCGGGCTCGCCCGGCGGCACGCAGTCGGCGCCTTCTTTGAGCAGGAACTGCCGGTATTCCTCGTCCTCCTCTTGCTGCTCGCGCAGGTGCAGAGGGTCACTGAAACGGTGCAGCAGACTGAAAATCAGCCCCGGCCGCCACCCCATCATACCTCTGTAAAAAGATTCCAATACGGCGTACTGGCGCTCCCGGAAGGTG
>Ga0116136_1001634_pt1 | contig 11000 bp, 12 predicted proteins | sample June2015DPH_20_5_FD_88972 | JGI IMG/M metagenome (GOLD analysis project Ga0116136, IMG submission 88972) | Peatland microbial communities from SPRUCE experiment site at the Marcell Experimental Forest, Minnesota, USA - June2015DPH_20_40 | ecosystem: Environmental > Terrestrial > Soil > Wetlands... | reverse complement strand
TAGCAAGCCAGGCGGTGATTTCGAATTAGTGCAAAAGGAAATCCCAGAGCCCATCGAGAACGAAGTACGCATTAAAGTGCAAGCCTGCGGCGTTTGCCACGGAGAAGCCGTAGTAAAAGAGGGAACCTTTCCTGATATCAAGTATCCCAGAGTTCCAGGACATGAAGTTGTTGGGACAATTGATAAACTCGGTTCGAATGTTTCTTTCTGGGAGATTGGCCAACGAGTGGGAGTTGGATGGTACGGAGGGCCGTGCCTTGAGTGCGAGGCGTGCCGAATGGGAGACCCCAGAGCGTGTACGAGCTTCTTAACCACGGGGATTTCATTTGATGGCGGCTTTGCCGAATACATGGTCGTGCCAATACAAGCGTTGTCAATGATACCCCGCGAGCTCAACTCGTTAGAAGCGGCACCCCTGCTGTGTGCCGGTCGGACAAGTTTTAGTGCATTGCGTTACAGCGGTGCTAAGGCCGGTGATCTGGTAGCGATCCTAGGCCTCGGAGGCCTTGGCCATTTAGGGGTGCAGTTCGCCCGAAAGCTCGGTTTTAAGACGGTGGCACTATCGCGCGGCACAGATAAACAGGAGTTGGCTTATACACTAGGTGCGCACGTCTATATTGATACCGAGTCTTCAAATCCGGCGATGGAGCTCCAAAAACTTGGCGGCGCACGAGTTATTCTGGCTACCGCGCCCAACGGTAAGTTGATCTCGGACGTCGTAAACGGCCTTGGTTTTGAGGGCGAGCTGATAGTAGTCGCCTACCCTGGCGAACCGGTACAAGCCTTTGCGTGGCAGATGTTAGGCGAACGGCGTTCGATCAAGGGATGGACCGTCAGACCGGCAAAACATATGTCGGAAGACGTGCTGAATTTTAGTGTTATTTCCGGGGCGCTACCGATGATTGAAGTTTTTCCGTTAGAGCAAGCGGCATTGGCATACGAGAAGATGATGACCGCAAAAGTACATTTTAGGGCGGTATTAAAGGTCGGTGACTGACGGGAGGTCAACATGCAAGACATCTTAAAACTTATCCAGGAAAGGCACTCAGCAAGGGCTCCCTTCGATCCGCAACGCCCCGTAGCGATGCAGGATCTAAGGCAGATTTTGGAGGCGGCGCGTTGGTCGCCTACCGCCCACAACATGCAGAATTTTGAAATAGTCGTCGTTGATGATACGAAGCTTCTGGAAACGTTGGGAGAAATTGAATCTCGTATCTCGGAGGAGTTCATTCAGGAGAACTATCAGCAGCTCTCGTTTTCGGAAGAGGAGTTAAGTCAAAAAAAGGTCGGGATCCTCGGCACTATGTTTCCGCCGACATGGACGGATCCTGCTAAGGTGGACGAGGCCGTTCGTGAGACTTCGTTTCTGAACCGAACCATTAGAGGCAGTCCGGTGCTTCTGATCGTGATCTACGATCCAAAGAAAAGAGCGCCTGCTTCGGAGGGTGATGTTTTGGGTTTTATGAGCCTCGGTTGTGTGATGGAGAACATGTGGCTTATGGCGCAGTCCCTGGGGATTGGTTTCATGATAATGAGTGTCTTCAGCGCAGACTCAATAGAGGATGAGGTGAAACGAGTTCTGAATATTCCCGAAAACGTGAAGATCGCCTTCGCCTGCCGCATGGGGTACCCTGTCTCTGAGCCAGCTAAATATCTAAGAGTGCGCCGTGACGTGGAGGATTTCACCCACTATAACCGATTTGGTGACAGGGCATAGACCGCCGTGGTCCCCTCTTTTCAGCTGCTCGCACGTCTCGCGCAAAAGGCATTATAGGCATTTAAGCCAAAATAGATAAGCTCCTGTGCGTGGAAATTCACGCGTATGTGCTCACTTCCCTCGTCAGCTGGGTCTCGTATTCCGTCGCTTTCAATTCGCGAATATGTGCGTTGCGAGACGCGAATTACGGCGGCTGGAAAAAGCCAAGAGGCAACGGTTAAGTCATTGCACAATCTGAAATACACAGTTGACTGCAGTTTTGAGTAAGGCAGAATGAAATCGAGAACGAAATATGAGGAGGTGGGGAGATGAGCCCGCTTAGGATCATAGAGTTTCTATTATTGCTTTGTTTAGTGGTTGGCTTTGGGTATCTGACGTATCTGAACGGCTTTTACTGGAGCTACGCAGCTGGTATCGTTATTCCATTAATAGTCATAGTCCTTCTACTCATTGAAGATCCAAAACAATGGCAAGGCACGGCTTCTAGGTCGAGAAAAGTTCGCCGTATCTGACCCGTGTCGCTGTAGATGATGAAACAGAAGGATTGCGCTCGCAACCCGTTCTTCGCAACGTGCAACCGACTTGCGCGCACAAGATAGGCCTTTATGGTTCGAAGCCGTCTCACGTCTACCCGATCATTCGGCTGCCGCATGAATTCCGTCGACTGGCCTGTGCCGCTGCGACGATTTTTGAGACAACGCATAACGACGGACTCGCTTCTCTCATCGGCCCACTGTAATCGTTAATGGAGCCTTTCAGACGCTTTAAACTACGAAAGAACCATAAAAACGAACCTTGACATGGGGAAGGACGCCGGTTCGAATCCGGCAGAGCCCCATTCCCTTTTTTAGTTTACGAATGCCGCAGCGTGCTTCGATACGGTTCTCGTAGGCAACTTCAAGCTAGTACGGTTCCACGAGGCCAAACTCAAAAGTGCGAGATAGATGATCAATTGCCCGGCTTTCGTCGACTTACAGAATCGCGACTAAGCTTGGAACAGTCGTTCTTGCGTTTGCGCGAGGAACTTTGCAGCTACGTGGATGTCCATCTAAAGGCTTGACAACGGTCCCCGGATGGGATCATTCGATCAGCACCAACTTTGTGGCGCACGGGCGGTATCAAAGGCTCTCGGCAAGCGTCTCGAGCAGGTCTACTTCATATCTTGCGGAGGGCCTTTTTTCAACAGCTCCTCAATTCGCAAAGTCGCTGGAACCGCTTGCTCCGAAAGTCGTTCGAAGTTGGCAACGAGGTAGCCAACATACGTGGGGTCGTCGGTGCACATCATTGAAATCGGCTCATTGAGTGAAGCGCGTGTGATATCGACGTTAATTGAACTCAAACCCCTTGTTGTCCAATACTCCGAAGGGTAGCCCACGGTAGCCATCGTAGATTCGTATTTCTTCGCCAATGTCTAACAGTTCTTGCACCAATTCGATGCCTGAGTACGTGACATCGAATATGATGTCCCGTGCGTGCCCTCCGCGCTCAATAAGCTTTTTCATTTCGTCGTTTATGCGGAAGAAGGAGGGGCTCACTAACACAGCTGGGGAACGACGAGCAGCACTTCGTCCTGTATAGAGTTCACGCTGGCTATCGATGCAGTGACGAATTCCTTAACACTCTTGATAATCTTAAACGTCGCCACCTCATCCGACACCCCCTCATCCGACGGCCGAAACCGTTGCTCCTTTGAAAGCTCCTGCAGCTCCAGCTTTCGCGCCTCCATCTCACGCAGTTCGCTCTCGTGCTTTTTCACAGCAGAGTCAAGCGCCGTATCGAGGTCCACCGCGGCGTAGACCGTAGGCGCATCGAGCGAGGGGCGCACCATCCCTTTTCGATAAGGCTGTTAAGCGTACGATGCACGTCTTCGCGATACGTCTTAGCGATTTAGCGAGCGGAGAAGGCGTCTTTGGACCGTATTTAAGTAAATACAGATAGAGTTGCGCCTCTTTTTCGTTGAGCCCGAACCCAATTAAACGGCGGGTAAACTCCTCATCACTGGTCATCAGTTATCACAACGTACGTGAATCAAGTGGTAGTACAAGTACAGTTTTGAAAAAAGCTTAGGAAGTTCGCGGACGTTCTTAAGATCGGCCGTATCTGATTTCACTGCTCTTCGACACGGCGGCAAACCACTTATCTCTAAATTGTTGTAGTCATCACCAAGGTTATCGGTGCATCAATTTGCGAGGTTGGCATTGCTGAAACGCCGACAAGCGTATTTCCTGAAAGACCGTACCACAAATTAAGACTGGTATCTCCAACGGTCCCAGGGGCGTACGCGGTGTAACCTTGCGATTTGTACGCGCTTATCAGTTGATTCTTGAAGGCAAGCGCGTCTGAATAAGAGTTCATGGGGTAAACTTGTGCGTTGTATGTCTTTCCGTTCTCCATAAGCGTACCCACGTAGGCTTGCTTACCATTCGCCGTAACGCGCTCAAATGGTGAAACCGTGATGAGTCCGGCACCCAGACCAGCGGTATTCAATCTGCTCGCGTAATCGGGCAGGTTTGACGTCGTTGGCTGTGACGTGGATGATGCACTTGGCGTCACCGTTGCCGCCACAGAGGCTGATGCTTGCGGGGTCGGCGTCGTCGCGCCGATCGACGCTTGAATAGTCGGCGAAGCTGCGGATATGTTAGCCGTTTGTTGAGACGCAGAGATCGCGCCCGCGACGGTAGATAACAATAGAAGGATTAGCACGCCGTAAAGGATATACCGTTTCTTAAACCGCCGTCGAGGGGGCTCCTCAGGCGGAGAGGGGTACGATTGCTCACCGCTCAAAGGCTCTTCTGGCGGAGGCGGGGGAGATGCACTGCTCAGTCCCACGTACTTGTCCCACTCCTCATCGCGTGAAGGCTCTTCCGGCGGAGGTGCGGGAGACGCCTTGGGCGGTGACGTTGCAGGGGCGATGAACGACTCGCCGCAATCTGCGCAGATTGCAGCGTACGGTTGATTCCTCGCGCCACAGTTCTTGCAGAACTTTTCGTTAGCCATAACGCGCTCGCAGAGGTGAATCGGTTCACAGAATAGAGCAAGGCCAGTCCATTCTGAGTGTTCCTACAGTTGTTGGTCCACACACAGACTTAAAGATACCTATTTGTGCCGGCGTTTTGGTGTGGCTACGTGCACATTCATAGAAACGCGTTTCCCTCGTTGAGACAGACCGCGTCAGCCGTAGCTTGAGAGCACGTTTTTTACAAGACTGTATGGGACGTCCTTTTTGCTATGCAATGCCAACAGTACGATATCCCTGCAAGCGAGTAGCTTTTCAAAATCCTGAGCAGACAGTACGACGCGCTCATCGCCTTGACTCACCGCCAATATGTTCAACGGCTCGTACGAGTCTGCGATGAAGCGTTCTTTTCTCTTTGTGTCGCGGTTTCCCATTTCATCGCTCCTTCCTGAGCTACGCGTGGCAACTAAGGAACACCTAGGTACAACACTCGCAGGTACTTCAATAATTTCGCTTAAAAAAGAGCCAGAATATGACGTCAGACAGAATAATGAACAGAGAAGCGACGTAGATCGGGGCCTGTGCGAAATCTGCCCTGCGAGCGTACTGGGCGCGGGAGCTAGCGCAACGCTTTATAGCGCGACGATCCTTGCCAAAAGGGAGTTCTCGCCGTACGAATGGCAGCCGGCGCCTGCCACGTCGTGAGTACGAGCTTGAAGCGCCCAAGTCGTCGATCTTATTACCTATCGTTGCTAAAGACGCTATTTGCCCAACGATCATACTTGCTGATCAACCTTCTTGGTGGGTCCGCTCCGAAGTGGGAAAAATGGAAACGGCGATCATCCGTATATTCGAGCAGCATCTGGACTTCGTGTCAGCAGATGCGGCGATGCAACTTGCTCAGCGATTCACGGACCAGTTCGAAAACATATACACCCGTCTCAGCCACGAGGACGTGCCCCCAGAAGAATTAAGCAAAGCGCACAGGTTTCTCTTCGAAGAGATAAAACAGTTAGTCCGGCGCGATCCTCGCTTGGATCTGCGTTATCCTGATGAGGCAATAAGTAACGTCGCACTAGTGCTAGTCGACGACCTGGTGCGAGTCGTTGCGCCGCAGTCGAACGCTGCGTTGAAACAACTCTCGCAATAGGTCTAGCCGATGCATTACGCTGAAGCACCAAGTCTAACTCAATGCCGAGTTGTTTTGTTGCGGCCGGAGAGAATCTTTTTTCAGCGTTTAGCTGGCTTCCTGTAGTGTCGCGTTAAACGTTATCACGACCTCGCCAACTTGGATTATGTAACTTGCAGGAGACGTTGGCTGGTCGCCCTGCATTTTTATATACGAGGTCGTGCTGGGCAGGCTGTTTGTAACATTTAGATAGCTCTGATGCGTATTCGCGGAGCTTGCAGTTGTCAGAGCTGGGAAACCTATCAGTTCGGCTGCTGTTGTAGCGTTGTATCCTTGATTAATAGAGTTGACATAATTGCTTGCATCAGATACAGAGGCGAACTTCGTGTACTGTGCTGTATACGTGAGGCTTTCGTTCGTCCCGGCCACCCTGTAGGTCACCATCGCGGTTGTAGCATTGACCCATTGGATAGATTGGTTCAAGGTTCGAACCCAGGTGGCGGTGTTGTACGCTTGCAGATCATCGTTGATGACGGCCTGGAGCAGTGGATCGTGGGTTGTGCTGCTAGTAGATTGCGAGGTATTCTGCGTGCTGGACGTGCAACCGGCGGCTAGAACACTTGCGATTATCGCTGTAGCAATGAGGATGGCAACTCTTGATTTCATAACAGTAAATAAGCGCAGATTCCCCAATTAATAGTTTTCTATTCGCAAAAAGCTAAGCTGCCCGGCTCTTCTTCTTTAAAAAGAGCATTTTTTCGACTTTTTTTAACGTTTCTTCAGCTTGAAAGCGCTCAAATTGGGAATAAGCGGCACTAGCTGCTTTTCCGGTGCGGGTCGAGGAAACGTGCAAACAAACGTGTCCTATGGCGTTACTCACTGATTCATCGTCAGTCTTTCGTTTGCCTTGCAAACAAGTTAAGAATCTCCATCGGGACGGGAAGCACGATGACGGAGTTGTTCTCCTCACCGATTCGGACCATGGTCTGAAAAAGTCGAAGCTGCAAAGCAGCAGGTGACTTCTCGATCGTCCGAGCTGCTTCTAATAGCCGATCAGCTGCCATCGCTTCACCTTCTGCAAGCGTGATGCGCGCGCGCCTGTCGCGTTCTGCTTCAGCTTGGGCGGCCATCGATCGCTTCATTTCCTCAGGGAGCTCGACGTCCTTCAGCTCGACTGATAATACGTGAATGCCCCACGGCATCGTAAACTCGTCGACAAACTTGCGGATGGTTTCGCCGAGCTCGTCACGTCGAGCGAGGACCGTGTCAAGCTCAGCGGTTCCTACGACGTTCCGCAGACTCGACTGTGCGAGTTGGTTTATTGCGTACCCGTAGTTGCTTATCTCGATGACCGCCTTGTCTGCCTCGACGACTTTGTAGAAGATCACCGCGTTGATCTGGCACGAGACATTGTCTTTCGTAATGACCTCCTGCCGCGCAATGTCTAAGGTATTCACGCGCAAGTCTACTTTCTTGAGCGATTGAAACGCTGGGAACACGTAGCGCAATCCCGGGGGGTACACGGTCCTAAACGACCCAAAGGTGAATTTCACCCCTCTTTCGTATTGATAGATCACGCGAAGCCCAGTAAGCAGATAAATAGCGATCACCACGACGACAAAAGCCGCCACGAGAACGAGAGTGCTAAAATCTATTTGAGCAAACATGAACGACACCGCTCATTCACATGGCGCACGGGGTGATTAACTTTTCTAGCAGAAAAAGCTCCGCTACGCGGCTTCAAAAAAACTGGTGCAGATGCTTATTTCGTTACGAGCCGCCACCGGGGGCATCGAAGAAGGTCTTGATACCCTCGCTCACGTCCTGGAAGCCCTCTCGCGTCAGCGGTGCGTTGCTTGCACACCCTAAACTGGGCCAGCGTACAGGCAGGACTGAATATCTTCTCCAAGTTTTCCGATTGCATCTGCGCGGCACCGCTTGCAATGGCGCATTTGTTTCAGGTATTTTGAACATTCGTCCTGCATTTTATGCTTCATCTCCATGGTTGGCGCTGCAATTTCGGCAAACTTGTATTGTGCAATGAGGGGGATAACGTTGAATGTATACACCCCCATCGCGCCTACCTTTTTCGCAATCTCTGGAATATGTTTGTCGTTGATGCCCGGAATATAGACCGTATTGATTTTCACGATCATATGCCGCTTTACCGCCTCTTCGATGCCTTTCAACTGCTGCGAGAGGAGAATTTTTGCACCTTCGATCCCCGTATAGTGTTTGCCCTTGTAATTAATAAACTGGTAGATCTTTGCCCCGATCTCCGGGTCAATGGCATTAAGGGTCACGGTGACATTGCCCACATCATATTTCTGGAGCAGGTCGATCTTATCGGGGAGCAATAGTCCGTTTGTACTGAGGCACTTGATAACGTTAGGGTACTGCTCGTGAAGGCGTCGAAGCGTTTCAAAGGTCTCTTCATTTGCGAGCGGCTCACCCGGCCCGGCAATCCCTACGACCTTAATATACTCATATTCGTCAGTTACTTTTTTAACCAGTTCCATAGCTTCATCAGGGTTGAGTACTTTTGTCGTGACACCGGGGCGACTCTCGTTCACACAGTCAAAGTCACGAATACAGTAGTTACACTGGATATTGCATTTGGGTGCTACCGGAACATGACACCGCCCGAACGTGTGGCACGCTTTTTCGGAAAAGCAGGGGTGTTCCTGGATCTTGCGCATCTGTGACGGGTCCCACAGGACTTTACTGCCTGCGACATCTGCAATTCTTATTTCATCAGACATAGTCAACACCGCGACGTGCATAGTGAATGCTTAAATAAAGTTCAATTGCGATAGAGTGATCCACTTCCCACTTCACCCTGTAACCACTTTGTTTTCTCATTTGTTTGAAAGGTTGCCGGTTTCATTATTGATAAAAAAAGGGATCATCCTGATCTCTGAGGCAATTCTCTCTCCATAGAGTCGACCGTGGGTGAGCTCAGAACACCCTTACCGCTCTAAAAGGGTTTTTCATGAGTCAATTGTTTATCGTGCAGAGTATTATTATGTACAATGGTGTCATCGTTTAGACCTGGAATCAGCACGCTATTCGCTTTGATGGTCATTCCGAGTTTTGCGGCCATTTCGATGCCAGTCAGCTGGTTCTTGATGATAATTCTTGCGCCTTCAACGCCTTCATATTTCTTGCCGTCAACGAGCACGAATTTGTAGATCTACGCTGCGTGTGGTGTGGTCCGCGTGATTCCGCTAGTTTGTTCTCAAACCCAAAAACGGTAGGCCAGCTTCGCAGAGCATCCCAAAAAGATTTGCATATATTATTATGAAAACATTAATATTAAAATGTTTGCTTGATGTGTCCCTATAGAGCGCGCACATCAAGCACCATTGTATTTACCAGGAAGATAGCGGCATAACCGGATCTTATTCTCCTCCCCAATCTTCTTCGGGAAGTTCGCAGCACTTCCTGAGCGCATCACGAGCTGTCGCGACTGCCGGTATGCCTGCAGTCACCACAAGGACCCCCAGCGTGTCGAGGACCTCTTCACGCGAAGCGCCCATGTTCATCGCGGCCCGCATCTGTGCGGTTGCACAGGCTTCACAGCCCAGTGCGGAAACAACTGCGAGGGCGATTAGTCTCTTTGTTTTTGCCGAGATCGCTCCGTCGCTCAGAAGCGTTTTATCCATGTTGTAGATGACGTCAAACATCTTCGGATGCGACTCATAAATGAGCTTCAGGAGCGCTGGTGAGAATCCCATGTCTTTCCTAAGTTCTTTAAGTTCTACATCTCCAATAGGCATGTTTCAAACCTCTAAATACTGATAAATGTTATAATATAAATGAATAGTTGAATCAGTGATAGTGAATTCATCCGGCCGTGGCAGCTCCAGAAACGAAGATGGCGCCTAAATCAAGAGCCGCGCTGCACGGCGTGGCAGACTAAGATGCGTTCGCGCGGCTTAACGACGGCCATTATTGCACGAAAAATGAAAAACGCTGAGGAAGAAGAGTTTCCTGAGGACCGAAAAAAACGCGAGCGTTTGAAGGAGCCTGAGGGCTTGCCGAAAGGCGAAGAGTGCCCCCACTATCCTTGTCATTTCAAAGGACAAGTGTGCGTATTTTGTTATTGCCCGAAGTACCCGTGTGAGGACTCCCAGCTCGGTAAGTGGATAGTGAGCTCTCAAGGGGACGTTATCTGGACGTGTATCGACTGCAGACTAATCCATAAGAACAAAATAGCGGAATATCTGCGTGACCATCCTAAGGCAACGATCGACCAATTGAAGCGCATTGACGCCGAGTAGTCGCGTGCGCGACAGTAAAGTCTCGCAGAATCATTTCCTGCACAGTTGGGCAGCTGAGCACTGGTAATATCCCGATGGACGTGCAGCTTGCCATCAATTTTATATAGAACTGTACGCAATGTAATCACGTCATTTCACGTTTACAGGAGGAAGAGTATGGCAGGACGACCCACAGGACAACTTGTTAGTGCCGGCGGACAGCCGATTTTGATTCTCAAAGAGGGCACCACTCGGACGCGAGGCGAGGAAGCTCAAAGCATGAATATCGAAGCTGCGCGCGCCGTAGCAAATGCAGTACGAACGACTCTTGGCCCTAAGGGGATGGACAAAATGCTTGTCGATAGCATCGGCGATGTCGTCATCACCAATGACGGAGCAACCATCCTAAAAGAGATGGATATCGAACATCCCGCTGCAAAGATGGTAGTTGAGGTCGCTAAGACCCAGGACGACGAAGTCGGCGACGGGACCACAACCGCAGTCGTGCTCGTTGGTGAACTTTTGCGAGAAGCAGAGGAGCTTTTGAGTGAAGATGTCCACCCTACGGTAATCGCTGCGGGGTTCAACTTGGCCGCGCGCAAGGCGACAGACGTACTTACTGAAATGGCTTTTGAAGGCGATGATGCGACGCTTAGAAACGTTGCGATGACGGCCATAACGGGAAAGGGCGCTGAGATGATGCTCGGCAAGATGGCTGACATTGTTGTCGAAGCCGTGCAGCTCGTCGCTGAGGACGTTGATGGAAAGAAAACCGTAGACCCCGATGACATCAGTGTAGTGCGCCGCTACGGGGCATCGGTCGATGATTCAAAACTCGTGCGCGGCCTCATCATCGACAAAGAAAAAGTGCACCCGCTTATGCCCACGACGGTGAAAGATGCCAAGATAGCCCTTCTTAATGTTGGCTTGGAAATC
>Ga0116136_1001628_pt1 | contig 11043 bp, 12 predicted proteins | sample June2015DPH_20_5_FD_88972 | JGI IMG/M metagenome (GOLD analysis project Ga0116136, IMG submission 88972) | Peatland microbial communities from SPRUCE experiment site at the Marcell Experimental Forest, Minnesota, USA - June2015DPH_20_40 | ecosystem: Environmental > Terrestrial > Soil > Wetlands... | reverse complement strand
ACGGCTCGGCAAGCCACTTCATTTATCCTTGCGGTTGCGTGAAAAATATGAAAACACGTTGTCGCTTGACTCGTCGTGGCAGTAGAGGTGGATGATGAGGTGGCGCGCTTTTGCCCAATGGGGGCAAACTGACGCCTCCGTGTTTTGGGTTTTTATAATATTTAATCGCTGCCAACCAATAGCGACCGATGCCACAACATTTATTTCAGGGAAAGTTTCAATAAATGGAGGTGGAAATGGTTCGTTCCGGTGGTCAAAAGCTGCTGGCGTTTGAATTCTTGCAATCGCCACGTAAACCGGGGAATTTATGGCCGTTCTAATTTGCCGGCGTTGCCCATGAGGAAGAAAGCCAAATCAATCCGCGCGCGTTCGGTGCAACCCCGCTTCCGCATTTTTCGTGGCGGCGACATTGCGCTGGGACCCGGCAAGGCGGAGTTGCTCGCGCTGATCGGGCAGACCGGCTCCATCAACCAGGCGGCAAAACGGATGGGCATGTCCTATATGCGCGCGTGGTCACTCGTCCAGACGATGAACCGCTGCTTCAAGGAACCGCTCGTCATCGCCGCGCACGGCGGTGAAGGCGGCGGCGGCACGGAACTGACGGAAACCGGCGGCAAAGTCGTGGCTCTCTATCGGCAGATGGAACAGGCAAGCCTGCGCGCGACCGCTGCCCACTGGAAACAACTGCGGCGGCTTCTGTGTGTTTGACAACCCAAGGAAAAGATTCGTCCCGGCTCCTGATTGGGCAATTTCAGGTCGGCGTTATATTTGACAAGATATAACGCTTGGTGTTTCATTCCGTTCAACAAAAAATGCTTTTGGAATCTCCATTGCCTCCGGCCCATGGTTGATCTTTCGCCAATCCAAATCGGCTTGTTGCTCGCCGCCGTCTTTGCGGTGGCGTTTTTTTATTCGTCAGTCGGCCACGGCGGCGCAACGGGTTATCTCGCCGCACTGGCGCTGGTTGGAGTCGCACCCATGTCCGCACGCGTGGCGGTGTTGACCGCCAACGTTCTGGTCGCCGGCATCGCGTGGTGGCGGTTTGGCTGGGCGGGACATTTCGACTGGCGTGTGCTGCTGTCATTCGCGGTCGTCTCGGTGCCGTGCGCGTGGCTGGGCAGCCGGGTCCACATCAGCCCGCAGGTCTATAAAATCGTCCTCGGCGTGGTGCTGACGGCGGCGGGACTTGTCCTGCTCCTGCGTTCGCGCTGGCAGACCGACGACGTGGTGCTGCATGAGTTTTTCCTGCCGCTGGCACTGCTCATCGGCGCAGGGCTGGGATTCCTGGCGGGACTGACCGGCATTGGCGGCGGCGTTTTTTTAAGTCCGCTGTTGTATCTGTTCCGCTGGGTGAAACCGAAAACCACTGGCGGCATCGCGGCGGGCTTCATCGTGCTCAACTCCATTGCCGGGCTTGCCGGCACGGGCTGGCAAAAAATCATGCATGCCGGGCCTTTGCTCTGGCTCACGTTGCCCGCCGTCATCGGCGCGCTGCTCGGCACGCACCTCGGCGTGCGGCGCTGGAGCAGCATCACCTTCAGCCGCGTGCTGGCAGGCGTGCTGATTTTTGCCGGCGGAAAATTGTTGATTGAAGCCTCCACTTGAAATCACCCGGCCATGCGCGTTCTCTTTTTTGCCCAACTCAAGGATGCCACCGGCTGCAATGCTGTGGATCTCGCGGCCGCGTCGCCGCTGAATACCCCGCAGCTTTGGACCGAACTGTTGCAACGTTTTCCCGCACTGGCCGCGCATCGCCCCAATGTCCGGCTGGCGCGGAATTGGGAATACGCCGCCCCCGACGCCATTTTTGCCGATAACGACGAGGTTGCACTCCTTCCGCCCGTTTCCGGCGGCTGAACCATTTGTCACATGGAAATTGAAATCCAACTCACCGACCGGGCCATCGCGGAAACAATTTTGCCGCCGGGGCAACCTGGCGCGGTCGGCGCGTGGCTTGAATTTCGCGGCGTGGTTCGCAGCGAGGAAAACGGCCGGACCATCCGCGCCCTCGAATACGAAGCCTATCCCGAAATGGCCGGGCGTGAAATCCGGCGGCTGCTTCAGAAAATTTCCGCGCGACATCCTTGCCGCGCGGCGAAGGTGATTCATCGCGTCGGCGTCATTCCTGCCGGTGAAACGGCCATTTACGTCGGCGTCGCGTCGCCGCATCGCGGCGAAGCCATTGCGTTGCTCGCCGAATTCATGGACCGGCTCAAGCAGGACGTGCCGATTTGGAAACGGCGGGCGATTGCCGATGGAGCGCGGCTGTGTGCGGAGCACCAGCCGCAGCGGCCTTCGAATGTTCAAGCTGCTGCGGCTGGGTCTGCGACCACAGCCGCGCTCCGTTCACTCGATGAAGCGCGTGCCGAAATCCGTTCCCGCAGCCGGCCGTTGCCCGCCGTGCGCGCATCGCTGGCGGAGGCGCTTGGGCGCGTCTTGCGCGAAACGATTTGTGCGCCGGAAGATTTGCCGCCGGTTGACCGCTCGACGCGCGACGGCTACGCGATCCACGCCGATGATGCGTCGAAAACTTTTTCCGTCGTGGATACGATTCATGCCGCCGACTGGAAACCACGCCAGCTCAAAACCGGCGAAGCCGTGCGCGTGGCGACCGGCGCGGCGCTGCCGTGCGGCGCCCTGCGGGTGGTGATGCAGGAACACATCGAGCGTGACGGTGACAAACTCCGTGTCGTGCGCCGGGAGAATTCTACGAACGTCCGATTGCGTGGCGAGGAGGTGCGACAAGGCCAGCCGCTTGTGCCTGCGGGAACAAAATTGAATGCCGGCGCGCTGGCAATCCTGGCAACGGTGGGAAACGTAAATCCGCTCGTCAGCCCGCGATTGCGCATCCTCCATTTCACGACCGGCAATGAAATTGTGACGCCGGACCAGACGCCGAAGCCGGGCCAGATTCGCGACAGCAATTCCATCTTGATCCGCGGCCTGCTCCAGAATTTTCCGTGCGACGTGGAGCAAGGCCATTTGCCGGAAAATTTTGAGGCGGCAATGTTGGAAATCGCCGCTCGCAAACCGGGAATCGAAAACGCCGACGTGCTGCTCGTTTCCGGCGGGGCGAGCGTGGGCGAAAAAGACTTCACCCGCGCGTTATTGGAGCAGCTCGGCTTTGAAATCGTTTTCAGCCAGATCAACCTGCGCCCCGGACGACCGCTGATCTTCGGCGTGAACGGCCCGCGCGTGGCCTTCGGGCTGCCGGGCAATCCCCTCTCGCATTTCGTCTGTTTCCATTTCGCCGTCGCCGCTGCGCTGGCGTGTTTGACCGGCGGCGAACCGCCGGAATTTTTGCGCGGGCAGCTCGGCAAAAAACTCGACGACAAACCGTGTCCACGCGAAACACTCTGGCCGGCCCGATGGGAATGGAATGCCGCCACGCCGCGATTGCGTCCGCTGGCATGGGCGAGTTCCGGCGACATCACCTGCCTGACGGCGGCGAACGCGCTGGTTCGCGTGCCGGCAAATTGCGCGAGCCTGGATGACGGAGCAAAGGTGGATTTTTTGCCGGTGGCAGCTATGATTGGCGGCGGTTAAATCAGGCCGCGCGGCAGCGCGGCCCTACCGTTGTTGGTAGGGCGGTGCTGCTGCACCGCCTAAACTGAATGAAAAAAACATTTTCACATCTCAACGCGGCGGGCGCGGCGCGCATGGTCAACGTCGGCCACAAACCGGTGCAACGTCGGCGCGCTCTGGCGAAGGGCAAACTGGTCTGCCAGCCGGCGACGATCCGGGCGTTGAAAAAGCGCGTACTGCCCAAGGGCGACGTGCTGACCGTGGCGCAAATCGCCGGCATTCAGGCCGCCAAACGGACGGCGGAGTTGATTCCGCTTTGCCATCCGCTGGCGTTGAACCACGTCGAGGTCAATTTTCGCGTTCACCGCGCGGCGATAGAAATTTCTTGCACCGCCGAAACCAGCGCGCAAACCGGCGTGGAGATGGAGGCGCTGACGGGCGTGAGCGTGGCCGCGCTGGCGCTTTACGACATGTGCAAAGCAGTGGACAAAACCATGCGGATTGAAGGTGTCCGGGTGGTGGAAAAAACGAAAGAAACGCTCCGAGCCGTAGCCGCGGACGTTAGTCCGCGCCATCTGGAAAGGACGTCAAAGCGCGCCGACTAACGTCGGCGGCTACAAGCTAATCATGAAAATCGGCCGCCTCACCATCAGCGACCGCGCCTCGGCCGGGATTTATGCCGACCGCAGCGGGCCAGAGATTGAGAATGTTCTCCGCGAATTTCTCGGCGCCGACGTGATATTCGAGTCGCTCATCGTGCCGGATGAAGTGGAGGCGATTTCGGCGGCGTTGAGAAAGTTTGCCGACGTGCAAAAATGCGATATGGTGGTCACGACTGGCGGCACGGGAATTTCCGCGCGCGATGTGACGCCGGAGGCGACCCATGCCGTGCTGGAAAAAGAGTTGCCGGGTTTCGGCGAAGCGATGCGGATGCAATCGCTGCCGCGGGTGAAGACGGCGATTTTGTCGCGGGCGACGGCGGGCGTGCGCGGCGCGTGTTTGATTGTGAATCTGCCGGGCAAGCCGTCGGCGGTGCGCGAATGCCTGGAAATTCTCGCGCCGGCCATCCGCGAAGGGCTGGCGCATCTGCGCGGTGAAAATCCGCACGAGCAAAAATAAAATGGACCCGTTTGGACGAAAAATTGATTACTTGCGCATTTCGGTCACCGACCGGTGCAACGAGCGGTGTCTCTATTGCATGCCGGAAGGTTACAAAGGCTGGGAAAACAAGCCGGACCATTTGACGGCGGAGGAAATCGTCCGCGTCGTGCGCGTGGCGGCGGGGCTGGGCTTCCGCAAATTCCGGCTGACCGGCGGCGAACCGCTCGTGCGCGGCGACGTGCCGGAAATCGTGCGCGCCATGACCGCGATTCCCGGCGTGGAATGCATTGGGCTTTCAACCAACGGAATGAAATTGTCCGCGTTCGCAAAACCTCTGCGCGAAGCCGGGTTACGCACGGTGAACGTGAGCCTCGACGCGTTGGACCCGGCGATTTACCACCGCATCACCGGCGGCGACGTGGCGCGCGTGCTGGCCGGCATCCGCGCGGCGGTGGACGCAGGTTTTGAACGCGTGAAACTGAACTGCGTGCTCATGCGCGGCGTGAACGAGGCGGAAATCTGGCCGCTGGTTCTGTTCGCTGCCGAACACGGCCTGCCGCTGCGGCTCATCGAATTGATGCCGCTGACGACGACGGAGGTTTTGACGGAGAAAAATTTCATGCCCTGCGGCGAGGCGATGCAATGGTTGTCCCGGCACGATGAATTGATTCCGCAGCCGGACTGCCGTCTCGGTCACGGGCCGGCGAAGTATTTTCTGCTGAAACAAACCGGCGCAATGGTTGGCTTCGTTGGCGCGCTGACGAACGAGCATTTCTGCGACAACTGCAACAAGATGCGGCTGACCGCGGATGGCAAGGTGCGTCCCTGCCTGGGCAACCACGTTGAAGTGGATTTGCGCGCGGCGTTGCGGAGCGGCGCCAACGACGGCGCGTTGAAGGAATTGCTGGAAACCGCGCTGCGGGTGAAACCGCTGGAACACCAGTTCCGCAACCAATACCAGCCCTGCCGCCCGATGACGGCCATCGGCGGGTGAAAATCAGAGCAGAGAATTCATTGACCGCGAACCACACGAACTACACGAAAGGTAGGGCGCGTCACTCCGTGCGCGCCGTCTTTGGTTTCAATAAGGAATCCATGAATCCATGAACCGGGTTCGCATCCACCTTCTTGGTTTCCTGGTTTCCTTATTCAATATACCAACACCAGCACCGCCACCTTTGGATTCAATAACTCCATTGTTCCCATGAACTATGTTCCCAAGCCTTTCAATCCGGCATGAGGCTTTCAGACTAGGGCGTGGTCGGCCTAATCGTCATTGGATGCACGGATTCAGGCTCGAAGATGTCGGAAACATCCGGCGGCGTCCCGAAGGCCAGGCGATGAGCGAACTCGGCGCGGCTGCGCTGGGCTTGAACGCTTTTGTCGCGCAAAAGCTGGTCAAGTTTGAGCAGGTTCACCGGCCGCAAAATAATTTCCGCCGTCGAGGTGCCGCGAAGCGGGTCTTTTACGAAAACAACCTGCTGCCGCGCCGCGTTTTCCAAGGTCGGATAAATAATGGTTGCCCGACGATTACCGCTCTCTTGCCCCAAAGCGTAAAGTGCAAGCTGATATAACATCTCACGCGGCAGATTTCTTTCCCACAGATCGCGATACTTGGCATCCAGAACGGCTTCAACCTTGCGATTGCGCAGCACGAGAAAATCCGGACGAAGCGATGGCGAGCGATGATTCCGGGGATTATTAGCCGGGTCGTATTTGAACACGCCGCGCAATACCCGTTCATCCTGAACCTCATAACCGACGAGGTTCTCGCCAAGAAACCGGGATAGCAGCGCCTGAAAAAAACGGTTCATATCGAACAGGAATCCGGCGGCAGGGATCGGTGATGTGGTGTCGGTCAAAGCCGCGCCTTGGGTATTCAGAAGCATTTGAATCAAGGTCAGCGCGGGCCGGTAGGCGCTGGTGCGGCGGTCGAGCGAATGCCACGCCTCGGCGAAGCCGGCGGCGTCCAGTTGCCTCGGCGTAATTCGTCCGGCAAAACTTTTTGCCAAGCGCCGAACGCGACCGCCCAATTCACGGTCCAGCGTCATCCGGGCGGCCATTTCCAAGCCGCCATGCAAAACCTGATTCAAGCAGGTGTCCTCGCTGCGGGGATAATGAACACAGGGCATAGCCACGCCAGCATTGGCGGCGACTTGCAAATAACCACCGAAATCAATCCGCCCACGCGGGCTGGCGAGCATGGACTCGGTGCGAAGATAATTGCGATGAAGGCCACGGGAAAGCAACTCGGACGATTCGGCGGCCAACTGATGAATCAATAAATCCTCGAAACTAGCCTGTGATGTCGCATAGCCAACCTCGTCGAACAATTGCAAGTGGCGGAGCCGATAGGCGTAGCGGAGCAGATTCATCAACGGCACGCCCGAAATCTTTGGCTTAATGGTGACCAGCAGTTCGCCCAAGGCGAACCGGCCGACAAAGGATGACGCCCGGAGTTCCAAGCCGCGCGCCAGTTCAAGGATTTCGATGCGACCGTCGCGGGTGAGCGTCTCGGCCAAACGCTGGGCTGCCGGATGGTTGGCCAATACCGGCCCTGCCAACGGGCTACCCTTGGTTGGTTCCCTAGTCTCCCACTCGGTCAAATTGACTATCTGCGTGGTCATTTAGCTGGTTCTTCAGGCTCTTCCTCTGGTTCCGGAGCCGGTGACAATTGGGCGACCGCTTCAATCGTCGTGGACAATTCTGGGGTGGGTTCAAGCAATGCCTGAATCAAGTCCTGCCGCCGGGCGGGCAAGAATAGTTCCTCGCGCACGCGTTGCCGGTCACCGTCCACGATTGCCCCACCCAAAATTTCCGAGAGTGCGCCATAATCCTCGTAGCAATATTCCTCCAGCAGCGGGATGATGTCCTCCGCGATGATGCGGGAAAACTTCACAAAATCCGTGACCGGTTTGCCGTTATCATCCATCAGGTAGGCATGGCCGATTTGCAGGTTGCGGGCGTCTTTGCCGATATGTTCACGGATGCGTAAGTTCAATGCATCGAGCCATTGGCCCAGAGGAATTGTCTCGCCCGCAATCGCGCCGGCCAGCGTTGACGAATCCGGCATCAATTCGACGAACCCGAACCGCCGCCGCAAGGCGGTATCGAGCAAGGCGATGGAACGGTCCGCCGTATTCATGGTGCCGATGACAAGGACATTGGCAGGCACGGAGAACTTGTCGCCAGACAAAGGCAAAATCACCTCCTGCCCGCGTTTGTTTTTTTCGAGTAGCGTCAGCAACTCGCCAAAAATGCGCGGGATGTCACCACGATTGATTTCGTCAATGAGCAGAACAAACTTTTCATCCGAAGCGGCGGCATCACGACAGAGTTTTTTGAAAATGCCGTCGTGCTTTTCAAAGACCAACTGGCCACCCGTGCCCTGACGTGGGCGGTAGCCCTCAATAAAATCTTCATATCCGAAGGCCGGGTGAAACGTGCAACAGCGCAACAGGCCGGAATTTGAGCCATCGCCGTTGACGGTCATTTTCTGTTCGGCGGTTAGATTCTCATAAAGACACCCGAAGGCTCCAATGGCCGCCAAGTCGAGTGCCGTCAGTTTCCCCCAATAGGTTTTTCCGGTGCCCGGCGGCCCGTAAAGAATTGCCTGGCCTTTCCGTTCCAAAATCGCCTGCAACTTGCCCGGAATGATGCCTTCCAAGCGCACAATTTTACGAATGGGTTTCGGCTGGGCCGAGGACGGTGTAACGGGCAAGGGCGTCGCGGGCAATGACGGTTCCAATAAATGGCGCTCCACTTCCACAAGGTTTTTATCATCCTTGCGTAATTTCCAGACCGTTGTTCTCAATCCTTCCGTGACCGGCAGTTTCCATTCTGGGGTTGTATGCCACTCGACTTGGCGCCGATGGGGTGCATCTTCAGGCTGCGTCGTATCAAAACGATAAGGACCTTTGACCAGACCGATACCAAGAATTTTTTCACCATCCGCGGCCAGTATCATGTCATTTTCATCCATATCCTGTGTAAAGTTCCGGATTTCACCGGCTTTGCGCGAAGCAATATTAGCGTCATACTGGTATTCTTTGCCAAGCATGACAGCGATTTTTTCCTTCGCATCATTGTCAGCGAGCACGCTGGATAAATCGCCTAACTCCGCCCAGCCGATGGCCGCATATCCACCGGCTTTCATGTCTGGCCAAATATTTTGAGCGTTTTCTCCTTCGCCTAATTTAGTTCCGATACGCCAGTATTTGGCGAGTGAACCATTGCGCTCGTTGAGCACGGCAGTCAGGTGATTCATGGGCCAACCCAACTGGTTTGCTAGGCGAACGAAGCGTCCGGCGCAGACGAAGAGACCAGTTTGCGAGGGCGGCAGTTGAAGTAATTTGATGAGATGGTGCCGTTGGAGAGGCTCGACGTGGTAATCGTCCAGCTTGTCCGAGAAAAGCAGATACAAATATTTGTGCCCCCAAGCCAAGCGGCACACATCTGGCGCGACTCCGTCCAATTTTTTCTGCAAGGCCAGATATGCCTGATCGTCCGCTCCGGCGGGCAAATCCTGTAATACGGCTACGGCGGCGACCAACTGGTCGCGGTGCTTCCGCGCGATGGCGATGGCCTCGGCAATCGGCAATGTCGTTTGGTTGGACGGATGGCCAGCCATCCATTCCCCAGAATCCTTGCTTTTGTAGAGGCCGAATTTGAGCGCGCTACCGCCGCCGATGCCGCCAAACTTGCGGGTGAGAAACTCGGCGTCGCTCTTAAATTCCAGCCAATACACGAGACTATCCTTGCTGCCGTGGGCGTGCATGGTGTTCAGCAGAACCTCGCCATCCAGACTTTTGAGTCGTTCCGGGCCGAAACGGTCACGAAAAAGCGCATAACATTCGGAGAGGCGTTCTTTCGTTAACAGTTCGCCACGTTTCAGGAGCGATTCATAGCAGGCCAGCAGGGACTGCTGGACGCGCACATCCAATGGGGGATCAATTGTTGGCATTGTTTTTTTCCTCCGGTTCAATCTCGTTTTCTATTTCATCAACCTCTTTTCCGAAAATTTCAGGGGCCAAGGATTCTTGTTCCGCGATTGCCGACAAGTGGCGGGCGGCGGCAACTGTGCTGTTTGTGGTCATGCGTCGTGGCGGATATGTGCTGCCAAGTTTTAACGGACGGCGAGACTTTTTTCGAGATTTAGTTTTTATCTCAAGTAATTCACCGTCGGTCCTTTGACAATCACAGAGAATTGCGAGCGTGACAGTATTGCGCGGACGGACGGGAACTAAAATGTGCCAATCAGAAAGGCCGCGTGGCGTGACCGACGAATTTATTTACGGAGAGGGCCAGACTGAAACGCAAACAAAACGTGTCTCGGTTTATTTCAGAAAATCATCCAACGCATTTCCCAGCTTTTGGAATGTTTCCTCCAGGCGCAGCACCAGCGGAGACATTTTCCGCCAATCCAAGTCAACGGATGCAATTGTTCGCGTTCCGCCGCCTGTTGTTTGCGGAATTTATCCCACGCGGACGAGTTTATTCTCCGTGCGGAGGTAGCGGGTGAACGGCGTGTTGCTGTCCAGGTCAATCAAATCCACCGAACGGCCAATCAAATCACTGACGCGCGCACCCATGCGATAAAAAACCGATGGCGGCAGGCCGGAAACCGCCAGATCGAGATCGGAAGTGGCATCACCCGTCCCGCGTGCGGCAGAGCCAAAGACGTAAATTTCCCGTGCGCCGGCAGTCTTGAGTTCGGCAGCGGCACGCTTGATTAAAATGTTTATCTCGGTGCTCACGGTTATAATTGATTGTGCGTCTTTTGAGTCTGAAAGTCAAAATTTTAAGAAATATGCCTTCAATTCAGTTTTCATCGCCCGGTGCGGGAGGAGTTGGTTTCCATCCGCCTTCATCTGATTTCGGCGCGACCAGTCCGCCTGCGCGTTCGCTTCCGTCATCGCAAAGCTTCGCCGTGACAAGTCGGCGCGACCAGTCCGCCCGTTTCCCCTGCGGAATTCGGATTGCGGATTGTAGCAGCCGACGTGAGTCGGCTCAAACTTCTCCCGCCGGAATAATGAGCGGACTCATCCCGCATTGCGGGACTGCTACGCTTTCATTCACAAGGCGCAGGCTTTGAGCAGCGCGACTTTGACTTTTTTCAAATCGGCTTCCGGCACGATGCCGAGCCGCTTTTCAAACCGCACGGAGGGCAGCGAGCCGATGGCCTGCACATTGGCGACGGATTCGGGGTCGAGAAACGGCAGATGACCGAGCGGCACTTCGAGTTCGCTCCCGCGATTCTGCCGCGTGATGGGAATGTGAATGATGAGCGAGCGCGGGGCGTCAAGTTGGTCGGCGATGAGAACAACGGCGGGGCGGGTTTTGGCGGCCATGCCCATGTCCACCAGCCAGACTTCGCCGTGGCGCGGGTTCATTTGCCGTCGAGGATGTCCAGCTTTT
>Ga0116136_1001626_pt1 | contig 11044 bp, 10 predicted proteins | sample June2015DPH_20_5_FD_88972 | JGI IMG/M metagenome (GOLD analysis project Ga0116136, IMG submission 88972) | Peatland microbial communities from SPRUCE experiment site at the Marcell Experimental Forest, Minnesota, USA - June2015DPH_20_40 | ecosystem: Environmental > Terrestrial > Soil > Wetlands... | reverse complement strand
GGGTTCTGGTTGCCAGCTGAAAGGAGGTGATATTCATGATAATGTTGATTCTGAGAGTATTGGTATTCTCCCTTTTTCTCTTTGCCGGCTATTTTATGGGGCAAACTTACCATGCGATTCCTGAAGGAATCGGCATGGGTTTGTTGAGTGGAAGTATTGCATTACTGGTTGAAAAACTGTTCAGGACAGTCCGCGTAGGAAAAATCATTGGAGGCATTGTAGGACTCGCGGTGGGGCTCATCTTTGCAAACCTCATCCTTTTCCCTCTCAGAATGATAGTGTCTGATTTATCTATGGCGTCCTTTCTTCTGACTGCATTATTTGGGTATGGCGGGCTCCTTATCGGTCTGAAAAGAGGAGAAACCCTTACGATACCGGGATTATTCAGAATAATGAGAGGGCAAGGAGCAGATGACCATGTGAAAATACTGGATACCAGTGTCATCATTGACGGCAGGATCGCAGATGTTTGCGAAGCAGGATTCCTTGACGGCGTATTTCTCTTGCCGCAGTTCATCTTGCAAGAACTTCAACATGTAGCCGATTCTCCGGATCCGCTGAAAAGGGCACGGGGCAGGCGGGGGCTCGACGTCCTCCACAGGATACAGAAGATGGCCCACATAACAGTCCGGATAACCGACGAGGATTTCCCGAAGATCAAGGAGGTTGACGCAAAACTGGTCGCCCTCGGCAGGGTTCATGATGCAAAAGTGGTGACTAATGACTTTAACCTCAATAAAGTCGCCGAACTTCAGGGTGTTTCCGTACTAAATATCAATGAGCTCGCCAATGCATTAAAGCCCGTTGTTCTTCCCGGTGAGACGCTGAAGGTCTTCGTTATCAAAGAGGGAAAAGAATACAATCAGGGTGTTGCATACCTTGACGATGGAACAATGGTTGTTGTGGAAAACGGCAGAAAACTCATAGGGAAGAACGTCGAGGTTACTGTCACAAGCGTCCTCCAGACTACGGCGGGCAGGATGATTTTCTCTAAGACAAAGGAAGAATACGAGAGGGAAGAATACAAAGCCGTAAAATAGACGGTGTGCGCATGGAACAGAAGGTTACAGCTATCATACCCGCTGCCGGTCTAGGAAAAAGGCTTGGGCCCGGCACCAATAAGCCGTTTTACCATTTGCTGGACAAACCCCTGATAGTTTGGACCTTGGAGGCTTTGGAACGTATTAGCGAGATCGGTGAGATTATCCCGGTTATCAAGGAATCGGATATGGAGGCGAGCATAAAGATCTTCGAGCACTGTTGTTTCTCGAAGGTCAAGAGGGTGGCACAGGGGGGGAAGGAAAGGCAGGATTCTGTTTACAACGGTTTAAAGCTCTTGGATAAAAGGACTGCTCTTGTGCTCATTCATGATGGCGTAAGACCCTTCGTTGAAGCCACGGTTATTCGGAAAGCTCTCGGCGCGATCGGCACTTTTGATGGTGTTATCGCGGCAGTTCCCTTAAAGGATACAATAAAGGAAGTCGCTGGTGATGTTGTGAAGCAGACTTTGCCGCGTGAGTCTTTGTGGGCAATTCAGACTCCTCAGGTCTTTCGCTATGATTCCCTGATAAGAGCATACGAGGGGGCAATGCAAGAGGGATTCTATTCCACCGATGATTCTGCCCTCGTGGAGAGGATGGGGGGAAAGGTAAAGATTATTATGGGTTCATATACGAACGTGAAGATTACAACACCTGAAGACATACCCTTTGCAGAGTTCCTGCTAAAGAAGGGATGAGATGAGAATCGGTATCGGCTATGACTCGCACAGGTTGGTAGAGGGAAGGGATCTCATCATTGGGGGGGTAGAAATACCTTTTAAAAAAGGTCTCCTTGCTCATTCTGACGGAGATGTCCTGTGCCATGCGATTATTGACGCGGTCATAGGAGCCCTCGGTATCGGTGATATCGGCAGTCATTTCCCTGATACGGATCCGAAATGGAAGGACGCGTCAAGTATACAGATGCTCAAATATATTGTGGAGCTTTCATCGCTCAATGGTTATGACGTGGCATGGATAGACTCCACGATCCTTGCCGAGAGGCCAAAACTCGCACCGTACTTCGAATCGATGAGGAATGCCTTAGCACAAGCGGGCATCTCCTCAGGCACGATAAATATAAAGGCGAAGACAAACGAAGGGATGGGCTTTGTGGGTCGTCAAGAGGGCATTGCAGCGTACGCAGTATGCTTGTTGAGAAAAGCGGCTGACGACTCGCCGGAAAGTTCATTGAGGATCTGAAAGGTTGTGAAGCCTTTTTCCGTAATCCGCACTCTTTGCGACAGAATAATTCGGCTAAGGGGTGATACAGCAGGAATTGGACGTGTTCAGAGATTCTCATTATGACGTTATTGTTATAGGGGCAGGCCATGCGGGATGTGAGGCCGCGCTCGCATCAGCTCGCCTGGGCATGGCCACCTGTATCTTTACGATGAATCTCGACACCATCGCCCAGATGTCCTGTAACCCTGCTATCGGCGGTCTCGCGAAGGGGCATCTCGTGAGGGAGATAGATGCCCTCGGTGGTGAAATGGCGAAGAACACCGACAGGGCGGGGATACAGTTCAGGATGCTCAACAGATCGAAGGGCCCGGCAGTGTGGTCGCTCAGGGCACAGGCCGACAGGGTCCTTTATCGACTTTCGATGAGAAAGGTCCTGGAATCCCAGAAAAACCTCTCCATAAAGCAGTCTTCCATCGAAAGGATTATTGTGGAAGACGGAAAGGTAAAGGGTCTTGTCACATCCCTGGGCATCTTTTATGGTACAAGGGCCGTTATCGTGACAACCGGCACGTTCCTCAAGGGATTAATCCATATCGGCCTAGAGAGTTTCCCTTCGGGACGCGCAGGAGAGTTTTCCTCCATAGGACTTTCCGACTCGCTCGGAGAACTTGGACTTCTGTTAGGACGGCTGAAAACAGGAACGCCCCCGAGGCTGGATGCGAAGTCCATTGATTTTTCTAAGACGGAACCCCAGTATGGAGATGACCCTCCTCTGCCGTTTTCATACCGTACTGAAAAGATAGTGAATCCCCAGATCCCCTGCCACATGACCTATACGAACGGGGAAACCCATAAAATCATACGAGAGAATCTCGACCGGTCCCCCCTATACAGTGGTAAAATAAAATCGATCGGTCCAAGGTACTGTCCCTCTATTGAGGATAAGGTGGTGAAATTTGCAGATAAAGAACGCCATCAGGTATTCCTCGAACCAGAAGGTCTTGAAACAAGCGAATACTATGCGAATGGTATTTCTACGAGCCTTCCGTATGATGTCCAGGTTCGCCTTGTGCGGACAATCCGCGGGCTTGAAGAGGCAGAGATCATGCGGCCGGCGTACGCAGTTGAGTATGATTTCGTCTACCCTACCCAGGTGAAACACAGCCTTGAGACAAAGCTCATAGACGGATTGTTTCTTGCCGGCCAGATCAACGGCACATCAGGATATGAGGAGGCAGCGGCCCAAGGACTCATGGCCGGAATAAACGCATCCCTCAAGATGCGGGGTGCAGAGCCTCTGATCCTTGGAAGACACGAGGCTTATATAGGTGTTCTGATTGACGATCTCGTTACTAAAGGAACGAGAGAGCCTTACAGGATGTTTACCTCAAGGGCGGAATACAGGCTTCTTTTACGGCATGGTAATGCCGACCTCCGCTTGATGGAAACGGGATACAGAATCGGCCTTCTTGATGAATTCGCCCATCAGAAATTCAAAGGGAAACAGGACGTGCTGGATAGAGAGACAACGCGGCTCAAGAACACCCGTATAAAGCCATCGCAGGTGAATGAGGAGTTGATGTCGTTAAATGCGTCCCTGCTTAAGGAAGATGCTACCCTGGAGCAACTTTTAAAGAGACCTGAAATAACCTATGACCTCATTGAGAGGGTATCCCCGCCAGGAAATCATTTATCGAGGGAGGCTTGCCGGGAGGTCGAGATACAGGTCAAATATCATGGGTATATCATGAGGCAGATGGAAACGGCCGAGAAACTCAAACGAATGGACGAGAGAAAGATACCGGAGGGGTTTAATTATACCGCTGTCAACGGCCTTTCGAAAGAGATACTCTTGAAGCTGGGCGATGTTAAGCCGGCGAACATCGGTCAGGCGAGCAGGATTCCCGGGGTCACTCCCGCGGCCCTTTCTCTTCTATTGATTGCCATAGAAAAGGGACATCGGAAGAACGGTTAACAAAAATAAGGACACGATTTAAAATCCGAAACGTTCCAGCGGGTTGCTTATTTCAATGCGCGACATAACGTCCTCTCCCGAATCACTCATCATACGAGGGTTAAAAGAGCTGCCCTTGCCTTTCACACACGGTCAGGTAAAGCTCTATATGGCATACCTCGCGGAACTCAAGAAATGGAATAGGGCTTACAACCTCACTTCATTAAAGACGGATGAGGACATAATCATAAAGCATTTCCTCGACTCCCTCCTTTATCTGAAGGCACTACCCGAAGGCGACATCAGTGTGATGGATGTGGGAAGCGGGGCGGGATTTCCCGGAATACCCATAAAGGTTATGCGTCCGGAGATCGTTATGTACCTCTTGGAGCCTTCAAGAAAAAAGGCAAATTTCCTTAGAAATATCACCAGACTCCTTGGCCTTGAATCTGTTGAGATAATCGAGCACCGACTTGAGGATGTTGAACAACCCCTAGGCGTTGATGTTGCGGTAACACGTGCCCTTTTCGATATCGAGGAATTCACTAAAAAAGCGCTTCCTCATGTGAAGGCAGGTGGAAGGCTTATCTTGAGCAAAGGACCTAAAGTATGTGAAGAGCTTAAGGTAATGAAAAATGAAGGCATCCCCTGTGAGATAATGCCTCTAACATTACCCCTTACCAACATAAAACGCTTTATCCTGACAATTAGGCAAGATGTTTCGGACGTCATGAGTAAAGCGGTCGCTCACCCACTCATGAGGAATGCGATGCCGCACCATTCTACCACCTGTATCAACGCTGAATGTCGCTTGAGAAAGGCTGGCTGCACGGGATTTGAAGGGTGCCCGGGGTTTAAGGCGGGACGGACATAGGAAACAGGGTTACTACGCTAAGGGCCGGGCGGTGCTCTTGGAACTGGGCAGAAGCTCCGAAGCGTTTTTCCATGAAAATACCAGTGAATTACCCCCGACTGAGATGAGGCTTCAGTCGGGGCTTCCATGCCTCAGCGACAGAACTTTCCACATGAGGCTCTTCCGGCGAGAACGAGAAGACAATGAGCAGAAATTCTCTTAATGATTCGATAAAGAATGGTAAAATGAGAATTGAGAACAAATTGCGCTAAATTAGGTTTTCAGGAGGAGAGGTTGTTATGGAGGAAATAATCATTGCGGCAGACTTAGGACATATGAAGGTTTTCAGGATAAGCAAAGACCCCCTCGGGCTGGAAAGCCCCAAGATAGAGTTGGTCAAAAGTCTCTCTTTCATAGAGACACACGCGAAGTCATCTGACAAATTCAGTGATGCAGCGGGGAGGTTCTATATGGGGAGTGGCAAGAAAGGAACGGCCGCAGGGTTTGGGGAACCCCACAATATTGAGTCGGAAGTCGAAAAACGGCTGATAAAACAATTCGCTGAAGAGATAACCGCCTTAGTTGTCAAAGAAAATTGCGCGAGATGGTATCTGGCCGCGGACAAGAGCATAAACGGCCATATCATTGAAAAACTCGATCCCTCCATAATGGCCAAACTGAGAAAAAACGTCACGGCTAACTTGATAAAATCTGCGAAAACTAAAATTCTGAGCCATTTTGCCTGACCGCATGTGTCATGTGCATCACGCTGCACTCCTGGCGGCCGGTTAGGTGAGATTTTTTCAATATAATCACCGCACCGGTTCTCCCTTGGATTCTGGGCCCCACGTTTGTATCTTGTTTATCAGGACTAGTTATTATGGTGAACTGAGCGAAAGGGAAAAAACGGGTGATGTGGTCAAACATACCCGTGTAATACTCGGTGCGGCTACCCCTGTGCCCTGGCGCTCCCCAAGAAGTGGAAGAAGTCTTTACCGGCAAGCAGATTGACTCGGACACTGTCGGGAGGGCAAATGTTCCACGTGGAACATTTGCCCGATCTTTTTTCTCGGCCCAGCCGTAACAACTAAACCAATCCAAAATGCTATAATGGTCAATGAAGTTCGTATCTGAGCAACCAGCGTGTCTTCACCTCGAGAGAAGGGCAATCGAAAGAGTAAGTAGAGGTATTCTCACAGACAAAAGGCCTAATCTTGTTCTCTGGGTATGCCATTTTCCCCTGCCTTCCCTGTCAGGCATCCAGTGTCAGGTAGCCATTAGTGGCAGTCCCTGTCCACATAATGGCCCCTACGGCAAAAACTGAATCCCTTTATGTTCCACGTGGAACATCAGGCTAGAATCGCCTATACCAAGGGTCGAATCCGACACGACTGCTTTATTGGTGCTCACCGCCTGCCATTTCTTGAACCTTGCCCTCTTCACTTGACCTCTGGTAGAATTGCGCAATGGGAAGTATTGTTGCTATCGTAAACCAAAAAGGCGGGGTCGGTAAGACGACTACAGCCATTAATCTTGGTGCTTCCCTTGCATTGGCTGAGAAAGATATCCTTATTATCGATACCGACCCCCAAGGGAACTCTACGAGCGGCCTTGGCATAAACCGTGACGAGATAAACAATAGTCTCTATGATGTTTATGCGGGGAGGTGCACATCGGATGAGGCTGTCATGGCGACCTCCATTGAGCACCTAGAGATCATGCCCTCAACCATTGACCTTCTCGGCGTTGATATCGAGCTAGTCGGAAAGGAGGGCAGGGAAGGTATCCTCTCCCAGATCATCTCACCGTTAAGAAAGAGATATCAGTATATACTGATAGACTGCCCGCCTTCATTGGGGTTGCTCTCTCTTAATGCCCTTGTGGCCGCAGATTCAGTGATCATCCCCGTCCAGTGCGAATACTATGCGCTGGAGGGTCTCAGCCTTCTCACAAAGACGCTGCAGCGCGTAAGGAATTCCTATAACCCCACTCTCGAAATAAAAGGCATTCTCCTCACGATGTTTGACACGAGGAACAGCCTTTCCCATCAAGTTGCCCAGGAGGTGAGAAGACACTTTGGGGAGAGCGTATTCGAAACGGTAATACCCCGGAACGTAGCCCTTGCTGAAGCTCCTAGCCACGGCAAGCCCATAATACTCTACGATGTCCGCTGCAACGGGGCGCAGAGTTATCTTTCCTTAGCAAAGGAGATCCTCAATGAAAACGGCTTTAGGTAAGGGCCTTGAGTCCCTCCTGCCCGAGAAAACACAAGAGATTATCAATATCGATATTACCCGTATCATTCCCGGCGATCAGCAGCCAAGGAAGATCTTTAAGGATACAGCCCTGCAAGAACTCGCCGCCTCGATAAGAGAAAAGGGTGTCTTGCAGCCGGTGATTGTTACACGGACAGGTGACGGAACGTTTAGGCTCATTGCCGGGGAGAGGCGCTGGAGGGCTTCATCCCTTGCCGGCCTTAAGAAGATACCCGCAATAATTAAGGATGTTGCCTCCGCAGATTCCCTCGAAATAGCGTTGATAGAAAACATCCAAAGAGAGGATTTAAACCCCGTGGAAATGGCAGAGGCCTTCCATCGGCTGATGAAGGACTTCAACCTCACTCAAGAAGCGCTTTCTTCGAGGGTGGGAAAAGATAGGGCGACAGTGGCAAATTACCTCCGGATCTTGAAGCTTCCGGATGAGATAAAGATGTTCGTCAATGATACCGCATTGAGCATGGGCCATGCTAGGGCCATTCTTTCTATTGAGGGGAAGGCAAGCCAGATCGAGGCAGCGAGAAAAATAATCCACAAGGGCCTAAGTGTCAGGGAAGCAGAGACCCTGGCTAGAAAGTGGAGCAGTGAAGCAAAAAAAAAGACGACTCATCCAAGGAGAAGAGATGCTCAGATTGACTCCCTCGAAGAAAAGCTTATCCGCCACCTTGGTACAAAGGTCCGCATCCTCCACAAAGGCAAGAAAGGAAGAATAGAGATCGAATATTACTCCCTTGACGAACTAGACAGACTCCTGGATATATTGACCGGAGAGTAAGTGGTTAGAAAGAGTTGGTATTGCGCCGATCGCTTCACCCGCTTCTGACAGATTATTGTTAAAGCTTCCCCTTTGTGCTCGGCAGTCCTTTCATTGTTGGGTCTACCGAAACCGCTTCTCTCAATGACCGTCCAAATGCCTTAAAGATAGCCTCGAATATGTGATGGAGATCTCTTCCGTAGCTGACAATGATATGGAGATTCATCATTGCATGGTTGGTTACTGACCTGAAGAAATCTTCGAACAACGAGACTTCTAAGCCTCTTAATGAGCCCCGAGGCTGCTTAACCTTGTATACCAGGTAGGGTCTCCCACTGAGGTCGATGACAACCTGTCCCACGCTCTCATCCATAGGGACCGTTGCGTTGCCATATCTCCGGATCCCTCCCTTATCGCCGAGCGCCTTTTTGTTAGCCTCTCCGAAAACTATGCCGAGATCTTCCATGAGATGATGATAGTCGATCTCTATATCTCCTGAGGCTCGGATATCGAGGTCTATCTGACTGTGGAAGGAAAAGAGGCTAAGCATATGGTCCAGAAACGGGATAGACGTTTCTATTACATGCTTCCCCTTCCCGTCAAGATTCATACTCAATGATATGTCGGTCTCTTTAGTTTTTCTCTCTACCTTAACCTTTCTCATGCACACCCTCCTGCATTCGCTCGGCATCAATAACTCAATTATACCGCAATGATTTTGTTATTTGGTAAACTATCGAGCGTCTTTTTGAAGATTCACGATGCCCCTCAGGGGTCACCCCCCGTCCTTATGGGAAGGGGCCCGCCTCCAGATCGGGAATATCTAACCGGCGACTCCGTGCTACCGAAGTGTGAAGAAAATATGATAAGGACTCACGGAATGGTCCTTTTATTTCATAGCCTTGAGCTTGCAGCTCTAAGCAGTACGATCGCCCTGAGACATAAAAATGTACGGCAACGCCAAAGAAAATAATTGAAAAAACCTGGCGAGCAAGAAATCAGAATCTGCTCCACATAGAAAAGATAACTAATCGCCCTCAGAGAGGGCAAAAAAAAACACCACTTCACTCTCTAAGCCCGGATCCGCTGTCCTCACACCCTCTTTTTGCATCCGTTACGCAGCAGTTAGCACCTTTAATGCACGGAGTCTGCTTGGGTGCTTGAGTTTCCTCAGTGCCTTTACTTCAATCTGTCGAACCCGTTCCCTTGTGATGGCAAGCTTTTCCCCCACTTCTTCTAACGTGTGATCTTTGTCAGTCCCTATCCCGAATCTTAACCGCATCACCTGTTCCTCTCTCGGTGTCAGCGTCCTTAGGATCCTGATCATTTTTTCGGTTTTTTCCCTTTTCTCCGCACCCTCATACGGTGAAGGACTATTGAGGTCCCTGATAAGATCTTCGAGTCTCGAGTCCTCATCACCGATAGGGGTCTGCAGTGCCAACGGATCCTGTATCGCCCTGAACGCCTCATGTATTTTCTCGGTGGTGACACCTAAATTCCGGGCAATCTCGTCATTGCCCGGCTCTTTACCCAGGCGTTGTGTCAGTTCCCTGTTTGACTTCGTGACCCGGTTATAGAATTCCATCATATGAACCGGCACTCTGATCGTCTTAGTCTGGTCGATTAATGCCCTTGTTATCGCCTGCCGTATCCACCATGTCGCATAGGTGCTGAATTTAAAACCCTTCTCGTACTTGAACTTATCCACCGCCCTCATGAGACCGATATTTCCCTCCTGAATAAGATCAAGTAAAGGAAGGCCTCTGTTGATATAGTTCTTCGCTATATTCACTACCAGTCGAAGGTTGCGCGTGGTCAATTCATTTTTTGCTTCAGTGTAAAGCGTTCGCGCCCTGGAGAGCCTCTCCCAATCATTCCTGAGTTTCCCAATAGAAACACCGGCTTCAGACTGGACAAGTTTATACTCATTTTGAACCTCCTTTGCCATCTCAAAAAGCTTCGAAGGATTTGATCCGTTTTTCTTTTTTGTATTGATTACTCTCTTCAGATCTCCGAGCGACCCATACCTCGAGATCTTATTGTCTGCCCTTTCTATCCTCGCCATGAGGGCTTCAAGGGATTGCAAGGTCGCGTCAAATGCTCCATGAACTTTCTCTTCTTCTGGTTCTCTCCGGCTTTCCTCTTCCCCCGCTGCCAGGGCCGTTGCCACTTTCTGATAAAGGGGCAGTGTGGAAATAATCTCCTTCATGGTCCGTCCGCCTTCTTCCAATCTTTTTGCAAGCTCAACTTCCTCAGCCCTTGTGAGGATCGAAATATTCCCCATCGAATAGAAATATGCCTGCACCAGGTCTTCGGTCTTTTCATTCGCTTCAACTTCCTCTTCTTCCAAAAGCTCTTCCGTAGTGTTGACAACGTCTTCATGAGATCCAATTTCAATCCCCATGTCCTCCATCAGATCCAAGACTTCCTCTACCTCATCCGGGGAGGAAAGTTCGGGAGGAAGCAGGTCATTTATGTCATCCACGGTAAGGGTCCCCCGTTTTTTTCCTAACGCTACGATTTCTTCTAACAGATCACTTTTATCCATTATTCTCACCCCTATTCCCCTGAAACTAAAGTTCCCGATAACAGGACCCTTCCTCTCCTGTTTAAAATTATACGGGAAGAATGTGAAGAAACTATGAAATGGAACTATCAATAAAACATACTGAATTATAAGGGAAATCTCTCACGACGAAGTCCGAGCCGACGATATAGCCTCGGTTCTCTGCTGAAAGCGCGGTCTGAGAGACCTTATCCACGGACTAAAGAAAGACCATCCTTTTGTCAAAACAGTGCACAGTAAGCGCGCTCAAAAACGCTGCTTTCCTGTTATCCAACGACATCCAGGATTATCGAAAGCGCAGAGGAGGAAAAAGAAAGGGCAAACACATCACCCCGAGCTACTCTGCCTTAATCCCAGACGTAGACCGTTTGGCTGTGCTTTATCCTGGTCCTTGTCCGATGCCTTTTTACCCCATG
>Ga0116136_1001613_pt1 | contig 11107 bp, 7 predicted proteins | sample June2015DPH_20_5_FD_88972 | JGI IMG/M metagenome (GOLD analysis project Ga0116136, IMG submission 88972) | Peatland microbial communities from SPRUCE experiment site at the Marcell Experimental Forest, Minnesota, USA - June2015DPH_20_40 | ecosystem: Environmental > Terrestrial > Soil > Wetlands >... | reverse complement strand
TGGGAGCTGATCCCATCGTGGTGGCGGTGTCTGTGGTGAGCGGGGAACTGCAAGGTTTTCTGGTGCGTAAGGTGGAGAAGCAGCACGGGACGGGCCAGCGCATTGAAGGCTTTCGCGAGAAGGCCGCGCGGGTGGTGATCGTCGACGACGTTTGCACTACCGGCGCTTCCACGGTGCAGGCGATCGAGACGGCGCGCGAATTTGGATTTACCGTGGTTGGAGTGATGTGTCTGGTGGAGCGTGAAGAAGCTAAGGGAAGGCCGAGTGTAGAGAAGGCCGCGGCTCCAGCGCCGTTCGTGTCGATTTTTACCGCGAGCGATGTGCGCGCGGAACACATTCTGCAAACGGACGATACCAAGCCCGTAATCTTCGCCGTCTCGGCGGTCTGTGAAGTCTGCGGACGGCCGGCGGTGACGAACAACCCGCGGAACCTTTGCGACGCGCACAAAAATTGATCCATTTTTTGATTATTAATTCATGATTCAGACACTCGAATGGACTGACCAGGGTGTACGCTTCATCGATCAGACGAAGCTGCCCACGGAAGAAACCTACGTTACCTGCAAGACGCACGAGCAGGTCGCCGACGTCATCCGGACCATGGTGGTGCGCGGAGCGCCTGCGATAGGCGTGGCCGCGGCCATGGGGATTGCGCTCGGCGTGAACAATTCTAAGGCGGAGACGGTGGGTGATCTCAAGCGGGAGCTCGACCAGATCTGCGACAACATGGGCAAAACTCGCCCTACGGCCGTCAATCTCTTCTGGGCGATTCACCGCATGCAGGAGAAGTTTGAACGTATTCGCATCCGGCCAATCGCGCAAATCAAGCAGGGGCTCGTGGAAGAGTCGAAGCGTATGCACGCCGAAGACATTGCTGCCAACCAGGCCATGGGACGCCACGGCGCCACGCTGATGCCCAGTGAAGGCGGAGTGCTTACCCACTGCAATGCCGGTGCGTTGGCTACGGCTGGGTACGGCACCGCGCTGGGCGTGATTCGCGCAGCAGTCGAGCAGGGAAAGAAGATTCATGTCTATGCGGACGAAACCCGGCCGTTTCTGCAAGGCTCGAGGCTGACCGCCTGGGAGCTCATGAAAGACGGCATCCCCACCACCGTGATCTCCGACAACATGGCGGGCGCGATGATGAAGCAGGGCAAGATTGGAGCGATTGTGGTCGGAGCCGACCGCATCGCGGCCAACGGCGACGTGGCCAACAAAATTGGAACGTATACGGTCGCCGTTCTCGCCAAAGAAAACGGCATCCCGTTCTACGTGGCTGCGCCGATTTCGACCGTTGACCTGGCGTGTCCTGACGGCGACAAGATTCCCATTGAGCAGCGCAATCCGAGGGAAGTCACCCACATTGGCGGGAAGCAGATGGTCCCGGACGGCGTGTCGATCGAAAACCCGGCGTTCGACGTAACTCCAGCGAGATACGTGGCCGCCATCATCACTGAGCGCGGCATTGTCCGCGCGCCATACCTGGAGTCGCTGCAAAAGCTCGCTGGCACCGAGGCCAAGGTCGAGGTCTAGCTCGAGGAAGGACTTCGGCAGCATTTTCGGCATACAGGGGCGTGACGCCCGTCACATCAAGGCGGCTAAGCCTTGAGTACAGTTTTCGGTAGATAGTCCTCGGGAACCGAGAGGTTGGCAACCCGCTAGCATCTAAATATCCTTATGGTTCGAATGTGCCATGTGGAGCGGGGAGCCTGGTGTGAGAAGATGGCCCATTCTACTGTTCCTGCCGCAGGTCGACGAAGGGTGGGACAGGATGGACCCAAGCGGGGGCCGAGTGCATCTAACGAGACAAGTAGCGGAGGAAGAACCGCTGCTTCGGGTTTGCGGATTGAAGAAGGTTTTCCGGTCCGGCGAATCGGACTTGGTGCTCTTTGAGAATTTGTCGTTTGAGGTGAAGCGAGGCGAGATGCTCGCGATTGTGGGCGAGTCGGGAGCCGGGAAGAGTACCTTGTTGCACATCCTCAGCGCTCTTGATCATGCTTCCGCGGGTGACGTATACTGCGCGCAATTGAAGCTGAATGCGTTGTCAGCAGACGAATCGGCGGAGTTTCGCAATCGCCAGGTAGGCTTTGTCTGGCAATCTCATTATCTGCTGCCGGAATTCACGGCGGCGGAAAACGTGGCCATGCCTCTGCTGGTGGGCGGTCGTAGCTGGGCAGAGGCAGCGCCGGAAGCTTCACGCTGGCTGCGTGAGGTCGGGTTACAGCAACGCGGGCATCACCGTGCGGGAGAGCTTTCGGGCGGGGAGCAACAGCGGGTAGCTCTGGCGCGGGCGCTCATTGCCGGTCCGAGGTTGTTGCTGGCGGATGAGCCAACCGGGGACCTTGACGGACAGACGGCGGAAGCGGTTTTCAAATTGATTGCGCGATTACATCGCGAGCACCAACTCACCTCCCTCATTGCAACACACAGCTTTTCGTTCGCACGACGCTGTCACCGGGTGTTACGGCTGAAGCAGGGGCGCGTCGAGGAAATCAGGCCGGAGTCGCTGCCCGTTTAGTGGTGAGAACGAGCGAGTGAAAGATTAGTAAGACAAAGTGCAAGAAATTGGACTGGCTGGAAGGCGTAAGGGAGATTTCAAAAGGTTCCTTCGGTAACATTATGGTAACGTTTCAGTACTTGGGTTTGATGGCTGTTTAATTGCATAATGAGCTAGTGATGCGAATCAGGACGCAAGACATAAACGACATCGGGCCAGGGTTTAGGTAGGTCGAGCGGGAGGTCGTGCCTTCTCGATCAGAGGGGTTCAGGGGGAAGGGCATTATGTTTGAACGTTATACGGAGAAAGCCAGGCGCGTGATCTTCTTCGCGCGCTACGAAGCAAGCCAGTTCGGGTCTCCTTATATAGAGACCGAGCACCTGCTGCTGGGGCTCCTGCGCGAAGATAAAGCCCTGACTAATCGATTCCTGCGCTCGCACGCCTCGGTTGAGTCTATCCGCAAGCAGATTGAGGGTCACACCACGATTCGGGAAAAGGTCTCGACGTCGGTGGACCTGCCTTTGAGCAACGAGTGCAAGCGCGTGCTGGCCTATGCCGCGGAAGAAGCGGAACGGCTGTCTCACAGGCACATCGGAACCGAACATCTTCTATTGGGATTGCTGCGGGAAGAGAAGTGCTTTGCCGCTGAGATTCTGCACGAGCGCGGGCTACGGCTATCGACCATCCGTGAGGAATTGGCGCGTACCAGCCAGGAAAAAGCGCAGCCGCAACGGCAGCGGGAATCTTCGCTACTGAGTGAGTTTTCGCGCGATTTGACCCAGGCGGCTATGGACAGCCAGCTTGATCCGCTGGTGGGCCGCGATGGAGAGTTGGAGCGCGTGGTCCAGATTCTGTGCCGGCGTACCAAGAACAATCCAGTGCTGATTGGCGAGCCGGGCGTGGGCAAGACGGCTATCGTCGAAGGACTGGCGCAGCGGATTGCCGATGGAGAAGTTCCGTCATTTCTGGCGGATAAGCGAATTCTGGCGCTTGATCTTTCCTTGATTGTTGCCGGAACAAAATATCGAGGACAGTTCGAAGAGCGCCTGAAGACCATCATGAAAGAATTGATGGAGTCGCAGAACTCCATCATCTTTATTGACGAGCTGCATACTCTGGTAGGCGCGGGATCCGCGGAAGGATCGCTCGATGCGGCGAACATTCTGAAGCCGGCATTGTCGCGCGGCGAGATTCAGTGCATCGGCGCAACTACTCCGGGCGAATACCGCAAGTCCATCGAGAAGGACCGGTCGCTGGAGCGGCGTTTCCAGGCGGTGAAGGTTCCTCCGCCGAATGAGGCGGATGCGGTGAAGGTGCTGTTTGGCATCAAGGACCGGTATGAGAAGTTCCACGCCGTCACCTATACCGACGACGCCATCAACTTCGCCGTGTCGCACTCGAACCGTTACATTCCGGATCGGTTCCTGCCGGACAAGGCCATCGACTTGGTAGATGAAGCTGGTGCGCGGGTGAAGCTGCGTCAGACCTCGCAGCCCGAGGAGATCACCGAGGTCCAGAAGCGGATCAAGTTCATCGTGCACCGCATGGAGAACGCGATCGCGAACCATGAGTTCGAGAAGGCCCGTTTCTACTCGGACGAAGAACGCAAGGAGCGCGAGAATCTGCGCGCGCTGCGCGAGAAATATCATTTGGATGAGTCTTCAACGGGGGTTGTGGGCCGCGAGGACATCGAAGATGTGGTTTCGCGCTGGACAGGCGTTCCCATCACTTCGATCAAAGAAGAAGAGACGCAGAAGCTGCTGCGCATCGAAGAAGAGCTGCACAAGCGGATCATTTCTCAGGATAAGTCGATCAGCGCGCTGGCCCGGGCGATCCGGCGTTCGCGCGCAGGGTTGAAGAGTCCAAACCGTCCGATTGGCTCGTTCTTATTCCTCGGCCCGACGGGCGTGGGCAAAACGGAAGTCGCACGCACGCTGGCCCAATTCATGTTCGGCACGGAAAAAGCTTTGGTTCGCTTCGACATGTCGGAGTTCATGGAGAAGCATTCGGTGTCGAAGCTGATCGGCTCGCCTCCGGGATACGTTGGCTACGAAGAGGGCGGCCAGCTTACCGAGCGCGTGAAACGGGCACCGTATTCAGTGGTGCTGCTGGATGAAATCGAGAAGGCGCATCCGGATGTGTTCAACATCCTGTTGCAGGTTTTTGAAGATGGCCAGCTTACCGATGGTTTGGGCAATACGGTCGACTTCAAGAACACGATCCTCATCATGACCTCGAACATCGGGGCGCGGCACCTGCAGAAGCGCGAGGGGTTTGGCTTCCAGTCGACTGCGGAAGATCAGGTTTCGGGCAAGGTTGAAGAGTTGGTGAAGGGTGAAGTTAAACGCACCTTCAATCCAGAATTCCTGAACCGGCTGGATGAGATTATTCTGTTCCTGGCTCTGAGCGAAGCCGACCTGATCCAGATTCTGGAACTTATGGTTACGCAACTCAACCAGAACCTGGCGCAGAAGGCGATCACGGTCACGGTGGCCGATGAAGCCAAGAAGTGGATCCTCAACCAAACCCTGACGGACCGCTCCTATGGAGCACGACCGCTGCGCAGAGCGTTGCAGAAGTACATTGAAGACCCGCTGTCGGAAGCGCTGATTCAGGGAACGATTACCACGCGTCCGGCATTTATCGAGGTCTTCCTGGAAGATAACAAGCTGTTCTACCGTCCGGTGGATGCGGAAAAGACCGAGGGTGTGCTGCTGTACGAGAATAGCTAAAGGTTACTTATCAGCCTCAAGCCGTCAGCGCCAGCTGGCGGCTTTTGCTTTGCCGGGATGGATGAGTACAAACCTAATCGCAGAGGACGCGGAGAGAATCCACGGCGGCGGCGGAAAACTTCTTTTTGCGACCACTTCGGCTCCGAACGAATCTGGATATGCGATGCACGTCAATCGGGGGCACACCATGGATAAGGTTAATCTTGCTGAGAAGTTTGCGAAGATTCCGGAATACTACAAGCCTCACATTGCCGGCGAGCTTAACGGGCAGCAAGTGAAGCTGGTGAAGACTAAGGGCGAGTTCGTGTTTCATCATCACGACAATGAAGATGAGATGTTCCTGGTGGTGAAGGGCCGCTTCCGCATGGAATTTATTGACCGGCAGGAGTGGATCGAGGAAGGTGAGTTTATTGTCGTACCGCGCGGAGTAGAGCACCGTCCGGTCGCGGAAGAAGAATGTTGGATTCTGCTGTTTGAACCAGCTTCGACGCTGAACACAGGAAATATCGTCAACGAGCGCACGGTAACACATCTGGAACACGTGTAGCATACACATCAAGCACACGTAGCAATATACGTATCTACCAAGATTCAACTGAGGTCTATGGAACTTATCCTTTACTCTTCAGCCTGGTGTCCTGATTGCCGCGAGGCCAAACGCTTTCTGGCCAAACACAATATCCCCTATAAAGAGGTTGACATCGAGACCACGCCGGGGGCTGTGGATGAAATCGTCAAGCACACCGGCAAGCGCGCCGTCCCTCAATTCGTGATCGACGGCGAGTGGGTGCAGCCGTATGTTCCGGGAGAAGGTTTTCTCTACGACAAAATGGCGAAGCGGCTGGGCGTCGGGAAGCCTTAGCCTGCTTCTGTTAGCTGGCCGCGCCGAGCTGCCATTCTCACTACACTTTCGATATCCCCTGTACATCATCTTCCGTACCGTGGAAAAGCCCTGCCGGACAAGGCAATATGACCACTCCCCGGCTTTCAGCACGGGTGCGCCTTCCCCTGGCGCCAGGGCTGGAGAAACGGGCGGTGTTCCAAAGTCATGTCCGAACCGGAACTTCCACAGGGATCAAACGAAGTTACTGAGAGCTGGCAGCAGACGGTGCAGGCCGTGCTGGGCCTTGTGCTGTTGATCGGCGCGGTGGCCATGTTCCATTACTACGCTCCCGCCACGGCGCAGGGTCCGCAGCCGGACGATCTGCAGAAGCAGGTGCATGCGCTGACCCAACAGGTGGCGGAACTCGAGAAAGAGCAGGCGATGCCGGCGTTAGTACTCAACCGGTACCGGAATTCCATCGGCTACATTTACGGCGTATATCAGGTTGGATTCGCGAACCAGCCGGCCGCGATTCGGGCGCGTGTGTCTGGCACTGGATTTCTGGTGGGTGACGGACTGCTCGCCACCAACCGGCACGTGGCTGAACCATGGTTTGGCGATAGCGAGGCGGAAGGACTGATGCATCGTGGTGCAACGGCCATGCTGGAAAGTCTGGTCGTGTTCTTTCCAGGTTCGGCGACGCCTGTCAGCTTAATCCCGGGAGCAGTTTCTCCCGTAGGCGATCTGGCCGTGCTAAAGATCGAAGATAAAAATGCGATTCGCGGACTTGCGGTGCTGCCGCTGGCAAAAGGCAACGCTTTGCCAGGCGAACTCGTGACGGTGATCGGCTATCCGATGGGGATTGCGGGAATGGTGGCCAAGTCGCCGAGCGGAATTTATCAGCGGCTGGCGTACCGGCATAACGACATCACGGCTGCGAGTGAGCTGGCGGCGCTGTCGCTGATTCGTCCTTCGACTACATGCGGGCATCTGGGCGACGTGGTGGGCGACAAGCTGATCTACGATGCTCCGACGGCGCATGGAGGCAGCGGGGGTCCGGTATTCAACTCCAACGCTGAAGTGATTGGAGTGAATTCAGCTTATATTGATGGATTTTCCGGCGGCACGCTGGGATTTTCCGTGGACGCCTTGCGGCCGCTGATCGCGGAAGTGGAGAAGCGACCCTAGATTTGGCGTAGAGATTTAACAATCTGATTGAGAAAAGCCGGGAAGCTTAGCTTCCCGGCTTTCGTATTTTAGCCGCGGATCAGAACGTCCAACGCAGAGAGAACTGGATCAGGCGCGGAGTGCCCGTGGTGCTCACAATCTCGCCGAATGGGTCTGGGCTAGTCCGGCTGCCGGATGCCCAGGCCAGGTACTGCTCGTAGTCCGTCACGAGCGGAGTGCCGAAATTTGGGTGATTCCACAGGTTGAAGAAATCGGCGGCGAAGCGGAGATCTTGCCGCTCTGTAAGCTTGATGTGCTTGATGAGGGAGAAATCCCAGTTCTGCTGGAATGGGCCGCGATAGATATTGCGGCCGAGATCGCCGAATCCAGTAGTGCAGTAATTGGAATCCGTCTGGCATTGCGTTGGATAAAGCTGCGGCGCGGTGGTGAAGGCAGCCGGATTCAGATATCCGCTCAAACGCTGCGAGATGCTGCCGGAAGTCATGCCGCTGCCGATGGTGGCGCCGGAAGCCAGACTAGCGCTCACAGGCGACGTGCCGGCTCCCAGGAAAGCGTTGCCGCCGTTGGAATCCAAAACTGAAAACGGCAGCGACGATTGCAGGCTGGTGACGCCGCTCACGGCCCACTCCCCGAGTGCTGCGTGCTTAAACCCGGTGGTGTGAGCGAAGAATGGGAGGTCGTAAACGTAGCTGACTTTTAACACCTGCGGACGGTTGAAATCAGAGATTCCGCGCGAGGCGTTGATCGTACTTTCATCGTTGAAGGCGGTGTTGTTGGCCGTGTTTCCGGTCGAGGTCGCGTCAATGTTCTTGGAGAATGTGTAGGCAGCCTGAATGTAACCCCGCTCCCAGCGCCGCGAGACTGTGGCCTGGAAAGAGTGGTAAATGGAATAGGCGTCATTGGCGAAGATTTGATAACCCGAATAGCCGTTCAGGCCGGGCGTGGGCGTACGCGCAATGGCGTTTGAAAAAGTATTGTCGGTGATTTGATAAGTGTTGCCGCTGGTGTCCGTGACCGTGAATGGATTAGCCGGCGTGGCGTTTACCGACTGGATGGCGTCCCGTGTTTCGCGGAGGTGCGTGCCCTTGGTGCCGACATAGCCAACCTCCAGCACCCACTTGCGGCCCAGATCACGCTGCAGGGTGAGATTCCATTGCTGCGTGTTGGGGACTACGAAATGCCGAGGGACTTCCAGCACAAACAAGTTTTGCGTGGAGTTCACACCCGGTCCGCCGGTGCAGGCATAGTTGCCGTCCGGTATGTTCGGGTTGTTGCTGGGGGCGAAGCTGATGAGACGGGCCAGGCATGGCAGCCAGGCGCCTGACAACTGCCCGGCGGCAGGCACTGCGTTGGAATTGGTGGCTGGGGTTCCGGTGAAGAAATCAGACATGGTGAACCCGGGCGTCGTCCCGAAAAACACAATGGGAATAAACGGCGACTGGAAGCTAAGTTGGTCGACCGCTCCTACGTCTTCTCGAACGTAGAAGATACCGTAGCCGCCGCGGAGGGTCGTGTTGTGATGGCCGAGAACGTCCCACGCGAAGCCAACGCGCGGGCCGATGCCGGTGGAGACGCTGTTGTTGAAGGTTGATCCAGCAGCGTTTCCGGTGAGGCCGGGAACGCCCAGCTTGTTGACGCAGCTCGGATAGATGAACGGATACTGGCCTGACTTGGTGCGGTCCGATTCCATGTTGCCGATGTGGCAGGCATTGTCGCTCCAGGCGCCAAAGAACTCAGTGCGCAGGCCGAGATTCAAAGTCAGGTTCTGAGTGGCTTTCCAGTCGTCCTGCGCGAACACGGCGGAATTTTTCTGGCGATAGTTATGGTTATAGACGCCGCCGCCGCCAAAGCTGAATTCTGGAGTGCCTTGCAGGAAATTCGCAAAATCCGTGACCGTGGAGTCGCCAAAGTAAAGCTGGCCATTGAAGACCTGCGGGAATTGTTTATTGAGGCTGACCGGCGTGAATTCGCCCCCAAATCGCCAATTGTGTTTGCCCCTGACCCACCCCAGCGTCTCTATGAAATTAAAGTTGTTCTGTGCCTGATACTGGTTGGCTTGCGGCGTAGGACCAAACTGAAACCCTGAACTGACGAAGGTAAATTTGTAAATGTTGTCCGTGAGATTGTTGGTGGGGCGGGTGATACCAGCCTGGCTCGCGGTGACGGGCGGAACGTTAATGTCGCTGTTATTGATGCGAATAAAGCCAAGGCGGAAGTCATTCACCAGCGTGGGGGAGAAAATGTGAGTCTCGGTAAGGGAGAAGACCCGATCTTTTACCGGAAGTTGGTAAGGGAAGTTGAGATCTCCGCTGCTGATGCTACCGCCAAGAGAGGCTTGCAGGCCGCCCGCGCCAAAGGGCACGTCCGATTGAAAATTTTGAAAGAAGAATTGGGCGGAGAGCTTGTCCTTGGAGTTGCGGAACTCGCGATCCCATGTCGCGGTGAATTGGTTGTCGGTGTAGCTGCCGGGCTCGCTGACTGTAAACGGGACGACGGTGCCGGCAGCGGTTCCACTGGGGACGTTGGGCAGGGGGTAAAGATAGCCGTTGCCAGCCGCACCAAACTGGTTGCTTTGAAACGCGATCAGCGATGCCGCGACCGGATCAATGCTGGAGATGCCAAAAGCAGACGCCAGAGCGGCCTGACCGGAGGGTCCACGATCCGCCGCGGGAATATACGGGATGAGCGTGCTGATGATCGTTCCCGGGGAATCGCCGCTGCGCTGGCGTGTTCCCGAATAGTTGACGAAGAAGAAACCGAGCTTGCCGCCGGTGCCGATCGGGCCGCCCACATCCCCACCGAAAATGTTTTGCTGGACCACGGGCCTTGGCTCGCCCGCTCCATTGAGAAAGTAGTCGTTAGCGTCCAGTACGGTGTTGCGGAAGAATTCGTACGCCTCGCCGTGGAACGCGTTGGTGCCTGTCTTCAGAATGGCGTTGATGTTGCCGCCTCCATTGCGGCCCTGGGTGGCGTCGTAAAGCGAGGTTTGCACCTTGAATTCCTGAATCACCGCAGGATTAGGCAGCGGGGTCGTAGTCAGCTCGGCGACGTTGTAGTCCGTCGCGCTGATGCCTTCAATCTGATAGTTATTGTTGTCTTCGCGCTGGCCGTTCACTTCAATCCGCACATTGCCGCGTCCCAACTGCGAGGCGGCATTCAACTCGCCTTGCGCGCCGCTCGATAGCGTGAGCAACTGCTGAAAGTTTTGCGTGGCGAGCGGCAGGTTCTTGATGGTTCCCGATTCAATGGCCTGCCCCGTCGTGGCATCGGTAGTGTCTACCTCCTGCACTTCGGCTTGCACTTCCACCTGCTGTTGCACGGCCTGGGTCTTGAGCTTGGCGATCAGGCGCGTGGTCTCGGTCACGCGCACGACGATGTCGCGGAATGTGGATTCGGCGAACCCGGCTCCATGGACGCTTACCGTATACTCGCCCGCCGGCAGCAACGGAGCGGTGAAAGAACCGTCGGGGCCTGAAGTGACGCTGCGTTCCAGCACACCGGTTTCCTGGTTCGTGATGCGCACTTCGGCGTTGGCCACGACCGCGCCGCTAGGATCCTGAATCGTGCCTGTGATCGCGCCCGTCGCGCCGCCTTGAGCGAAGGCTTGGGCAACAAATGCAGTTGCGAGAAAACTAATCCAGATTAACCTACCTTGTAGCTTCGGCATTGCCTCTCCCTGAGTTCGGAATGGAATTTTTTTTATTGCTGGAACGGGGGTTTGACGAGTGAACAAGCGGATCGACAACAGAAGAATGCGTGCAGCCAGTCTTGTGTGCTCACACGCAGGAGTGGGCTGCGGAGGTACAAAGGTGATCGCTTGAGTTCAGCTATCGCCATTGGATACACGTTTCCCCGCAGAGTGCCTGG
>Ga0116136_1001611_pt1 | contig 11114 bp, 9 predicted proteins | sample June2015DPH_20_5_FD_88972 | JGI IMG/M metagenome (GOLD analysis project Ga0116136, IMG submission 88972) | Peatland microbial communities from SPRUCE experiment site at the Marcell Experimental Forest, Minnesota, USA - June2015DPH_20_40 | ecosystem: Environmental > Terrestrial > Soil > Wetlands >... | reverse complement strand
GCGGAACGACCGGCGCGCGCATCCGCGCCGCGGACGTTCGACGGTCGGTCTGGAAAAGAGTCGAAGGGACGGCGCTACTCATTCCAACACGGCCTCGAAACGCTGACGTCATGGAGCGCGGCGAGGAACGCCGCTTTGACGGCAGGATCGCCCATGTTTGTAAAGGAAGTTTTTATGGGGGGTGACGTTGGTTGTGACCCGAAGCGGCCTTGGCGCTCGTGACAAGGATTACCAGCTGCGTCAATGGACGCAAGCAGTTAGCCAGCCGGCGTAAGTCGCTGCGGCTACAAATCCAAAGGTGATCGTCCATTCGATGACAGCGATAATTCGGCTGTAAGAAGAGGCCCCACAGACAGGCTGCTTTACGGACTCAAGAATTTTAAGTTCCTGGATCTCCGCGCGCTCAGCCAGACGTGCTTGCGTAACGTGCTTGCGTAACCTCTAGCGCATTTTCCCCTGCTCTGCTTAGCTGCTTAGTCCGTCGGTCGAGTCGATTGAACCAAATTGCAATCCAAGCCCCCATGAGAGCAACGCCAACTGCTATTTCGGGGTGCTTTTCAAGAAGTGAAGCATATCCAGCTGTTAGAAATGCGGTAGCTACAATGAAATAATTGAAGCTTTGCATTCGCTGACCTGCATGGAGGACAAACCAATCCCAGGCATGGTCACGAGCATGTTTGACGATTTCGTCCTGATCGTGAGGCATTTTTTCTTCCTCAGTTGAACGCGATTCCATTTTCTGCCGGCAAAAGCGCAGAAAGTGCTCTGCCCGGCAAGCAAATCTCCTGACTGCGTTGATCAGGAATATGTTTCGATTCGAGAAGTCTCTCGAAAGGCTGGCCAACGAGATAGCATCAGGGGCTTGAGAATCATTGACCACGATTATGATAATAGTTCCAGAATGTTTCAGTAAGCATCTGATCACTGCTCTGCAACCTGATGACTGATTTAGTTATTTTTTCTTTCAATCTAAGGTTGTCTGATTTTGGTTGCTCCAACACGTACTCTAGTTTATTTTCAAATATTCTATATAACAGTTCTGATACCTCACTAGTGGAGTCGGTAACCATAGCTCCGACAGCAATTCCTGAATTGAACTCAATAAGCCTACTTAAAGGATGCACGTCACGATAAAATCTGCGCCTCTGTTCCTGATCGCAGTAAAAAATAACCGGCTTTCCGAGGCTAAGCGCCATAGCGGCCTCTGCATCCTTGCCATAGCTTTCCTTCTCACCAGCGCAATATACGAGAACCTTGGCGCATTTTACCATTAGACACTCAATTAGTCCCTTATCTTCGTGACCAGCGGCCGCGCTCAGTGTTGGATCAAAATAACGAAGCTGAAGATCCTTCAGGCGGTCGTCGGCAAATATCTTTTCGCACGTGCTTGCCATGTCGCGAAAATCCTTTCGTGTTCGCATACTCGTCGCGACGTAAACATCCAAATCACCAACCATTGAGAGATAGAGGCGCGTATTTTTCAATGCGGCTTCACGAGCCTTAAGAAATTTGGCTGCAACTGCATCAAACTTTAACACCAGCTCGCTTTCGGATGAAACATTTTCTTCAAGTACGTCGTCTGCTGAAAAGGTAAACTCTTGTTGCCGTTCCTTATGATTGCCCGCAGAAAACGAGCCCTCCAACAATGAGCGAATTTTGATAGGGCCACCGCCTGACTTTATATGGGCGCGAAAGGCGTCGATGAGAGCACATTTCAGATCACTCGAGTATGCATCGGCACCGTAAGATTTACATGCCATTTCGGCGATGAGGTACCGGTCGTCTTTTGCGATCACCTGAAGGGGAAGCGCTGGGCCACGTCCCTTAATTAGATTTGTATCATACTGTCGTGAAGCAAAAACTTCTTTCAATTCCATAGCATCTAGCGTGCGGAGCTTCCGAAAAGCGGTGCGGATATTTCCAAACCACAATAGGCCATCTATGTAAAGGCGGTGCAAACCCCACTTGAGATGTTCGAGTGAAACAATTGCGGTCGCGTCGCACCACTCGTCTTTGAAAATCGAAACCGACTTGACGTCATAGGGATGGCTCTGGGCGCGATCAAGCCAGTAATAGCGAAAGAAATCCTCGGATACGGGAGCTTCATGTCCGAAAGCAAGGAGTTGGTTGAACTGAACCTTTGTTATTGATTCTTGATCGAGTCGATCTAGGCGAGCGAATATTTCCGGATCAGTATCCTCGTTTATCCAACTGCCGAAACCACCTGATTGTAATCTAAACAATTTTAACTCTTCGAGAATTTTTTCTTTACTCACCGTCTGGCCCCATTTCGGCGAATATGCCCGTCCGCTTGCGATTGTAAAGGGCTCTAAACCGATAACCAATAGCCAATGGAAATCACCACGCAGATTATTACGAGGGGACCCTTGGCGAGTCTCCTCTTCGCCAACCAACTACCAACGAGCAAGCGACCGAGCGGGTCGAATGTGCCATTCATTTGATCAGATGGCAAAGTCCGCCCGTGGCGCGGAGCCGAAAATTCAAACTCACCCCCTCCCCCGGCGCTTTCCCTTCCCGGCGAGGATCAGCTAATATCGAGACAGCGGCGCCCCGCGCCGGCGGGAAGCCCAAACCGCCCGTCATTCGGACGACGCGAAATCGCGGCAAGGGTCAAATCGACGCCTTCACTTAAAATCAAAAACGATAGCGAAACGACATGCGAGGTTCGATGTTCAAGACGCTGACTTTGGCCGTGGCTCTGGCGCTCGCGCCCGTCGGCGTTCAGCGCGCGGCGGCCTATTGTCTGTTCGGCGGTTGCGACGTCACCGAGGCGCAGGCCAAGACCGTGTTCGAGAACATGGTCAAGAAACGCTTCGACAAGCCGGCCCAGGTCGTCGAGTTCAAGACGCGCATGACCGAAAAGCTGGAAATGCACGCCACCGGCGAAAAGGGCTTCGAATATTTCTTCGACGCGACGGTGAAATTTCCCGAGGGCGCCAATCTCGAATGCAAGCCCGAGGGCGATAAGTTCCCGGAAGGCTGCTCGGCTAGCAAGCACTACGTGACCTCGCCGCTCGGCTCCGACCCCAAGGGCAAGCAATATGTCGAGCCGGGCCAGACGGTCGTCTTCGATGAGGAATATCGCTTCTACGAGTCTGGCAAGGGCTGGAAAGGTCCGGACGGCAATATCTACAACCCGGACTGAGCGGCGCGGGTTTTCGCCTCTAGCGCGGGGGGCGGACAGGCCGAAGCCAATCGAGAGAGGCGCGGGAGCGCCGCCGCGTCTCTTTTTAGGAAACCTCGCTTGTCCGCCGTCGACCAATTCGCCGCCGCCTTCGTCACGCTGATCGTCGTCGTCGAGCCCTTCGGCCTCGCGCCGATTTTCCTTGCCGCGACGCGCGCGATGGCGCGGGACTCGCGCGTGGGAATCGCGGCGCGGGCGGCCCTTTTCGCTTTTCTGATCCTCGTCGGCGCGGCGCTGATCGGCGAGCGGCTGCTGGCCGCGCTCGGCATTTCAATGGCGGCGTTTCGCATCGCCGGCGGGCTCTTGCTGTTTTCAATCGCCTCGGAAATGGTGCTGGGGCTGCGTATCGCGCGCGATGCGAGAGCCGCCAAGCAGGCGCTGGACGAAAATATCCACGACCCCGCCGCCTTTCCGCTAGCCATTCCGCTGATGGCGGGGCCGGGCGCCATCGCCGCGACCTTGCTGCTGGCGGGACGGGCGCAGGGCGATTTTTTCTCGCTCTCGCTGCTGATCGCCGCCATCGCGCTGGTGGCGCTGATCTGCTTTGGCGTTTGTCTCGCGGCGACGCGGATCGAGCGGGCGCTCGGCGCCTCCGGCGCGCTGGTGCTGGCGAAGGTCCTCGGCGTGCTGCTGTCGGCGCTCGCCGTGCAATATGTGATCGACGGCGCGAGAGCGGTGCTGGCGGGCTGACGAGAAGCGTCCGTGTTGACACCGCGCGGCGCGCAACCCAAAACCGCGCCGCGAAGGACGCCCAAATGCTCTCGAGCCTGCCGCTTCGTTGGCGCCTGTCACTGTTGCTGGGCGCCGTGCTGGCGCTCGGGTTTTCGCTCGGCGTCGCGCTTTTGACGCTGCACGCGGGCGCGCGCATCCGCGCCGAGGCGGAGGCCGCGACGCGGCTCGCGCGCGATTTCGTCGAAACGGCTCTCGCGCAAGCGCGGGGCTCGGCCGACCCCTCGGCGGAGTTGGACCGGCTGCTGGCGCACGGGCGCACGTTCCGCCATCTGCGGATTTACGTCGAGGGCGCCGAACCGCCGCCCGCGCCCGCGGGCGCCATCCGCGCGCCAAGCTGGTTCGCCGCGCTGGCGACGCCGCGCGCCAGCGTCGCCAGGATAGAGATGACGGAACCGCTACATGGCGCGCTGCTGATCGCGACCAATCCCGCCGACGAAATCGCCGAAATCTGGGAGGAGATCGTCGCTCTGGCGGTTGGCGGCGGGCTTGTCGCGCTGGCGGCGTTCGGACTGATCTTCGTCGCGGTGACGCGCACGCTGGCGCCTGTCTCGGCGCTGGCCGAGGGCCTCGCCCGGCTGGAGCAGGGCGAGCGCTCCTTGCGCGTTGCGCGCGGCGGCTCGCCGGAACTTGTCGCCATCGCCGACGGGATCAATGCGCTGGCGGCGAGCCTCGCGCGGCTCGACGAGGAGCACCACCGCCTGCTGCGACGCATGATCCATGTGCAGGAGGACGAGCGCCGCGACATCGCGCGCGATCTGCACGACGAGATCGGCCCGTTTCTGTTCGCGATCCGCGCCGGCGTCGGCGCCTTGCGGCGCAAGGCCGCGAGCAATGGGTTCGAGCCGGACTGCGCCAGGATCGACGCGCAGATCGCCGCGCTGCAACAGGTCAACCGCCGTGTTTTGGCGCGCTTGCGCCCCGCCGCGCTTGAGGAACTCGGCCTCGCCGGCGGGCTTGCCGTGCTGGCGGCGGGTTGGCGCGAGAGCCATCCTCTGGTCGAGGTGACGCTCGATGTCGCCGCTCCCCCTTTGGACGAAGAGACCGCGCTCGCCGCCTATCGAATCGCGCAGGAGGGGCTGACCAACGCGCTACGCCACTCCGGCGCCGATCATGTGACGATAGCCGTCGCGGTCGAGACGCCGGACCAGCTTCGCATCCGCGTCGCGGACGACGGCAAGGGGCTGAAGGCCGGCTGGCGCGAGGGGCTCGGCCTGCGCGGCATGAGCGAACGCGTCGGCGCGCTGGGCGGACGGCTGACGCTGCGCGAGGACGGGCCAAGCGGCGCCGTGCTGGAGGCCTGGCTGCCGCTGAAGCCCACGGGCGCCGTTACAAAATAACGCGGGTCGCCGCGTTTCAGCCCCTTGCCGCCGCGAGCGCGGCGGTCTTTATCGCCTTCGCGATCTGCGTTCCGACTTTCGCGTCGTGCGTCGAACGCGCGAGCGTGACGCCGCCCGACAGCATCGAAAGAATGGCCCAGGCCGTTTTGCGCCGCTCCGACTGCGTTCCGTTTTCGAGCCCGGCCGCGACGGCCTCGACGACCTTCAATAGCTCCGCCTCATAGGCGGCCTTGGCGCTTTCGTCGGCGCGCGCCACTTCCGGCGTCAAGCTCTGCAGCGCACAGCTCTCGGAAAGGTCGCAGGTGCGTCTGACGCTCATGTAAAAGTCCACGAATTTTTCTAGCCACGCGCCGCCCTCCTTCGCGCGAAGAGTCTCGACGCCTTCGCGCAATTCGACGAGCCCGGCCAAGGCCGCCGCTTTGAAAGCATCGGCCTTGGATGGGAAATGGCCGTAGAAGGCGCCCGAGGTGACTCCCGCCTCTTTGGCGAGACCGTCAACGCCGATCCCGTCAAAGCCGCGGCGACGGAACCCCCGTCCCGCCGCGCCCAGGATTTTCGCCCGCGCTTCTTCCTTGTGCCCAGGTCCGTAACGCATGACGCCTCTCATGACATAACGACCGCTATTTTAGCCTTGACTCGATAACGGTCGTTATTCTATCCATTGAGTCACGGTCGCAATATAATTGCCCGCGCTCGCCGCGCAACTGAGCAAGAGCGCGGGCGCCGAACCTCTCGAAAGGATAACATCATGCCCCTGACGCTTACACTTTCAGAAGGCGTTCTGCCGGAAGGTCAAGAAAATGTCGCCTTCGCGCGTCTTTGTGAAGCAATGATCGAGTGGCATGGCTTGACCGGCAACAAGGCGTTGACGCCCAACATCACTGGCACGGTGCATGTGCTGCCGAGGAACCGCGTATTTTCGGGCATGCGGCCGACGCCCGCTGTTTTCATCGAGTGGAAGCTTCCCTCCTTCGCTTTCGTCGATCGCCGCGCGCAGGTCGGCTATTTCGGGGAAGCGACGAAAATCATTCACGAGATGTCCGGCGGAAAACTGGCCAAGGAAAATATTTACATCAACGTCGTTCACGCCGTGGACGGCGCCTGGAATTTCGGCGGCGAAGCGCTGACCAACGCCGAGATGGGCGAGGAGATCGCCAAGGGCTGACGGGGGTTCGCCCACACGCCACGCCATGCGAGCCCGCGCAATGCAATTATCAACGCGCGGGAAGACAAGGCTTTTCTGTTCCGATCCACGAACGTCGAGATGAGGGAACGCCATGACCGCCAGCCTGTCACACGCGGCCGAACAAGCCGCGACGAGAATCGAACTGGACCTTACTCGACGGCTATTTCTGGGCGGTCTCGCGGGCTCCCTGTCGATATTCTCGAAAAGCTCGCTGGCGGAGCACCTGTCCAAGGAAAAGCCGACGACGGTGTCGTCCGAGGGGATCGTTCGCACGGTTATTGAAAACTACGCGAACGATCTGACCGGCGAGGAATTCAAACTCGTCATGACGTCCTATCCGCCCGGCGTGGGCTTGGCCAGCCATCATCACCCGTCGGTCGCCCATAATTACGTGCTCGAAGGCGTCGCGGAATCGCAATACGCGCGCGAAGAATTGAAATTCTTCAAAGCCGGCGAAAGCTATCAAGACATGGCCCGGGTCCAGCATGAAATCTTCCGCAATCCAGACCGCGACGCTCCATTGAAATATCTGATCGCCTACACCGTCAAGAAGGGGCAACCGTATTTGATCGTGCCGTAAAAGTCGCCTCCGCGGCCGGTTCGGGATTATTTGGAAATGCGCTCGGGCGAAGTTTGGTGGAAAGAAGGCGGTGACCATAAACTGATTCCCAAGCGGGCCGGCGACGACTCCGGCGCCCGCGCCAAGGACAAGACAATGATGCGCAAACGCCTCCTCGCACTGACCGCGCTCTGCTCGGGGCTCGCGCCCGCGGCTTTGGCGCAGGAGGCGCTGCCGGACATCGAGGTCGGCGCGCCGCTGCGCTCGCGATCCGCGCCGGCGGCGCCCGCTGCGGCCAGCCCCGCGCCCGCACCGGCTGGCGTCGCCGCGACGCCGGTCCCCGCCCCGCCGCCTCCCGCGCCCGCGCTCAGCACGGCGCCGTCGAGCGTAATCATCACGACGGCGCGGGAGATCGCCGATACGCGCCAGTTCGACATTAGCGGCGCGCTGGACCGCTCGACGCCAGGCGTTTCGACCAATGACGTGCTGGGCAATCCCTTCAGTCCAGAGGTCGATTTTCGCGGGTTCGTCGCCTCGCCAGTGTCGGGAACGCCCGAGGGACTCGCCGTCTATCAGAACGGCGTGCGCATCAACGAAGCCTACGGGGATACGGTCAACTGGGACTTGATCCCCACTGTCGCCATCGACCGCAGCGCCATCGTCACCGGCAATCCGCTGTTCGGACTCAACGCGCTCGGCGGCGCCGTCGTGCTCGATATGAAGAACGGCTTCACCTATCAGGGCTTCGATCTCGACGGCCGCCTCGGCAGCCACAACCGCCGCCAGAGCACGATGCAATATGGCGTCCTGCAGGGTGATTTCGCCAGCTATCTCGCGGTGGAGGCCGCCGGCGACAGCGGCTATCGCAAATATTCGGGGTCGGAGGTGCGCCGCCTCTATGGCGACATCGGCTATCGCGGCGATTCGGCGGAAGTGCATTTCACGCTCGGCCTCGCGCAAAACCGCTTCGGAGTCAGCGGCCCGGCCCCGGTCGATCTCGTCAATAATGACGCAAGCGCCATTTACACCACGCCGCAAACGAACAAGAACACGCTGTCGCAATATGATTTGAACGCGACCTTCACGCCGGCCCCAAACTGGAAAATCCTGACCGATCTGCACTACCGCGCCTTCGATCAGGCACATGTCGACGGCAATACGACGAATCTGAACTCATGCGGCCAGCCGACGCTGTGCGACGGCAACGGCAATTCGACCTATCTGCCCGATATTTTCCAGGGCGCGGCCAATCTCGGCGTCATCGACCGCACCTGGACGCGCTCGCGCACGCTGGGCGGCACGGTGCAGATCGAGAATACCGACAAGATCTACTCGATGCCCAACAAGTTCACTTTCGGCGTGAACTACGAACACGGCTGGACCAATTTCTCGGCCGACGAAGAGGTCGGCGTGCTGAACCCCGGCGATCTCTCGATCACCGGCCTCGGCATGCTGAACATAGACCCGACGGCCGACGTGCAGACCGTCCATCTCAACGCCGCCAACAGCTATCTCGGCGTCTACGGCCTCGATGCGCTGGACGTGACCGACAAGCTCACCGTCACCGCCGGCGGGCGCTTCAATTACGCGGCGATCACCCTTTACGATCTCGTGGGAACCTCGCTCAACGGCTCCTCCGTTTACACGCATTTCAACCCGACGATCGGCGCCAGCTACAAGCTCACGCCCGAAATCACCGGCTACGCCAATTATTCCGAGGCCAATCGCGCGCCGACGCCGCTGGAGCTTGGCTGCGCCAATCCGAACCAGCCCTGCCTCATCGACAATTTTCTCGTCTCCGATCCGCCGCTCAAGCAAGTGGTTACGCATTCGATCGAGACGGGCCTGCGCGGCGAAGCGCGCTTTCCGCAACTGCTGCCGGGGCGCTTCGACTGGAACGCCGGCGTCTATCGCACGACGAATTTCAACGACATTCTGAGCGTGCCGAGCGTCGTCACCGGCCTCGGCTATTTCACCAACGCCGGCACGACGCAGCGCCAGGGGATAGAGACCGCGATACGCTACAAGGACGAAAAGCTTAACGCCTTCATCAACTACACGCTGACCGACTCTACCTTCCGCTCGCAAATTCTGCTGGGATCGCCGAATAATCCCGAGGCCATAGCGCTTGGTTCGTCGTCGATTCTGGTCGAGCCCGGCTCGCATATGAGCGCCGTCGCCAAACATCGCCTGAAGGCCGGCTTTGACTATTCCATCACGCCCGAGTGGAAAATCGGCGCCGATCTCGTCTACACCGCCGGCGCCTGGGTTCGCGGCGACGAGATCAACGCCTTCGGAACGCTCTCGCCATATGCGACCGTCAATCTGCGCACCTCCTATCAGGTGACCAAGAATTTCCAGATCTACGGCCTGATCGACAACGTGGGCGACACGCGCACGCGCAACTTCGCCATTTTCTACAACACGACCGCGATCCCTTTCCTCGACATGACCAATCCGCGCCAAACCTCGCTCGGCCCGCCGACTGGCTTTTACGGCGGAGCGAGGGTAACCTTCTGACATAACTGACGGCCGCGAAACTCTCCCGTCACCCAATCCGAAGGAATTCGCGCCATGAAAACTCGCACCCTGCTCATTTCCTCGCTCCTCGCCGGGCTCGGCCTTTTGGCGGCGCCAGTCGTCACGGGTCCTAAGGCCCTTGCCGCGTCGTCGCCGATTGAAACGCTGGACCGCGACAGTGACCGGACCTTGGACCTCGAAGAAGTGAAGAACGCCGCTTCGGCCGAATATGACCAGCTGGACAAGGACCACGACGGCACGTTGGATCGCAAGGAAGCCGGGTCTCGCATCGATCGGAAGGAATTTTCCGCCGCCGACACGGATCACGACGGCACCTTGAGCAAGGATGAGTATCTCGCGCTGGTGGAAAAGCTGTTCAAGAAGGCGGACACGAACAACGACGGAACATTGGACGCCAACGAGATGCGCTCGAAGGCCGGCCGCGCGCTGGAGCGTCTGCTTCGCTGAAGCGGACTACTTTATGCGACCGCGGCGACCGCCATGGCGCCGAGCGCGCCGAGGATCACCACCAACCAGGGCGGCGTTCGCCAGAACGCCAGAAGCAGAAAGGCGAGAACGCCCTGCCCGAAATCCGCCGCGCTGAAAATCGCGCTCGTCCAGACCGGCGTGTAAAGCGCCCCGAGCAGAATGCCGACGACCGTCGCATTGACGCCTTTGAGCGCTGATTGCACCCCTGCGCGATGGCGTAGCGCGTCCCAAAACGGCAGCGCGCCGATGAGGAGGAGGAAGGACGGCAGGTAGATCGCCGCGAGGCAGATCAGGCCGCCAGCCCAACCATTCGGCGCGCCCCGCATTGCCGTCCCCAGATAGGCGGCGAAAGTGAAAAGCGGGCCGGGAACGGCTTGCGCCGCGCCGTAGCCGGCAAGAAATTCATCGTTGCCGATCCAGCCGCGCGGCACGACGGCTTGTTGCAGCAACGGCAGCACGACATGCCCGCCGCCGAAGACGAGCGAGCCGGAGCGATAAAAGCTGCTGATAACTTCGATGGCGTGATCGGAGGTCGCTGTCGCGAGCAACGGCAGCCCGAACAGTAATGCTGCAAACAGGGTGAGCGAAGCAATCGCCGTCGCGCGACCGACGGGAATCGCGAGCGGCGCGGCTTCCGCATTATTCATGCCGGGGAGAAAACGCCAGCCGATGACGCCGCCCGCCAGAATGGCTCCAATCTGGCCGCTTGCCGAAGGAATGGCCAAGGTGAGCAATGTCGCCGCGACCGCGAGCGTCGCGCGCTCCCGATCCGGGCAGAGACTTCGCGCCATGCCCCAAACCGCCTGCGCGACGACGGCGACGGCGACGATCTTGAGGCCGTGCAGCCACGCGATATGCGATATTTCGCCGAGGCTGTCGACGCCATAGGCGAAGGCGACGAGCGCGAGCGCCGAAGGCATGGTGAAGCCGAGCCACGCGGCAAATCCGCCGGGCAGACCGGCGCGCGACATGCCGAGAATAATGCCGACCTGGCTGCTCGCCGGCCCCGGCAGGAATTGGCAGAGCGCGATGATGTCGGTGTAGGCCGCTTCATCAAGCCACTTGCGGCGCTCAACGAATTCGGCG